>JADMIO010812807.1_pt1 | contig 93182 bp, 74 predicted proteins | sample 8958161 | NCBI WGS metagenome assembly JADMIO01 (sample SAMN16585339, study PRJNA669376) | soil metagenome | isolation source: Crop rotation soil | place: USA: Cullars Rotation, Alabama | collected 2011
CCGCGACTTCAAGTCACGTGAATTCCAAGCTTCGGATCCCACTGTGCTGGAAAGATATTACCGGTGGTTTGCGTTACGATTACGAACATAAAAAAGAGGAGGTTGAGGGCCAGTTTCAACCCGATGGCGGCGATGCCTCCGTCACCCAAAATGACACCTCTTCTTCAGCAAATTTTCATGCGTTTACGCCAAAGATCAGCGTGGCTTATCATGCTACCGATAATAGCGACCTGTATGCTGGCTATAGCCGCGGCTTCCGCGCTGGTGGTATCAGCCAGATATCTTCCGATCCGTCGCAGCCGCCTTTGTTTCCTTTCAAACCGGAGTACAGCGATAACTATGAGCTCGGTTCAAAAAACCTATTTTTCAATAATAAGCTACGCGTAAACCTGGCTGTATTTTACAGCCTCGTAAACAACGCGCAGGTGCCGACACTCATATTGCCAGACGCCATTACAGTGACGAAAAACGCAGGTAAACTCAATAGCAAAGGCGCTGAAGCCGAGATTGCAGCTACCATATTGAAAGGACTTGATATATCCTACAACTTCGGTTACACCCACGCGCGCTACACCGATTTAGAAGTGCCTAACAATGGTGCGGTATTGAATTTAAAAGGCAACCACCAGGTATATACGCCCGATGTTACGTCGATGCTGGCGCTGCAATATGGCTACGGGCTGTCAAAGGGCGTCAAATTGATCTTCCGGGGTGAATGGCGCTATTTAGGCGACCAATATTTTGACCTTGCGAATCAGATCGGGCAAAAGGCTTACAGCATATTCAACGCCCGCATCGGTGTATCGACCAAAAAATTCGATGTGTTTTTATGGGGAAGCAATTTGGCCAATAAGCACTATATAGATTATGCTTATGATTTCGGCGCCTCGCACCTGGGAAACCCGGCAACTTACGGTGTTACTTTGAGAACGCAGTTTTAATGGATACGTCTACTTGCCGATACAGAACTTGGAGAAGATGTTATCCAGCAGATCGTCCGTAGTAATCGTGCCTGTGATCTCGCCCAAGTAGTGGAGGGCCTGTTTGATATCCATCGCCAGGAAATCTGATGTTACCTGGGTATCTATGTCGGTCAACACGCGTGACAACGCTTCCTGTGTTTTTTGCAGCGCTTCAAGGTGCCGCACGTTGGTTACCAGGGTTTCATTGCCTGTCAGCTCGAATTTGATGGCGGCATGGTATATCCTTTCCTTCAATTCATCAATATGCTGCTTCTGTTTGGCCGAAATGATGATGGCACTTTGAGTATGGGGTAATTCAGCTAATTGTTCTTGATCCAGCAAATCGGCTTTATTCGCTACCGCCAGTATGGTTACGCCGGGCCTTTGCAGGTTTTCAAGGTCGCTGGTCAGTTCCTCACCAGTGATGGAAGCGGCGTCATAAACGTAGATCAGCAATGCCGACTGGCTGATCTTTTCCATCGTTCGTTGCACGCCTATCTGCTCAATAGTATCTGTTGCCTCACGGATACCGGCGGTATCGATCAGCCGAAAATTGATGCCGTTGATGTTCAGCACCTCCTCTATCGTATCGCGCGTGGTGCCGGGAATATGGCTTACTATGGCGCGCTCCTCATTCAGCAATGCGTTTAGCAGGGTCGATTTGCCGGCGTTCGGTCTCCCGGCGATAACCGTATTCACACCTTGTTTAATGGCATTGCCTAACTCGAATGACTCGATGAGGCGACTAATGATCCTCAATATATCGGCTATCAGTTGTTTGAGTTGGTCGCGGTTAGCGAATTCTACATCTTCCTCTGAGAAATCAAGCTCCAGTTCAATCAATGAGGCGAACTGTACCAGTTGTTCTTTTAGCAAATGCAACTGGCTGCTGAAACCACCGCGCAATTGCTGCATGGCGATCTGCTGTGATGCTTTGGAATTGGATGCGATCAGGTCGGCTACGGCTTCAGCCTGCGAAAGATCGAGAGAACCATTCAAAAAGGCTCTTAGGGTAAATTCGCCAGGTTTGGCGGCACGGGCGCCGTTTTTGATGAGCAGTTTGATGATAGATTCAATAATATAGTTCGAGCCATGACAGGATATCTCTACTACATTCTCACGTGTGTAGGAACGTGGTCCGACGAATAAAGAAACCAGCGCTTCGTCCAAAACCACGTCACCGTCAACGATCTGCCCGAAATGGATGGTATGGGAATCCTTTTTAGCAAGGTCTTTACCTTTAAAAACCCTGGCGGCAATGCCAATCGCATCCGGGCCTGAAAGACGTATCACGCCAATGGCGCCTATCCCGGCTGGGGTAGCGAGTGCAACTATCGTATCCTGGGCGTCAGTCATGGCGCAAAGGTAAATGATAAAGCTTAACTTTGGTTATGCCCTCACCCATGCCATATGATTTCGTCCTGGATTACCTGCCGCGAAATATCCTGGTGAAACCGATGTTTGGCATGTATTACATTTATCTCAACAAAAAGTTGATGCTGATGCTGCGTGAAGCTGTCAAGGAACCCGAAATGAATGGCATTTGGGTGTCTACCGATAAAAAGCATCACCAAAGTCTTGAAGCAGAAATACCAGGTTTGACCGAGTATGTGATGTATGACGGCGATAAAAAATATGAATCGCACTGGAAGCTGCTTAAACCAGATGATGACAATTTTGAAAGCTCGGCCATACATGTATGTGAGTTGATATCGAAAGGCGACAAAAGAATAGGCAAAGCAACTAAAAAAGCGCCGACCGAATGAACTAACTATTGTAAGCCATCCGCATAAACTTGCGCACCTCATCATTCACGTCATCGCGGTGCAGCATCCTAAAATGATGGTTTTGCTGAGCATCGCCCGGCACCTGTGCTATTTTCTGAAAGCATAGGTTATCCTCGTAACGTTCCTTGAATGGGAAAACCACGTGGATAAAATTCTTTCCTAACTGGGTTATGTAAGCGACCCGCTTATGGGAATTGGCAATCCCGATCATCGTTTTGGCGGGATGAACAGTCACCGGGCCGATCTTATGGAATTCGGTGATAAAATGATCGAACAAAGATAAGGTATGTTCGGATTTGCCAATAAGGAATTGGTGCAAGTCACGTTCTTCTTCCGGCGTGTTGGTGTATTGACGCATACCGTAAAGTTAAAATATGTCCTGCAAAACCGCGCCGCTGCCCCATCTTTCTTCAATGCCCAAGCCAAACAAGGCAAAATCATATTTCACCGGATCACGCGGGTCGAATTCTTTTAACCGATCGGTTAGTTCAACGGCTGTTTGCCAATCGGTTTGTTTCCGGGTGATGAGGTTGAGTTTGCGGGAAACACGGTCCACATGCAGGTCGCAGGGCATAATGAGTTCTGAAGGTTTGATCTTGTTCCAGATGCCGAAATCCACGCCGCAATCGTCCTTGCGCACCATCCAGCGCAGGAACATATTAAGTCGTTTACAGGTTGATTTTTGTGAGGGCGACGAAACGTGCTTCATTGTCCGGCGGGGATGATCGGGCAATGAGAAGAAGTATTTCCTGAAATGATTTAAAGATTCTTCTACCCCATTCACATTGTTCGAGGGTACAAAAGCATCCTCTAACGAGTCATGATTTTCATAATGATGCCTGAAGAAGGAAATGAAATACAGCGTATCCATATCATTGAACGTCCGGTGTTTAAAGCGTAGCAGCTTTTTCAGATCAGGCTCCTCATGGTTCATGATGAAATCATAAGGGGCATCGTCCATTAGGCCGATGAGTTCTTTGCATTTATTAATGATGGTAACTCTTTGCCCCCAGGCCAGTGTAGCCGCCCAGAAACCCATGATCTCGATATCCTGTTTTTTGGTAAACAGGTGCGGAATAGACACCGGGTCGTTCTCAATAAACTCCGGCCGGTTGTATTGCGCAACTTTGGAATCGAGGAAAGATTTTAAGTCGTGTATCATTTGTCATTAGTTGCAGTACCACTGGCATTGTCAGTAAACAAAAACTGCTACTGCTTCTGCAACTGCCACTTAAGAAAGCGCTTGCTTCAAGTCTTCTATCAAATCATCCACATCTTCCACCCCTACGCTCAAACGCAACAGGTTATCAACTACACCGGCTTTTTCGCGTTCTTCTTTTGGGATCGAAGCGTGCGTCATCGTTACCGGGTGATTAATCAGTGATTCTACGCCGCCCAATGATTCCGCAAGCGCAAATACATGAAATGATGAAGCGATACGGAAAGTCTCCTTCAGATCGGCGCCTTTCAACGTAATGGAGATCATCCCACCAAAATCACGCATCTGTCTTTTAGCAATGTCGTGGTTTGGATGATCTTCAAAACCCGGCCAGTATATTTTGTCAATTTTGGGATGGGTCTTTAAAAATTCAGCAATCTTGCGGCCATTTTCGCAATGCGCCTTCATACGCAGGTGCAGCGTTTTGATACCGCGCAGCACCAGGAAGCTATCCATAGGTCCGGGCGTAGCGCCACAGGCGTTGTAGATGAACCACAAGCGTTTGTATAGGTCCTCATCATTCAGCATCAGCGAACCCATAACCACATCGCTATGACCGCCAATATATTTAGTGATCGAGTGCATCACGATGGTAGCCCCCAGGTCCATGGGGTTTTGCAGGTATGGTGAAGCAAAGGTATTGTCTACCACAAAGATTAGCCCTTTGGCTTTTGATATCTTAGCGATAGCCTCGATATCAACAACCTGCATGGTTGGATTGGTCGGTGTTTCGATCCAGATCAGTTTGGTATTTTCGTTGATGTAGTTATTGATAATATCCGGATTTGACAGATCAAGAAAATGGAATTTAATTCCATAATTGGCGAACACCTTAGTAAATATCCGGTATGATCCGCCGTACAAGTCATTACCCGTAATTACCTCGTCACCCGGCTTCAGAAGTTTCATCACCGCATCGGTCGCACCCATTCCGCTTGAAAAAGCAAGACCATATTTGGCATTCTCCAAAGCAGCCAGGCAGCTTTCCAAAGCTTTACGCGTCGGGTTTGTGCCGCGCGAATATTCATATCCCTTGTTATCACCCGGCGACTTCTGCCAGTATGTAGATGTCTGGTATATCGGCGTCATTACCGCGCCGGTGGTTGGATCGGGCTCCTGCCCTGCGTGTATGGCTTTTGTTGCGAATTTCATTTTTTTGGTTGTAAAGTTGTAATGTTTGAAAGTTGTAAGGTTCTTTTATGGAGTCGAATTGATTAACATTTCAACTTTACAACCTTCCAACTTTTCAACAAATTAATACGCTCTTGCAAATAACACTCTTTGGTTCGACGGTTTCCCTGTACGGATACATTTGCCTTCTTCTAGTTTATTGTTCAGCGGAATGCAGCGTATGGTCGCTTTGGTTTCGTCTTTGATCAGTTGTTCGGTTTCAGCGGTGCCATCCCAGTGTGCCGAGATAAATCCCGGTTCTTCGTCCAGCAGGCGTTTGAACTCGTTATAGTCGTTGGCTTCTTTGGTATTTTCCTGGCGGAAGTTCAGCGACTTTTGATAGATATTCTGCTGAATCTCTTCAAGTAATTGTTCAATTCGGGTAGCCAAACCATCCTGGTTTACAGTTTCTTTTGATTTCGTATCGCGACGGGCAAGCTCAACCGTTCCGTTCTCCATATCCCTGCTGCCGATGGCAACGCGAACAGGCACGCCCTTCAGTTCCCACTCGGCAAATTTGGCTCCCGGCCGATGCGTGTCACGGCTATCGAATTTCACAGAGATACCTTTTGATTTCAGTTCTTGGGTCAATTGTTTTACAAAGGCTGATATCTTCTCCAGCTCTTCATCGTGCTTATAGATCGGCACAACAACCACTTGTATCGGCGCCAGTTTCGGAGGCAGCACCAATCCGGCATCATCCGAATGCGACATGATCAGCGCGCCTATCAAACGTGTCGAAACACCCCATGACGTTGCCCAGACGTAATCGAGTTTATTTTCTTTGCTGGTAAATTTCACATCGAATGCTTTGGCAAAGTTCTGCCCCAAAAAGTGTGAAGTTCCTGCCTGTAATGCCTTGCCATCCTGCATCAAAGCCTCGATACAATAGGTATCTAATGCACCTGCAAAACGCTCGTTCGGTGTTTTTCGGCCGCGAACTACCGGCAATGCCATCCAGTCCTCGGCGAAAGCTGCATATACGCCCAGCATTTGTTCTGTTTCGGCAATAGCTTCCTCAGCGGTAGCATGGGCGGTGTGTCCTTCCTGCCATAGGAATTCGCTGGTGCGTAAGAACATGCGCGTACGCATTTCCCAGCGCACCACGTTGGCCCATTGGTTTACCAGGATCGGCAGGTCGCGGTACGATTGTATCCAGCCTTTATAAGTATTCCAGATAATGGTTTCAGATGTCGGGCGAATTATTAATTCTTCTTCCAATTTGGCTTCCGGGTCGACAACGATCTCACCGTTCTCGTCATTTTTCAGGCGATAGTGCGTTACTACGGCGCACTCTTTCGCAAAGCCTTCTACGTGGCTAGCTTCTTTTGAGAAAAAGGATTTTGGGATGAAAAGAGGAAAATAGGCGTTCGAATGACCGGTTTCTTTAAACATACCGTCGAGTACCGACTGCATTTTCTCCCAAATGGAATAACCATACGGCTTAATGATCATGCAGCCACGCACCGGCGAGTATTCCGCCATGTCAGCTTTGATCACCAGGTCGTTATACCATTGCGAGTAATCTTCCTCTTTGCTAATAATTCCTTTGCTCATATTATAAAATTGTCGTGGCGCCAAATTTATAAATTTAAACTTTACCCGCCCGCCTTTGGCCGCTATAAATGCATATTTGTAGAATTATGCCGCAGCCGTACATCAGCCATCAATTCAATTCAGCCGTCTGGCGTTTGGAGATCGACAGCCTGAAGGATATCATCGTGGCCGAGATCAGGGATTCATCCGACAAGCAGGTATGTTTCGCTTCCATCAACCTGGAAAGCTGCAAAGTTTACTTTGATAATTTTCAAACAGAAGAACGATGGCTTACCGGAATTGAGGCCGCTTACGATGGCGTTCTGCTGATACACAATTATCAAAATGAATCCGGACCTACACATAAAGGTTTGATAGCCATTGATGAAACCAATGGTGAGATATTATGGATGAATTACAACCTGTCCTTTGACTATCTGTCTATTAACGGTCCGGTTTGCTACGATGCCCGCTTTCAGCCGAGAAAGTTGATGCTGACCGATATTCAAACCGGTGCAACAATGCGGCCTTATGAGGCGTCAATTGACCTGGAACTGGCAAACGGGATCGCATTTCCGGATGAACAAACTGATGAGGTAACCCTGGCTATGCACCTGCCTGTGACAGCGGTACAAAATAGCGTTCATTATCTTGAACACAATAATTTAAGAATCGTATCTTTGCACGCGATTACGGCGGGGGTGCTGGAGCAGCATTTGTATATGACGCGGGGTGCGGAAGTGATTTTCGAGGATTTGCTGAACACGGATATACAAAAGTTGCAGCCCGAATCGTTCCTGTTGTATAAACATTATTTGATATACCTGAAGAACCGATCGCAATTGAGAGTTTTAAACCTAATGAAGTTTAAAGATTGAGATGAGATTAAAATTATTTTTATTAACGTTCTGTTTATTAACACTTTCTACCCTAACTTTGGCGGCCGCGAAGGTGGACTCGGTGGGTGTAGAAAACCATAAAGGCAAAAGGGTTGTCATTTATAAGATCAAGAAGAAAGACACCTACTACGCCATTGCACGCCATTATCATATAGACCCCAAAGAACTGCAGAGCTATAATGATAATGCTAAAATGACCATCGGTCATACCATTAAAGTACCAACCGGTAAGCCATTCGAAGAGCCTAAGCACGAGAAAGCCAGCGCCAAAAACGATAAGAAAAAGAAGAAACACGGCAAAACCGAGGAAGAACAACCTGAAGAGCAACCGGCTGAACAACCGCAAACCGTAGCTGTTCAGCAGCCTGTGCACCAACAGCCACAAGTACAGCAAGCGCCCCCGCCGCCGGTGGATAATACGCCTCCTACACAATACAAAGTATCGGCAGGTGAAACACTGTATTCCATTGCAAAACGTTTCAATACTACTGTTGATAATATCATGGCTTTGAACGGCCTGAAATCGAATATCATTGCGCCGGGACAAATGCTGAATGTGAAGGCTAATGCCGCCACGGCAGCACCGGTTACCACCGCTCCGGCCGTGGTTCAAAATCAGCCTACGGAAAACATTGTTGCCAAACGGGATTCTACCGTTGTAGCGACATCGCAGGATAGCAGTAATATTGCGGCTTATCACACCAATTCAAACAAGTACGGCCTGTATGAAAAGGATGAAAAAGGCGTGGCTACCTGGATGGACGATGAAGGTCTGGACCCTAATAAAAAACTGGTACTGCACCGCACCGCTCCTATCGGCACCGTGATCAAGATCACCAATATCATGACCAACCGCACCACTTTCGCCAAGGTTGTGGGCCGCTTTACCGACAACGAGCAAACCAAAGATGTGGTGATCGTGATGACCAAGAATGTGGCCGAAGCATTGGGCGCATTGGACAAACGCTTCCAGGTAAACTTAAGCTACGGCGTTCCAAACGAACAATAATCTGCATGGCAAAACGTCCGTTCATTATAGGCATTGCAGGTGGAAGCGGCTCGGGTAAAACCTTCTTCCTCAAATGCTTTCTTGAACATTTTACCTCTGATGAGGTATGCCTTGTATCACAGGACGACTATTACTATTCGGTAGCGGCCGGTATGACGAAGGAGGAGATCGCACTCTATAATTTCGATCTGCCCAAAACCATCAATGACGGTCAATTAGTTGCTGATATTAACCTGCTGATCAACGGACACACGATTTATAAGGAAGAATACACCTTTAATAATCTCGATATCGTTCCGAAGATACTGGAAATAAAACCCGCCCCGATCCTGATCGTGGAGGGCCTTTTCATTTTCCACTTCAAAGAAATAGCTGAAAAGCTGGATCTCAAAATTTTCATAGAAGCGGAGGAACAGGTAGCATTATCCCGCCGCCTGAAACGCGATCTGGAAGAGCGTGGTTATTCCCACGAAGACGTGATGTACCGGTGGGAAAACCATGTAATGCCAGCGTACAAAGAATACCTGCTGCCCTATCGCGATGAATGCCACCAGATCATTGTCAATAACACCCAAATAGCTGATGAGATCGTAGCGGTTACCGAAGTTATTTCTGAAGAATTGCGGCAAAAGGTATTAGGCGACGTCTCTTAAATTACCATTTCTGGTATCTCACCTTCAATAATCAATTTACCGGCTGTTGCATTTTTAATTTGGTCGATACTCACACCCGGTGCGCGTTCCAATAGCTTAAAGCCACCTTCAGGCAATATATCCAATACCGCCAATTCGGTTACGATCTTCTTTACGCAATTGATGCCCGTAAGGGGTAGTGTGCATTTCGGCAGCAATTTGGATTCGCCGGCTTTATTTACGTGCTGCATGGCTACAATGATATTTTCAGCTGATGCTACCAAATCCATTGCGCCACCCATGCCTTTTACCATTTTGCCGGGTATTTTCCAACTGGCGATGTCGCCGTTTTCGGATACTTCCATGGCGCCGAGAATAGTTAGGTTAACCTTCTTCGCACGGATCATCCCAAAGCTCATTGCTGAATCAAATATCGCCGAACCGGGCAGAATGGTTATCGTTTGCTTTCCTGCATTGATCATATCCGGGTCTTCATCACCTTCAAACGGGAAAGGTCCTATACCGAGCAAGCCGTTCTCTGACTGCAATACGACATCTATTCCATCAGGAATATAGTTTGCCACCAGCGTGGGTATTCCGATGCCCAGGTTCACATAGTAACCGTCTTTTAATTCTTTTGCTATTCGTTTGGCAATGCCTTCTTTATCAAGCATAATTTATAAGTTTTGTCATTGCGAGGAGCAGCTTAGCCTGTGTGAGAGGGCGACGCGGCAACCTCGTCGTTGGTCGGCACTCACACCGTGTATAGCGACGACTTTGCCACGCTACCGCTCGCAATGACAGGTGGGTTATTTTTTTCGAACAGTACGTTGTTCTATCCTTTTTTCGTAATCTTTTCCCTGGAAAATCCTATGTACATAAATACTTGGCGTATGAATGTTATTCGGATCAAGCTCACCGGGTTCAACCAATTCCTCTACTTCGGCAATGGTGATCTTTCCGGCCATGGCCATTACCGGGTTGAAATTGCGCGAGGTGTAGCGGTACACCAGGTTACCCATCGTATCCCCCTTCCAGGCTTTTACAATGGCGAAATCAGCATCGAAGGCCATCTCCATCAAATAGTCCTTGCCGTTGAAATTGCGTATTTCCTTCCCTTCTGCAACTTCAGTGCCTATACCAGCGGGGGTGAAAATAGCCGGCATACCGTAACCTGCCGCCATGCAACGCGTAGCCAGTGTTCCTTGCGGAATAAGCTCTACTTCCAGTTCGCCACTCAATAATTGCCGTTCAAATTCGGCGTTCTCGCCTACATAAGAGGATATCATTTTCCTCACCTGCCGTTGTTTCAGCATCAGGCCAATGCCGAAATCGTCAACCCCGGCATTGTTGGAGATACAGGTCAGGTCTTTTACGCCTTTGCGTACCAGCGCGGCAATACAATTCTCGGGCAAACCGCTCAGGCCGAAACCGCCGAGCATCAAAGTCATGCCGTCCTGTATATCGCGGACGGCCTCGTCAGCATTGCTAACAACTTTATTCATGTTTATAAATTGGTTGGGGTAAAATTACGGAAATTCCGCTTTGGAGACGCAAGTTTACTTAAAGAGGAAGGGATTTAATAATCAATATTATTCCGCCAATGCTCGTAGATAAGACAGCAACAACATATCTGATAGATAATAACGACGGAATCTCTTCTTCATCATCATTTATCTTTTTCCGTCTATTAAACCAAATTAAAAAAATTGAGAATAATAAACATATAACCCCTGTAAAAAAATACTTCAAATTCATGTTCTCGCTTTATTTCCTAAAAGCCTTTTGAGGCATCACCTACGACGGTGTCATTAACTGTTCACCACTTCACATGCTGATCAATAAACCCGATCAGGTCATCGGCCATGACTTGCTGCTCCTTTACGTTTGGATGGCCAGGGGTATTTTTGTACGGGAAGAAATGGGTTAGAATATTCTTGTCACCGATCTGCGCTACTGCCTTTTCAATATAGCCAGGCCATGGTGATCCTGTTTTAGTAGCATCCATGCTGCCTAATGCGCAGATAATCTGCGCTTTGCGGTATTTGTCTCTGATGCTTTTTATGAAGTCTTTATAGGCTTTAATGATCTGTTCATCAGTTGGCGCCTTATCGCCGAAACGGGCTTTAAACTGTTCGTTGGTTGGCATTTTGGTGATCCAGGCGTCGTTTTGGAATAGATTGATCACCACCACATCGGGTTGGTATTTGGAGAAATCCCATTTACTCTCGGAATCGGTGGGATCCAGTTTATCATACATTTCGGGCATGATCTGCGGGAACCAGCTTACCATAACACCAATACCACTACGGGCGGTCAGGTTAAATTCGGCATTATAATGCCGTGCAGCTAAAGTCGCATAGCTTAGCCAGGCATTCTCGTACGGCGCTGTTCCCCTATCCTGTCCCGTGGTATCAATAACCGCATAGGCGCAGGTGATCGAATTGCCAATGAATTCCATTTTTCGCTTGCTTGCCAGGTCAGGCGCCAACAGCGACGAGCCTTTATCCAGCGCCAGTTCATATATCCAGGTTTTACCCATGGTCCACTCGGTACGTTTGAACAACTCGAGCGAATGCTTGCCGGCGGGCAGGCCCGATACCAGAATATATTCTTTCTTTATGCTATCCGGGTGAATAACATTCATCACCTTGCCGTCAACCACTACATTGATAAAATTCTCACCATGCTCGTCCCTGAGAGTCGCTTTGGCACCCGTTCCCATAAAGTTGATGCTTGCCGATGTACCGGGCCAGGCCAGCTCAGCGGCTTCGTCCTGCATCACAATGCGGCCCATATATTTAATATGCGGGTCGTGACTTCGGATTATGACAGTTTGAGCGCCTGCAATAGTAGCGGCACACAATAGCAATAAGAGCATCAGGTATTTAGGTCTCATTGTAAGCAGGTTTAGCTCAAATATACATAACTAATTTTATCGTTATCAGTATACCGGCAATAATACTTATGATTATTTTAAATATACATAAGTTATTCCATCCCCGCCCCGGTCGGCATGCTCATCCTCCATCCGGTCGACAGCGTCATACTTCTTCAAATACTCGCGTATCAATTTGCGCAAGATACCATCGCCTTTGCCATGGAGTATCTTTAGGTTACCGAAACCCATCATCAATGCCCTGTCCAGCAGCTTTTCAATCTCATACAAAGCTTCGTCGCCCCGCTTGCCGCGCACATCTATCTCTGGGCTGAAACCGGCCAGGTCACTGGTATGCGAATTGTAACCTCTTCGCACCTCTTTGGGAACTTCTTTTTTCGATACCTTCTGCACCCGGTTTCTCTTCGCCACGGTACGCAGGTCGCCAATGGCTATGATCACGTTATCTTTGGCAATTTCCATCACCTGGCCGGTAGTATCCGAGTCGGTCAGTTTTACCCAATCTCCCGGTTTCAACTCTTCTTCGGCTTGCGGCTTTTTGGGCTGATCCGGCTTTACGGTATTCTTTTCCAGTTCACGGTTCAGGTTTTCGCGCAGTTGGCGGGTCTGCTCTTTATCGGCGTTGCTCTTCTTGATCTCGGATATGGTATTCTCGACCAGCTTATTGGCATTCAGAATGATGTTCTTCGCTTCCTGTTTGGCATCACGGATCAATGCTTTTTTGTTTTCCTCCAGGTAGCTTTTCAACTTTTCGTTCTCGCTCAATAGATCATCTACCCTGCGTTGCTGCTTATCTACCTTGACACGGGTATCGTAAATTTCCTTTTTTTCACGTTCCAGGTCAACCAGCAAAGTATCCACCTTTTTTTGGCTCACGCCGATTTTATTCTTTGCCAGGTCAAGCACCTGTTTTGGCAAACCGATCTTCTGAGCGATCTCAAAAGCATAGGAGCTGCCTGGTTTTCCCACTTCAAGTATATACAGCGGCCGCATTTCGATATTATCAAATAACATCGAAGCGTTCTCGATGCCTTGTGTATTCCCGGCAAAAACTTTGAGGTTTGAATAGTGTGTGGTCACTACCCCTTTTACCTTCTTGTGGTTCAAAGTTTCTAACACCGCCTCAGCTATCGGTCCGCCAAATTGCGGATCAGTACCTGTACCAAACTCATCGATCAGTATCAGCGTTTTGCCATTGGCCTGTTCCACAAAGTTTTTCATCTTGGACAGGTGCGCACTGTAAGTACTCAGATCGCTTTCAATGGATTGATCGTCGCCTATATCAACAAATACCTGTTTGAAAACCCCTACTGTACTTACATCATCAGCCGGTATCAGCAAACCCGCTTGTGCCATCATCTGCAGCAAGCCCACCGTCTTCATACAGACCGATTTTCCGCCTGCGTTTGGCCCTGAAACGACAACAATGCGCGTTCCTTCATCTATGCTGACGTTTAGGGGAACAACCGTTTTCTTTTCAGCCTTAAAACTCAGGAACAACAATGGGTGGCGCGCATTCTGCAGTTTGATGCGTGCCTCGTTTACCAAAACGGGCATCGCTGCATCAATATCAATAGCAAACAATGCTTTAGCGCGAACGAAATCCATCTTCGTCAGCAATCCATGATAGGAAAGCAACAAAGGAACAAATGGCCGCAATTCGTCGGTCAACGCGGTCAGAATTCTAACAATTTCCCGGCGGCGTTCAAATTCCAGGTCACGGATCGTATTATTTAATGAGAATACTTCTTCCGGTTCAATAAAAACCGTCTGCCCGGAAGCTGATTCATCATGGATGAAGCCTTTTAATTTGCGCTTGTTTTCGGCCAGCAACGGGATACATAAGCGCCCGTCACGAACGGTCAATGATCCGTCCGCCGTCCAGCCGTTCGATGAGGCATTCTTAAATATCTGGTCTATTTTTCTGCGCGCCTCATTTTCAGCTTTGGCTATGGACGAGGTAATATCGGCCAGTTCGCGTGAAGCGTTCGGCCTGATCTTACCTTTCTGATCGATCACAGCATCTATTTTCTTGACGATGGCACGTTCGATAGGTAAGTGTTCGAATAGCGCCTCAAGGTTAGGATATTGCCCTTCCCTCTCGTTGAAATAACCAATGACCGCAAATACGGTGCTCAGCGATGCCTGAACCTGGTAAAACTCCTCTTCCGTAAGGAACGCGCCCTCTATCTTCGCTTTGTTCGCCAGTGATTTTATATCGAAGAAGTGATGGATCGGTAAAGCCTCATCATTCTGCAAAATATTCTTGAATTCGCTCGCCTGGTTCAGAAACTTTAGCACCTGGTCGTAGTTATTCATCACCTGTATCTTGTCCACCATCTGGCGGCCCATATCGCTCAGGCAATGCGCTTTGATCAGTTCTTTGATCTCGGAAAAACCAAGCTTTTCGGTACTATTCGACGGGTACAGCATTCTTCTTAGGCGGCTTGGGAACAAACCTTTTGTTTGTAAATTTCCCTTTCGGGATTTGGGTTGGCACAGTTACCGCAGGCTTTGCAGCAGGTAGTTGCGGAGGCGCAGCACGACGGGGAACGCGTTTCAGCGAGTCTTCGCGCCTTTTCTGGTCAGCCGCCATTTCCTTCTGATTGATCTTATTCAGTGAGTCGGATTTTTGCTTCAAAACTGTACCCACCTGGTCATAAACATCAACCAGTAGCTCTGGGTTAGTGCAATAGTACTGCATGCTTTTCCTGAATTGCACCGAATCAGTGTTGAACTGTTTAAATATCTTCAGGTATCGGTCGGTGCCATATTTATACAGGCTGTCAGGCAATTGCATTACGTTGTACATGGCGCCGTCGGCGGTGTGCACTTCGGTAAGCAGCTTTACCATTTTATCGGGTTGTATCACATCGCCCGGAATACTTTTGCCGCCACAGGCGTAAAGGATCATCAACAGCGAAAAAAACAGGATTTTATATCTATGCATTATTTATTTTTGCGGCAAAAGCCAAAATTACGGATAAATGAGCATTGCAGATAATATCAGGAAGCTAAAAAACGAAACCGACACCATCAGCGCTACGCTTGTTGCTGTATCCAAAACCAAACCTGTTGAAGAGGTAATGGAAGCATATAATGCAGGACAACGCTTATTTGGCGAAAATATGGTGCAGGAACTGGTAGAAAAATATGAAAAGCTACCCAAGGATATACAATGGCACCTGATAGGGCACCTGCAAAGCAACAAGGTGAAATACATCGCCCATTTTATCAGTATGATCGAATCGATAGACAGCCTGAAGCTTTTGAAGGAAGTTGATAAACACGCCGAAAAGAACAACCGCGTTATCGATTGCCTGCTGCAGATCCATATTGCCGATGAGGAAACCAAGTTCGGATTGGACTTTGATGAGGCCATCGAACTGCTTCGATCGGAAGAGTTTGCTTCGTTGAAACACGTGAGGATACGCGGTTTGATGGGTATTGCCACCAACACGGATAACCCTAAGCAAATAAAAGAAGAGTTTTATGAGTTGAAGACTTTTTTTGAGGGCATCAAACAAAGCTATTTCAGGAAGAATAGTACTTTTGACACCCTGTCGATGGGTATGTCTTCAGATTACAAGATCGCTATTGAACAGGGCAGCAATATGGTACGTTTAGGCAGTACCGTTTTCGGCCAGAGAGTGGTAAAACACTGGAAAAATAATTGAGCACGATTTACAGTGTCTTACTGATAAACAGGATTAAATTACAAGTCACTGAGTGCCTATCGGCCAATTAACCAATGACTGATGAACCAATAACCTAATGACCACCCTAAGAGTAGCCACAAAAGAAGATTGCCCGCGCCTGATGGAACTGGTGAATGAACTCGCCCTGTTCGAGCGCGAACCGCAGGAAGTTACCGTGACGCTGGAAGAATTTATTGATGCCGGTTTCGGCCAAAAGCCTGTTTGGAAGGCTTATGTGGTTGAAGTTGACCATTACATTGTTGGCTTTGCGATTTACTATATCCGTTATTCAACATGGAAAGGCTGCAGGTTATATTTGGAAGACCTTATAGTAACCGAAGCATGGCGTGGCAAAGGCGTTGGCAAACTGTTGTTTGAAAAAATGATAGAAGAAGCGCGCAACCTCGGTTTTAACGGCATGACCTGGCAGGTGCTGGACTGGAACGAACCGGCTATCAAATTCTACAAAAAATATGAGGCTGCAATAGGCGAAGGCTGGCTGAATGGATCACTTTCAAAAGAACAGGTAGTAAATTTCAACCATTAGAACAATCCGGCTTTTGGCGGGGTTATTAAATAGTACATTTGGATATGGGCGTAAAACATTGGATAGGTTTAGCTGCTGTGTCATTTGCGTTGGCCTCGTGCCAATGGGGAACGCAGGGCAAAAAAACCAAGCCTGATATTGCCAAAGATACCCTGGTATATGCCTACAAGACTATTGAAGAAAAGGCACCGGATTGCGGAAAGAAGCCGGATACAGCGTGCAGCGAGGCTAAAATAACCTACCCTGTCTTTTCAACGCAAAACGCGCTGGACGACACAATAACTCGTTATTTGCTGGCCATTAACCGCATTGGCGAGAAACCGGACAAGGACCTTCAAGGACAGGCCAGGAATTTTATCCAGGCTTATATGGATGACGAGCAGCGCAAAACTAATCCGGATATGGTTTATGATCTGGAGTCGAATGCAAGTGTGCTGAGACAGGATTCGAGCCTGACGACGATCCAGATCGACCGTTACCTTTTTGCGGGTGGTGCACACGGCAGTAATTATACAGGCTTCATTAACTGGAATTCAAAAGTGAGCAAAGTTGTTAGTCTGAAAGATATATTTACAGAAGGCTATCAATCTAAGCTTACGGCCATCGCCGAAAAAATATTCCGCAAGGACGAAAAACTAAGTGACACAAGTTCGCTGGCAAATTATTTTTTTAAGGATCAAAAATTCGCGCTGAACGATAATTTCCTTGTGACACCGGTGGGTATACGGTTCCTGTATAATGAATATGAGATCAAATCCTATGCTGAAGGCACCACGGAATTGTTAATACCTTATTCACATATCAAATCTTTACTGCGGCCGAATACCATTGTTAGCCAGTATATTAAAAAATGAGCCGGTGCGTTATCGTATTATTAGCCTTATCGATTTCGTTAATCTCAGCTTGTTCGTATCGGAAATCTCCTTCTATTGAAACCAAAAATCCAACGACAGCAAGTTCAGGAGGGGTTCGGGATACATTTGCTTATGTTTTTGAAGGCGCGAATGGCCAGGATAGTTGCAGGAATAAAGATAGCTGTGATTTCGTAGCAGTTGATTACCCGGTATTTAAAAACAAAACCAGCTTGAATGATTCGATAAAACAAATAATATTGGGTTTTGTATCTGGCTACGGCGAAAGTGAGGAGGATACGCTAAATAAAAGCTTAATAAAGCGGGTAAAAAATTTCGTTAGAAATAATACATCAGAAATGGATTCAAGTGAACGGGTTCCTACGACTAGTGAATATCATATTGTGATTATGTCGCAGATAGATGGAATTCTTGTTCTTAAAACAGAGCAAGACCAGTCGGGAGGCATCCACCCAAATTCAGGTTATGGTTATATAAATTGGGATATAAAAAAAGATCGCGAGATCTTACTGGCTGATGTACTGGTGGAAGATTACCAGGATAAACTCCAAGCAGTCGCTAATAAGATCATAAAGGAAGAAAACTTAAATGAAGGTTTGTTTAGTGGCGGCGACACTTTTGATCTGAACGATAATTATTACTTTGCCCCTGAGGGTATTCATTTCTATTACAACAGCTATGAGATTAAGTCATACATGCAGGGTACAACAGATTTACTGATTTCGTATACAAAAATTAAAAAATTGATAAGGCCGGGATCGGTGTTGTCACAATATGTCAAATAATGCTTGTTTTCAAATTCGGGGGCGCGTCGGTAAAGGACGCAGCCGGTGTAATCAACCTTTCCAATATCGTTAAGAAGTTCGAGGGTGAGCAATTGCTTATGGTTGTATCGGCTATGGGCAAAACTACCAATGCGCTGGAGAAACTGACGAGGGCCTATGCTGATGGTTCGGATGAGGTTAATGAAATATTCAACGAGATCAAAAGCTATCACTTCAATATCATCAAAGAGCTTTTTGAACCGGGCGATAAGGTTTATGATGAAGTTGCCAACACCTTTGTCGAGATCGACTGGATGCTGGAAGATGAGCCGCATGACAATTATGATTTTGCTTATGACCAGATCGTTTCCATCGGCGAATTGGTATCAACCAGAATCGTAGCTGCCTACCTGAACAAATGCGGCATTAAAACCCAATGGACCGACGCACGCAGTTATATCCATACTGATAACACCTACCGCGAAGGTAACGTGGATTGGGAGAAAACGCGCGAAAGCATCAGTCGCGATATTCCGAAGGCGTTGGAGAAAGGAATTGTGTTAACTCAAGGCTTTTTCGGCGGAACCTCGGAAAATTTTACCACTACCCTTGGCCGTGAAGGATCGGACTATACGGCTTCAATATTTGCATCCTGCTTACAGGCTAAATCGGTTACTACGTGGAAGGATGTTCCGGGCATCTTGAATGCGGACCCGAAGATATTCAGCGACACGGTAAAGTTCGACGAACTCTCCTACCAGGAAGCTATTGAGATGACTTTTTATGGTGCGAGCGTTATCCACCCGAAAACCATCAAGCCGCTGCAAAATGCTAAAATACCGTTGCTGGTGAAATCATTTAACGACCCAGATGCGCCCGGCACGGTTATCAGTGAAACAGCTAAACCTGTTTTTGAGAAGCCGGTGATCATCCTTAAACAAAACCAGGTATTGCTTTCTATCGCCGCCAAGGACTACGCTTTCATTTCAGAAGATCATTTGAGTGAGATATTCAGCCTTTTTGCGCAAAACCAGGTAAAGATCAATATCATGCAAACATCGGCGCTTAGCTTTAGTGTTTGTTTTGATTTGAAACCTGAGCGTTTTGAGAAATTGTTGAAAGGCTTGACACCCAATTTTAAGGTGAGGTACAACGAAGATATCAGCCTGATTACAGTCCGTCACTATAAATTGGGTGCTTTGCGCGATTTAGTAGCTGACAAGATTGTACTATTGGAACAGGTAAGTCGCAACACCGCGCAAATGGTGGTGAAATGATCAGAGTTTCAATAACACACTGAAAAGCGCGATGACTAAAGCGCCGATCAGTGTATTAAGGAAATTGACTCCATTGTTGCCAATCAATCTCTTACGTTCATAAAGTGCGCCGATAACAGAATCGGCAAGGTTCCCTATCAATCCAGCGATAACAATCAGCCCAAATGTCCTGCTGCCGAACGACCCAAAGCAATAAACAAAGGCAATAAGCATAGAACCGGCGATGCCAAAAAGCAGGCCTGTGATACTAATAACACCATCAAGACCCTTTCGTTCTTTCCTGAAAGTAATGATATTGAAGAACCAGCGACCATAAAGCATGCCCAATTCTGATGATAATGTATCAGCCGCGGCGGATGATAATGCGCCCGCTATCATCAGCCGGAATAATCCTGTATAGTGCGGTAGCCATAATATTAGCAAGCCTAAAATCGCCGGTACACCTCCGTTGGCCAATACCTGTCCGGCGGTTCTTGCAGTTGACCGGTCCGATTTAGATTTGAAGGGGCTTTTCTTATCCTTTTCCCAACCGGTTGCCAAAGTGCCCAGCAAAAAGAACATCGCCAGCATGATAAAACCGGTGTACCCTCCTCCCGCAAAAACCAGCAAGCCAACTCCTGCAGCGGCTATCGCGCCGAAAAAGGTCAGCTTTTTATAGGTGATACTTAATATAGCTCCGGCCACAATAACCAGGACTATGGGAAGATAATGCAATACGGCCATACGGATACGGCCGTAAATTTATAAGCTTTATTGTTCTATTATGATCTGATCTTTCTTTTTACCCAGTTCTTCCAGGTATTTTACCATCACTTCAACAAACTTATCAGGTCCGCATACATAGTAGTGCTTTACACTATCGGGCGCATAAATGGCAAGTAACTGTTTGTTGATATGCCCTTCCATAATATTCCGGTCGTCGGAATCATCCAAAATATTGATGAAGTTTTCGCCCAATATCTTTTCAAACTCATCGCGCAGGATGATATCTTTTGAGGTTTTATTAGCGAAAAGCAGTCTGGAGTCGCCGATCCTACCGTCTTTGTGCTCTTGCCTCAAGATAGCAATGAAAGGGGTTACCCCCGCCCCGCCCGCTATAAACAAACCGGGGCCTTTATAATTAATAGCGCCCCAAACATCGTGGATGATCAGTTCGTCGCCCGCTTTTATATTCTTCAGCTTGTTGGTCATACCATCGTGGTCGGTATACAGTTTGATAGTAAATTGCAGATGATCCCAATCATTCAGCGAGGTGAACGTGAAGGGATGCAGATCGTCCTCCAGCCCCGGTTTGTTTAACGAAACATCCGTCGCCTGCCCTGGAATGAATTTATACCCTTTCGGCTTTTCGATATCAAATTCCTTTACATTATGAGTGACCATTCGCGTGGCCAGCACCTTGACAATATGTTTTTCCATTATCTCATTCGGTTACAGTACTCAATCTAGCTAAAGAAAATGCGCCGATAGCCATTGCAATGTCACGAACAGCCACATCCAGGTAATTGCCGCCTGCGAGCAGGTTCAACGCTATCAATATCAGCCATGCCGATACAACAAGGGCGCCTTTTGATGGTTTTACCAATACTAATATACCTGCAACTATTTCGATAACGCCTACTATCATCATAAACACACTCGCCTTAAATGGTAGCATTGATGCTAGCGACGGATGCAAATACTTCGGCCAGTCTGCCAATATATTGGTAAATTTATCTGCGCCGGCAGCGATCGGGATCAGTCCGTAAGTGAATTTCAAAACCGTTTGAACGCCGCTTACTGTTTTCATTTTTTCGTCCATGATAAAATTTTTGAATTTTTTACCATTAGAGAGAGGTCGGAAAAAAGGGGTTACAAAAATTATTTTCACCTGTTTTGTAACCCTTTGGCAGCGGGAATACTCACTCTTATAACATTAATGAAATTGATCCTGTTTTATGATGCCTGCTAAACAAACTATCGCCAACCAAATGACCGATGAGGAAACCGTAGACCGCATATTGAAAGGCGAAAAGTATTTGTATGAAAACCTGATGCGCAAATACAATTCGCGCATGTTTCGTATCAGCATGTCCATTATTGACGATGATATGGAGGCTGAAGATATTATGCAAACAGCTTACATCAACGCCTACCAGCAATTGGGTGCTTTCACCAACAAGTCAAGTTTCGCGACCTGGCTCACCCGCATACTGATCAACGAGAGTTTGCTGCACAAAAAGAAAAACCAGCGCCGCCGGGATATTTACAGCCTGCAGCACATCAGCGAACAGCACACCGACACCCCACTGAAAAGCCTTATGAACAAGGAATTGAAAAACATACTGGAAAAAGCCGTTTTAACGCTACCCGAAAAATACCGGCTGGTGTTTGTAATGCGCGAGATGGAAGAAATGAGCACCAATGAAACCATGGAGGTGCTGAACATTGGCGAATCGAATGTAAAAATAAGGCTGAACCGCGCCAAAGAAATGCTGAGGAACGAGTTGAGCAGCCAGTTCAGATCGCAGCAATTGTTTGATTTTCACCTGACACGGTGCGACCGTGTAGTAAATTTTGTGATGGATAAAATTTGACTTTTCACCTGACGAAATTTATTATACATTTGCATCAAATCATCAAAAATGAAAGCTACCAGTATCATAGTTATCCTAATTGGCGTTGCCATTACCATATTCTGCATCACTTTCTTTAAACCTGCACTGGATGTTGTCGATTCTGAAACCATGACCATCGGCGGCTCATCAGCTGCTAAAACATCAGAATGGCCGATATTTGCCGGCATCCTGACCACCTTCGTAGGTGTTTGCTTCTTCATCGTAGCCAGCACAAAGAAAGTATCTGCTAAATAAGGAATAGCTAACACAGCATAATAAAAAGGATATACCGGTTTGGTATATCCTTTTTCTATTTTGGTGTGCTCCTTAAAAATTCAAGATCATATTATCCAGGAATACGGTACCCTGGCCGTTGGTGACCTTGATAGGATCTCCCGTTCCGTCGACCGGGTATAGGGTACAATTTAAAGTTAACTTTATCTTGAGGCCTGAATCAATGTTATAAGCGTCGCCCGAGGTTGGCGTGGAAGAAATAACATTGATACTGCTGCCAGTTTGAGACCCTGTGCTATCATACTGTTTGCCGTTTACGTCCAGGTAAGTTATAACGACAGATTTATCGCCTATTGCGTAATCCGTGGTATTTGAAAACGCCCACGGCCCTGTAGTAACGAAAGAATTAAAATACCCGGCTGCATTATCGTTGTCCGCTTTCTTATCAAAAGTCTTAAATTCAATGCCCAACTGCGGGTGGCCGCCGGGGTAATGCGTAAGCAATGCCGTTATTTGTCCGTAAATTTCGCCCTGGTCGTTGGGTAATTCAGCGCTTGAACCTGCCGCCCAACTATCCCCGGTTGTGGAAGCTTCCCAGTTAACCGCGCTGCCATTCATCGTTGCGATAAAATAATACTCCGAGGTCGGCGTATTGTTCTTCCTGGCTTCTTTTTTACAGGCTGTCAGCACTGTCGCCCCTAACAATACTACTGCTATTATTCTTACGATCTTCATATCCCGGGTTATACGACAAATTTAAAAAGTTGGATACTTACTACAAATAAGAAAGCCACCACTGCCGGTGCGTGCGTTTATAATTGCCATACCATTTGCACGGGAAATATAAGGCCAGCACCACAAACAGCCAGAAAAGATATACGGTCCACAACGGAAATCCAAAACCCAATGCCTGCCAGACGAAAGGATTACCATCTGATTTGAAAGGAAGGCCTTTCAAGGCGATCAACACAACGTTCATGATCCTGAGCAACGTTAAATGCCCGATGAAATAGATATAGGGGACGTTCCCATACACCTCGAAGAAAGCCGTTATGCTGTTATTGAGCTTTTCCGCAAACGCCAGCAGGATCAGGACAGGTCCCAATGTCATAGAGAAAAAGAGCAGCGAGGGCACTTGTTTTGTTGCATTCAGGAAGGACAGTAAAGTATGGGCCGCGTTTCGCTGCATTGACCATGGGTTGATGTCGCCATAGTGGTTGATAAACCGCAATACGATAAAGAGGCCAATTAGTGAAAGACCAGTGATCAATAATACTCTTTGTCTTCGCTGTGCATCGGCCCCGGTTTGATAAATTTTACCGAAAACATAACCGAGCCAAAGTACGCAGCCCCATGGCAGGATTGAATACAACTCGGCTACCGTCCGGGTGGCGCTTAGTGGCATAACAGAACCTGCAGCGGAAAGAAAAATAGTTCGCAAGCTGCCGCCTATTCCCGTCCCGGCGGGCGGCAGGTAGTTTAACAGATCGTGGCCAAACAGGATAAGCAAAGCTATGGTAGCGATCACCGCGCGGGGTGTGTGAATTAATAGTGCCAGGATGATCATACCTGCGCCAATAGCCCACAATACTTCCAGCACAAGCATGTGATACTGCAGATCGAAGCTGAAAAGGAGGCTGATGATCAGCATATCCGATAGAATCAGCCATAGCCCTCTTGTTAGCAGGAAGCGGCTTAGCTCCTTCTTCGTTCTTCGTTGTCCGGCCAGAAACGCTGATACGCCGCTAAGAAAAACAAAAGTAGGCGCGCAGAAATGGGTGATCCAGCGGGTGAAAAACAGGACAACCGTTGTAGTTTGCATATTCAGCGGCGAAGGACCGGGGAAATGCAGGAAGTCGCGCGTATGGTCAAGCGTCATGATAACCATGATCAGGCCGCGAATGATGTCGATAGAATGTATGCGTTGTTTCATCTGTTAGGTTCAGCGTATCGGCAAGCAGCTACTTCTTAAAATTTGTGAAGAAGTACACGCCGTTTTGCAAATTTTTACCAATTTAGAATTTCGTCCGGAATTAATATAAACCCAGGCCGCATTAAGCGTCATAATTCTATCCGGCTATATTTCGCTCATGGTAAAAAACATCCTCCTCGTCATCATTTGCAGCGCATTGTTTTTTACCGCCAATGCTCAGACGAGCATTGGTATCCCGACTATTAAGAACTATACCCATGCCGACTATAATGCCAGCGCTGAGATTTTCAGCGCGAGCCAGGATAAGAATGGTATCCTATATTTTGCCAATAATGATGGTTTATTGACGTTCGATGGCAGCTATTGGAAGACCTATCCCCTACCCAATAAGGCGGCTGTCAAATCCTTGGGGATAGACCCCTCGGGCAAAATATATGTGGGTGGGCAGGATGAGATCGGCTATTTTTTCCCGGATAAAACAGGCATATTAACATTCCATTCGATAAAGCAATTAATGCCAGTAAAAGCCAGGCAATTTGCCGATATATGGAATGTAGTCGTTTTCAATAACGAAGTTTTCTTCCGCACTATTGAATGCATATTTGAGTATGACGGAAACAAGATCAATACTTATGATACTTACGGTGGCTGGCGTTTATTGACCCAGGCCGATCACCGGTTGTATGCCGAAGACAAGGATAAGGGGCTAATGGCCTTCAAAAACGGGCAATGGCAAAGCTGCTGTAAAACTCCCACAGCAGGGCTGCATGTAACGGGTGTCGTAGATTATCGGAACGATACCCTCCTTGTGAGCACCTTCAAAAACGGACTGTATTATTTGAACGGTCCGACTCTTACCAAAAAGACAACTACTATAGATGTCATTTTGGACAATGATATCGTCAATTGCTTCAAAAAGATTAACAATAATGAATATGCTGTCGGTACGATGGCAAACGGGATGCTTATTATTAATGGCGAAGGGAAACAGTTAGGCCAATTCTCAAATGCTGACGGGTTATTAAGCAATAACGTACATGCCATCCTGTCCGATGCTGATAGAAATTTATGGTTAGGTCTTGAAAACGGGGTTGGCTTTATCAACTACAACACCGCAATAACCCACGCATACCCATCCCGGAACAACCAGTTAAAAGGAAACGCCGTATGCGTTTTCGGGAACAAACTATATATAGGTACTTCAAATGGTTTATACAGCACACCGCTAATTGCCGGGTCTGGCGACATCAGTGGCGACAAGGGAGTGTTCACTGAGGTGGCCAATACGAAGGGTAAAGTGATAAGTCTGAGTGAGATCGGTGGGCGTCTTTTGATCGGCCACCAGGATGGCACTCTACTAGTCGATGGAAACCAGGCAAAACCGGTTACTACCGATCATGGTGTTTGGATGCTTAAAAGTTTGCCGGCATCCAATGACGTTATTGCCGGGACCTTTACAGGTCTGCAATTGATCAGGAATGAGCATGGTAATTTCAGGCCAGTAGCTAAGATCGATGGGCTGTATGAATCGCTTGGTAACTTATCAATTGATAGCCATAACGCTATTTGGGCCACACATCCCTATAGGGGTATATTTAAAATAATCCTGTCCGGTGACCACACAAAAGTTAGCCGTTACACTCAATACACAGTGAAAGACGGATTACCGTCGGCGCAAAACAACCACGTTTACTTCATCAAAAACAAGATTGTAGCGGCTACCGAAAAAGGCGTTTATGAATACGATGAAGCTAAAAACAGGTTTATCCCTTCACGCTTTTACCGGCCAATTTTGGGCGATGCCGACGTGGAATATTTAACCGACGATGCACAGGGCAATACCTGGTTCATCAGTAACCAACGTGTTGGAGTGATCGATTTTAGCAAACCTGCACAGCATGCCCGATACGGTGTTATTTACTTCCCGGAACTGACGGGCCAGATGGTGAAGGGTGCAGAATATATTTATCCATATAACCAGGAAAACATATTCGTAGGCTCGAGCGATGGGGTATATCATTTAAATTACAAGAAGTATGTCCAGGCTGAGCACAAGCCGAATGTGTTGCTGTCATCGGTTAAAGCTATCGCTGAAAAAGACAGCCTGATCTACGGCGGTTTTTTTATGAAGAATAACCAGGTTACGCGCGAACAGGATCTGGGACAGATCGCAACGCTGGCCAATCACTGGAATTCGTTCCATTTTGAATATTCGTCGACCTTGTTCGCCGAAAAAACGAACGAGGAGTTTTCCTATAAGCTCATTGGATTTGATGAAACCTGGTCGCCATGGTCGCCTAAAACCGAAAAAGATTATACCAATCTTCCCTACGGCTGGTACACTTTTTCGGTAAAGGTGCGCAACAACCTGGGCGTGGCTTCGGCACCGGTCAATTATACTTTTATTGTGAAGCCGGCCTGGTATCAAACCGTGTGGGCTTATTTGTTATACCTCGCAATTGCCGGGTTGCTCATCTATTATACTTCAAAAATGCTACGTCGCCGGTTAGCTATCCAGCAAAAGAAACACGAGGAAGAACAGCAAAGGTTAAGCTACCTGCATAGCCTCGAACTCGACCGAAACGAGAAGCAGATCATCGCCCTGAAAAATGAAAACCTGGAGTCGGAGCTCAATTACAAAAACAAGGAGTTGGCCACGATGACCATGCACTTGGTCGACCGCGGGCGGTTGTTGTTAGATATTAAAGAGGAATTAGACAATCGCATTAAAAAAATGAATGCACCTGACCTGAATTACCAGTTCAGAAGCGTATTCAAACTATTGAGTGATACCGAAAAGAATGATGATGACTGGAAAAATTTTTCCATGTATTTTGACGAGGTGCACAATAATTTCCTGTCGACCATGAAGGCTAAATTCCCTTCGCTTAGTTCTACCGACTTGAAATTATGTGCTTATTTACGGTTGAATTTGTCCTCAAAAGAGATCGCACAGCTACTGAATATATCACTAAAGGGGGTTGAAATCAGTCGATATCGGTTACGTAAGAAACTAAAGTTAGCTACGGAGGTGAATCTTTATGATTTCCTGATCGACATTACCAAATCAGGGCAATAGCTCGAAAAATCATGGTTTACGCTCTTTGAGCCGAAATTCAAGTTAATTTATTGATAATCAGTAAATTAATTAAAAATAATCTTAAAAAAGTGTAAACCGTGTAAACCATGCTCATTTGCTTCCCAGCCACATCAATGCATCCTCGAACATTTGGTTTTGCAAGTCGGACGTCATTACCTTGTCACCATGGCCCATGTTCAGGTAGATCATCTTGTATTTGGTGTTGGTCCACACCACCGGGATATCGCCGCTTTTGATCAGGTTCTTTTTGCCTAAAGGGTAGTTGGCAGGATCGAGGGTTACCAATACTTTGATATCCTTGTTATCGCGGGGGTTTGGTTTCCAGCCGTACCATTCGTTTATCGGGGCCACGTAGGTTTTAGGCAGGCGTTTGGTTGCCGGGTGGGTATTGTCATCAACGATCATCTTTGCGGGTAATGGCGGCCAGTTGTTATTATAGAAGGTAGCGCCCAGGAAATCAACAAACCAGGGCCATTTGGTGTATTTATCATTATAGCCTGAAACATGGAAGCCGATCCATGCGCCGCCATTGTTCATGAACTTTTCGAAGGCACGCCTTTCCGGCTCGTTATGCGGAAACTCGTTGATCCACATCACTACCTGGTATTTGGCCAGGTTTTCGTCGGTCAGTTTATCCCAGTCAGTGGTGGTATCGAAAGCGAAGCCTTTCTCAGCCGCCAGTTTGGTGTAGAATTTAATGGCCTCCCTGGCGAAATCGACGTGATCGGTCTCGACAGTAGTCGTGTAAAGCGCCAATACTTTAAACTTCGGCGATTGCGCAAAGCTTGCCGTGCTTAACGTGATCAGCACCAACGCGACAACTGCCTTTTGTAAAATATTTTTCATGAGTTCTTCCGGTTAAACTATTTGCTCATTGCTGTTTCGAGCGAAGCGAGGGTTGCGCTGATATTCTTATCCAATCCGCTAAAAAGGGTTTTGTCCTCCGCCGACCATGGCTTGCCCTGCCGGTAATCCCACCAGCGGTATTCTATTTTGGAGTATTCGTTGGAGATACCGCTCTCGATAGGCTTTTCATAAATGTCATACAGCTTTAGCTCGTAAGTTGCGTTATGAACGATGATATTCAACTTAAACCTGATCCAGTAATAATTGCCTGAGCTGCTGGTGACGATTTTAAAAATACCCGTGCCTGACAGCTCGCCCTTTTTGTCGTCGGTAACATCGATACTCTTATCCGGGTACGGGAAAGCATCCTTAAACCAACTGGCGGCGCGGTTGAACAACTCGTCCTTTTTCAGTTTCGCGTCCAACGAATAGGTGTTATCGAAATAGATCTTTCCATCGCGCATTTGCATGGTTAGCGAGTGTTCGCTTTGTGCTATCGCGAACACCGGTACCAGGGCAATTGCGACGATAAGCAGTTTCTTTAGTATAAGCATGGCTATGGTCTAAGTTATTTCCCGGCTGCCCAGAAAATGGCGTTTTTAAATAATGTGGTGTAGTCTACGCTTTGGAATAATACCGGCGAATGGCCCATAAAAATGTACACATTACGCGCTTTAACGTTGGGATTAGACCAGATCACCGGGTGGTCGCCCATTTTGATATCAGAGTCTGGCACATAGGTCGATTCATCCACCGAAGCAATTACATGCACATTGGGTCGCGGACTTTTATTATAAGTATAAAACTCTTCCTTTTCTATGATAAAAGACGGCGAAACACCCTTCATAACTGGATGCGTTTTATCCTCGACATTAACTTTGGCCTTTACAAACGTTGCGATGTAATTCTTATACCGTATACCACCCATAAAATTGCTGAACCATTGCCACATCGGGAAGCCGTCAAACTCGCCCAGCAACGTTCCGTGGTGAAAGCCTATCCAACCGATCTTACCCTGCTCGATAGCATTTTGAAAAGCGGTCACTGCCTTATCCTTCCAGCCATAAGGCGGGTAATCCAGTTGAATAAAAAGCTGGTAATTGCTCAAAAAGGCCTCATCGATCTTATCTGTGTTTTGAATGTAATCGATAGAAAAATTACTGTCGGCAGCGAGCTTATCCAGCCAAATTTTGGCGACTTTCGAGTATTCGATATGGTGTCCGCCGTTTTCATACAAGGCTATCACTTTAAACTTAGGTTTCTGTGCCCAGGCGAAAATGGTGAAGAGGCTAAAAGCCATTATAAGCGTGATTTTTTTCATCGGTCATTTATTTGATTTTTATTTGGATGCTGCCCACAATATCGCGTCGCGGACTAAAATGGTATAGCTTGGGTTCACCAGCGCCGTTGGTGAATGCCCGATACAGATATAGATCATCCGGCGGAAATTCTCGTTCGTCCATACGATGGGATGGTCGCCCATAGGTTTATTCTGTTTATAGGTCGATTCATCAGCCGTGGCAAGAACACGCACATTGCCGCGCGGACTTTTATCATATTCATACCATTCATCCGCCAGCCAGAATTTTTCGGGCATATTTTTGGTTGCGGGATGCTTGCGGTCTTCCATCACCACCAACCCATCCTGGAAAGCCGGGTGCGGCGAGTAAATAACGCCGCCCATCAGGGTCTCGAACCATTGCCAGTAAGGCGCTTTTTTTGTTGGACCTAAAAATTGTGTTCCCGTAAGTCCTGCCGCGTGAATACCTACCCAACCATTACCCTGCTCAACAAATTTTTGCAGCGCAGCCTGCTGACTTGCCGACATATCGAAAGGCGCCAAATGGAACATCACAAATACTTTGTACTGCGCCATATTCGCATCGTTGATCACGCTGGTATCCGTAGTGAAATCAACACTGAAATGGTTCTCGGCTCCCAGCTTATCAAAAAAATCCTTGCCTACCGATATGCTTTTCCAATGGTCCTTAGCCAGTGATGCCACTACAAGCACTTTGAAATTGCTTTTTTGCGCATCGGCTTTAAGGCCTGTGAACATCAAAGCCGCTAACAGCAGCCATGCGGTTCTTTTAAGTATTGATCTGCCCATAAGATTTATAATTGGTTGGTTACCCAAAGCTAATAGATTACCTAAAGAAGAAAGATTTTCGCACCCCTACATTAACACTACGTATTTGAAATATGCAACCAGGAACGGATTGAAATCCGTTCCTGCAAGACGCATCGAGGCAACGCCTATTTTATTGGAGTAGAGCCATCGGCTCGACCGATCTTGTAGCCGTGGGTTTCAACCCACGGTAGTGGAATTGTAGTGTCGCCAAAATAGTATCTAAGCGAAGATTACCCGATTATTGCAAAGCGGAAAATCCCTATCTTGGATAGCCGCTTATAACCTGATGGATAATCACACACGCAAATTTTTAATAGCAACCCACGGCACTTTAGCCGCGGGCATCAAATCGTCGCTGGATATTATCATCGGTTCTGTTGAGCATGTGTTTTTATTGCAGGCCTATGTGGATGAGCAAATGTCGGTAGAAGCTGAGTTGCAAAAAGTAATGGAGCACGTTGGTGAAAACGACGAGTTGATAGTGTTCACCGATATCCTTGGCGGCAGCATTACCAACCAAATATTACAGCACTGTTTAAAGCCGAATGTCTATGTGGTTTCAGGGGTTAATTTACCTGTGGTTATTGACGTCATGCTTGCGGATACGGAGACCCCAATACAAGAAGTGATAAGCAACGCGATAGAGAACGCCAAAGAACAAATGGTGTTTGTCAACAAGCTATTGAGCAGCCAAAACGAAGAAACAACAAATGATTAAACTAACACGCATAGACGACAGGCTGGTGCACGGGCAGGTAGCTTTTACCTGGGTACCTGCGCTGGGCGTCAACTGCCTCATCGTGGCGAATGACAAGGTGGCCAAAGACGAATTTTTGAAGATGACGCTTAACCTGGCTAAACCTGCCGGCACTAAATTACTGGTCAAATCAATAGCAGAAGCTGTCTCTTTTTTGAACGACGCCAAAAATGATGGCCTGAAAATATTGGTCCTCATCAATAATGTAAAAGATGCTGCGGTATTGGCGACGCAGGTGCCGGAGATCAAATCGATAAATATTGGCGGCTTACGTTTGAAGGAAGGCGCTAAGCTAATCTCAAAAGCAGTCGGCGTAAATGAAGACGATATAATTATCCTGCACGAATTGCTCGGCAAGGGCGTGGAGCTGGAAATAAGACAGGTGCCGACGGATACCAAACAAATGGTGGAAAGCCTGATCTGAAAACATTAAATTGAACATAAAAGGACTTTAAACGGTGTCAATATCATTCATGCTCATCGCGCTGATCGCGATGTTCGGCCATTCGGAAGATTTTCTCGGCACAACGCTGCTAAGCCGTCCGCTGGTTTTGGGCCCGCTGGTCGGCCTGGCGCTCGGCGACCCGGTGCAGGGCGTCATCATTGGCGGCACGCTTGAACTGATCTTTATGGGCAACATCAAGGTCGGGGCAGCTATCCCTCCTGATGTTGTTACGGGCGGTGTATTGGGTACTGCTTTCGCCATCATATCCGGCAAGGGCCCTGCTATTGCCCTCGCTATCGCCGTCCCGGTTTCTATTTTGGCCGAAATGATGATCAGCGGTTTGTTCGTTTTTCGCGCCGTGCTCAATAAAAAGTTCAACCAATATGCTGAAGATGGCGACTATAGGAAGATCCAGCGGCTGCATATTATATCGGGTTTGATAAGGCCATTGTTAATGGGCGTCATCATTTTGCTCGCATTACAACTGGGCGCTGGTGCGATGAAATCATTTTTAGATATGATACCAGCCTGGGTGCAATCAGGCTTGCAGGTAGCAGGTAATATGCTGCCGGCGCTTGGTTTTGCGCTGCTAATGAACCTGATGTTCAATAAACAGGTTGCGCCGTACTTTTTCCTGGGCTTTATGTTGGCCGCTTATCTTAAACTGCCGATGATCGCTATTGGTGGGTTGGGTGTCATCATCGCTTTAATTGTTACCCAGGTTACCCCGAAGGAACCATCGGACGACGATGATAATTTTAGTGACGAACCCGTAGAAGAAACGCCTAAAACACAAAGGCTTACCAAACGCGATATAAGGAACTTATTCTTAAGGTCCCTCGCGCTGGAAGCAAACTTCAATTTCGAAACCTGGCAAAACACGGGCTTCGCGTTTACTATCATCCCTGTCCTGAAAAGGTTGTACACCACCAAGCAATCGATGGCCGCTGCATTGAAAAGGCATTTACAGTTTTTCAATACCAGTCCCTATGGCTCAACGCTGATATTCGGTGTTACCGCCGCCATGGAGGAACAAAACAGCCAGGACGCAGATTTCGACGAAGAATCCATCAGCACCGTAAAATTGGGTTTGATGGGGCCGCTGGCCGGGGTATTCGATTCGCTTTTCTGGGGCACATTTAAGGTCATTGCCGCCGGGGTGGGCACATCGCTGGCCATTAAGGGCAATATGTTTGGGCCATTGCTTTTTATCCTGATATTCAACGTGCCACACCTACTGCTGCGCTACAATCTGACGTTCATTGGCTACAACGCCGGCACTAAATTCCTGCAAAACCTGGCCAAGAACAATGTGATGGATAGGTTGACTAAAGGCGCGTCCATATTGGGATTAATGGTGGTAGGCGCTATGCCAGCAACGCTGATCTCTATTACTACGCCACTTTCGATAGGTACTAAATCAGGTGTCGCCGTCCAGGGAATTTTAGACCAGCTTGTACCGGCCATCATCCCGCTGGGACTTACGTTCCTGGTATATTGTTTTGTGAAGAAGAACGTCAAAACCACTTACCTGCTGCTCGGTTTACTGGCATTGGGTTTTGTTGGCAGCATGCTCCATTTATTTGCCTGATCAGATGAAAGGAATCGGCGTTTCACCGGGTATAGCGATAGGCAGGGCTTTTGTGATCAAAAAGACAGAAGCAAAAGTAAGCGGCGTTTTGCTCACGAGTGAGGCGGAAATATCCGCAGAGATCGCCCATTTTGAGGATGCCGTTAATAAGGCCGTTAGCGACATCGAATCCATTAAATCCGATAAACATCTTTCCCTGCAAGATGAAGACCTCGCCATCCTGGATACCCAAATCGAACTATTGACCGATCCGCAACTAAATGATGATGTTTTAGAGAAGATAAAATCGGACCGCAAAAATTCAAGCGATGCCGTAATTGAAGCGATCGATGCCTTCGTGCAAATGTTCGAAGGTATGGAGGATGAATATATGAGGGCACGTGCGGCCGACATCAAAGATATTGGCGAGCGATTATTCAAGCATCTTAATGCCGGCAGTTCGTCCATTGAAACCTTTCCGCCCGATACTATCATCATAGCCGAAGATATTTCACCATCCGAAACCATCACCATGGACATTGCCCATGTAGTTGGTTTTGCCACGCGGGCAGGCAGCAAAACATCGCATACAGCTATCATTGCGAAAGCCAAAGGCATCCCGGCTGTAGTTGGCTGTGGCTGGGAACTTGGCTCTATTACAAATGATGACCTGGTTATACTCGACGGTATTAGTGGTACAGTACAAATCAACCCAACACAGGAAATCATTGCCGCGTACACGGCAAAAAAAGACGCTTATCAGCAGTCAGCCGAAAAGCTGAAGGCTTTAAAGGATCAACCCGCAATTACCACCGACGGCAAAAAGATCACCCTCTCAGCAAACATTGGCGCAGCGGATGAATTTGCTGATGTTTTTGAATATGGCGGCGAGGGTGTGGGCCTTCTCCGTACCGAGTTGCTGTTTATGAATAGAGATTCGTTCCCTACAGAAGACGAGCAATTCGAGTTCTATAAAAATGTGGCGCTCCAATCCAAAGGTGTTCCGGTTATTGTGCGGACAATAGATATAGGCGGCGATAAGCAGTTGCCCTATTTCAATTTACCTGCAGAGCTTAACCCCTTTTTAGGCTACCGGGCCATCCGCATCTGCCTTGATAGAAAGGAGCTTTTCATCACCCAACTTAAAGCCATCCTTCGTGCCTCCGTTTTCGGCGACCTGAAGATCATGTTCCCGATGATATCAAATGTGCAGGAAATCAGGTCAGCAAAAAGGGTGTTGGCCGCCGCCGTAGATGAGCTGTTAAAAGAGGGAGTGGCATTCAAACCCGATATTAAGGTTGGTATTATGATAGAAATACCTTCAGCCGCCGTGATGGCGGATATATTGGCCAAGGAAGTTGATTTTTTCAGCATTGGTACAAATGACTTATGCCAGTACACGCTGGCTGTAGATCGGATGAACGAAAAGATATCGCACTTATATGACCCTTTTAATCCAGGCGTATTAAGGCTGATCAGCAATGTGATCGAGCAACGGCACAAACATAATATCCACGTAGGCATGTGCGGCGAAATGGCCTCGGACCCGCTGGCAACACTGCTGTTGTTGGGAATGGGTCTGGACGATTTTTCAATGAGCGCAAGTGCTATTCCGGTAATAAAGGACATTATTCTTAATCACAGCATAGCGGAGGCTAAAGAAATTTTTAGAAACACTATGCAGATGGATAGCTCGGATGAGATCATCGCCTACCTGCAAAAACATACAGCATGATAACAAATGATTATATAATTCTTGCCGCACAAGGCATGCATGCCCGCCCGGCGACCGTATTGATCAAGCTTGTGAAAAATTTCAAGTCGGCAGTAAGCTTGAAAAAAGGCGACAAGACAGTCAAGCTAAACAGCATGCTCAATATCCTGTCCCTCACCATAAAAGGCGGCGAAACCATTTCTATCATTGTTGAGGGCGAAGACGAGACCGAAGCAACACAAGCCATCGGTTTATTTTTTACAGAACAGCTAAAAGACTTATAAATGAAAATAACGATCACCAAAAACGAACAGGAATTTAATATCACCGCCGCCTGGCGCATCATCGCGCAGATGCTGGAGAAACCAAATGCGGTTATAGGGCTTTCAACCGGGCAAACCACCATGGATATGCACCGGATCGTGTCTGAAATTTACAAGCAATACCCTTTTGACGTTTCAAAAATCACCTTGTTCAATGTGGATGAGCTGACTAACCTGTCGCGTGAATATGCAGGTAGCTGTTATACCATGATCCTGAACCAGATAGCCGGTCCGTTGGGAATACCCGAGGAAAACTTCATTATGCCACCCACCATGTCTGATGATTTTGAGGCCGAGAGTATATTGTTCGAAAAGCGTTTAGCCGAACGCGGCGGAGCTGATCTGCAAATGCTGGGCATAGGCAGCAATGGTCATATAGGCATCAATCAACCCGGAACACCGTTTGAAAGCGAAACCTGGGTATCGCCCATGGACCCTGATTTTGAAGCCCGCGTGCGCCGCGAAACGCAGGTGCCGCCAGAAACCGTACTGGGTGGTTTAACCCGCGGCGTTAAAAATATCATGCACACTCGTAAGGTGATACTAATTGCCAAAGGCGCACATAAGGCGGAGATCATTGAAAAGGCAATATTGGGACCGGTAAATATAGATATACCGGCCTCTGTTGTTCAATTACACCCCAATTGCGAGATATTACTGGACGCCGATGCAGGTTCAAGAATAGCTGAGTACGCTAAAAAACGGGGCTACAACTTTTAATCCCCGGATGTAGAAGCCGTAACCGCCGCCAAAAACCAGGCGGCATGCGGCAGCCATTGTTCGGTCCAGCGCCACTCGTTGCCTTTGTCTTCGGTTTTGAAGTCGATACCGCTGCCGTCGCCGTTTCCTTCTTTGCCGGTGATGCCGTTTGATATGCCGCCCTTTTCAGAACCATGTCCGAAAAGAGAATGCATATATGGTACACTCTTTTTGCCAAACCCATACATAAAGCACATGTTGTATGGGTTGCAACCCAATATCCATGACAGCTGCTGTGAAGCGAAAGCCCTAAGCGAGTCTCTTGTTTTGCTGCCTGCAGGAAAAGCCAGTTTGCTGCCTTCAATTGCAGCAGTGGCCAATGAACCCAGCCGGGCATCTTCGCCCTGCCACCACCAGCCGGTTTCGTTATCATGAGGGATAAAAAAGCCCTCTTTGATCTGATCTTTATAACGGAACGTCTGCCTGGCGTAACCGAAAGGATTGCTCACATCATTGGTAACCTGGAGTGTATAAAGCAATGCCGTTTTTACGGTACTTAAAGCAGCTGCCCTCTGCGCCTGCTCGTTTTCCTTTGCCAAATAGCGGCACAGTGCAACAACCGGCAACCCGGCATCCGAGGCATGCCAGAATGGCCTCGACACATCATCCGAAATAAAATAGCCTCCGGGACTGATGCGCTTTTCCAAATTATGCGCGCGTTTCCGCGCTTCGTCCCGATAAAGCGAACTATCCGTGGCTATCCATAATTCCGTTGCGGCCATCAAAGCGCAATAATCGTCTATGATGTTTTCCTTGCCGTCATCATCATATTTGGTATTGTTGATCAGCAAATGAGCGAACGCGCGCTTCGCACCGTCCAGGTATTGTTGCGAAGTAAAATCTCCATCCTTTTTCCAGCGCGAAATGCGGGCAAGCGCGGCTATGGCCATGCCGCCACCCTCGCGAAACGCAGCCTGGTAATCGCTAGTAGTAACGCTGTTGGCGCGGAGGCCCACTACCCGGCGATCATTTGGGTTTTTACTAAAGTAGCTGAATATAGTCTCGTAAAAATAGCCCTCTTTCGATAACGACCGAAGGATGAAATCAGCTCCCCAAACGGCTTCGCTTTGCAGGGAATCTTTGACTCCAAGTTTAGCTAACAATTTCGGCTTGCTTTCGAAAGTATTTTCCATCGACCAGGTAACCAGCGGTATCTGCTGCGGCGACATGAAATTGGCATAAGCCAGGTGCGAAAAATATTTACTGATATCGCCCGAAGCATCGCACCAGCCGCCACGAAGGTCGACCGTTTGGGTACTGCCAAACAAGGTGATGTGGCTATCAGCTTCAACCTCCTCGGGTTTATTTGCTCGCTGCTTATTGTAGTAATGTATAATAGCAGGGATGGTTAGCCTGGCCAGCGCGTTATCCTTTACCAAGAATGCATCTGACAAAATGGACTTCCCTCCAACTACCAACCTTAACTTATATTTCCCTTCCAGCTTTACTGCCGAGAAGTTTGCGCTGTAAAATATTTTACCGGGGGCCCATTCATCTATCTTTTCAGCACCGCTCAGCTTACCTGTAAACACAGCTTTTGACGATGCCGCATTGATGATCGAGAAAACCATACTCTTATCTAATTTAACATCTGAACCTATCACCGCAATTTTTGGCGCGGTGCTGTCAAATGCCACCTGGTTGATATAGATCATGGGCTGGGCGTTGCTTATTGATGCAACACAGGCTATCAGTGCCGGCAAGAGCGTTCTTAATATTTTCATGGCTTTGGTTATACATTGGTTTGATCAAATATCTAAACAAGGTCACTGAAACCCTAATTTACAAGCACTACATCGACACTACATAAACCGGATCGTTTTTCACCCGACAAATTACTCTGCTTAGCCGCACAGATTTCCACGCAAACGTTTGTATCACCTTTTCAAACCTGTGCTGATGAGTGTCTTGTATTTGAATTTATCCTAAAGTCTCTGACGAAGCATCGTCTTGTTACGAAGCGACAAGCATAATTCGTGCGGCGCTGCCTCAAAAAGCAATCAATATCTGTGAACAGCCGTCAAGGGAAGTTATTTGCACGTTTTCTTTCACAAACGTTTGCGTTGAGCTGCATTCTCTAACTGGCTTTTAACCTGCCTACCTTCCAATATTGATAACTCAAAATTAACATCGCTCAACCAATTATTTAACCTGCTATTGACCATGAAAAGTACCTGGAGACCCACCTGAAAGCAATCCTTATGATTGAAAGAAAGAATTAATGACAGATCAAAAAACATTATCTCAAACTCATAGAGAATATGAAAAGAAACTTACTAATAGGTTTAAATAGTATCAAAGGCACAGGCTTATTACTATGCCTTGTTTCGGTGCAGGCACTCACAGCACCAGGGGCGTACGCTGCCGACCTCAGTGCGGTTGTACGCGTCCATCCCGCGGCTTTAGTTAAAGGAACAATTGTTGACAGCAAGGGTCTGCCGTTACCGGGAGCTACCGTAAAGATCAAAGGCACGCAAACAGCAACAGTCACCGACGCGAATGGCCAATTTTCCATAGATGTGCAACAAGGGGCTACTTTAGTTGTAAGCTTCACCGGCTACCTGACAACAGAAGCCAGGGTATCGGGCAATTCTATAACGATACAGTTGCAGGAAGACACCAAATCGTTACAGGATGTTGTGGTTATCGGTTATGGCGCTGTTAAAAAGAGCGATCTGACAGGTTCGGTAAGCTCGGTTAAAAGCGACGACCTGAACCTCGGTGGTACAACATCCAGCCTCGGACAAGCATTACAGGGTAAAGCAGCGGGTGTGCAGGTACAGCAAAATAATTTTGCGCCCGGCGGCGCACTCTCTATAACGGTACGCGGCGGTAACTCGATCAATACCAGCAACGAGCCATTGTATGTTGTCGACGGATTTATTTCCGACAACGGCAACCAGGTAAACCCGAATGACATCGAAGACATCGAAGTGTTAAAAGATGCTTCCGCTACGGCGATCTACGGTTCACGCGGCGGTAATGGTGTAGTGCTCATCACAACCAAGAAAGGCAAGATCGGAAGGGTATCAATAGACGCTGATGTATCAAACGGCCAACAATTCCTGACCTATAAGCCATCGTTATTAACCGGTCCGCAATACGCTGCGATTCAAAATGCAACTGCTATTGAAGATGGGAAACCAGCTCCGTTTGGAGCCAGTACGCCTATTGCTAATACCAACTGGCTTACCGCATCAACCCAAAACGCTACAGTAGCGAATAGAAGCGTTAGCATCAGCAGTGCCGATAAAAATTCAAAGCTATACGTATCCGGTAATTATATCAATCAACTGGGTGTTTTGAAAAATACCAGCATGGAAAGATATTCGGCCCGTATCGGTACGGAAAAAACCCTCAACGACGATATCAAGATCGGTGCGAATTTCTATGGCGCAACTACCAATTCAACCCTGCAAACTTACCCGGGCAATATTTTGGCGCCTATGTTCAGTATTCTGACTGCTCCGCCGAGCTCGGCTATTTACAAACCGGATGGCAGCTACAATTTTTATACTCCCCCGGGCGGCAGTGGCCTGCAAAACGCATTGGCTAACCTGATCGAGCCTACCAACAATGCCGGTAATAAACTGGTGAATGGTAACGTAACATTGGATTACCAATTGATAAAAAACCTTACTTATCACCTAAACGCCGGTAGTGAGTATAGCAGCGGCGTATCGGGCCAGTACACGCCGAGCACGCTTCCTGCTGGTCAGGCCAACGGCGCAATGGCGTCCGAGCAATCGTTTTATTCATTTAGGTGGTTAGTTGAAAACTATTTTACGTATAAATTCAAGATCGCGCAGGCCCATGATTTCGAGGTTTTGGCGGGCACGTCAAATCAAAAAGACGTAAGCGAATCGTTGTCGGCTTCGTCCAAAAACTTCTCGACAGACGAGTTCCTTTACTACAACTTAGGTGCGGGCGCGTTAACGAATGGTTATGGCAGCAGCAAAACGCAATCGACTAATACCGACTATTTTGGCAGGGTCAACTACTCTTATAACGACAAGTTACTGATCACTGGTACGCTTCGTTATGATGGCTCATCCAAATTCGGTCCGAATAACCGTTATGGCTTGTTCCCATCAGGTGCTGTGGCCTACCGTTTGGCCGATGAAAGCTTCATCAGGAACCTGAATACATTTTCGAGCCTTAAGGCGCGTGTAAGCTATGGCGTAACCGGTAACGACCGTGTGCCGAACTACCTGTACCTGGGTACTTTCACCAACTACAACACCGTAATTGGCACCGATGGCATTTTGCAGCCGGGTGTTGAACCGGCTACATTACCAAACCCGAACCTGAAATGGGAAAGCACATCGCAATTTGACGCTGGTTTGGATATGGGCTTTGCCCACGACAGGATACTGGTTACTGTCGACTTTTACCGAAAAGTTACCAGCGACCTGCTTACACAAGTACCAATCGGCCAGCAATATGGCTTTGCGAGTGAGTGGGTGAACGGCGGTTCGATCCGTAACTCGGGTATCGAGCTTGGGATCAATACAGTTAACATCCGCACCAATAACTTTGGATGGAGCTCTTACTTCAACTTCGCTTTCAACAGCCAGGCAGCGTTATCATTAGCGCCGGGTATCCTTGAAATTGATGGAACCACGGCCAACCCAAGCGGTACTGTCTCGGGCCAGCAGTTTACCAAACTGGTTCCCGGGCAGCCACTCGGAGAGTTATACGGCTATGTATATGACGGCGTGATAAAAACCGGCGAAACTTATGCTCCTGAGCCTAACGCAAAACCGGGCGATCCCAAGTATAAAGATGTTAATGGCGATGGCAGCATCACCCCTGCTGACCGTACTTACCTGGGTAATACAACTCCACGTTTCACAGGTGGCTTTGGTAATAATTTCCAATACAAAGGGTTCGATCTCAACATTTTTTTCCAGGGATCATTCGGTTACAAGCTGTATAATATGAACCGCCTGGTGCTGGAGTCGACCACCTCGACCGATGCGCTTAACCGCTTTGTTGCCGGTACCAACGAGAATACCTCTACGCCGCGCGAAGGTTATTTCCTGAGCCAGTACGGCAGCTATGTAAACTCAAGATTTGTTGAAAATGCCTCTTACCTGCGTTTAAAATCGCTTTCATTGAGCTACACTTTGCCTAAGTCGCTTTTTGCGCATGTTAAGCATATTCAAGGGCTGCGGATATATGGTGAGGCACAAAACCTGTTTACAATCACCGGCTACAAAGGCACCGACCCTGAAACCAATGTGCACACCACTAACACAGGTGGCGGTCTGGACTTTGCCGGCTTCCCTGCATTCAGAACTGTGGCCGCTGGTATAAGGCTTTCATTGCAATAATTAAGAGGATTACCGGATCAACATAAATCAGAAGAAAATGAAAAAATATATAATTGCTTTACTCGCAGCTGCTTCGCTAACGCAGGTGAGCTGTAACAAAAACCTGGACCCGAAGGTTTATAGTTCGCTTACCAATACCAATGCGTTCAAGACCGAATCGGATGCTCTTGCGGCTGTCAATGCTGTATATGCCCGTTTAAAGGGACCGTCAGTTGGCGACAATTACGATTACTGGACCGTTCGCCACTTTGCATTGACAGATCTGACGACCGACCTGGGCCATTGCAGCTACGGCGGCGACCCTGGCCAGCTCTCTAATATTACATGGAACTCGGCAAATGGCCTTATCGCTGAAGATTATCGCCAGATATACAAACTGATAGCTGATGCCAACAACGCCATCTACAATCTTTCGCCGATGACGGCTTTGACTGACGCACAAAAAACACAGTTCCTTTCAGAGATCAAATTCCTGCGTTGTGTGGCTTATATGGACCTGACCGACGCCTGGGGTCCTGTTATCCTGACCACCGAAAAAGACGTAGCTAAACCGGACTTCACGGCCAAACCAAACGTAACGCCGCTTGACCAGGTTGAAGCGTTTATGATCAATGACCTGACAAACTGCATCAGCGCATTACCGGTAAGCTACGCCAACAACAACATCTACAAAACCGACGACCCGGGCCGTGCCACCAAAGGCGCCGCCATGTCGCTGCTCATGAAGTTGTATATGCGCCAGCACGAATGGCAAAAGGCCGCCGACCTGTCTAAACAAGTGATGGACCTGGGTATTTACCATCTTTACCCATCGTACCTGGGCCTGTTTGCCGAAGCTAATAAGTGGTGTTCGGAGAATATATTCTCAGTATTGAGTGATGCCAACGTAAACGGCACCGAGTTGCTGAATCACTTTGGCCCGCTCAACCACCCGATCATCCTGAACAGGTGGCAGTACTACGCTGTTACTTGGGATTTCTATAATTCCTATGATAACGCTGATGATCGTAAACAATGCTTCTTCCCTACCTATACCGGTACTGACGATCTTGTACACGAACAGCCGCCAACGCCGGGCGCTACGCCACCGGCAGGTGTATTCTATATGCCGGACGTGGCAACAATGAAGTATGCTGACCCGAATGGCACCCAGGGTTATTATGACGGTCATAGTGTGGATATCCTGCGTTATGCCGACATCCTGCTTTGCCGCGCTGAAGCATTGAATGAACTGAACGGCCCGAACCAGGAATATATAGACCTGATCAACCAGGTTAAAGGCAGATCACATGCAACACTGCTCTCGTTGGCTGGTTTAACACAATCATCATTAAGGGATGCATTACTGCAGGAACGCGGTTGGGAATTCTTTTATGAAGGCAAGCGCCGTGCCGACCTGATCCGTATGGGCAAATATGATGCGGTAGTGAATGCCTACCTTACCAGGATAGGCCAGTCGCCAAGCATCCAAATGCCGAGGGACCAGTTTTTTCCATACCCGCTTGGGCAGGTTAACATCAATCCAAACCTGAGCAATGCAGGCAGAAGGCAATAACTACAACAATTGACTTTACTTATCAAGACCGGAACTGTCATCAAATGGCGCCCGGTCTTGATGAGTTTTTGAAAGCACAAATAAACAGAGAAGTGAACAAGCTTTGGGCAAAGCATATCTTGATACTGATCGCAGCAGCGATGTTTGCCGGCTGTGCGGGAAGTGACAAGGTTGGTATTGAAGAGATACGCGTTGGCTTGCATAAAAACAACGAGCTGAAGATACAGATCGATATAAAAACCGATCAGCCTGCCGACGCCCGTGTGGAATATTGGGAAGAGAAAAGCAATGCGAACAGGAAATTCTATTCCACGTCATCACATAATACCAAAAATCACACACTGATTCTTTGCAACATTGCGCCGCAAACAAATTATGCTTATCAAATTGTCGCTACGCGAAATGGCGTAAAAACCTTAAGCAAAAAGTACACTTTCAAATCGAACGCTTTGCCTATGTTCCTGCAGGAACAGTTCAAGGCAGACAGCGCGAAGTCGGCTAAGCTGCCCGCAGATTTTGCCGATGGGCTTATGCTCATCAACAAACGGTATGCGCCGGGCGTGGCTTACCTGGTTGATAAAAAAGGTGCTATACGATGGTATCACATGGTGGATGGCCTGGGCTTTAAGGTTGCACATTTTACAAAGGAGCATACCATACTTTCCATAATGGGTGGTAATGACGAGCCTACCAGTTACGGCCACGAGATATTAGAGATCAGCTTGCTGGGTGATACCATTTTGCATTTAAAGAAAGGGCAAAATGATTTCAGGCAATCTATCCATCACGAGATCATTAAAAATGACAAAGGCCAGTTGGTGACGCTATTCGTCGATAAGAAAAATATGGACCTGGGCGCTATCGGCGGCAGTAAAAAAGACACTGTTAGCGGCGACGGCATCCTGGTAATGGACGACACCGGCAAAAAGATATGGAGCTGGAGTGTGTTTGATGTGCTCGATCCATTAAAAGATAAGGGACTGCTCAAAACCAAAAAAGACTGGATGCATGCCAACAGCCTGAATTTTGACAAGGACGGCAATTACATTATCTCATTTTATAACAACGGGCAAATATGGAAAGTGGACGCCCATACCGGCAAAGTGATCTGGAAGTTTGGTAAGGGCGGCACCATCGCCAAGCCGGTGGAATGTGATTTCACACAGGCGCACGCCGTGCATATCGATCAGCAGGGCAATTTCATGTTTTTTGATAATGGTGTCGAGAAAAAACAATCAGGTGTATTCGCATTAAAGCTAGATGAACAAAACCAAACCTCCCAGATCGATATGCATATCAAACTACCCAAAGAGGTATTTAACGGCCGCATGGGCAGCGCCTATATGATCAACGATACATCGGTGTTGGTTTGCTGCTCAAAAAGGCATATTGTAGTGCTGACCAACCGGAAAGGCAACCTGCTGTGGACAATGGAAACAGCTATGCCTACCTACCGGGCTGAATTTATAAAGCGTAAGGACCTTGCTCCTTACCTGCAACCATAATATTGACAGAATAAACGGAGTGAAGATGAAAAAGAGCTATCTGTACATTATTTGCATTTTAACAGTGCTGGGTATTATCCAGCTATACAGTTCGTGCAGCGAAAGCAAAGGCGATGCACCTGAAAACTTGCAAACAACTGAGGTTAAGGCAGATTCGGTGGTCAATATCGATACCACCAAAATGCCCGGCGGCAAGTACGGCGAGGCTGTTCGTTACGGCCGGCAGCTGATGTTACACACAGCATATCTAATTGGCCCTGATGGAGTTAACGGCCATTACACAAACAATAAGATGAACTGCACCAATTGTCACCAGGATGCGGGTAGCAAACCCTTCTCGCTCAACCTGGTGAACGCATTCCGCAACTACCCTTCCTACCGGGCGCGCGAAGGGAAAGTACTGTCACTGGCCGAGCGGGTGAATAATTGTATCATGCACCCGCACCTGGGCAAGCCGCTCCCGCTTGATAGCAAGGAGATGATCGGCTTTATGAGCTACCTGAAATGGCTCTGTGATTCGGCCAATGTAGACAAGCATACGAAGGGCTTAAAAAATGTGAGCATCGATCTGCCTGATACCGCTGCATCGCCGCTTGCGGGTGCAAAGCTTTATGTACAGGATTGCGCGCGTTGCCATGGCGATAACGGCAAGGGTAAAATGCGCTTTGATAACGTTGCCTATGAATATCCGCCGCTTTGGGGGCCAAAAGCTTATCAGCCCGGATCGAGCATGCACCGTATCGTAAAAATGGCACAGTGGCTGGTATCAAATATGCCTTATGATAAGGCTACACATGACAAGCCTTACCTAACCTCTGCCGAAGCGCTGGACCTTGCAGCTTTCATCAATGATGATAAGATCCACCAGCGGCCGTTTGTGAAGGAATACCAGTATCCAAACGCGGAAGAAAAAGCGGTGGACTATGATCGTGGTCCGTTCAAAGATCCATTCTCCGAGCAACAGCATAAATATGGGCCTTTTAAGCCTATCATAGACTATTGGGGCGGAAAAGGTAAAGACCCGGGATTTTGATCGTTTTGTTGACGATATTTATCATCTATGAAAAAGTCCCTCCTGTTTCTGCTGTTCGTTTGGTTTTCAATAGCAGCATCCGCACAGCTTCCCGTGTCGGGAAATTTGCGATATGACAAGCTACCTCAAAAATGGGATGAAGCCTTACCGTTGGGCAATGGGATGCTGGGCGTATTGATCTGGCAAAAGAACGATCATTTAAGGTTCTCGCTGGATAGGGCTGATTTATGGGACGACCGCCCGGCGCTTGATTTGTCGCACCTAACTTATAAGCGTGTGACAGATGCCGTATTAAAAAATCAATACGAAGGGGCCGTTCAAAAGATCGGCGACGACCCGTACGATAATATCCCCTATCCTACGAAGATTCCTGCAGCGGCGTTAGAATTTAATATCTCCGATTTGGGAAAGGTTAAAAGCGCTACGCTTGACATTCATACCGCCACCGCAAAAATTGTATGGCTTAATGGCGCTACGCTCGAGACTTTCGTCCATGCAACGGAGCCGTACGGCGCGTTTAAGCTGACAGCTGCAAACGGCGTGTTGCCAGTTTTGATCCCGCCAGCTTACACCGTGAATGAAGGCGACAAGAATGATCCATCGCACAGCGGGCAGGCATTGGTGAAACTTGGCTATGCCAAAGGCACGATCAGGAAAGGAACCAGCAACATCACCTACACTCAACCCGGAAGTTTGGGCTTTAGTTATGAGGTAAGTATCTGCTGGCAGGTAAAGGGTAATACGCTTGAAGGAATATGGAGTATTACATCGCATCATAAGAGCGATAAAACACAAGTTGATGCGGAGCACATTTGCAAAAGCAAAGCAGGAAAAACTTACGAACAGCAACTGGTTTCACATAAGCAGTGGTGGGCCAAATATTGGGCGCAATCCTCTATATCCCTACCTGATACTTTATTGCAGAAGCAATACGAGCTGGAAATGTATAAATTTGGGGGTGTGGCCCGCAAGGGCGCTCCTCCGATTACGCTGCAGGCTGTATGGACCGCCGACAATGGTTTACTGCCGCCATGGCACGGCGATTTCCATAACGACCTGAATACCCAGTTAAGTTATTGGCCGTCTTATGCATCAAATCACCTGCGCGAGGCTTCGTCTTTTACAGACTGGCTGTGGGCGACAAAGGATGAAAACAAAAAATTCACCAAACAGTATTTCCAGGCTAAGGGGATTGATGTGCCGGGGGTAACAACCATATCCGGCAAACCCATGGGCGGCTGGATACAATACTCGCTTTCGCCAACGACAGGCGCCTGGCTGGCGCAGCATTTTTACTGGCAATGGAAATATTCCATGGACCGAACTTTTCTGCAACAAAGGGCCTACCCTTTCCTGCATGATGTAGCTGTCTTCTTATCGGAGGTAACCGTTGTAAACAATGGCAAAAGAGTTTTACCATTAAGCACCACGCCCGAATATCATGATAACAGTATGCAGGCCTGGTATACATCGGGTAATACCAACTACGATGTTTCGCTGATGCATTTTGCCTTTAAAGCCGCAGCGGAAACGGCCTTAGCCACAGGGAAACCAGAAGAGGCTTTAAAATGGGCTCAAATGGAAAAACAATTGCCAGAACTTGTAACCGATGGAACCGGACTGATGATGGCGCCGGGCGAGGACAGGAACGAATCGCATCGGCACCATTCCAACCTGATGTCGATATACCCGCTGGGCCTGCTAGATCCTGAGAAACCGTCGGACAAAAAGATCATCGACTCGTCCCTCCGCTGGCTCGAACACACGAGCACAAAGGAATGGTGCGGCTATTCGTTCAGTTGGGCAGCTTCGCTTTATGCAAGGGCGAAAGACGGTGAAAAGGCCGCCGAAAACCTGCGGATATTCAGTACAAATTTCTGTTCGATCAACAGCTTTCATTTGAATGGCGATCAAAAGGGCGGTCAATATTCCGCGTTTACCTATCGCCCGTTCACGCTGGAAGGAAATTTCGCTTTTGCGCAGGGTGTGCATGAGATGTTATTGCAAAGCTATACCGGGGTGATCGAGGTTTTCCCGGCGATCCCGGTAAGTTGGACTAATGTATCTTTCCGTGACCTGCGCGTGGAAGGTGCATTTTTGGTAACCGCAAGTCGTACAAATGGCATACCCACAAGTATCAACATCCGCTCAGAGAAAGGCGGAACAGCCAGGATAAAGCTGGGTGGGCCTGGTTGGAATGCAGTAAATAAACAAGGGGTAATTAGCGTAAAACATAACGGCGATATAATGGCGGTTGCTTTCAAAAAAGGCGGCAGCATATCGTTAGAAAACAAATAGCTGCATTAACGGCAGTTGGTAAGAGCTTCCAATGTGAGATTGGTAGATTGATTGATGGATTGATAAGGGAGAGCGCTGTAGATAGTGCCTCCCTTTTTCAATTTTACAGCCCGGAAGTACCGCGCAAACGTTTGCAAAAAGGGCTTATAAACCTATATTTGTTCGGGTGATACGCGAGTTTTAGCCGGAATCGCTGCCGACGGGCAGTAAAAATGGATCACAATGGCGGAACAGGTTACGATTAAGGAAATAGCACGCATTTTGAATATTTCCGTGTCAACGGTATCCAGGGCATTGCATGATCATCCCAGCATTGGTGTTGTTACGCGCGAAAAGATCAAAAAACTTGCGCGGGAGCTCAATTACGAGCCCAACCAAAGCGCTATATTTTTCCAGAAGGGCAAAACGTTCACTATAGGCGTAGTGCTGCCCGAATTAACCGAAACCTTCTTTTCTGTTGCAGTAAGCGCTATTGAGGACATCGCCTATCAAAAAAACTATACGGTGGTTGTCAGCCAGTCGCACGATGATGAACAGCGCGAGCGTTTGCTGGTGGAAAAGATGAAAAACAAACGTGTTGACGGTTTGCTTGTATCGGTTGCCAAAAACACTTCCAAATACGACCATTTCGATATGCTGAAGAAATACGACATACCGGTTGTGTTTTTTGATCGTATTCCACCTATCCCGAATATCCATTATGTGGCCTGCAATATGGAAACAGGCACCATAGAAGCTGTAAGCTATCTACTTAAAAGAGGCCACCGTACCATCGGCCTAATCAACGGCCCGGCTACTTTGTTCGCCACCAATGAACGACGCGAAGGTTATATTAAAGCAATGGTGAAAAATCGCCTTAAGTTCGATCCTACATTAGTAGTCAACAGCGATCTTACCGAGGAGGGTACTCAAGCTGCTTTGGACGAATTGCTCAACAACAAGCGGAAACCAACGGCTATTGTGACGTTCAACGATTACGTCGCACTCTACGCCATCAAACATGCTCGCCGCCTCCACCTGGAGATCAATAAGGATATCGAATTTGTCAGTTATGCCAACTTACCGCTTATTGGTTATATGGACCATATTCCCATCGCTTCGGTCGAACAGCACCCACACCTGCAGGGCCAAAAGGCTGCCGAAATATTGCTCGACCTGCTTGCCCGTAAAGAAAACGCCATCAGCGAGCCAAGCGGCTATTTTAAGAGCATAGTCGAATCACAGCTTGTCGAAAACATCAGGCAATAACCCCTTAACGAACAACCATCCTCTATCAGCTCTGCCTGACTGTTAAAAGGGGCAAACGTTTGCGTAATTTTATTCGCTTCTGTTTACATAGGTTTGGTTGAAATACAACTCGCAAATGCTAAATAAAATACTGGAGGAATTTGGAATTAAGGTATCGGATCACCAGGTTGAACAATATGGTTTTGGCCTCATCAACCGTACGTGGAAAGTACGCGGCGAGCAGAACTATATCCTGCAAAAGATCAATACCAATGTCTTTCAGCGGCCTGAATCTATTATCGAAAACCTGCTGCTGATCCAAACCTACCTCAAAGAAAAATACCCCGAATACCTTTTTGTGGCCCCCCTGGCCGCCCTGAACGGCTCGTCACTGGTGATAACTGAAGAAGGCACTTTCAGGCTGTTCCCATTTATTAACGACTCAAAAAGTGTCAACGAGGTAAGCACCTATAAACAGGCCTATGAAGCTGCAAAGCAATTTGGAAAATTCACCTGCCTGCTGAAAGATTTTGACCCGACAAGGCTTAAGAACACTTTACAGTCATTCCACGACCTCAACCTGAGATACGAGCAGTTTGATAAAGCCTACGAGCAAGCCAGTGCAGCAAAGCAGAAGGAAGCCGAATGGGCCATCGGGCAGGTGAAGGATCATAGCGATATCCTGGTTACTTACAATCACCTTTTAAGTACCAATAAACTTCCGCTGAGAGTCATCCATCACGATGCGAAGATCAACAACGTACTGTTTGATGATAACTGGAAAGGTCTGTGCCTCATCGACCTGGATACCGTGATGCCTGGCTATTTTATAAGTGATGTCGGCGATATGATGCGTACTTACCTGTCGCCGGTAAATGAAAATGAAGCCGATCTTTCGAAGATAAAGATCGACGAGCAATGCCTGGGTGCGATCATCAAAGGATATATGTCCGAAATGAGTGATGAACTTACTCCTTTTGAAAAGGAATATTTCATTTACGCCGGCAAATTTATGATCTACATGCAGGCCATCCGTTTCCTGGCCGATCATTTGAACGGAGATATTTATTATCATATCGACTACGCCGGGCAAAACCTTGTCCGTGCCGAAAACCAACTGACATTATTGAACCAGCTTATCCATCTGGAAGAAAAAAATAGATTCATTAACCATTACATCGCTTAAAAAATGATGAAACGCAGATATCATTTATTCCTGCTGCTTGCCGCCTTGCTTGCGCTATTTGCAAATGTGGCCGGCGCCCAAAACATTGAATATCGCAACGGCAACAAAAGCTGGGATCCGGATAAATTAGGTACCCAACGAGCTGCGGTAACGGTCACAGGCGAAGGTAAAGTAGCCGAAGTTGTGATTCCGTGGCGTTGTCGTAAAATGACGCCTGATCAGCAGATCATTGTTGTCGATGCAAAAACCGGGCAGCCGGTCAATAATGTCAAAGCGAGGGATGTAAGCCAGGTAGAGGGTACAGTAGACTTTGAACCAACCTCGGGTAAAGGAACCTACTACGTTTACTTTTTACCGTACGAGCTTAAAAAGCCGGTTAACTACCCCAATGCTGTCTATAAGAAAATGACAAACACTGCTTCTGCAGATTGGGAGCAACTGCTGGCGTCATCGCCAAAAGCAAGTGTGACGGTCGATTATTTCGAATCGTTCAATGCGCTGAACAGCTTCTACCCGATGGAGGTGATCGCTACTCCGCAAGAGATTGCACAGGTCATCAAAAATGCCGGGCAAAAACCTTATTTGATCTTTCCCGAACAGCGGATCAATCCAATAAAAATGGATACTATTTTGCCGGAACTTTGGACGGGCCGGAATAATCACTCAAGCTATATCGGTTATGCGTCACGGGGCGAAAACTTTGCCTACCAATTGGGTATTTATGCTTTCGCAAAGAAACTCAACAACGTTAAAGTTCATTTTAGTGCATTGAAGGATGCCACGGGCGATATTATACCGGCTTCTAAACTCAGCTGTCTCAATACGGATGGCATCAGTGCCAACGCGGTGCCGTTCCAAAAAACAGTTGACATTGAAAAGGGCCATATCCAGGCTATGTGGTGTTTGGTGAATATCCCGGCCGCAACAAAAGCCGGTAAATACACCGGAACAGCGACTGTGACCGAAGCCGGGCAATCGCCGCAGGTTGTACAAATTTCTATTTACATCGATAACAAAGTACTGGCCGACGGCCGCGTTGGTGAACCGTGGAAGCAAACCCGCCTTACCTGGCTTAATTCGACTTTGGATCAGCAGAATACCGTTATCGCACCATATACACCGCTAAAGGTTAACCAGCACAGTATCAGTTTGCTGGGCCGTAAACTCACTTTGAACGAAAATGGGCTTCCCAATACCATCGATACCTATTTTACTGAAGAAATGACGAGCATCGGTACCACGCCGAATCACGTCCTCTCCCATCCGTTTGCTTTTAATGTGAAAAGCTCAGGCGCAACACAAAAATGGCAGGGCGCTAAACTGGCAATAAAACAAGCTGAGCCCGGTACTGTAACCTGGACAAGCACAAGCCGGACATCGGATGTAAGCATGAGCGTCACTGGCCGGGCCGAATTTGACGGTTTCATCAATTATGAAGTTAAAATAACCGCCCTGAAAGACGCTACACTTGACGACATCCAGATGGTGATACCTTTCAGCAATGCTGCTTCAGATTACATGATGGGGCTTAATGAAAAAGGCACCAAAACGCCTGAAAGCTACCATTGGAAATGGGATGTGGCGCACAAGAATCAAGATGGTGCATGGATAGGTAATGTGAATGCCGGGCTCCAATTCTCGTTGCGCGATGAAAAATATGTTCGCCCGCTGAATACCAATTTTTATTTGTCAAAACCATTAATATTACCGGCATCATGGGGAAATGGTGGCGAAGGCGGCATTGATATCGTAAAAAATTCGACCGGGGCTGAGGTGACTAACTACAGCGGCAAACGCATTGTGAAAAAAGGTGATGTATTGTACTATAACTTCAACCTGATGATCACGCCGTTCCATCCACTGAATACGGAACAGCAGTGGGACCTTCGCTTCTATCATAAATACACCCCTGTAGACAGCGTAAAAATGACAGGTGCAACCGTGATCAATATCCACCACGGAAATGCCATCAACCCGTATATCAACTATCCGTTTATTGCATGGCATAGTATGAAAAGTTATATCGACTCGGCGCATCAATTGGGGTTGAAGGTGAAGATATACAATACGGTCCGCGAGCTTTCGAACAGCGCCTATGAGATATTCCCGATGCGCAGTTTGGGGCACGAGGTTTATTCGCCGGGCAAAGGCGGTGGCTACTCGTGGCTGCAGGAGCATTTGAGCGGCGATTATATTGCGGCCTGGTACGTTCCGGAACAGCATGATGCGGCCATCATCAACAGCGGTTTAAGCCGCTGGCACAACTACTATGTGGAAGGTATGAACTGGCTGGTGAACAATGTTGGCATCGATGGTATATACCTTGACGACGTGGCTTTTGACCGTGTGACCATGAAACGCATCAAACGTGTGCTTACGCAAAAAGGCCATCCGGGTATCATCGACCTGCATTCGGCAAACCAGTACAATAAGAGCGATGGCTTTAACAATAGCGCAAATCTATACCTCGAGCATTTTCCGTACCTGAACCGCTTATGGTTCGGCGAATATTTTGATTACGAGAAAAATGATCCAAACTTCTTCCTGGTCGAAGTATCGGGCATTCCTTATGGTTTGATGGGCGAAATGCTGCAGGGCGGCGGTAACCCATGGCGGGGCATGATCTATGGCATGACCAACCGTATGCCATGGTCGGATAATGCCGACCCGCGGCCGATATGGAAAGTATGGGATGAATTTGGCATCAAAGACAGCCGCATGATCGGCTATTGGGTGAGCCACAATCCGGTAAAAACCGATAACAGCGATGTGCTGGCAACAGTATACGCGAAGGATAAAAAAGCGATGATAGCCATTGCAAGCTGGGCGGCTGACGATACTAACGTTAAACTAAAGATCGATTGGAAAGCGCTGGGCATCGATCCTTCAAAAGCTAAGCTGACCGCGCCGGAGGTCAAAAACTTTCAATCAGGCGGCACATTTGGGGCCAATGACGAAATACCCGTGCAAAAAGGTAAAGGCAGGCTGTTGATCATTCAATAATGTATTGATTAAAGTTATTTCCAGGATATGAAAAAGCAATATTGGATAACGGTAATCTTGTTGTGTTGGCTCGGCCAGGCAAACCTTGTCATGGCACAAAGCGATGCGACGATAAAAGAAACCGAAAAGGAGTTTACAACCTATCCGTTTTCTGATCCTGACCCTATTCCTGCTCCAACGAAGCTTTACCCTTATTTCCGTTTTGATGGCTTTACCAATAAGCCGGTGAAGCAAAAATGGAAAGTGGTGGAACTGGAAAACGATTATATCAAACTATGGATAATGCCGCAGATAGGCGGTAAAATTTGGACCGCCATCGATAAGAAACATAACCGTGCCTTCATCTATCAGAATGATGTCGTTAAATTCCGTGACATTGCCATGCGCGGTGCGTGGACAAGCGGCGGCATCGAGGCTAATTTCGGTATCATTGGCCACACTCCCGGGGTATCTAATCCGGTAGATTATATCACACAAAAAAATAGCAATGGCAGCGTAAGCTGTACATTAAGCCTGCTCGACCTGTTAACACAAACCCGCTGGAACCTGGAGATCAAACTCGAAAAAGATAAGGCCTACTTTACTACGCGGGCATTCTGGCACAACCAATCGGGTGTGGACCAGCCTTATTACAGCTGGATGAACCTGGCCGTAAAAGCTGATGACGACCTGGAATTTATCGAGCCGGGCACCAACCACTTATTTCACGATGGTAAATCCTACGAATGGCCTTACGACCGCGAGCATAAACGTAATATCTCGTTCTACAAACAAAACGATTTCGGCGGCAGCCAGTCATACCATATTACGGGCGTTGACAGTAAATATTGGGGTGGATATTGGCACGATGGTGATTACGGCATGATCCATTACGCTAACCGTGACGACAAGGTGGGCAAGAAGATATTCTTATGGGGCAAAGCCCGCAGCGGCGCTATTTGGGACAAATTGCTCAACGATAGCGCCGGGCAGTACACTGAACTCCAAAGCGGCAGACTGTATATCCAAAATGTACAGGAAAGCGTGAATACACCTTATAAGCAATTTAGCTTCTCGCCATACCAAACTGACACGTGGAAAGAATACTGGTACCCGTATGCCGGTACGGCCGGCGTTGCCGCAGCAGATACGAGCGGAGTACTCAACTTTAAAAGAGATGACCGGAAAATCACGATCTATTTCTCATCCGTCACCCAGATGACAAGCGAAATCAGGGTTACAGATAAAGACGGAAAGATCATAGTCGAGGAGAGCGTTGGCTTGAGACCTTTGAAAACGCTGGAGAAAAGTTTTCCTTTAGACAACGACGTAAAGATCGGCACTATTGAAGTCGGCACCTGTAAACTCGTCCTGGCTGACAGCACTCAGAAAATACTAAGCCGCCCGACTAAACCGCTTGTTAATATTGATTACAATTCGGCCTACTGCCTTTATCTCCAAGGCAAATACCAGGAAGGTACACGTTTCTATGCTGAGGCTGAAGCAAGTATCCGAAAATCGCTGAAGCTTAATCCATCTTATATTCCTGCATTGGCCGAAATGTCGCTGCTGCAATATAAAAAGATAGATTACCGATCCGCTTTTGATTATGCCCGAAAAGCTTTGAGCCTGGATACGTACGACGGCATGTCAAATTATTATTATGGCCTCGCGGCAGCAAAGCTTGACAAACTTTACGATGCCGAAGATGGTTTCGACGTGGCTGCGCTTACTACAGAATATCGTGCTGCGGCTTATACCGAGCTGGCAAAGGTTAAGATCAGGCAACAGCAGTTCGATGAGGCTTATACTTATGCTTCCAAAAGCCTGGTATATAACACTGAAAATGTTACCGCGTTGCAACTGCAATACCTGGCCGCAGATAGGATGGCGAGACGCGACTTAGTTGCATCGGCAGCAACAAGGATAAGGGCGATCGACCCGTTCAATCATTTCCTTCGCTTCCAGGAATTCCGGCGTACCCAGGCAGATACCAACAGGCTGGCATTTACGTCAGTGATCCGGGACGAACTTCCTGAACAAACTTATCTTGATCTGGCGATATGGTACAACAACCTCGGGCTTTATCAAAGCAGCGAATTTGTGCTTTTGCTTGCACCCAAAAAAAACAATGAGATAGAATGGTGGCTGGCATGGCTATACCGTCAAACTGGTGATGCTGCAAAATGGCTGGACATTGCTCAGAAAGGCAGCCCTGAATTTGTGTTCCCTTTCCACGCCGAAAGCGCGCCTGTTATGAAATGGGCGATGCAAAACTCGCACGATTGGAAGGCTGGCTATTACCTGTCGCTTATCTATGAATCTGCAAATGACCGCGGTCAGGCGAAAGAAGCGATCGCCCGCAGCAATAGTTCAAGTGAGTATGCCCCCTACTATGTTTATCGCGCCCGGTTATGCGACTCAAGTGACACAAAAACCCGGCTGACCTATTTACGACAAGCCGTAAAACTTGAGTCTGGAAACTGGAGATATTCAAAAGCCCTTGTGGAAGAGTTGATCAAACAAAAGCAAAATGCCGAAGCGTTAAATATGATCGGGGCCTTTTATCAAAAACATAGCGAAAACTATATGATCGGTATGCTTTATGCGCGCTGCCTGATGCTGAATAATCAGTATGACCTGGCCGAAAAGACACTCGACCAACTACAGGTATTACCTTATGAGGGCGCCAAAGACAGTCATAAACTGTATGAGCAGACTAAATTGGTACTTGCCTTGCAACTGATAAACAAAGGCGACTTGCAGCAAGCATCAAAAAAAGTAGCGGAAGCTGCCTTATGGCCCGAAAATCTGGGTGTAGGTGCACCATACCCTGCTGACGCTAATAATCACCTCGAAACAGAGATAATTGCGCTGATAAAAAGCAGTCGGAGGCCGTCTGCCAAAACAATAGAGAAGTATTTCGCCAAAGTAAAGGCGATCAACGGTATGAACTAAAGTCAATTTCCTCACCGTCGGTCTGGCGCAAAAGCACTGCATTTTGTCTCAATTCACCTTGAATTCTTTTGGAACGATGTGCCTATTTTTACGCTCATGATAAAATTATTATTGACGTCGTCCGGCATTACCAATAAAAGTATCCATGATTCTCTTGTTCAACTGCTGGGTAAACCTATTAGTGAAGCTAGCGCTCTTTTTATACCCACAGGCGTATATCCATTTGCCGGCGGCCCAAACTATGCCTGGTGGCCGATAGCGGGAAAAATGCAATCGTCGCTTGTTGGGCTTGGCTGGAAATCGATGGGTTTACTGGAACTCACCGCTCTGCCCAGCATAGAGAAAGAAACCTGGCTTCCTTCGATCACAGAAGCTGATGCGCTGCTGGTTTGGGGAGGTGATCCGCTTTACCTGGCTTATTGGTTCGACCGTTCAGGGCTTGGTGTGATCCTGAAATCTTTAAACAAAGACCTGGTGTATGTCGGCGTAAGTGCGGGGAGCATGGTCACCTGTAATATTATAGGCGAGACTTACAGCACTCCGCGGGCAGGAAGCGGTACGCCGATAGCATCGGAAAAAATAACATTTTTTACCGCTGAGGGCGAGATTAGCAGAACTTTTATGACCGCCAAAGGCATCGGGTTAGCCGATTTTGCTGTCATACCACATTACAACAATCCGGACCACCAGGATGCCTGCGGACTAAATGCAGAACGTTGGGCCGCGAAAATCCCGGCGCCCGTGTATGCAATTGATGAACAAAGCGCTATCAAAGTAGTTGCCGGCCGCATAGAGATTGTTTCTGAAGGTACCTGGAAGTCGTTCAATATCAAGTAGACTTGGTGCAAACCGTATCCCAGGTAAATAAAAAAGGAGATGACCAAATCGACCATCTCCTTTAAGGGTAAGTAATCGGGCTCGAACCGACGACCCTCGGTACCACAAACCGATGCTCTAACCAACTGAGCTATACCTACCGTTTAGAGAGTGCAAATGTAAAAAATTACGCTCTAAAGTCAAGTATAATTTTAATATTACATTCAACTTACTGTCATGCGGCATATTGCAGCGACATTTGTAAACTATGGCTGAACAATTGATCGAGTTGAATGTAACGGGGATGCACTGTAACAATTGCGCCATTTCGGTACACCGTCTATTAGAAAAAAAAGGCTTTCATGATATTTCTGTCGATTTTGCTTCGGAAGAAGTAAAATTCTCAACAGTTGACCAGGAGGCAATTACCGATGCCATCAAAAGCATTGAAGGCTTGGGCTATAAAGTTATTGAAGACGCGGCATCGCATAAAGAAAAGTTCTACGAAAAGATAGAGAACAAACTTGTTTTCTGCGGCATCTTTACGGTTCCCCTCCTTTCGGCCATGCTTTTGCCCTGGCATTTTTTGCATGAGCCGGTTGTTCAATTGTTGCTCTGCCTGCCGGTTTTCATTGTCGGCTGCCTGCATTTTGGCAAAAGCGCCTGGCATTCGCTAAAAGGTGGCGTACCTAATATGGATGTGCTGATCTTCATCGGTTCAACTTCAGCATTCATTTACAGTCTGATCGGAACGATCGAAAACCTGGGCATGAATTACCAGTTTTATGAGACAACGGCAACTATCATAACGCTTGTATTACTTGGCAATTTGTTTGAAAAACGCTCTGTTACCCAAACTACTTCAGCGGTTAAAGACCTGGTGAAGATTCAGCAGGTAACCGCCAACCGGATTATTAATGGACAGATCGAGGTAATCAGTGCTAAGGAAGTCCGCCCTGGTGATACTTTGCAAGTGAATACCGGCGACAAAATCCCGGTAGACGGTGACGTGCTATCAGGCAATGCGTCTGTCAACGAATCCATGCTAACCGGCGAAAGCGTTCCTGTAGAAAAAGGTAAATATGACCAGGTTATAGGCGGAACTATCGTTGAACATGGTAACATTACTATGCTCGCCACCAAAGTGGGCTCTAACACGGTGTTGTCTCAGATCATTGAATTGATGAAGAGAGCCCAGGCTGCCAAGCCGCCTATCCAAACTACGGGTGATAAAGTAGCTGCGGTGTTTGTGCCTGCGGTCATTCTGATAGCTGTGGTAACATTTGGCGTTGGTTATCTTGTTGGACATATTGGCCTACAACACGCACTGATGAATGCCATCGCCGTATTGGTGATCTCCTGCCCTTGTGCGATGGGTTTAGCCACACCTACAGCGGTAATGGTTGGTCTCGGCCGTGCCGCCAAAAACGGCATCCTGATCAAAGGCGGCGATACAATAGAAGCCGTTACTAAAACCAAGTATGTTGTTTTTGACAAGACAGGAACGCTTACTACTGGTAAGTTTAGCGTTAACGCTATCAAAGCCATTGAAGGCGCTGACATTGAAAATGTTCGCGGAGTTATAACCGCTATTGAAGAACGCTCCAACCATCCCATAGCCCGGTCATTGGTAAACGGGTTGAAGGGCTTGGCACCGCAGAGAGTTATCCTGAAAACTGTTTCCGAAGAAAAAGGCCTTGGCATGCGTGCTGAAGATGTGGAAGGCAATCATTATTTCCTTGGCGCGTCAAAAAGCAAGGATGATAATACACTGTTCAATGTCTCGCTTTATAAAAATCAAAAGTTATATGCTGAGATAGAGATCGATGATGAGATCAGGCCACAGGCTGCTGCCCTTATTGCCGAATTGAAGCAGATGGGCATTATCCCTGTCCTGCTCAGTGGTGACAGGCAAAATCGCTGCGAAAAAGTAGCCAGAGCTATAGGCATCAATGAAGTTCATGGCGAAAAGCTACCTGGTGAAAAACTGAGCGTGATTGATGTTTATCGCAAAAAAGGCAAAACCATCATGGTTGGTGACGGCATCAATGATGCCCCTGCCCTAACCCGGGCCGATGTTGGCGTGTCGATGAATGATTCGAGCCAGGTAGCCATACAATCGGCTAAAGTGATCCTGCTGAACAGCGACCTTTTCTCATTCGTTAAATTCCTCCAGATCAGCCGCCATACCTTAATCACGATCAAACAAAATTTATTCTGGGCATTCGCTTATAATATCGTCGCTATTCCTATAGCTGCTTTCGGCTTCCTTAGCCCTATGATCGGCGCGTTAGCAATGGCATTTTCGGATGTTGTGGTGATAGGTAATTCGCTGAGGTTAAAGGCCAAACGTTTATAGTTATTGGTTCATCTTTCATAGCCTTAATTATTTCCTATTTTTGGCGACCAATGATCGATATCTTCACCGACGGCGCAGCAAGCGGCAACCCGGGTCCGGGTGGCTATGGCGTTATCCTGCGTTCGGGCAAACACTATAAGGAGCTTTCACAAGGCTATCGCAAAACTACCAACAATCGTATGGAGCTACTGGCGGTTATAAAAGCGTTGGAAGCACTGAAGAATCTCAATCAAACTGTCACCATCTACTCCGATTCCAAATATGTTATCGACTCCATCGAAAAACGTTGGTTGCAGGGTTGGGTAAAAAAAGGTTTTGCCGGCAAGAAGAACAAAGATCTCTGGCTGCGCTATCTCGAGGTCAGCAAATTGCATATGATCAAATTCATCTGGGTACGCGGGCACGCAGGTCATCCGGAGAATGAGCGCTGCGACGAACTGGCCGTAAATGCCTACAAGCAAAAGGACCTGCTTATCGATTCCGTATTTGAGGCCGAGGCTGCAAAGGCAAATTTGCTTTAGGAAGCCCCAAAATCATGGTTTACATGGTTTACACTTTTTCCCACCAATTGCTGGTTAAATTACTCATTGTCAGCATTTTATATAGGAAAATCGTTCAAAAAGTGTAAACCATAAATTTGCTGTCTACTGGATTGCAACATGCCCCTCAAAGGTGCGCCGCGTTACCTGGGGCGAAAAAAATGACATCATTTCTTCGGCCTTCATCACCATATTTTCCGAGCCGATGAATATAGCCGACCGCTGGTGCAGTTCTTTCACATCCAGGTCAAGGATACGCTCATAACCATTGCTGGCTTTTCCGCCGGCCTGCTCTATGATAAATGCCATCGGGTTGCACTCATAAACCAACCGCAATTTACCATTAGGCGCCTGCGAGGTGATCGGGTAGATAAATATACCGCCTTTGATCAGGTTCCGGTGCAAATCAGCCACCATCGAACCGATATAACGCGACGTATAGGGCCGTTTGGTATTGGTATCTTCCACCTGGCAGTATTTAATATACTTTTTTACACCATCAGGAAAGTGCGCGTAATACCCTTCGTTAATAGAATAGATCACACCGTCTTTAGGGATGGTCATATCCGGGTGCGACAAGCAAAACTCGCCTATCGATGGATCCAGCGTAAAACCATTGACACCCTTACCAGTGGTATAAACCAACATGGTAGATGAACCATAGATCACATAGCCTGCAGCAACCTGCTCGGTGCCTTTCTGCAAAACATCTTCTACTGTAGCACGGCCTTTGGTTGATTTGCGACGGTAAATAGAGAATATGGTACCAATACCCACGTTCACATCGATATTGGACGAACCATCCAGCGGGTCAATAGCCACAATGTATTTAGCGTCCTGAGAAATATCCGTGTCGAGATAAATATAATCATCATTCTCTTCCGATGCCACGATGCAGCATTCACCGCCATGCTTCAATGCAGAAATAAATTGCTCGTTAGCGTATACGTCCAACTTCTTCTGGCCCTCGCCCTGAATGTTGGTGGTTCCGTTCTCGCCCAGTATGTCGGCGATGCCGGCCTTGTTCACCTCGCGGTTGACAATTTTTGCGGCGATGCCTATGTCGCGCAGCAGCCTTGAAAGCTCACCCTTAGCGTACGGAAAGTCATTTTGCTTCTCGATAATAAACTGGCCCAGCGTTTTGGTTATCCTCATATACTTAGTGTATTTAATACAATGCTATTTCTGCAATTCTATGGCCTCTAAGGTATGGATTTTTTCCTCAGAAATACAAAATCTAAGCATTGTACGTATTTTATGCCAACCTTGTTTCCCTGCCGCTCCGGGATTTAAGTGTAACAAACTTAGTTTTTTGTCATAGATCACTTTCAGGATATGAGAGTGCCCGCAAATAAACAATTTTGGGGGCTTAGTGTAAATTTCACGCTTAATAAGCGGACTATAATGATCCGGGTAACCGCCAATATGCGTCATCCAAACATCCACACCCTCGCATTGAAAACGCAGGTGTTCCGGATATACGATGCGCACGTCTTTTCCATCGATATTGCCGTAAACGCCCCGCAATGGTTTAAAGGCCGCCAATTTGTCGGCAAGCTCAATATTTCCAAAATCTCCGGCATGCCAGATCTCGTCGCAGTTCTCAAAATGCTTGAAAACGGCGTCGTCAAGGTAGCCGTGCGTGTCAGAAAGGAGGCCTATGCGGGTCATGCTATTTCGGATGTTCAATTTCGAATTTAAAAAATAGTAAAGAAGTCTTTCAACGCAGCACGGTAGCTGTTTGAATGCACGCCCTGCTCCTGGTAAATCACAAAATCAGCTTCGACAGTACTGGTTTTCCCAGGAGACAAGCTTAATATCTGCCGGTGTATTTCAGAATGACTATAAGAATATATATTGATTCTTCCTGCTACAAATAGTCCATTCCTCTTCGAAATATCGACGACCAGTTCAGCAGTATCAACCGGTAATATCATACCAAAGATGCCTTTTTCCGTAAGGTGGCCGGATGTGGTTTTAACCAATTTTTCAAAGAAATCAGTATCCGCGTGCTTGGCCAGTTCTTTTGTTTTTTGCGGCGATCTTAACGAATTGATATAGAACGGCGGATTGGAAACGACAAGGTCATACTTTTTGTCACGATGTTCGCTAAAAAACTCCTCGAATCCGAATGAGTGCATAACCACCCTGTTAGCAAAGAGTGAATTCTCAAAATTACGCCCTGCAGTTTGAGCGGCCTGTTCATCAATCTCTACCGCATCAATTTTAGCATCCGCATACCGCTGCGCCAGTATCAGCGCAATAACACCGGTTCCGGTACCTATATCCAGGATAGTTTTCGGCTGATCGGCCTCAGCCAAAACACCCAGCAACACACCATCGGTATTGATCTTCATGGCGCAGCCGGTTTGATCGACATCAAACTGCTTGAATTTAAAGACTTCAGACCGCCGCTCCTTCAACTTAAACAATTAATGCGCAAAGGTAACAGCATAACTTACTGCATGCTCCGACGGGTAGCTTTTTGAAGGATCAATAACCAATACATCCGGCTTTTGCACCCAACTCACTTTTTCATTGCTGCCCAGTATTTTAACCGCCGTTATTTTGCCATGGCCTGAATTCAAAGCCAAAGCTTTGATATTCAACTTACCGGTTGGCAAACCAAGCGCAATGGCATATAAAACATCGCCTTTGGTTGTGAACCGAACATCCTGCCAGGTAAAGGGCACTTTCTGATCAGCGAACGATCCGCTTGCCGATTTAGTGGGCCCTTCACCATAAATCTTCCATGGGCGTGTGGCGTAGATCGCATCCCCGTTAACATCAAGCCATTTGCCTACGCCAAGAAGCACCTGAGTCTCCTGGTCGGTGATCGTACCATCGGATTTCGGGCCAATGTTCAACAATAGGTTACCATTCTTACTGACGATATCTATAAGGTTAGTAACTACATATCGGGCATCCTTAAAAGTGTTGGTTTTAGTATATCCCCATGATTCATTGCCCAAAGCATCATCCGTTTGCCAGGCTTGTCTTCTTACTGAATCAAGTTTTCCCCGTTCAAGATCAAGTACGGCCACTCCATCCGGGTACGAATCATACTTATAATTGATCACCACTTCCTTGTTCCAATCCTGCGCCTTGTTATAGTAAAAAGCTGCGAATGATTTACGGTACGGCGTTAACGCCGGCTGCTGTATCCACCAGTCGAACCAAACCAATTGTGGCTGGTAGTTATTCACCAATTCCATATCACGCATCAGCCAGTTATTCATGTACTCCGGCGACATCGTTTCATTTTCTTCATGAGCAGGTCCATAATAATCATCGTATTTTGGATCGAGCACATCCGAATCAAACTTTTTGCCGCCATTAAAGAAGAACCAATGCTCGATACGGTGGGAAGATAGTCCGAAGATCAGCCCCTGTTTTTTTACTTCAGCAGCCAGCTCTCCAACAACGTCACGATGCGGGCCCATATCAAAGGCATTCCATTTGGATAATGAAGTTTTATACATCGCGAAACCATCGTGATGCTCCGCAACCGGCACTACATATTTTGCACCTGCTTTTTTGAATAGTTCCACCCAGGCGTGCGGATCGAACTTTTCAGCTTTGAACATCGGGATGAAATCCTTGTAGCCGAACTTATTCTGCGGGCCATAAGTTTCGATATGATGTTTATACTCGGCCGTGCCAGGTAAATACATTTGCCGCGGATACCATTCCGAACCAAATGCCGGAACCGAGTAAACGCCCCAATGAATAAAGATGCCAAATTTGGCATCACGGAACCATTCTGCAGTTTTATATTTTGAGAGTGATTCCCAGGTGGCCTGGTAACGGTCTTGCGCGATCGCGTTTTCTACTACTGCAAAAACAACGAGATAAGCGCATAAAGCAAGGGTAATTTTTTTCACGACGAACCGGTTTATGATTTTACAGGATTAAAAATAGAAAATCGTAAATTTGTTATAAACATAAGCATGCCAGAGCTATTTAGAATATTTGGAATACGATTCTTTTTCTTTAGCAACGAGCATTTGCCAATTCATGTTCATATCGAGAACGCTGATGGAGATGCAAAATTCGAAATTAAACCCGTGAAGCTCGTTAGCAATAACGGCATCAAAAACAAGGATTTGAAACTTGCTGAAAGTATTATTGAGGAAAACGAAGAATTAATTGAAAAGCGCTGGAATGAATATTTTAAAAAATAATGTCATGACTACGATAAAGTCAGTCCGTTTTCAAAACGAAAATATCTCAGTTGAGATGAGCGATGGGAGAATTATCGAAACTCCGATAGTAAACTATCCTAATCTCAGCAAGGGCACAAAAAGCCAAATAAACAATTACCAGATAAAGGGAAATGGCCGCTGGATCCACTGGGAAGAACTGGATGAGGACTTATCGGCAGAAGGCTTTTTAGCTATTCACTAATTACACCTCGTAAAACTCAATAGGCAGCCCGTCCGGATCAGCGAGAAACGTAAAGCGCTTGCCGGTAAATTCATCGATTCGGATAGCCTCGGTTTCTACACCATGCTTATTAACCTCTGCAATAACCTCTTCAATATCATTAACCTCAAAAGCCAAATGACGAAGACCGGCCGCTTCAGGTCTGGATGGTCTTGCTGGAGGATCGGGAAAAGAAAAAAGCTCGATCTGGTATAAGCCGTTTACTTCCAGGTCGAGCTTGTATGAATTTCTTTCGGCCCGATAAACTTCGCGGACGGATTTCAAACCGAGCACCTCTGTATAAAACCCTTCGAGCGCTCATAGTCCGAGCAAATAATAGCGATGTGGTGTACCCGGTTCAGCTTAAGCATTATTCGCCTAAAATTGCATGCAGTACGTTATCGTAAACCAATTTTATGTCGGTAATATGGCCGAATGAATCTTCGTCGATGGTCATATAGCCGTCGCTTACTTCGCCCAGCAGGCTAAATTCAACCTCGCTGGTAGCCATCAACTCGATAAAACGCTCTTGTTCTTCCGGCGAAATGCTCACCACTACCCTGCCCTGTGCCTCGCCAAACAGGAAAGCGTCTTTACGCACCGAATTGTCCGAAGCGATATCGAACCCCAAGCCGTTCGGCATGGCTGATTCTACAAGCGTAATGAACAAGCCACCGTCACTCACATCGTGCACCGACTGCACCACCTGGTGTTTGATCAGTTGCTTGATCACCTGGTGCATAGCATATTCTTTGTCCAGGTCGAAATACGGCGCCGGCGACTTAGATATCTTATGGAACGATGCCAAATATTGCGAAGAAGCGATATCATTCTGCGACTCGCCGATCAAATAAACCAGGTCACCCGGCTGTTTGAAATCGGAAGTTGTAATAGTTGAAATATCATCCAGCACACCCAGCATACCGATGGTCGGCGTTGGAAATACCGGGCCTTCGTCCGAAGACTGGTTGTAAAAGCTCACATTACCACCGGTAACAGGTGTTTCAAACTTAGTACAAGCTTCGCCCATACCTTTTATGGCACCTACAAATTGCCAGTAAACCTCTGGTTTGTAAGGGTTACCAAAATTGAGGCAGTTGGTAATTGCAACCGGCTCACCACCGGCACAGGTAATGTTACGGGCGGCTTCAGCCACTGCGATTGCGCAACCTTTCTGCGGATCGGCATATACGTAACGCGAGTTGCAATCCACGGTAAGGGCAATAGCTTTATCCGTGTCGCGAACATGAACTACGGCCGCATCGCAAGGGCGATTGGTAGTCATGGTGGACGTACCCACCATTGAATCATATTGTTTGGTCACCCAGCGTTTTGACGCAATGTTCGGGTGGCCTATCAGGTGCTCTGCCACCTCTTTCAGGTCTGCAGGCTCCTTAACGTCTTCTATCTTGAATTTCTGGTTTTCCTTATAGTAAGCCGGCTCGCTGTAGTCGCGTTTGTAAACCGGTGCACCGCCGCCCAGTACCAGGTCGTCAGCAGGCACATCAGCAACCAGTTCGCCATGCATATAGTATTCAAGGCGTTTGGTATCAGTCACTTCGCCGATGACGGCACAATTGAGGTCCCATTTATCAAACACCGCCTCAACCTCAGCTTCGCGGCCTTTATGAACTACGATCAACATCCGCTCCTGCGATTCAGAAAGCAATATCTCGAAAGGCTTCATATTTTCCTGGCGCGTAGGCACCTTATCCAGGTTAATACGCATACCATGCTCGCCTTTGGCCGACATCTCGGAGTTCGAGCAGATAATACCTGCCGCACCCATATCCTGCATACCAACAACGGCGCCGGTTTTGATCACCTCGAGCGTAGCTTCCAGTAATAGTTTTTCCTGGAACGGGTCGCCTACTTGTACAGCCGGCAAGTCGTTTACCGAATCTTCGGTAATATCCTTAGATGCGAAAGCCGCACCGTGGATACCATCTTTGCCAGTTGCCGAACCTACAATGTATACTGGATTGCCGACACCGTACGATGTAGCCGAAACCGTTTCACCGGCTTTCACTATCCCTGCCGACATCGCGTTAACCAATGGGTTTACGTTATAGCATTCATCAAAAAACAGCTCACCACCAACCGTTGGGATACCGAAGGCGTTGCCATAATCGCCAATACCCTTCACTACACCCTTGATCAGCCATTTGGTACGATCCAGGCTTAGATCACCAAAACGTAATGAGTTCAATTGCGCAATTGGCCTTGCACCCATGGTAAAGATATCACGGTTGATACCTCCCACGCCGGTTGCAGCGCCCTGGTAAGGCTCCAGCGCAGATGGGTGATTATGCGATTCGATCTTGAATGCACAGCCGATACCATCACCAAGGTCAACCAAACCGGCATTTTCTTCACCGGCTTTAGCCAGCATACGCGGACCATCTTTTGGCAAAGTTTTCAGCCAGGTGATCGAATTCTTATAAGAGCAGTGTTCGCTCCACATCACCGAAAAAATGGATAGTTCGGTAAAGTTCGGGGTGCGTCCCAGTATCTCTTTTATTCGTTCGAATTCTTCGGGCAGTAAACCTAAATCTTTGGCTGTTTGTACGGTGGTTAATTCCAGTGTTTCCAAGGCAATTATCGTTTGTTGAAAGGAAGCACAAAGGTAGGAAAATCAAGCGAACGGTCAATGGATTTCTTAGTCGGGAAGTCCGAAAGTCCGCATAAGTCCGAAAGATGGCCTGGAAACAAAAAAGCGGCGGGCCTAAGCCCAACCGCTGCGGTATAATGATCATTGTGTGCGCTTAATTATTCGGTTGGTGCCTGGAAATTGAAAGGCATCATATAACGAACACGTACCTTTCGGCCATTTTGAATGCCTGCTGACCAGTTAGGGGCTATTTTCATTACCCGTATTGCTTCTTCGTCCAGCCCATAACCTACGCCGCGAATGAGCGTGATGTCAGACAAATGGCCGTCGGTTTCTACAATAAAACTGATGAATACCTTGCCGCCAATATTGGCATCGATAGCCTGAGGAGGGTAACGCAGATGCTTTTGCAAAAATTTCTGCCACCCGGCTTCACCGCCCGGAAACTGGGGCATTACCTCTACCGAATGTATATCTTTCACGTCACTGGTACTTTCGTCCGGCTTATCCAATCCTTCACCACCGCCTAAACTTTTAACCGGGAGGTTAATATCACCCTTATTCTCGTCGTCTTTATGATCTGATGGACCGATTGGCGTGGTCTCCAGATCGGTAAGTTTTGGAGGGTTAGCTGCCTCGGGATCATCCTTAACAACCATAGGTGCAAATTTTACCGTTGTGGTGTTCACTTGTGGTTGCGGTTCATGATGCTGGGGCACAACCGGCGGCTTCACGGTTGGCTGGGTGTAAACTACCTGCGGATCATTAACTACCTGCACTATTTTATAGACCGGCTTATGCTGCAGGTAAATGTTATAAGCTTCAAATATCCCCCCAAAAGCCAATATTGTAATGAGAAGGGCCTTAGTTAGGTTATCCGCATAATGTTTCCTGAGATCGTATGCACCATATTTGGTGTTCCGGTCGTCAAAGACAAGTTCGAGCCACTCGGACTTGCACAAATCTAATTTTGATGAGAGCATAGTTTTAGGAATTTAATTTTATCATATAACGATTCAGCAATACAAAATGTTGTATTGTTTCGCTACACCACCCTTTTGGGAAATTATGCTCTGAGAAATGAAAAAGTGCCAAATTTTATTTGGCAGGCACTTTTTTGTAACGATTGTCCTGGTCATATATGTTTTTGCATCAGAATATTGGTGATTTTGGATCATTTAACCGGCACAATAGCAGGCAAAAACAAAGGCCGCCTCCTTACGGAAAGCGGCCTCTTGAGTTATTTTAGTTTAGCTGAGTTTAGAAGGCATACACAGCCGCCACCAGGAATTGGGCGGCGCTGTTTGTTGGCGCCAGGTTGCTGTCGGTAAACGTGGTTGGAAATGCAGCGCTTTTGTTATCGAACCTTATTTCAGGGATCAACGTCAGGGCACCTGCCTTAATGTTCGAGCTGACAGTGATACCGGTTACATTACCACCGCCTTTCTTTACCGCGAAATACTCACCCCTGACACCAAAGCTTACGGTTTTTGATGCAGCTATTTGCGGGTACAGCGCTATACCTGAAAAACCACCGCCATTGTTAGGTGCCGAAAAGGTGGCTGCGTTCAAACCAAGTTTGAAGGCATCAGTAATTTGATAAGCTGTGGTCAGGTCGAATTCTGTTCCTGAATAAGAGCCAGTGGCCAGGTTCAGGTAAGCTGTCCATCCTTTTACCGGGGTTAATGCTAACTGTGCTCCAAAAGTGGATACATCGCCCGATGCTGTTCCATTAATAATGGTGCGGTAAGAGCTGTAAGTATTCCAGTAGTTATTAAAGATACCGGCCATCAGGCTTACTTTATCCGAGAAAGCATAAGTAGCTTTGAAGCCTGCATTCTGGAACGGACCGTTGGTAAACAGGTAAGAAGTAGAATAGTTAAAGTTACCCGTCGGTGATATCACTTCGTAACCAATGAAGGTTGCCATATAACCTGCTGTGAGGTTAAACTTGTCCGTCACGTCATAAGATACATACAGGTTCTGGATATGATAACTGGAGGCACCTGATCCGGGGATCGGGTCAAGCGGGTTCGAGCCATCGGGCAGTGATTGCTCCTGCCCCCTCGGGCCAAAGGATAATTCACCTACAAATGAGGCCTTGCCTACTTTCTTTTTCAAACCCAGGTCCACCATACCGATAGATACCGAGTTTTGATCAGAGGCAAAGCTGGTCATGATATTAGTATGCTTGGAAAAATCGTATTTCCAGTAAGTATCCACCGAACCGTAAAGCAGTAATGGCGGATCTTTCGGGTCGGCCCCGGTGCCTACTTTGCCGGTATCCGCAGCCATAGGGGCGGCTTTCGCAGATAGGGTCACAATAATGAATAAGGATAATAGTAAAAGTATTCGTTTCATGATCAGTTTGATTGAATGATTGGTTAATTGATTGATTGTTAGTTGTTTGATTTAAATACTATGCATTTTCTTAGCACAAACCTTTACCAGGCGGCGAATTTTCATTCGCCGCTGCATGGGTTCAGTAAAGGTTTTTTTGATCAGTTAATAAGAAAGACTTGTGCGGCTGGTTTTACACTGAGCGGTAAATCGAAGAATATCATTTACCAGCCGCACAAGGAATATATTTAGGCCTGTACAGGCACTGTTTCTTTTTCGAAGAGGCCCTTCAGGCTGATCTCTTCTTCGTCAGCAGGGTAAACCTCGGTACCGTGATCGAACACGTCCAGGCCACCATCACCGGTTTCGCCATGTGGCTCAACACGCAGTTTCCATGGATATGGCAATTTCTGGATCACGAACATCATGATACCGGCCACTGCAAACACCGCAGCTGCTATGGTGAATGTACCGATAGCCTGTGCTTCCAATACGCTCCAGCCGCCGCCGTAGAACAAGCCTGTAACAGGTGCCGAGTTATCTGCACCGGCAGGGCCGGTGATGCCAAACTGACCGCTTGCAAACAAGCCCAATGATAATGTACCCCAGATGCCGCAGAAACCGTGTACTGCAACGGCACCAACCGGGTCGTCAATACGCAGCCACTCGATGAAATACATGGCGCCAAATACTACCGCACCTGCAACAGCGCCCAATAAAGTAGCGCCCAGCGGGCTCACCCAATAGCAAGGGCAAGTGATAGCTACCAGGCCGCCTAAGCAACCATTCAGCGTAAAGCCCAGGTCGAACTTGCCTTTAGTGTTACCCATCCACAGGCCGAGCATCATAGCGATCATGCCGCCGGCGCAGGCTGCCAATGTTGTATTGGTGGCAACGCGACCGATGCCTTGCACGTCCATAGCAGACAGTGTACTGCCCGGGTTGAAACCGTACCAGCCAAACCACAGGATAAAGGTACCTACAGCGGCTACAAGCATGTTGTGTCCCGGTGGCATACCGCCTTTTTCCTTATCATCGCGTTTGAATATCCGTCCCAGGCGCGGCCCAAGTACAATGGCGCCCGCCAGTGAGGCTATACCGCCGATAGTGTGTACTACTGTTGAACCTGCGAAATCGCGGAAGCCCTGGCCCAATGATTCGAAGAAGTTACCTTTTGAACCCATCAAAGCTAACCAGCCGTCAGGTCCCCAGGCCCAGTGGCCGATGATCGGATAGATAAATCCTGTAATACCTATACTGTAAAGGATGTCGCCACGGAAGCTTGTACGCCCGATCATAGCGCCCGATACGATAGTTGAGCAGGTATCAGCAAAAGCATACTGGAATATCCAGTGCGCAATTACCGGGATACCGGTGCTGCCATAGGTATCAGGCGTATTTTGTAGGAAAAACCATGAACCAGTTGCTTTCAACGATGGATCGCCGTGCCAGCCGATGAAGCCGTTGCCCCATCCGAACATGAAAGCGTAACCAACTGCATAAAATAAGATACCGCAAAGGCAGGTATCGAATACGCATTCCATCAACACGTTCACAGTTTCCCTTTTACGCGCGAAACCGGCTTCGAGCATAACGAAACCTGCCTGCATACCAAATACCAGGAATGCTGCCACCAATGTCCATACCGTATTCATGGTATTCATCATTGATGTTTCAATTTCGGTTGGTTTTGCAGGCGCTGCTGCGTGGGCTACCCCGGGCAATAAGCCAGGCAAAGTAAACATTACCGCCAGCACCACCATGAGGCCGATAAGCTTACCCGACAGGATCGTAGCGCCGAAAGCCCATTTCTCCCTGGTGAGGCTTCGAGGCGACGACATTAGGTCGGTTTTCGTTAGTCGTGATTTCATTTTTCTTTTGTTTTTAGTTTGATTGATTGAACGGTTTTATTATAGTTTAAATTAAGAGGAAAATTTTCTTTGATAATGCTCTAACTTTTCATAAATCTTAATAAAACAGTTAAATATTATGATGTTTTTATTAAAATTTTAGTGAAATTATGAATATCGAAAAATAAAAGCAAGTGTTTTGCCACTAAATTTATACACATTTTGCAATTTTTATGAAAATTGTAAATACGAAGCCAATTAAAATGTAAATTTTATGTTATTTTCAATCAAAATAGTGTTAACTATTCGATATATTGCTACAAACGATGAAAAACTAAGGCGTTTTTAAGTTATTACATTAAAAAAACTACCTTTTTTGATGATAAAATAGAGAATAGCGATAATAATGAGTTATATTTTAGAAAATACAAGCCTAAAACAGGCAGCAAAAGCAGTATTGGGCATTGAAAAGTATTTCCGGAACGACGATTGCCTATTTTTCATGAAACGTGCATGGAATTTTTAAGATAATGATACATTTGAAGTTCATCATTATATAATAAGGTATAAAAAGCATGTCAAATTTCAGATTTCAGGCGCTCGAGGCTGTTTTAAACAGGTTAATTCCCGAAATAAAGCTGCCGTCGAACAAAATTTCGGATTATTTTAACTCGAATGTGTTTGATAAGCAGAAAATGAAGGAGTTTCTTTCAAAAGATGCTTACCAGGTGATCATCACCTCGGTAGAAAAGAGTGAACCTATCCCGCGCGATATGGCCGACCAGGTAGCGTCAGCTATGAAATCGTGGGCCATGACCAAGGGCGCCACGCACTACACGCACTGGTTTCAGCCTTTGACAGGCACTACTGCTGAAAAACATGATGCTTTTTTTGAACCGACCGATGACGGCCGCGCCATAGAAGTTTTTTCGGGTGATGCTTTGGCCCAGCAGGAACCGGATGCTTCCAGTTTCCCCAGCGGCGGCCTGCGCAATACCTTCGAGGCGCGTGGTTATACTGCATGGGACCCCTCCTCACCTGCGTTCATTATGGGCCGCACTTTGTGTATCCCAACGGTATTCGTTTCTTATACCGGCGAGGCGCTGGATTATAAAGTTCCTTTATTAAAGGCGTTGACCGCATTGGACAAAGCCGCTGTTGATGTATGCCATTATTTTGATAAGAGTATTGAGAAAGTAAATGCATCGCTGGGTATTGAGCAGGAGTACTTCCTGGTGGATACGGCATTATTTAATGCACGGCCCGACCTTGGCCTTACCGGCCGTACGCTTTTCGGCCATATGTCGGCCAAGAACCAGCAACTGGAGGACCATTACTTTGGCTCCATCCCCGAACGCGTTTACGCTTACATGCAGGACCTGGAAACCGAAGCTTTGCAATTAGGTATACCTTTAAAGACACGTCACAATGAGGTTGCTCCGTCCCAGTTCGAGTGCGCACCTATATATGAAGAGATCAACCTGGCCATCGACCACAACCAATTGCTGATGGACCTAATGGACCGTGTGGCCAAGCGCCATAACTTCAAAGTGCTGTTGCACGAGAAACCTTATGCAGGCATCAACGGTTCGGGCAAGCACAATAACTGGTCGATGATCACCAATACCGGCAAGAACCTGCTATCGCCAGGCAAAACGCCTAAGAATAACCTGATGTTCCTCACCTTCTTTGTCAACACGATCAGGGCGGTGTATGAACATGCGGACCTATTAAGAGCCTCAATTGCCTCAGTTAATAACGACCACAGGCTTGGCGCCAACGAGGCTCCCCCCGCTATCATATCCATCTTTCTTGGCAGCCAACTAAGTGATGTATTAGATGAAGTGGAAACCTCACGCATCAGCAAAAAGATCAAGGACGATCCATTGTTATGGCAGGGTATCCCCAAGATCCCGCAGATATTAAAGGACAATACCGACCGTAACCGCACCTCGCCTTTTGCCTTTACCGGCAATAAGTTCGAATTGCGCGCAGTAGGTTCGTCGGCCAATTCGGCTTATCCTATGACCATATTGAATATGATCATGGCCGAGCAGCTTAAAAAGTTCAAATATGATGTTGACCGTCTGCTGCGTAAGGGCGAAAAGAAAGATGTCGCCTTGCTGATGGTGATCAAAAAGTACATCAAGGAGTCAAAAGCTATTCGTTTTGAAGGCAATGGCTACAGCCTGGAGTGGGAAAAGGAAGCCGAAGCACGCGGTTTGTCAAATTTCAAAACCACGCCCAGAGCACTTGATGCGTTCCTTTCCGAAAAATCGACCATGCTTTTTGAAGAATCCAACGTATTCAATTTACGCGAGGCACATGCGCGTCATGAGATATTATTGGAAAGCTTCTATAAAAAACTACAGATCGAAGCACGCGTTATCGGCGAACTGGTGACTAACGTGATCATTCCAACCGCAATTACTTATCAAACCAGGCTTATCGAAAATGTGAAGGGCTTAAAAGATCTTGGCCTGGACAGTTCGACCTATGCAGCGCAACTGGATATCATCACCAAAATATCTGAACACGTGAATTTTATCAAATCGAACGTTGGCTATATGGTTGCTGAACGAAAGCAGGCTAACTCGATAGAAGATGTGCGTCAGAAAGCCATCGACTATGACGAAAAGGTAAAAGCGTTCTTTGTGCCTATAAGATATCACGTAGACAAGCTGGAACAACTGATAGACGATTCGCTGTGGCCACTGCCGAAATTCAGGGAGTTACTGTTTATTAAATAAAAGCGGAATTAATTTGCTTCTGCTTCCTTTACAACAGAAATAAGCGCATCGCCGCAGTCACCGAGTGGCATTCTAACATATCCGCTAATCGTCTGGCCTGTGTTCCTGTCGACGGTATAACTTCCCTTGGCATCGAATCCCGTAGCCTGGGTTTTGTACATGCCCCTGGACGACACCTTCATTTCCACATCGATCAAAACCTGGTCCGGTTTAATATCGTTGATGGTATAAATGAATGTATAATCAGAGGACATCAGGCGTGCCAGCGATGTCTTCATCGGATTTTGTAAGCTTCTTGTCCAGGTATCACCTACCTTAACTTTTTTATCCGGGAAAGGTATCTGCACCAACCCCATACCAAATGGCGGGTCGGCAGGTTTACCGATCACCGTAAAAGGAGTGGCAACATTCCCCCATTGATCCATCGTAACATGGTAATAATTTAGCTTCAGCGCATCGAGCTGATCGTCAACCTGGCGTTCTTCGTTGCTCATTTCGCCGTAGCTTTTTTGCGAATCGTAGTGCAGCGAACGCGTCATTGGAAACAGGCCGCCAAACTCCACATCATTCCTGATGGCATCGACCTTCGCTGTTAAAAAATAGCGGGAATTATTGACGGCCGAATCAAGCGTAAGATGGGCGTGGGTTTCAAGGTCGATATAATTCTCGCTTGAACATTTCAACTTAACGGCAATAACGAAGGCATCGTTATTCTTCTTATCATATTTCAGCTTTAAAAAAACGGACTCTTTGCTTTTGCAGCCGAACAAGATCACGCAAAGGCCTATCGCGAAAAATTTAGGTTTCATAGTATAAAGATAATACAATTACCAATGTCGCCAAGTTTAAGCGGTCGGGGCGTCAGTAAATATTGAGCCTTCATCAGTTGCTTTAGCTATATTTGCCCCATGATTTCTTCGCAACGGTATGATCAGCGTGGCGTTTCAGCCTCCAAAGATGATGTGCATAATGCTATAAAAAACATTGACAAGGGCATTTTTCCAAAGGCTTTCTGCAAGATCATTCCCGATATCCTGAACAATGATCAGGACTATTGCAATATCATGCATGCCGACGGTGCCGGTACCAAATCATCATTAGCTTACAGTTATTGGAAAGAAACCGGCGATATATCCGTATGGCGCGGCATAGCGCAGGATGCGATCATCATGAATATCGACGACCTGCTTTGCGTGGGCGCTATTGATAATATCCTGCTTTCATCCACTATTGGCCGCAATAAGAATTTGATCCCGGGCGAAGTGATCGCCGCTATCATCAATGGCACTGAAGAGATCCTGGCAGAACTGCGCGATGCCGGCATAGGCATTTATTCCACCGGCGGCGAAACAGCCGATGTTGGCGACCTGGTGCGCACCATCATCGTCGACTCCACGGTAACCTGCCGCATGAAACGCGAAGATGTGATCTCGAACGACCGCATAAAACCGGGCGACGTTATCGTTGGCCTTGCATCTTATGGTAAAGCCAACTACGAGACGGAATATAATGGCGGTATGGGCTCGAATGGCCTTACCTCGGCCAGGCATGATGTGTTCAACAAAGGCATCGCCGAAAAATATCCTGAAAGTTATGACCATGCCGTTCCTTACGAACTGGTATTCTCGGGCAGCAAAAGCCTGACTGACCCGGTTGATATTGGCAACGATGAAACGGTTACCGCCGGCAAACTGGTACTTTCCCCTACCCGCACCTACGCGCCTATCATCAAAGCCATGCTTTCTACATACCGGACACAAATACATGGCATGGTGCATTGCAGCGGGGGCGCACAAACCAAGGTGCTGCATTTTATCGACAACCTGCATATTGTGAAGAACAATTTGTTCCCGGTTCCCCCTTTGTTCAAACTTATACAGCAGGAATCGCAAACCAGCTGGCAGGAAATGTATAAGGTATTCAACATGGGGCACCGTATGGAGCTTTATGTACCCGAAAACATCGCTGCCGACCTCATCAAAATATCCCAAAGCTTTGGCGTTGACGCACAGATCATCGGCCATGTAGAGGCTGCGGAAAAGAAACAGGTGACCATCACGTCAGAACTCGGCACTTTTATTTATCACTGATCTTTCGATTTTTTTTATAAAAATCAAAAGCCCGGTTCCGACATATGTCGAAACCGGGCTTTTTCCTATTGGAGTGGGTTATATTAGTTGAATATATACCTCAAACCAACCTGTGCCTGCCAGCGTGATAATTGGCTGGTATCATTGATAAATGATGAAGTAACAGGAGTTAAGTTAGTCTTATTCAAATAAGGGAATGAGTAGGTAGCACGACCTGTTGCAGGATCGGTGCCTTTGTAGCTCAGGATAGTTGTACTGCCGTTGTTAAAGCCGTTAAATGAATCCTTGTACAAGCCCCAGTTTTTGTTCAGCAAGTTACCAACGTTGATGATATCGATAGAAAACTCAAGCGTGTTTTTGGTTTTACCGGCTTTGATATAAAAATCTTGCACAGCCTTGAAATCCAAACGCTTGAAGTATGGCAATATAACGCCGTTTCTTTCTGCGAACTGGCCGCGGTGGCTGTTCAAATATTTGTCCTGGGTGATAAAGGAATTCAATTGCTGCCATTCCTGGTCAGGGGTACGGGCGTCAGTAGCAAAGTCCTTAACGAGGATAATATCACCCTGGTTCCTCGGGATATACATCAGGTCGTTGGTAGCGCCGTCATTGTTCGGATCACCGCTTGTGATGTAAGAAACTGCGCCGTTGTTTGCCATTTCAAACACAAGACCCAATGATGTTGTACCGAAACCAAGGTAATCTTTCTTATACATGAAAGATGCGATGATACGGTTAGGTTGTACGTATGAGCTGTTCGAGATATTGTCAGCATTAGGATTACCAGCTACATAACGAGTGCTCCAGATAGTACCTGCGGTCGAACCGCCGTCGTTCACATCCTTAGCGCCGCTGTGTGTGTAAGCCACGTTAGCATAGAAACCACCCACAAAGCTTTTCTGCAACTGGCCGGTAATAAAGTACGAATAACCATTGCTGCTGTTGGTCATGTAGTACAAACCGGTGATAGCAGGGTTGGTCACGGTAGCTGCGGCAGCTGCAGGTGTTGTATTTTTTGAGTCATAACGGATCTGTCCTTCGGTACCAGGCAATGTGGTGAAGCCATCAGAAAGCACCAGGTTCTCATGATAGATCGCGTTGATATCCTTTGAATACTGAGCTTCGATGGTACCTACCAAACCCCACGGCAATTTCTGGTCAACCGCTACGTCTGTTCTCCAGATCTTTGGATACTTCAGGTTCGGGTTGGCAACGTCAAGCTCGTAAGAAGTGTTGGCTGCACCGCCGTTACCGTGCTGCGCATCGATGTTCGGGTTGAATATCAATTGCTGGTTCTGTGCCGGTGTGTTGGTTGCAGTACCTTTTACAACGGTGTATGATCCGAAGAGCACACCGTTGTTAGATGCCTGGTTAGATATCCATACGAAAGGCACTAAACCGGTGAACAAACCGGTACCACCGCGCACTTGTGTGCTTTGGTCGCCGTTAACATCCCAGTTGAAGCCGAAACGAGGCGACATCTGCACCCTGTTCTTAGGCAATACCGATGGATCCACATGGATGCCTTGCTGGAAAGTCAGCCCCGGTACGTTTGAATTTTGCTGAAGCGTAGTTGGGAAATCGTCATAATCCAAACGAAGACCGTAAGTCAGCCTCAGGTTATCAGTTGCGTGGAATTTATCCTGTCCGTAAACACTGTAAATACCGGCTTTGATCTTTGCAAACGGGAAACCGCCTGATTGTGCCGAATAACGAACAGTGTAGGCCTGCGCAGGCAGGTTATTGATAAAGTCGGTATAAGAGTTATAAGTATACAAACCATTGTAGTCTGGCGCGAAACCATTCTTGTAGCTCTGGATCTGGTCGTTTGTACCGATAGTGATCTCGTGTTTACCTGAGTAAATGGTAAAGTCATCAGAGAACTGCGCCACGTTGGTATACAGCAGGTTTTGCGCTGTAAACAATTCGTAACCGAAGCTGGTTTCAACCGCGCTGGCTTTAGTGATCACGGTACCATCTACCGCCGAAACACCGTTACCTATATCAACCATCGGCAATGTCGCGCCGCTGCCTAATGATGAACGGAAGTCGCGCAGTGCCGAATAACCCAAAGTGGCCCTGTTAGACAAACTGCTGCTGATGCGGCTGTTTAATTCGATGATACCAATATTGAAGTTATTGTTGATACGATAGCCTGAACCGTAGAATGGCAAGCTGGCAGTACCTGCGTCGCGCACTGTACCATAGCCAACACCACCATTGGTGATACCCGAGTTGCTCGGCGGGTGATCTCCGTATGATTTCAGGTAGAAGTATTTAGCACTTAAAGTGTTCTTGCTGTCAAGGTTCCAATCGAGTTTTGCAGTGATCTTGTCGCTGTAAGTATCAAAGTTGTACCCTTGATAAGGACCGGCATTGTAGTTGTATTTCGATTTAAGGTAAGCAGAAACCGAATCCAATACCGATTGCTTAGCCTGTGAAACCTGTCCTGCCGCACCTGAACCGGTAGCAACATAAGTAGTTGCCGGCTGGCTGATACGCTCTTCCTCACCCGAAACAAAGAAGAACAATTTATTTTTGATGATCGGGCCGCCCAGGCTTAAACCTGTTTGCCTGTAAGAGAAAGGTGTTTTAGCAATTTTGGTGCTGCCTGCATTGTAACCAGTCAGACCGGTACCGCGGATGTAGTCATACACAGTACCTTTAAAAGTATTGGTACCCGATTTTACTACAGTGTTGATACCTGCGCCGGTAAAGTTACCCTGGCGAACGTCGAAAGGCGCAATATCAACCTGTATCTGGTCGATAGCGTCCAATGAGATCGGCTGCGAGTTGGTCTGGCCGCCCAATGTACCGGATAAGCCGAATGAGTTGTTGAACAAAGCACCGTCAACAGTTAAGTTATTGAACGTACTGCTCCGGCCGCCAAAGCTCAAACCGTTTGCTGATGGTGTCAGCTTGGTAAAGTCAGCTAATGAACGGTTTACGGTAGGTAAACCTATTATCTGCGCATTGTTAACCGTTTCGCGGGCACCTGTGCGCGAAGAGTTGATAACCTTACCCTGGGTACCGGTTACTTTTACTTCGGCTAATGTAGCCGCATTTTCTTCCAGTTTTGCGTCAATACGCTGGTCCTGGCCGATGGTTAAGGTAATGTTTTCCTGTACAAAGTCTTTGTAACCGATAAAAGTGACCTTAACAGTGTACGGGCCGCCGATCCTTAAGTTAGGAACGTTGTAACGACCGTCGCCACGGGTAACAGTACTGTAAACTGTACCGCTGGGTACGTGAGTAACCACAATTGTTGCACCTGGTACGGTCCCCTTGGCGTCGGAAACGATACCGTTCATGGATGCAGTAGTTACGCCCTGTGCAAACGCACTTCCGCCTAAAAGTGAAGCTGTTGCAAACAGGAAGAATAGGAGTAAATACTTCCTCATAAGTGTTTGATTTTTGTTAATTATTGAATGAACTGATGGTGCGCAAAGATAGGTCACATCCCCGTTACAGATGTTAAGTTAATATTAATATTTCTTATCTTTTTTTCAACAGTTAATGCTTATTCCATATCAATTCGCAAAAAATCGAGCTTATTTTACGGTTATGACAAGCATAATTAATTCTTTAACAATTAGTTAACGGTCAAAAAAGCGTTGATTTCACTCCGATTCATGCTAAAATATCCTGACAATACGGTGGTTTCTCAATTCGGCCTTTTTACTTAGCTTTGCCCACGAATTCAGAAAAGCATTTAAGAACTATGGACTTTGATTTAATAGTTATCGGATCGGGCCCCGGCGGTTATGTAGCAGCTATCCGCGCTTCACAACTCGGGCTTAAAACCGCAATAGTTGAAAAGGAATCATTGGGCGGTATTTGCCTTAATTGGGGTTGTATCCCTACCAAAGCGCTACTAAAAAGCGCCCAGGTATTTGAGTACATCAACCACTCTGCCGATTACGGTATAAAAGTAGCGGGCGGCGAGGTAGATTTCGACGCTGTGATCAAACGCAGCCGCGGTGTTGCCGATGGCATGAGCAAGGGCGTAGCCTTCCTGATGAAAAAGAACAAGATCGAAGTATTGATGGGTGCCGGAAAGCTGAAATCAAAAGGAACAGTAACGGTTACCGGCGCTGATGGCGCTGCTAAAGATTACACTGCAAAACATATCATAATAGCCACTGGCGGCCGTTCGCGCGAGTTGCCGAACATCAAACAGGATGGCGTAAAGGTTATTGGTTACCGCCAGGCGATGGTATTGCCGAAACAACCCAAATCAATGATCGTGGTTGGTTCTGGCGCTATCGGCATCGAGTTCGCTTACTTTTATAATGCTTTAGGCACTAAGGTTACCGTGGTTGAGTTTATGGATAACATCGTTCCGCTGGAAGATGAGGAAGTATCGAAGACCTTATTGCGCAGCCTGAAAAAACAGGGCCTGAATATCATGACCACTTCAACTGTTGAATCGGTTGATAGCAGCGGCGACCTGTGCAAAGTAAAGGTAAAAACTCCAACCGGCATGGTTGATATGGAGGCCGAGATCGTACTTTCAGCCGTAGGCATCAGCACCAACCTGGAAGGTCTTGGTCTTGAAGAAAATGGCGTAAAAACAGACAAAGGCAAGGTACTGGTTGACGACTTCTACAAAACTAATGTAGAAGGCATATATGCCATCGGTGATATCGTAAAAGGCCAGGCGCTGGCGCACGTCGCATCGGCTGAAGGTATTATTTGCGTAGAAAAGATAGCTGGACACAGTCCTGAACCGTTAAACTATAATAATATCCCCGGCTGTACTTATTGCAGTCCCGAGATAGCATCTGTTGGCTATACTGAAAAGGCAGCTAAAGAAGCTGGTTACGAGATCAAAGTGGGTAAATTCCCCTACTCTGCTTCAGGTAAGGCAGCTGCTGCAGGCGCCAAGGATGGTTTCGTAAAATTGATCTTCGATGCCAAATACGGCGAGTTCCTGGGTGCGCACATGATCGGTTATAATGTTACCGAAATGATCGCAGAAGTAGTTACCGCCCGCAAGCTGGAAACTACCGGTCACGAGATCATCAAATCTGTTCACCCGCACCCAACCATGAGCGAAGCCGTAATGGAAGCAGCGGCGGAGGCGTACGGGGAGTGTATACATTTATAGTAGTACTGAGTTCAAAGTCTTAAGTCAATAGTTCATTATGGAAAATTGACTTAAGACTTCGGACTTGAGACTTTCGACTAACTACAACCATCTTGAGACTATACGCAATAGACACCGGCTTTTTCAAACTCGACGGCGGCGCTATGTTTGGCGTTGTGCCTAAAGTTATTTGGGACAGGATAAACCCCTCCGACGAAAACAACCTGTGTTCATGGGCCATGCGCCTGTTATTGGTACAGGACGGCAATCGTTTGATATTGGTTGATACCGGCATCGGCACCAAGCAGGACGAGCGATTCTTAGGCTATTATTACCTGCACGGGGATGCGACCATCGATTCCTCTTTAAAGAAACATGGTTTTCATCGTGATGATATAACCGATGTGTTCTTAACCCACCTGCATTTTGATCACGTGGGCGGTGCGATAGCACGCGAAGGTGACAAATTGGTGCCTGCCTTCAGGAACGCCACCTATTGGAGTAATGAAAAACACTGGGATTGGGCATTAAACCCTAATGACCGTGAAAAGGCATCGTTCCTGAAAGAAAATATACTCCCTATACAGGAAAGCGGCCGGCTACGGTTTATCGACCCGGTTGATGGCATAAGCTTTTCGGAAGGTTTTGATATACGTTTCGTTTCGGGACACACTGAATCGATGATGCTGCCATTAGTGAGTTATAAAGGAAGAAAGATATTGTACACCGCCGATTTGGTGCCATCCGTAGGGCACGTGCCCATCCCCTACGTAATGTCGTATGATATGTTCCCGTTAACAACCCTTAAGGAGAAGAAAACTATCCTCGGCGAAGCTGCGGCAAATGACTGGGTGCTATTTTTTGAGCACGACCCGGAGAACGAATGCTGCACCCTGGCCGGTACAGACAGAGGTATCAAGGCAAAGGATATTTTCAGGCTCGATGAGCTATAATTTCGGCTAAAAGGCCTGGAATTTTCTCAAAAAGCAAGTTTGATAATTTAAATGTAAACTTGAAATTGCATTTACTTTTTTCATAACAAATTTATACCTTTGCACGTTCCTTTCTAAAGTGAAAGAATCGAGGTAATAAAAATAAATGAGACAACTCAAAATAACCCAATCCATTACCAATCGTGAGTCGCAATCGCTTGACAAATATCTGCACGAAATTGGTAAGGTTGACCTGATTACAGCCGAAGAAGAAGTAATACTAGCCCAAAAGATACGTGAGGGTGATCAGGCAGCATTGGAGCGGTTAACAAAAACAAACCTTCGTTTTGTTGTTTCGGTAGCAAAACAATATCAAAATCAAGGACTTACCTTAGGCGACCTGATCAATGAAGGTAACCTGGGCCTCATCAAAGCTGCAAAACGTTTTGACGAAACCAAGGGCTTTAAATTCATTTCGTACGCCGTATGGTGGATCCGTCAGTCCATATTGCAGGCTATTGCCGAGCAATCACGTATCGTGCGTCTGCCTTTGAACCAGGTTGGTTCATTGAGCAAGATCAGCAAGGCGTTTTCCAAACTGGAACAAGAGTATGAGCGCGAGCCTTCACCTGAAGAGCTTGCAGACATGCTTGAAACGACCGTTGACAAGATATCCGACACGCTGAGCAATTCGGGCCGCCATGTTTCTATGGACGCTCCGTTTGTACAAGGTGAAGAAAATACATTGCTGGATGTACTGGAAAACCAGGAACCCAATACCGACTCGATATTAATTAACGAGTCGCTTTCTGAGGAGATCAAACGTTCACTTTCGACATTAACAGAGCGTGAGCGCGAGATCATTGTGCTATTCTTCGGTTTAGGGACCAACCACCCGCTATCGCTGGAAGAAATAGGTGAAAAATTCAACCTTACCCGCGAGCGTGTGCGTCAGATAAAAGATAAAGCCTTACAACGCTTGAGGCATACCTCCAGGAGTAAGATACTTAAATCTTACCTCGGCTAAAAAGACAGAAGCCTTCCGGAACCGGGAGGCTTTTTTGTTTTCAGTGATTTCTCGTTCCTGAGTAATCCGAATATCACAAAATATGTTAAAACTGGCTTAAAAGTGTAACAAGCGCCTATTTACCGACGTCTCTTAGACTGTAAATATTGTCACAAAATGGGCCGCGCCTGCCTTTTCATAATGCTCCTGATCACCATAGCCGTTAGCCAAAAAGGGTATGGTGATGGTGTTGTGACTATTGGCGGCGTTCATTTGAAAACCATACCAAATGATCCCGACCCGATATTTGATGTCAATACCGTTACCGTACCTATCAAACGGGCTGGTAACCTGATCATCGTTGAGGCACAGATAGATACTATTGAGGGCAATTTCGTACTGGATACCGGCGCTCCTTACCTTGTGTTAAACGCAACCTACTTCCGCGATGCGCCAAAAATAAACGACCAGGAAGCAGGCGGTGTCAACGGCGCATCTGCTGGTACATTTACTACGGTAGTCAATAATTTTTCTATTCTCGACCTGCACTACCCTCGCCTGACTGCCGATGTAACCGATCTGTCAAACATTGAGAACGGCAGGCACATCAAGATCTTGGGCTTGCTGGGCACAAGATTATTTGCCAAAATGGCTATCACCATCGACCTGGCACACGGGGTTTTATACATTCACAAGCTGGACGGGAAAGGCAATATTGCCCCTAACGAACGTTTGTTCGATCATCCCCAATTGAAAACCACTTTTAAATACATCAACGAGATCGTTTATTTGAAAGGTTCTATCGAAGACAAAACCATTTGGTATGCCTTCGATACCGGTGCCGAAGTGAATCTGCTGGATTACCGCGGTTCAAAAAAGATCATCCAAAAAATGACCGTCATCAACCGCCAAAAGCTGACCGGCGTTGGTGGGGCCGAATTTGAGATCATTAACGCGAAGATCGATAAGCTTATGGTTGCGGATGTGGTGATCTATAATAACCGGATGCTGGTAACTAACCTGGAGAAAATGGGGAATTTTTACGGGCAATCAGTTGATGCGATACTTGGATACGATTTCTTTTCAAGGGGCATATTTACTATCAACTTCGTGAAAAAGGAATTTGAAATGTACATTTATAAGAATCAATAATGCTGAAGCGCTGCTCACATATCTTAATATTGGCAATATTGCTCCTAAGCAATATCCAAAGCGCTATTGCCCAGCAGCGAAACTCGCTCAGCATCTCGCGCGATTACCTGAAACTGCAACTTGATCTTAATTCGGGCAAAAAGTCGCTGGACAGCATCCTCAACCTGGCCGGCATTAAATCCGGAGCCACTGATAAGATATTACAAGGTGACGTATCCCCGTTTGTGATCGACGGATGGAATTTAACCAGCCGCCAGGACAAGCTGCTGAAGCTGGAAAAATCATTGAACGCATTAAATAACAACCCGCAGGATAATCCCTACGAGATCACAATGCACCTGCCGCAAATTAAAGGTAAGCCGGGCTATCCGGGTGTGATCAGGTTTGGGGTGAATAAGTTTGCCAAAGTTACAGTGATGGAATTAGCTTCGGGTATGACCCGCTTTATCCTGCCGGACTACGGCAGAGCAAGGCGCGTATTCCTTTCAGGCAGCTTTAACGATTGGAGCACCCTCAGCGGCTTAATGTTGAAAACGGATGGCGGCTGGATACTGGATATTAAGTTAAAACCCGGCGCTTATGAATATAAGTACATCGTTGACGGTCGTTGGATGAATGACCCGAATAACTATTTGCGCACCTCCGACGGTGGCGGTAATGTCAATTCGGTTTACTATAAATACAATTACACCTTCAAACTCAAAGGCCATGCATCGGCCCATCGTGTGGTGCTTGCCGGCGATTTCAACAATTGGAACGCCAATGAATTGGTTATGGAAAAAACTAATGGCGCATGGGAGAAACAGGTGTACCTGGGCGAAAGCAAGTTCGCCTACCGCTTTCTTGTTGATGGCGAATGGATAACCGATCCCGCAAATTTGGCTAAAGAAAAAGATGATAATGGTAATTTGAATTCGATCCTGAACTTAGGCGAGCCTGTCAGCTTTAAATTAAAAGGATATCAAAACGCCCAAAAGGTATTTGTCGCAGGCGATTTCAACAACTGGAAGCCCGAAGATATCAGCATGAAAAAAGTACCGGGCGGCTGGTCGACTCAGCTTATACTTGCTTCGGGCAATCATCAATACAAATTTATTGTCGATGGGCAATGGATCACCGATCCGGGCAATCCGAACACTGCCGAAGAAGATGGCAAGACGAATTCATTGATTGCTGTTAAACCCAACCATACGTTCAGGCTAAAGGGATATGCCAACTCTAAATCGGTAAAGCTTGCCGGAACCTTCAACAATTGGGATCAGAATGGTCTGACTTTAACCAGGGACGGCGATGAATGGGTGATCGGCCTCAACCTGAAACCCGGCAAATATCTTTACAAATTCATCGTCGATGGCCAGTGGCTTACCGACCCGGGAAACAAGCTTTGGGAAAGCAAGGATTTTCGTAATTCCGTGTTATGGATAGAACCATGATGCTTTTTAAAACAAAACACCAACAATATTTTCCGGATTAATCTGTTTCAATGGACGTCAATCAAACCAATTGAAACGATTCGCAACGCTCACAGTTCAATTTTATAGATTACTGGCCTGGTATAATATTGCTTTTACTTTGGTGGGCCTCGCGCTGTTCATGTTTGCGCACCTTCCGATAAACCTGGTCAGTTTCCTTCTCGCAAAATTAATGGGTCTGTCAATAGCGCTGCTCCTTTACGGCTTCACCGCAAAACAAACTTTTTATTATTTCCGGAATGCCGGCTTTAAAGTCAGGTGGCTGATGTTATCAGTTTTCATTCCCGATATCCTGGTTTACGGTTTCATTGCAGCTACATTAAGCATATTTCATGGCTAAACTGCAGATCGACAGCGTAGAGCTCCAGTTCGACGAACGCAAAATATTGCAGGACATTTACCTTGATTGTAATCAGGGTGAAGTTGTGGGGCTTTTAGGGCGCAATGGCAGCGGCAAGTCATCCTTGCTAAAAATAGTCTTCGGTACGCTTACCGCAACGCACAAATATGTGAGCATTGATGGCAAAGTCCTTTCGCCGGGCTATAGCGATGGCCGCATTGCCTACCTGCCGCAACACAACTACTTACCAAAAGGAATAAAGATACAAAGCCTGGCAAAGATAATGGTCGCGCCCGTCTATTGGCCTGAATTCTCAGCCCATACCATCTATAAAGACCACAGTCACAAAAAAGCCGACCAGCTTTCCGGCGGCGAGCTGCGCCAGCTCGAAATGCTGATGGTGCTGTATAGCCGGGCCGATTTTGTATTATTGGACGAACCTTTTACACATGTAACGCCGGTACAGGCCGATCATTTTAAACCCATCATCAAACGCATTGCTAAAGATAAAGGCATTATTGTTACTGACCATCAATATTATAATATCCTGGAGGTAAGTGATCGTGTCATTCTGTTGACAAATGGCTGTACAAAACCTGTTGCAGGCGTTAACGATTTGGTTACTTATAATTATCTTAGTGGCAACAATTAAGTTTCCACATGACCGTCCCCATTTACCAGGCTGATGCCTTTACCAATAAACTATTTGGCGGAAACCCCGCTGCTATTTGTCCGCTTACCGAATGGCTGCCGGACGAAACCATGCAGAAAATAGCCAACGAGAACAACCTTGCCGAAACCGCTTTTTTTGTGCCCAACGAAAATGGCTTCAAATTGAGATGGTTTACTCCAGAATTTGAGATCGATCTATGCGGGCATGCCACACTGGCGTCGGCGCATATTATCTTCACGGTGTTGGGTTATCAAAAGGATACGATCCATTTTGAGACAGTAAAGGCTGGTGTATTAACGGTAAAAAAAGAGGGTGACAGGTATACCATGGATTTCCCGTCACGGCCACCTATTGGCATCGAGGTTCCGAACGGTTTGGTGGAAGCATTCGGCGGCAAGGAGCCAAAAGCCGTGTTGCGGTCAAGGGACTATATGCTGGTATATGATTCGGAAGATGATATCACGGACATGACACCGGATTTTTCGGCGCTGTCTAAATTTGATACGGTCGGATTTATCGTAACGGCTAAGGGTAAAAACTCCGACTTCGTCTCCCGCTTCTTTGCACCGGGCGCAGGCATCCCTGAAGACCCGGTAACCGGTTCGGCACATTGCAACCTGATACCTTACTGGGCGGAAAAACTTGGCAAAAACAAACTGCACGCCTACCAGCTCTCGGCCCGCAAAGGCGAACTTTGGTGCGAGCTGAAAGGTGAGCGCGTATTGATGAGCGGCAATGCAGTTACCTATTTAAAAGGAGAAATTTTTGTTTGAGCAGAAAGCTGAAGGCGAAAAGCCGAAAGCCTGATATATCACACCGAAAAAGCTTTGAGCTTTATGCTTTAAGCTTTCAGCTTAAAAAATGCAGCTAACCAAATTAGAAATAAAGGGTTTTAAAAGCTTTGGCGATAAAGTAACCATCAATTTTAACAAGGGGGTTACGGCTGTCGTTGGGCCGAATGGCTGCGGAAAATCCAACGTGGTGGATTCAATACGCTGGGTACTGGGAGAACAAAGCACGCGTACCCTGCGCTCGGAAAAGATGGAGAACATCATCTTCAACGGTACCAAGGGCCGTAAGGCTGCTAATCTCGCTGAAGTATCGCTCACTTTCGATAACACCAAAAACGTATTGCCTACAGAATTCGCTGCTGTCACCATCACGCGCAAGCTTTACCGCGGCGGCGAAAGCGAATACTGGATGAACGACGTGCAGTGCCGTCTGAAAGACATTACTGACCTGTTCCTGGATACCGGCATCGGCGCCGACTCTTACTCCATCATCGAGTTGAAGATGATCGACGAGATCATAACGAACAAAGAAGGCTCGCGCCGGAACCTGTTCGAAGAGGCCTCAGGCATATCTAAATACAAGCTGCGTAAGAAACAAACATTTAACAAACTCAAAGATACCGAGGCTGACCTGGAGCGCGTTGAAGATCTGCTTGCGGAGATAGAGAAAAACCTGAAAACGCTGGAAAACCAGGCGAAGAAGACCGAGCGCTATTACCGCCTGAAGGAACAGTACAAAACGCTGAGCATTATGCTCGCATCGTTCAGGATCGTTACTTTCAGTGAATCACTGAACCGTATTGAGGAGCAGGAACAAAAGCAGCGTGATGAAAAGCTGGGTATTGTTGCCCAAATAGATAGCGCTGAAGCTGGTTTACAGCAGCAAAAGACCGACAGCTTAGTTAAAGAAAAGAACCTTTCCGTTCAGCAAAAAGCTACGAATGACTATGTGGGGCAGATCAGGGCCTATGAGAACGAAAAGAAGATCAAAAATGAGCACCTGAAATTCCAACAGGATAAGGAAACGCGCCTGACCGAAGAACTGGAACGCGACCGCGGTCAACTAAACCACGTGCTTTACAATATCAAACGCCTGAGCGAAGAAAAGCTGCAGGAGGATGAGAACCTCGAAACAGTTCGCAACCAGGTGCAGGAGCTAAAGGCGTCAGTCGATGCCCTGCGCGAAAGGCAAACCGTAGCGAGGAACGAGCTGAACGAGTTGAACAGCACCAACAACAATCTGCAAAATCAGATATACAAAGCCGAAAAGGACCTGGATATCCTGCATATCCAGCAACAGGCTTTGGAGCAGGAAAGCGAACGGAATATAGAAGACACGGCCAATAAAGAGGTCGAACTCTCCCATTTCAACCAGGCAGTGGCCGAACTGGAATACCGTGCCGGGTCGATGGAAAAAGAGTTGCATACGCTTGTTCAATACGAAGAAAGCCTGCAAAAACAGATCAAAGACGCTGAGGAAAGATCCGAGGAGATCAAGGAAACCATCATCAAAGAAAGCCGCAAGCTGGACGCCAAGCAAAACGAGTACAACCTGACCAAAAGCATGGTGGATAACCTGGAAGGTTTCCCGGAGTCCATCCGTTTCCTAAAGAAAACGCAGGGTTGGGCCAAAAACGCGCCGCTCTTCAGCGACGTTCTGTTTTGTAAGGAAGAGTATCGCGTAGCCATAGAAAACTATCTCGAACCACTGATGAATTATTACGTGGTAGAGGATTACAACGAGGCTATAGCCGCAATCAACCTGTTAAGCAATTCATCACAAGGCCGGGCGCAATTTTTTGTGCTGAGCAGCTACAAAAAGCAGGAAAAGACAACTGATGCCGGTATTGATGGAGTTCCCGCCCTAAGCGTTATAGAGGTCGAAACGCGTTATCAAAACTTGTGCGATCACCTGTTGAAGAACGTCTACTTAGTAAACGATTCAACAGAAAAAGACCTGAACGCAGGTACTTTACCCGAAGGCGTTGTAGTTATTGGCAAGAGCGGCAAGTTCAATAAGTCGAAACTGACCATGGCGGGCGGTTCTGTTGGTTTGTTTGAAGGCAAGCGAATTGGTCGCGCGAAGAATCTGGAAAACCTGGCAAAGGAGCTCAAAACGATAGACAACAATATCGGCGAGCTCAGGCACAAAACCGAAGATCTGACCAACAAATTAACGGCGTTAAGATCAGTCGGCAAAAGTACCGAGATCACTAACCTGCAACATGATTTGAACCGGTTGAACACCGAGCTGGTGACCGTTAAAACCCGTCAAGAACAATACCAGGCCTTTATTGAGAACAGCCGCAACCGCAAAGAGGATATTGCCAGGAAGATCGAAAGCATTAAGGAAGACAAGCTTAAACTTCAGCCCGAGCTTGCTGAACTAAAGACACAAAAACAGATACAGGCTGATCTTTTGACTGACAAACAAGGCGCGTTCAGTGAGTTGAATGAAGAGGTTACCGTACAATCAAACACCTATAACCAGGAGAATATCCGCTTCCACCAGCAGCAGAACAAAGTGAATGGCCTGGTGAAGGATATGGAATACCGCGAAACGCAAAAGGAAAGCCTGGAAACGCGGATCAACCAAAATAGCGCGGAACTGGGAAAGGTAAAGCAAGCCATCGGCGAAAACCTGGAGCAAACAGGGCATTCGGACGAGGACCTGCTGGAAATGTACAAGCAAAAAGAACAGCTTGAAAAAGCCACGCAGCAAGCCGAACAGGAATATTATGCCATGCGCGGCAAGATAACCGAAACAGAGGACGCCATCACCGCCCTGCGCCGGAAGAAAGAAAACTCAGAAGAAGGTGAAAATGAATTAAAGGACCAGAAGAATAACCTGAAACTTGAGCTTAACGCCTTAAAGGAGCGCCTTTCTGTAGAATTCAATATTGATATTGAAGAATTGCTGGATACCGAGCCACCTGCCAACGAGAACGAGCACGATCTGCGCGATAAGACAGAAAAGATCAAACGCCAACTGGATGATTTCGGCCCGATAAACCCACTGGCGGTTGAGGCTTATAATGAAATGAATCAGCGCTACGAGTTTATCCAGGCGCAAAAGAAAGACCTGAGCGAAGCCAAAGCCTCGCTCCTTTCTACCATCAAAGAGATAGACGATACGGCGCGCGATAAATTCATGGCATCCTTCGGCAATGTGCGTGAGAATTTTATTAAGGTATTCCGGTCTTTATTTAATGAAGGCGACTCCTGCGACCTGGTGCTGGTCGATCCGGATAACCCGCTGGAATCGGATATTGATATTATTGCCCGGCCTAAGGGCAAACGGCCATTGTCCATAAACCAGCTTTCGGGCGGCGAGAAGACATTAACAGCCACAGCTATCCTATTCTCGCTTTACCTGCTGAAACCGGCGCCATTCTGTATTTTTGACGAGGTGGACGCGCCGCTGGATGATACCAACATCGATAAGTTCAACAACATTATCCGCGATTTCTCTTCGGAATCGCAATTCATTATCGTGTCGCACAATAAGCGCACGATTGCCAGCACCGATGTCATCTATGGTGTTACCATGGTTGAGCAAGGCGTGTCGCGTGTGGTTGCGGTTGACTTGAGGGAATTGGCTGATTAGGCCAATAAAAAAGCCGAAAGCGTAACGCCTTCGGCTTTCTGCACAGTATCAGTGCTATTATCTTTTAGTCTTCAGTTTAAACGATTTGTTATCAATCAGCATACCGGTAAATTTTCGGTTATTCAATTCGTGCGTAAACTGGTTATTGAGGTGGAACGCCAGGTTCTGCTGCCTGCTGTTGATACTTTGTATCACCGGTGCTTTTACAGCATAAGTGCCAAGCTTCACATAGTTAAGGATATCCGCCAGCAGCCCTTCGGTAGGGTCGCCGAAATCTTTGGTCATGTCATCTGCATCAGAGAAACCCGGGTAATTGCCTACACCTGGTGTAAACCCGGTATAGTAACCGCCCTGCCCTGCTGAGTTTTGTGTATAAAACTCGGGCGTGTACATGGTGTACGGACCAATATTGATATCAAAAAAGCCAACCGGCTTACCATAACTGATCTCGCCTACGAACTGCACGTTCATATAAGGCCGCAGGTTGTTTATCGTCAATTCGCTGGCCGATGCCGTGTGGCCGGTCATAATGAAATAAACATTGGTAACGTTCAAATTGCCTGCTTTCTCAAAATTGTACAAAGTATTATTGGCAACTCCCGAAGCGTAATCGATCTGGCCGTAATTAAACAAGCCATAAACCGGGTCGCGGCGCCACTGGTTTTTGAGCAACTTTTCAGTGCCGTTTTGCAGCGTGCTATTATAAAATGTATTATACATCATGGAGCCTGATTTTGCTGCAGGGATGATCAGGTTGTCCAGGTGCCGTGCCGTAGAAACATAGCCGCCGCCATTATAACGCAGATCGATAACCAGGTCTGTTACACCTTTATTGGCAAAATCGGCAAAGGCCGCATTCAGCGGTGCATCAGCTACCTCATCAGAAACAAAGCTATTGAACACCAGGTAGCCCACTACTTTGGTGGTGCCTCCGTTAGTTACCGTATAGGTGGTGTCTTTCAGTACGGGGTTAAAATTGTAATTGGCAACGGACATGTTCGCATTGATAGTAGTACCATCAGGCTTTTGTAACACAAGTGCAATGGTATTGCTATTGAGATAAGCATTGACAATAAAGTTATAATTAGCTCCGCTTCCGCTGCTGCCTCCGTCGTAGGCTAAATTAGTTCTGCCGTTGATGCTCACGATCTTGTAACCACGACGCACTTTGGCTTGTGCGGCCGGAGAGTTTGCATAAACGTAGGTTATCCGCATTTCACTCTGAGTATACCAAGTTAGACCAAAACCAAAATCTCCCCGGTTACCATTCAATTCGCCTTCTGTTTGGCCATTATCGATAAACGAATATTTAGCTGTTTTGCCGTCACGGTATTCGTAAGGAAAATTAGTAGTGGGATTAATAGCGTATTGCGATAATTTATCCAATTCGTTGCTAAGCGCATCGCCCTGGTTTGCGCCGGTAACTGAACGCGGCTTGAACGTAGCTGAATCAGGCAGGGCTGTATACCACAAATAGTTTTCTTTGGCATACAGGAACACCGAGTCCTTCATCTTATCAAAAGCCGATGGCTTTGACGAGGTATCGACAGGCGGGACAATGACCTTTTTATCCTTCTTACACGAAGACACTAAAACAACGGCCAATAAAAAAAGAGCGTAAAATATTTTTCTCATATCACATTAAGAATGGTTAATCTTTCAAAACACTTTCCTTTAACGAAATATACGTGATTATGTTATGATCTGATACAATCGCGTCAGGTATTTCTCAGGGCTACATTAACAAAATCCACCCCCGATGCATCGGCGCATTGCGCATCTTCTTCGGCATTACCTATCATCAGCATGTTGCGGCGCTGCAAATTATGTTCGCCTATCAGTGCATCTAAGCAATCCGTTTCGGGTTTGGGCATGGTCTCGTTGGCAAAATAGCAGATAAGATATGGCTCCAGCCCATTCCAATCGGTTTGCTTTATCTTATTCAGCTGCTGTTCCGGATCGCCGTTGGTTACGATGAATATCTTTTTCCGGTCGACCACAATATCCTGCAGCAGTTTTAGCATATCTTCAAACAACAATAATTTTAGGGGTAAATTTGCCGTCCTGTTCAGCCGGTCGAAATTCTCTTCGTACTTCTCATCCAGGTTAAACCGTTTCTGCAATTCTTCAAAAACAGCGTATTTGCCTTTCTCTAAGTACGTTTCCACCATAAAGTCGGTTGCTTCCTTAGCATCGATTTGTTCGGTGTATTCTAAAAAACTGGCAAACAGGTAATAAACCTGGTACAGGTAGTCTTTTTCCGGATAAAGCACATTATCCAGTTCGAAGATGAAAGCTTCCTTTCGCGGGTCAAAATCACTATAGCGGATCATCGGCGACTAAAATACCGATACCATATTCAGAAAACAAGGTTTTTGCTTCAAGCAACTGATCGGCTTCCGCTTGCCGAAGTACGTGTATATTGTTGATGTCCTTATCGAGGCACAGCGCCAGCATTTGATGTGCATAGCTTGTATTCCGCGGATCGGGCAGTTTCAGCATCTTTCCCGACCTGGTCATGATTTCAGCTTTCCAGCACATTGGGATCCTAAGCTTAGAATTCCACGTGGACAAGTTGTC
>JADMIO010647388.1_pt1 | contig 93179 bp, 81 predicted proteins | sample 8958161 | NCBI WGS metagenome assembly JADMIO01 (sample SAMN16585339, study PRJNA669376) | soil metagenome | isolation source: Crop rotation soil | place: USA: Cullars Rotation, Alabama | collected 2011
GCCGCGACTTCAAGTCACGTGAATTCCAAGCTTCGGATCCCACTGTGCTGGAAAGAAAGATTTGTATTTCCTATGGAATATTTTAATTCATTGCTGATATCAATCCTGCTTCCGTTTAAAGTATAATATCCCTTCTCTATGATTTGTAGTGTTTCGCTGGCGATGGTGGCCCGTATATCCCGTGACATATTTATTTTTTTTTTAAGAATACAAAATTCGCGCTTTTAACGCTCAGATGAAAAATAATTTGAAAATAACTTAATCTGCGCAATTGTGTTGCGCAGGAGTGTTTAAACTTTGTATCGTCGATTACAGAAAAACAAAAACCACTGCAATTTTATCATTGCAAATTTCAATGGGCGGCCCCTCTCTCCAAAAGCGGAGAGAGGGTTTGGGTTAAAAATAAAAAGTATTGATATTCGACTTGTAGGGACCTATGCCCCCTAACCCCCTAAAGGGGGAAGCACTTCGTGCAATTAGTAGCAATGGGAAAGTCCCCTTTAGGGGATTTAGGGGCTATCGTTCAACAAAAGAATACAGGGTATCCATACATTGAAGTCAAATTTTATTGAACCACATATCTCGACTTGTAGCTCAGTTGGTAGAGTAGTGGACTGAAAATCCACCCGCCCTTGTTCGATTCAAGGCGAGTCGGCAGAATCGGTCTGTAGCTCAGCAGGTAGAGCTTCGTTCTTTTAAGACGAATGTCCCGGGTTCGAATCCCGGCAAACCGACAGACGTTCCACAAAAAGGGATGTCAACTAATTTTAAAAAAACATTAATTTTACACAGAAATCATGAACATTCAAAACATCACGGGAGAAGACCTTATCACTATCGGCTTCCCGCAAGGAAAAGCCATCGGTACAGCACTGGAACTGATCCAAACGGATCTGCAGGGAATGGAACGCGAAGATATACTTGCATTGCTAAATAAGGTGGCTCGCGATCCCGAAAATTTCATCAATAATGATATTGTTTCGGAAATTGCCGCAGAGCTTATTCCAAAACCTGTTGAAGAAATAATCATATCCCTGAATGAAAATCCGGACGCGTATACAGTTTTCGGAGCTGCACATATTGAAGAAGGTGCCACAGCACAAATGAATGTGGCGATGAAATTACCGGTCACAGTTGCCGGCTCATTGATGCCGGATGCACACCAGGGTTACGGACTGCCTATCGGTGGAGTACTGGCTACCAACAATGCCATTATCCCCTACGGCGTAGGCGTAGATATCGGTTGCCGCATGGCGCTTTCCATCTATGATATTCCTGAAGAATATTTCATGGAAAACCAGAGCAAGTACAAAAGGGAACTGATCGCCTTTACAAAATTTGGTGCGGGTAACGGTTACCATGGACAATATAAAGCTGATCACGAAGTACTGGACAGATCGGAGTTCAATATGAATAAGCTTGTGAAGAGTCTACAGGATAAAGCATCTACCCAACTGGGTACTTCCGGTGGTGGAAATCATTTTGTGGAATGGGGAATTATTGAATTCAATGAAAACGATGCAAAAATGAATATTGCAAAAGGAAGATACCTTGCATTATTATCACATTCCGGTTCCCGCGGATTCGGTGCTACGATTGCAGGACATTATACCAAACTTGCGAAAGAAATTTGCAAGCTGCCGAAAGAGGCAGCCAACCTTGCTTATCTGGACCTGAATTCTGCAGAAGGAATGGAATACTGGATGGCCATGAACCTGGCAGGGGATTATGCTTCTGCGTGTCATGAGATCATTCACCAGAAGCTTACCAAAGCTATTGGTGCAACTGTACTCGGCAAGGCGGAGAACCACCACAACTTTGCGTGGAAGGAGACATGGAATGGCCAGGATGTAATTGTGCATAGGAAAGGCGCTACGCCTGCATCCAAAGATGTTATGGGAATTATACCAGGCTCAATGACTGCACCCGGATTCCTGGTGCGTGGTAAGGGTGAAATGAATTCCATCAATTCAGCCTCCCACGGTGCCGGCAGGCAGATGAGCCGAACGAAAGCGATACAGAATATCACCAAAAATGAAATGCGCACTATACTGAAGGATCATGGCGTCACACTCATCGGCGCCGGATTGGACGAAGCCCCAATGGCCTACAAGGACATCAATGTAGTTATGGCTGCACAGCAAGAATTGGTGGATGTGGTTGCGAAGTTCACTCCGAAGATCGTCCGTATGGCGGATGATGGAAGCAGGGAGGATTAACGCGCGAGGGATTTTATACCCTCACCACAAATGGCGCTTCATGCAATTAATTATAATTAAAATCGTCTCTTTACAGGGACGATTTTTTCATTAATACCTTCCTCAAAGAAAACACATGCATGGCAAATGCGAATGGAACTACAAAGCCCGGCAACCATATAAAAGGCCAATAGGCTATCACTGTATTGGCAGGTTCATTCATAAATTGACGCATAGGCGACGGAGTGGAAAGCAATGCTATTATAACAATATTAAAAAGCAAAACCAGTCCAAAAATATTCCATGCTATAATTCCTGTTTTTGAATTTCTTTTGGCAAAATATATTGCTGCAAATGGTGCCGTTAGTCCGGTAAGCACATCAAAGTTCCGACCTTCAAAACTCATTTGTACAGGAATAATTGCATTGATAAAAAGCGCCCATAGGATTATTTCCATCAGTATCCTGAAACTTTGAACACCAATAAGCCATTGCGCAGGAATTGCTTCCAGTATCGACCTGAAACCTTTCGCAAAAGCAATAATGAATATTGCAATAATGGATGGAGCAATCACCAGCAGGATATGCGGCGGCATCGCCGAAAAATCCTGGAAAAACCCATTAGATGCAAGGAATTTTTGCGCTCCGAGCCATGATACAAGTATAATTCCGGTTACTGCCACTTTCCTCGTTGTTTTACGGGAGTTAAGTTTCTTCAGGGCATAATTCAATGATACAAGGATGGATAGTAAAATGGCCACGACCAGGACCATAAATAAAGCAAAAATATAGATGGGGATATACATGTGAATAAAATTATTGAACAAAGCTAGGCATAAAAATGGCTGCTCATTTTACCAAAATTGCTAATTTCACCCTGACCTTCCTGAGGTCATGACGTGTCATCACCCTACAATGATGCCCTGTATTGAATCGCAGAAACACCTTTGTATCTATGAAATGCCCTTGAAAATGAGCTATGATTTTCGTAACCGGTTTCAAGTGCTATCTCCGCAATGCATTTATTGGTATTCTTTAATAATGCCTCTGCTTTCTTAATCCGCAGATTGACGATATGCTGTTGCGGAGTTAAACCATGGAGCATTTTATACAATCGCAGGAAATGGAATTTCGATAAACATGCTGCATCCGCAAGTGATTGCAACTCTATATTTTCATTCAAATGCTCCAGTATATAATCGGAGGAATTACTCAGGCGTTTATACAATTCAATCCGGGTGGATCTTTTCAATGGCGGTAATTTCTCAGCATCTGCCAATACATTCCTGTGATTGTGCAGTAAATGAATCATCAGTTTATACAAACTTTCATCCATTGCCATCGGATCATCTTGAGATTCCCTTATAGCTGAAATCAATGATCTAAGCTGCTCATCCTTTGGATATAATTTACTGAAGAAATAAACAGGATTTTGTTTTGCATGATATGGATCATCCATAATTCTATCCGCAGGTGTAATCAGCCCGTGATACACTTCATCCATGAAAGTTTCCCCGAAATGGATATTGAATGTTTCCGTGGATTCTTTCTCATCTATTTCAAGAGTATAATTTTCACGACGATTGGTTAGATAATAATGGTCCTCATCAATAGTAACAAGTTTTGAATTAGCCCCTGCCCTACTCTTTCCTTTCAGATTCATGAATAAAGAAAGTGGACCCTTTATATCCGGACGATAGACTTGATTTGAATGAGCATTGAGAATTACCGTTGGCCAGCCTCCCTGCGGCTCCCATTCGCGGGTAATGCGATTCTTCAGGTAGTTTATATCAGGGAATTCGTGAAGGAACATGGTAATGTGCTCAAATTCATATCAAAGTTACAATGTTTAGCCAGAAACAGAACCTTTCAAGTGCACATTTGATCTATTCTTCTTTTGTCTTGATACAAAAGAAGCAAAAAATCAAGGCTGTGAATGAAACAGCTAAAATCTTTCCCTCCCTACGCTAAACAAAACCAAACTCGCTGCTTTAGTTATCACTAGCTATACGTTAGAATTGCTCAAACAAGGTTTTGTTTGGCCGCCCCTCGCTACTAAAGATTTTTCAACGCTGTTTAATTCAATGCCTTTCCAAAGCTCATCAAAACTCCTTTCACTAGGAACCTAGGATGACAATTTAAATCAAAAAATCATTAATTTTGATATTCATAATACTATTTCCATGGCTAAAACTGATAAGAAAATTGACGCCTATATTGCAAAGGCCCAGCCCTTCGCACAACCTATTCTTGAACATTTCAGGGAACTGGTTCATAAAACCTGCCCGGATGTAGAGGAAAAAATGAAATGGAGCTTTCCTCACTTTGATTACAAAGGCCAGATGATGGCCAGCATGGCCTCATTTAAAGAACACATGGCCATAGGATTCTGGAAAGCCCCCATTATGGAAGACCCAAAAGGCTATTTGGGAGAAGACCGTGGCAACGGCATGGGACATTTTGGGAAGGTTACTCACCTCAAGGACTTGCCATCCGACAAGGTAATTGCAGGATTCATTAAACAGGCTATGAAATTCAATGATGAAGGGGTGAAAATGATCCGCGAGAAGAAGACCCATGGCAAAAAAGAAACTCCGGCATACTTTCTCACTGCCCTGAAAAAAAATAAAGCCGCCATGGATCAGTGGAAGGCTTTTACTGATGCCAAGCAACGTGAATACATAGAATGGCTGGAAGAAGCCAAGAGCGATGCCACGCGCGATAAGCGCATGGAAACAGCGTTAGAGTGGATTGCGGAGGGAAAGATCAGGAACTGGAAATACGTGAAGAAGTGATTTAGTTACTAAGTTATTGAGTTACTAAGGAAATACAAATCACCCCTAATAACTCAATAACCAGTAACTTAATAACTAATTACTCTTAGTCAGACGACTTATCGCAATCTCTTTTGCAAATTCAACAAAAACCTTATACGCTGCCGTAAAACTAAACCGGTTATCGCCTAGCTTGAAGGCAATATTTCTACGGGCCATCAGGTTTAAAATATTACGGCGCTTATCAGTATCATTCAATTGCTTGTTGGATTCCACAAGATCTATGAAGGATGTGTTTTCGAAATAATCATCAATTTCCTCGAGGGTAAACTCACCTGTCTCCAGTAGTTCAAGGAAGTTCTTTCCGTCCCTGTCCATTTCGTAGCAAAGGATCGCAAAGAAAATACTTATATCTCGGGAAATGGATTCGCTCGTAGCAGAAGAAATGATATATGCAAATTCTTCAGTGAAAATCAAATCATAATTAAATGACTTCTTGAAGAACTCTGTATAAAAATCCAGGTTGGCCTTTACAGGTTTAAAAATCTCCTCATGCGAAAGCAAAAACTTTCCATCTATCAATGCCTCTGTTATCTGTAAATGGTGCTCAGGATATTCCATTGTAATAAAGTTTAATTTGTGGTACTAGATAAGTGTACTTGTTGGTTTTTATTCGGATCTTTTCATCTGTTGCGGCGAACTCGATCAGGAAATCCTCCTCAAATAAAAGCGTCATCAGGGCGAAGAATTTTTCCTGGGATAATTCCGGATCTTCATAGGAAAGCATCTTTACACACCACCCGAAAAAATCTTCCACCGGTAGCGCTTCCTTCAGCTGCTCTATGTAGTGAACCTTATTATAGATCCAGCGATCATATTCAAAACCAGTTTCCTCAATGGTTATACTTTCCACCTGACGGAACTGCTCGAAATATTCCTTGGTGCTGAAATAAATATTCTTTGAGTACGTATTTTCACGGCTGATCTTTAATAATCTTGGCGGCTCTGTTTTGTACGGATTATTCAGGAATTCAATCCAGCCGGTAATGATGAGTGATTCAGTCTTGATGCGTTCAATCAAAGGAAGAAGTTCGTTAGTCAGTATGCGTGACTGACGTAACAGTTCATCATTGGTTTGCACCAATTGATTGTAGAGCATCTCAAATTGCAGACGGATACCTTCATCATGAAAATTCAGACGACGTGTATTCGTAAACTCCGCAATAATCATCAATCTACGTGCTATGGATTCTGCATGATTGATATCAAGAATTTTATTTAGTGGAAGGATATAATATTCGATCCAGTAAGATGCTTTCTTGATTTTTTCGCGGTAATCTACTTTCTCGACGTTTGCTTTCAGGTCACGCGTCTCTATGAGCAAACGGTTGTTATTTTTCTCAACTGCCTCTAAAAACTCACGAACCTGCATGGAAAGATTCTTGATACGTTCCTGAAGGATCGTTTTTTCTCCATGAATACCTTCTCGTATTTTCCTGAATAATTCAGAAATGGATACCTGGTATTTTTCTATGGTTTCAGGAAGGAGCGGCTTGTATTCATACAGCAACAAGCTGAACAGATTGTAATACACATCACGGATCTCAAAATCATCCTGCATCTTGCGGACGATCTTGTAATCCATAAGTTTTGACTCTATATCCGTATCATGCTTTTCGCAAATCCGGTGCATGATTTCCTTCCTGATGATCCCCTCGTTGGACTGGATCTCAAAAAGGTCTTTCAACACATCGAAATACGCATGTAGAAAACTTAATATTGTTTTGGGTTCTGCTCTCATGCTATATCAACCTCCGCTCTCCTCATGGAATTATATTCCTCGTTGATGTTCACTTTTCCTTTCTGACGAATCAGGAAGTAATATTTATCAAATCCATCGTACGGTTGCAATGGCGCCGCAGAGATAGGAATGAAATTATGTTCCTTACAGAATTTCAAAAGCTCATTACGGTTCCCTTCGTCAATGGTACCAATCTCATCAATGAATGTTACTATCTTGTTCTGCGGATCATCTATCGCAAGACGATTGATCACTGACATAATAATTACAGAACGGATCATACGGTCCGTACCGTCAGATTCCACCTGCTCTTTCAGATCCACCGTCTTCACCCTACCCTTGATGGTAAGTTGCAATTCTATATCAAACAGATCGTGGAATTCCACCTTCTTACCTGTATCCAGGTAACGGTTCAGCAATTTCAGGTTTTCTGACTGGTCAAAATCAAACGACAATTGTCCGCCTATATCCTGGATGGCACTGATCTGTTTTAATTCGTCAATGATCTTTTTATTTTCTACAAGTACAATATTCAAAGATTCAATATCCGAAATTTTTATCTTGCTCAGCTTCACATTGAATTTCTCACTGATAAAACTATTGAACTCCATATAGCGCCTTACCAGTGTATAGGCAGGATTCGCAAATTGCGTGGAAATACTTTGCAACAATCCTTCAATACTTTTTTCCTTGTCATCTATACAGGCAAGTTCATCTTCTATATTTTTGATGAAGGTCATTTCATCAGCGGTAGTGCTTTTTACCTTTGATTTAAGTTTCTCAAAATTGATACTCTTGGTCAACTTCAAATCGTTTACTTCACCATAGGAAGTCTTGATCTTTTCATAGATTAGATCCACACTATCTTCAGTGGCAAATTCCACCGCTTCCGTTTCAATAGTTTCAACCTCAAGTTTCATTTTCCTCATGAGGTCAATATGCGCATCCGTCTTCTGCTTTTCTTCACCTAGAAGGCGCACTTTATCATTCGTGGTGTCAATATCCTTTTGCAAAGTCTGTATAGCCTTTTCGCTCTTTGCATATTCTTTTTTCAGCCTTTCAATTTCTTTTTCCCTATCAGCTACATCAGCATTCAATGAAGGAAGGGATTCCAGTCTTGTAATCTTTTCCTTTACGCCTTCTATCCTTGCATTCAGCTCAGCAACCGCTCCTTCAGATTTTTCAAAATCGAGAGCAACCACCAGAAGTTTATCATATTCTTCCTTTTCCTTGACGATCTGGTGAAGATCTTCCTTCAATTGTTCTATGGATGCAATTTCCTTCCTTGGCATTTTTGCCGGAAGAGTAATAGCACCATCAAACAGGGACATGATCTTATCTATTCTGGTGATCTTTTCCTTGATACTTTTTTCAGGTAGCGAAGCAATATCCGGGGATAAAATATAATTCAGGATTTCCTTGTGTTCCTGTGAATCCGCAATCTGGTGGATCAACTGACCGGAATAATTCTTGATCCGTTTTTCCATGCTGGCAATATTATCATTCAGGGAGGAAAGCTTTGCCTGCACCTGCATACTGCTAAGTTTCTGGTTCTGGATACGGGTGATGAGTGCTTCCGCATCCTTTCTTTCCTGCTCCAGATTGGCAAGCGCTGCCTGCAAGAATGGCAATCCTTCCAGAGCACTTATTTCCTGCACTATTCTTTTCCTTCTTTCCAGTTCATCCGTCTTGTGGCGGGCCTCATTTTGAAGCGCTCCCCCACCCTTCAGGGATTCGGTATGCTTCGGCATCAATTCCTCATGAAGGAATACTTTTACTTCCTCGATGGATTTGCCAAATTTCTGTGATTTCGTCTCTGCTTCATTGAAAGCAGCGCTATATTTCCCTTGGAATGCATACACGTACTCACCCATTACGGTGCGTTTTGCATTGTAGAGATTCACCATTTCCCGGAATTTCTTGAAATCCTCTTCAATGGAACGAACCGCCTTTATTTCCTCATTGATGCGCAAAAGGTCATTGATTTCCTTTTTACTCTTATGAGAAAAATTGATGCCTTCATTCTCACGGTTATCCGCGATAATGAGGGCTTCCTTCAGTGTTTTATTAGTGATCAACCTGGAATCAATAAGGTAACGGTATACCTTGGAAAAGTTATTACTCAGTCCATCGGACTTAACATTCTCTTCCAGCCAAACCACGGCATTATTGTTCCTGCCCCTCTGGTAGACAGCATTAAAGACCTCAGTCTTATTCTTGAACTGGTCGAATGCGATGGTCCTCTTGGAGATGTTTTCCCTTACCTCATCAAACTTCAGGAGCTTTTTCTGCTGTCCGTCAGTCTCAAAGAAAAGATTCTCATCATAAGGAGCAGCCATGCGGTAATATTCCAGATCGCCTTCCGTATCACGCTTCACTACTATACAATATGGATCACTCTTTTGTATCTCAAAGATAATGAAGCTATTATTCGGCGTAGGGAAATAGTGATGTACGGTGTCCTTATCCCCGGTACGGTTACCGCTAAAGGACATTTTCTTGCCATCAATTATGAAAAGAAAGTTTAGAGCGTATATCAGGGTACTCTTTCCAATGTTGTTGGGCCCAACTATTTGTAACGAATCACAATCCCCCAGGCGAACCTCAGCCTTCCCGTAAACATTTGAGTTTAATATTATTAATCTATTCAGCATATCAAAAGTAAAACCATCAAAGTTAGAGCCACGCGAGCGTATTTACCAATGGAAGCGAGGGTATTTATTCACATTTAAGAGCTACTTTTCCACACTTGCTTGTGGAGTCGTAACCTGTACGGGAGACCCTTGTGCCTGCCCTAGTTGAATTGGGCAACCACAAGGGTTGCCCTACTATTTCTTCAATTACTTAATTCCATAGTAACTTAATAACTAATTTTGCAGAATGCAAGATCAAAAGCATGACCCATATGCAATCCTGAGAATACCCGAATTCAGATTTTATGTCTCCGCAAGGCTGATGCTTACGATAGCCCTTCAGATACAGGCAGTAGTGGTAGGCTTGCAGATTTATGCACTGAACCATGATCCGCTTGCATTGGGACTTATCGGTTTAGCGGAAGTGATTCCCGCACTGACGGTTTCCCTTTATGCAGGACATATTTCTGACCAGATGAACCGCAAGCATATAGTGTTAGCCTGCATGACAGTGATGCTGCTTTGTGCAGCAGGACTATTATATTTCTCGCTTCCATCCACACATAATATCAGTACTTACCCCATATACGGTATCATTTTTATTAGCGGCATAGCCCGTGGATTTTTCAATCCGGCTAATTATTCCTTCTTTTCGCAGTTGATTCCTCCGGGGTTGAACAGTAATGCTACCACATGGAGCAGCACTACCTGGCATATTGGTGCAGTAGGTGGACCGGCGCTTGGAGGATTGCTTTATGGTTTCGTCGGACTTTCATCAGCCTATATAGTGGATGTATCTTTAATAATATGTGCACTTATTTGCATGACGAGCATAGCCAGTAAACCTGTTCCGGTGCAACTGAAAAAAGAAGGAATTATTAAAAGTCTGGGGATGGGATTTGAATTTGTTTTTTCCCAACAAATAATACTTGCAGCCCTTTCCTTGGATTTATTCTCAGTGTTATTTGGCGGTGCAGAAGCCATGCTTCCTATATTCTGTGATAAGATATTGCACGTGGGTCCCAAAGGCCTCGGATTTCTTCGTGCTGCTCCGGCAGTAGGTGCCATTCTAATGGCCTTTTACATGGCGTATTTTCCGCCATTGAAACGCGCAGGAAGAAATGTAATGCTGGCGGCAGCAGGCTTCGGATTATGTATGTTACTCTTTGGCATATCTACCAATTTCTGGATTTCCCTCGCCATACTTATGATAAGTGGCGCCTTTGATAATGTAAGCGTAGTAGTACGCGGTACCATTATACAAACCATGACTCCTGATAATATGCGCGGCCGCGTAGCGGCTGTGAATAGTATGTTTATAGGAAGCTCCAATGAACTGGGCGCCTTTGAATCCGGGGTAACTGCCAAAATGTTCGGGCTTGTCCGCTCTGTTGTTATTGGAGGACTTATGACCATGGGAGTGGTGGGAACGGTAGCTGCGAGTGCGCCTAAACTCAGGAAGCTGAATCTGGAAGGAAAGTAGGAAATATTGAATATCGAATATTAAATATTGAATGTTGAAGTGTTTTATCAACACAGACTCCTAACTTAACTCAAAGCCCTTACTTTGGTAGACTCTTCCGGAACAAAAAATAAAAATAACAACTATGATGCCCCAATATAATTTCAAACCTAAGAGCATTACATTTAACCGGACTATCATCTTCATTTATTTAATGATAGTTGCTTTAAACTCGACAGCACAAGTTGGATTTGAAAAGCAATTACCACTGGAAAGATTAAGCCTGGATACACCCGTTACCACAGAACCTTTCAAAGATTTTTATGCGGAAGGAGTAAATGAAAAGGATCCATCAAAGTCCATTAAGGTTTACTCGTTTGACGTCAACTCAAATGGAAAAATAAAAGCTGAGACACAATATTCTTTCATTGATGAAAAGATCAGAGGAGTAACCATTTACAAATACGATCCATCCAACAGAATAATTGAATCCGCGTTTTATCCAAATTCCGGTTTGATGGGGACAACCAAGACTTTGTATTTTTATGATACAAACGGAAAGGTTTTAAAGAAAGAGGATTTTGAATTGAGAGATGTTGGACTTGAAGAGGCCGAATTTAAGTGGAGACAGACAATGCTCTACGCCTATGAATATGATAAATCGGGGAAGCTTGACAAATCAACTGAAACTGATGACATGCATACGAAACGCTGGACGATCTATTCTTATGACAAAACAGATAGAATTAAACAAACGAAGGAATACCGCGCTCAGTTAGATGAATCCGGAAAAGTATTATTTGATACCGTTGTTGCAATTAATGATTATGAATACAAACCTGATGGGTATAAAATTATGAGGAAAAGCTGGGATATGCTTCGCAACGATTTCAACAAATACACTGAACGAAATTTTAAGTTAAATTCAAATGGGCAAATTATAGAAACCTCCATTAGTGTTCAAAACCATATTTACTACAAAATGCCTGAACCTCCAAACCCTGAAACCAAATATGATGTTGAATTATTTATGATATGGTCGGTTTATAAATATGACGGTCTTGGAAGAATTTCCAGTATTGAAAAACACACTTCTATGAACTCATCTGTAGGAAAATTATTATTCCATTATAAGGATAATACTATCATAAATTTTGAAGAGAGACAATTCTGATTTCAATGATTCTTACACCTCGTTATATCTTCATCAGCAAAAAATAAATAGTAAACGAAAACTAACCCCGGAAGGAACATAAAAGACGACACACACATGAAGAACTATCTGTACGGAATTGATTTCGGGACAACCAATTCCGCTATTTCCATTTATGATGAGGGCCGCAAGGAGATTGTAAAAACAATTACCACTCCTTCCATTTTATATTTTCCTTTTGAACAGGATGCTGATGAAGAAATAAAATGTTTTGCCGGCAAGGATGCCATCAATGAATATCTCAATGATGGCATGAAAGGTCGGTTCATGAAATCCATCAAGCGGATTTTACCTAGGAGTAGTTTTACAGAAACCAAAATTGGAGGAGATAGTTATGACGCATCCGACCTGGTTACTTTTATACTGAAGGATTTAAAAGCAAAAGCCGATGAATTCATAGGGCATGATTGTCAAAAAGCTATAATAGGCCGTCCTGTTCATTTTGATGATAACAACACTGCCAAGGATAATTTGGCCCAGCAAAGGCTTAAAAAGGCTTGTGAAAATGCAGGAATCAATGAGGTGGCATTTCAATTCGAACCTATCGGTGCAGCCTTTGCATATGAAAGAATGATCTCTACAAAACAGAAAGTACTGGTGGCGGATCTCGGCGGCGGTACTACAGACTTTACATTCATAGAGCTGGATCCAGGAAAAGTTGGAAGCAAGAACCGGAAAAATGATATCATTGCCACAGGTGGAATTTATATTGGGGGCGATAGTTTTGATTCTGCTTTTATGTGGGACAAGGGAACTCCTTATTTTGGGAAAGGCCTTATGTATGAATCCATGCCCGGCAAAATGCTGAATCTTCCGCTCTCATTTTTTACCAATATCTGTTCCTGGGAAAAGATGAATTTCTATAATAGCAGGAAAATAAAAAACGATCTTAATCAATATTACTTTTTGTGCAAAGGGAATCCAAAGCTTAAGAACCTCATTACTCTTACCGATCACAATCTTGGATACTCCATTTTCCAGGCAATAGAGAAAACAAAAATTGATCTTTCCAATAAAAATAATTCAACGTTTTCTTATTCCAAAATGGGAATTGACATCCTTGAAACTATTACTATTGAAGATTACGATGAAATTATCCAAAAGGACCTGAATAAAATCAGCAGCTACCTGGATGACTTCCTACGGAGTAACAATATCAGGGCAGAAGAAATTGACAGCTTATTCCTTACCGGTGGAACATCATTAGTGCAGGGAATACAAAATTTATTCAGGACGAGATTCCCGCATATCTCTGTTAATTCAGGAGATAATTTTATCAGTGTTGCAAAAGGACTTGCCTATAGCGGATATTTGTTTAACTGATTTTGAATAACGCAGAGTCCTCGCCAGACTCGGCCATCCATGCTTCGAGAGACTCTGCTGGAATAAAAATAATGAATGTGATTTAATTATTTCTTCCTCACACACCATGTGGTCATGCAGCGCAGGCTTTGGACATTAGTTGTTTTGATGGGCTCAAATAATTCTCCGCCTAGTTCTTCTGTATAATCCAGCAACATCTTTTCATTCACCAGGTATCTGTCCGATCCATCGGGAAGATTGTATCGTCCATTGCCAATGTCGTGCACGAGATGTTCAATGCCTGTATCCGATGCAAGACGGGCAAAGAAATATCCACCGGGCGCCACTGTATTCCAGGTTCTGTGAAGCATATTTTCGAAATGCACCTTGCTATTTGCAAAATGTAAAACGGCATTGCATATCACAATATCAAATGTACTTTCAAATGGATTTTCTTCCAGTAAAGATACACGAAAATTATCTGAAGAATTTCCAGGAGATAATTCTTTACTCAGTTGTTTGACTTGGTCTATTCTTTTTGGATCCTGGTCAATTCCGAAGACCTCAAAATTGTTCTTCAGGAACCAGTATATATTCCTGCCGCTACCACAGCCAATATCAATGACGCTTTTGCAATTATCAAACCTGCCTTTCAACAATTGATCGAAGAGGTAGATATCTATATTTCCAAATTGGTCTTGAAGAGTGTTTTTCATATTTGTTTCGTTTTTGCTTTTGGATCTTGAGTAACCCCCGACTTCAGTCGGGGGCAAAAACGCCCGTTTGAGTTCGGGCTTTAGCCCAACTATCCATCAGACAAATTGGACTAAAGTCCAAAAATATTTTCATTCTACTCCCCCCGACTAAAGTCGGGGGGTACTGAAAAAAACAGTTTGCTATTCCTTGTCTTCAGACAAGGAATCTATGGTTGCAGGTCTCTGACCTGCTGCGTCTGAAGACGCAAAACCAGTGCTTCCAGGTCTGAAGACCTGGAAGAGCACGCGCATCATCTGTCTTTTAATCTATATACCGCTTTTAATCCGCTCCATGTTTCATCAATGGCGCAGACTTTCACATCTACCAAACCGCAATCCAGTATCGCATTTCGGATAATATTCTCATCAAGATCGGTCAGTTTTTTTGAACTTTTCTTTGGCCAGCAAATCCAGATGGCACCGTTCTTCTTGATTTGCTTTTTTACAGATTTCAATTTTTTGAACAGTTCATTTTGCGAATCCAGAAACCAATGTATCATATCCAGATCTGAAGAAGATCTTTTCACGAATGAAATATCTTCCGGCAATTCTCCCAGCAGTTCAAAATAATTTTCAGGAGCATTGATAACAAAAGCTTTCATGCCGGCTTTGTAGCCGAGTTTTTTTATCAGTGGTGTTCCAGAGTAGCCTGCTGTCATTGTTGTTTCTATCTCTCGGATAGGGTTGAAACCCTATCCTATGCAGCCAAACGTTTATTATTCCACAAATTTATTGGGTTTAAACCCATAAATTAAAAATATAAAAATGAATAGAGTAGGGTTTTAACCCTACTCTGCTATCAATACCCAAATATCTCCTTCAGCGGCAGCTCCTGTACCCTGCCGAATTTTTCAAGGTCTTCTGTTTTTATTTTATCGCGTGAACCGATCACGCAATAGGAATAAAATTTATTCTTGTAATTTTCTTCGTAGAATTTCTGCACATCAGCATAGGTCATTTTGCCGAGGGATTCATAAACATCCTTGCGGAGGTCATGATCCACTCCCATCTTTTGGGCATTATCATAATTATAAATAATCCCCATTTTCAATACGCGATCCGTTTCAATCTGGTTTCTCAATGAAAGCCTTGCATCCTCAAAGGATTTTTCTGCCTTCGGCATATTATTCAACAGCTCATTCATAGCCGGAACGGCATCGTTCAGTTTATCTGCCTGCGTGCCTACATATGCCACGATATAATATGGATCTGACTTTTTGGATGGCACTACATAACGGGAATAACATGAATACGCCAGCGCCTTGCTCTCGCGGATATTCTGGAACACTATGGATGACATACCACCACCGAAGTATTCATTGAACAGTGATATCTGTGATGCCTGATCTGGATTGTATTTTCCTGAACGGTTCTGCCATAAAATTTCCGCTTGCACCATATCGTAATGCGTGAAATAAACAATGTTCTCAGTATTCTCCAGGCGTTTGAATTTGACAGGCTTTGGATACGGAGTGAACGCCGCAGGAATAGCATGCAGCGCAACAATGGATTTATTCAATGCATCCTTATCCTTAGGACCATAATAGTATATCTTATGCTCGTAGGATGTCAGTTTGTGAATGTAGTTATTAACCAGTTCATCGGCTTTAAGGGCCTTCAGCTCTTCTGTGCTCAATATATGCGTGAAAGGATTATCCTTGCCATACATGGCGTAGTTATTCATCGCTACGCGAAGGATAGTGCCCTTGTTCAGCTTTGCATCCTCACGGGATTTCAGTGCTTGCTGCACCCATTCATCCAATGCACTCTGATCGGGTTTTGCATTTGCCAGTAACTCTTCAAATAATTTTACTGCGGCATCAAAATTTTCCTCAAGACCTGTTACCGTCAATGTGGTCCTGTCATCGCTGGTATTGATGCTGAAATTGCAGGCGAGTTTGTAAAACTTCTGGCTTACCTCTTCAGAGGAATACTTATCCGTACCCAGATATTGCAATAAGTTTACAGCGATCGGTAATTTAAGGTCATTGTTCTTACCCATATCGAACACATATGTAAGATTGAATAATTCGTTCTCTGTGTTCTTAATACTTAATACCTGAATTACATTATCGGATTTAAATGAAGTGATGTCTTTATTGTAATCAAGGAAAGCAGGCTTGATGTCGTCTGCTTTCATTTCACCAATCTTCACCAGGAAATCAGAACGGTCTACACGATTTACTGTAACAGGAGTGATGTGCGGCTTCTTTACTTTCACAACACTGTTATCTTTTCCGTTTTTCTTATAGACTATTACATAATCGTTGGTATAATATTTATTCGCAAAATTCATGATATCCTGCTTGGTGATTTTTTGCAGGTCGGAAATATAATTTACATATTTTCCCCAGTCACCACCGGTAACAAATGCATCCAGCATATCATACCCTCGGGCGGTATTATCATCAGCACGTTGAACAGTGCTTACTTTTTCATTCGCAACAATGGATGCAATCAGTGCATCATCAAAATCCCCTTTCTTCAATTTCTCCAGTTGCTCCATAAGCAATCCCTTTACCTCATCCAGGCTTTGCCCTTTCTTCGCACTACCTGAAAGATAATGCACTCCGTAATCCTTCATTTGGTCTACTGAAGAATTAGCACGCAATGCCTTTTGTTTTTTAACTATGTTCAGGTCAATCAGACCGGCTTTTGAATTGGACAGGATATTATCAGCAAGCCTTGCAACCAGTGCATCATGGGTATTTGAACCCGGCAGACGGAATGCAATATTTACATTCTCTGCTTCAGGTCCGAATACAGTAAATTCCTGCGGAGCCGTACGTACAGGTTCAGGTGTAAATTTAAATGCCGGAACCGGTTTTGTTTTTGCGTAAGCAAAACTTTTATCTATCTGCTTTATCAACTGGTCAGGATCAAAATCACCTGCCATGATGATGGCCATGTTATTAGGCACATACCATGTGTTGTAATAATTCCTGATCTTTTTCAAGGAAGGATTTTTCAAATGCTCTACCGTACCAATGGTGGTTTGCGTTCCGTACGGGTGGTTATTAAATAAAGCTGCAAGTATTTTATCCTCCACTTTATTCCCGTCACGATCAAGGGAAATATTTTTCTCTTCGTATACTGCCTCCAGTTCGGTATGGAATAAACGCAAAATCGGATTGCGGAAACGCTCACTTTCTATAGACAGCCATTGCGCAATTCTATTGGAAGGAATATCATTTACATACACTGTTTCCTCTACGGAAGTAAATGCATTGGTGCCTTTTGCGCCCATATTCTGCACCATCTTGTCATACTCATTGGCAATGGCAAATTTTGCAGCTTCCCCGGAAACGGAATCAATCATTTTATAGATCTCTACACGTTTTGCATCATCAGTGGTATGATTGTACTCTTCGTACAAGGCATCAATTTTATCCAGGCAAACTTTTTCCTTTGCAAAATCCTTCGTGCCGAATTTATCAGTTCCTTTAAAGAGCATATGCTCCAAATAATGCGCCAGTCCGGTATTATCGGATGGATCATTCTTGCTTCCTGCCTTGGTAGCAATGAAGGTCTGTATACGTGGAGTGTTTTTATTCGGAGACAGCATCACCGTCAATCCGTTCTTCAAGGTATAAATGCGGACCTTGCGAGGATCATTTTCTATGGTTTTATAGATATATTTCCCATCAGGGGATTTTTTGGACACCCAGTTATATCCGCTTTGGGCGGAGAGTTCAAAGTTTACAATCATGGATAAGAGGACTAATGATAAAAGCGATTTCATTATTTATGAATTTGAATACGAATTTACCTAAGAGAATTCAGAATACAGAATACAGGAGAAAGAATTTGAGACCAATATCAACCCTTCCTGAGGGATTTGTTTAGGGTTATGCCCAAAACCCAGAGAGATTTTTTTGATTAAAACATAAACCCCTAATTACAAAAATTCATTAATTTGCGCCAATAATAATCATGTACTGACAACATCTATGACGAAGCAAATTTTTATTTTTTGCAGCTTACTATCTATTGGTTATTCATCTTTTGCAAAGGACTCTACACTGCGAGGTACTCTCACCTGGCGCCAGAGTCATAAAGGAATTATTGGTGTAGTTGTTTACGTAGAAGGCACATCTGACAGTGTGAAATCTGACCGCAATGGTCTTTGGAAAATCATTGTCAAGGAAAAAGATGCCGGGAAGAATCTGGTCTTTTACTCACCTTCATTCGGGAAACTAAATCAAGGGAAAATCCGCGAAATCCTGAAAACAACAAATTCTTTTTCAACGGAAATAGATGAGAAAGCTCCCGTGAAAACCAAGGCAGCTAAATCGCAAGTAAAAAAGAAGAAATAGTATTTTTATTAGTTACTTCAACTTCCAGCTTACCCACTCCATATCTTCGGAGGTGGTGACTTTGATATTCTGCTCCTCCCCCTCAACAAGATTTACTTCAAATCCTGCGGCTTCGTAGACAGATGCGTCATCAGTAAAGAAGTTGGAAAATTCCTGTTCGTAAGCTTCAAGTAAATTAACCAGGTTGAAAACCTGCGGCGTTTGTACAACGCGGTAATTCCTGCGGTCAGTAGCTACCCATTTGTCATCTTTCTTTTCCCTCAGGGAATAAGGAACCGGAGTAACAGGAATAGCCGAACCGTATCGTTTTGCTTCCTTGAAAGTATTATTAATTAGCAATGCACTTACCAATGGCCGCGCTGCATCATGAATGGAAACAATTTCTTTTTCCCCGGCATTCGTCACTCGCCCCTCATCCCCTGCAATTGCATTCAATGCATTTTTCACAGAATGGAAGCGCTCCCTCCCTCCTGCAATAACAGTATGCGGAATTTGTTTGGAGATTTCAAGGCTTTCCCAATAGGAAATATGTTCTGCGGGAAGCACCAGGAAAATCCTTGTTTCTTTGTCTGCCTCGTGAAAACGCATCAGACTACAGGCCAGCATGGGAATACCATTGATCAAACGGAATTGTTTGGGGATATCTCCACCCAACCTGGTTCCGGAACCACCGGCAACTATTATTGCGAACAAGATATTGAGGAATTTAAAAATTGAGGAATTAAGGAAAGCTCCCTAATTCCTCAATTATTTAATTACTTAAATTTTATTAAATAATAAGCATCGCATCCCCATAATCGAGGAAACGGTATTTCTCTTCAAGTGCTATTTCGTAGGCTTTCTTCATCAGGTCGTGACCGAGGAAAGTAGCTGTGGAAATATAATATGCTGACATAGGTGCATGAAAATTGGTCACCATGCTATTGGCTATGCTGAAATCGTACGGAGGGAAAATAAACTTCTCGGTCCATCCTTCCATCGGTTTCAACCTTCCATTGGCGGATACTGCTGATTCAACAGCGCGCATCACGGTATTACCAACCACGCATACATTCTTCTTATTATCCTTTGCCTTGTTCACTATTTCAGCGGTATTGGCAGGGATGATAAAATTCTCAGAATCCATTTTATGCTTGGAAAGGTCTTCCACTTCAATCTTGCGGAAAGAACCCAAACCAAGGTGAAGGGTAACTTCAGCTACATTCACACCCTTGATCTCGAACCACTTGAAAACCTCGCGGCTAAAGTGCAGACCGGCAGATGGAGCAGCCACAGCACCTACGCTCTTGGCGAAGATAGTCTGGTAATCATCCAGATCCTGTTCATTGGCTTTACGCTTCATGTACTTAGGGATCGGGGTTTCACCCAACTGTGCAAGAACTGCATTGAATTCATCCTGGGTATAATCATTCAGGAAACGAATGGTTCTTCCGCGGCTGGTGGTATTATCAATTACCTCAGCAACAAGGATATCCTCATCATCATCTCCGAAAAATAATTTATTACCCACCCTTATCTTACGGGCTGGATCTACAAGCACATCCCAAAGGCGGTGCTCGCGGTTAAGCTCCCTCAAAAGGAAAACTTCAATTTTGGCGCCGGTCTTTTCCTTCTTGCCATAAAGGCGTGCAGGAAAAACTTTCGTATTGTTAAGGAGCATTACATCACCCTCATCAAAATACGCCACAATATCTCTAAAACGCTTGTGCTCAATCTCTTTCGTGTTCCTATTGATTACCATTAAACGGGACTCATCCCTATAATCGGCAGGTTGTTTGGCAATAAGGGCGTCAGGAAGATCGAACTTAAAATCCGATAGTTTCATAGTTTATACAAAGGATGCAAAATTAATACAAAAAGGAGGGGGTAGTACCGTTTTCGTCGTAAAAATTAGCCTGTTCGTATATATCTTTGATCCAGAGCTTTAGAATTGGTGTTAATAACATCACTAAGTCACATAAAGATGTGAAGACGCAAGAACCTGAAAATGTAATGGCGTTGATGAGCGGTAATTGTAGATAGCGTAAAAGACCTCGAAGAGCGTCAGCTATTGAACTTTAAACACGATTTCTTATTTTTGAGCAATGAAAACCAAAACCATCTTCATCAGTATCCTCCTTGCTTCGGGCCTTTTTGTAGCCTGCCTGTCCCTGTTCACAGGTTGTGGTTGCACTAAAAGGGATTGCGCAACTATGTATCCATTCATGACTATAAAGATCAAACCGTATGCATACGCTACCATCCTGAGGGTGGATAGATCCACCAATATGGCTATAGATAGCTGCAAACAGGATTTCCAGCCAGTGGTACAGTTTGACAACTGGTATGCATTCACAAAAACATCCGGTGCCGAAATAGGCGCCTACAATTACGTAATAAGAACTTCACTACCAAGTTCGGATACACTGTATAATATCACCTATAAGAAATCTGTTACGGCGGTAGCCTGCAATTCCTGCGGATTATCCAACCAATATGAAGATATTACCACTTATCAGAACTTTACCTATAAACACAAGGGGAAAGAATACCGGGATATTGATACCCTTGTGCTGGGGAAGTAATATGGTAGTGGGTTGTGTTTGCTTGAAAATTGCCTGAACCTAACTTTTTATTATTTTCTGCGTTTTAGTACCGGTCGAATTTGATATGATGACGAAATAAATCCCCTTTGAAAGTTTATTCAAATCCATATTGATGGAACTTCCGGATTCGTTGTTCCTTGTGGAAACCACTTTACCGGTTTCATCCTGTATCTGGATGGATACTGCCTGCCGGGAAGGGTTTTCAATGGTAATATGGTCATTAAAAACCGGATTGGGATAAATTTTTATCTGATCAATCACTAATGATTCATTTCCAACTTTCGGAATATTCACAATTTCTACAGATGAATCAATCTCTGGAATAAGGACTGGCGCTTTTTCAGGAACTTTAGCAATGCTTTTATTCAATTCCACAATATGAAATTCGTTTTCATGATCGTCATCATCGCAGTCAGCTTCAAAAACCATGTATTTGTCATCAGCTGATACACTTGGCATGGTGCAATCCGTGTGCCCGGGAATGATCAACTTTTCGGGTTCGCCAAAAGGATCTGACAGGCTGGAACGCTTCATGATGTATACATCCAGATCGTACGTTTCCTGGGATTCCCGGGAAAAGTAATATTTTAATCCATCCCTGGAAAGCTGACCGCTTTCCACGTCATCTATTTCTTTTATGGAAGCTATTTCTTCAACTACATTAAATGAATTTTCTCCGCTTCGTATACATTTCAGTAGTTTAGTATCGGAAGACAGGGAACAATCGAAACAATGAGACTTTGCTAAATCAAAAGAATCCTTTCCAAGAGTATAGGTCCCCGCAAAAATGATAAGCTCATTGCCATCCGGAGTAAGGCTGGGAGATGCAACGGATGTCACGATAAATGAGTTGGACGCCGGCCCATTTATAGCAACGCGAACAGGCTCGCCGAATAATTCTTCCCTGGAGTTCCTATGGGCATGAAAGAAGGCCCCTTTCGTGCCGCCGTTTAGATAGAGTTCCAGTTCATTACTGCTTAGCCAGAATCCAGCAGTATTACTCATGTCAAAGGTGGACTCAATCTTTAACGTTTTTTCAAATTTTGATGAGGTGCTTTTCCTTGATATCTTTACCAGTGTATCATTCGATATATAGTAAAGCCCCAGCGCATCATCAGTGATAAAATTAAAAAAATCATTGATATCATCTTCATTTATTTCATTCAATGAAACTGCCTTGTGACGGATTTTAATGGTGCTTACTTTTTCTTTTGCCTGCTTATCCGGTGTTTTTGCATCAACGGATATACAAGTGAAACAAATAAAAATACCCAGAATTGAGTAGAGTGTAAAATTTTTCATGGTCTATTATTTTAAAAGTTGAGATTTCCTCAACAGAGCCATAACGAAGGAAGTATTGTATTTATTGTAAGGATAATGTATTGAAATAAAAAAGATCCGCTCTTCGAGGTCTCCTGACCTCGAAGCACATAGTTGCTGGTCTCCTGACCCGCTATACACCAAAAAATACTTAATTTTGTTAGAGCATCTATGGGACTCAAAAATCCAATCTATCCGGGTCAAATATATTATCTCACGTCTACCGTAGTAGATTGGGTAGATGTATTTACCAGGCCTGTATATAATGATATCATCGTTAATTCTCTTTTATTCTGCCAGCAAAACAAAGGATTAGAACTATATGCATGGTGTCTTATGACAAATCATATTCACTGGATTGCCGGAGCAAAAGATGGTTTTGTTTTGCACGATATTATCCGGGATTTTAAGAAATATACTGCTGTTCAAATTCTGAAAGCAATCCAAAATGAACCTGAAAGCAGGAGGGATTGGCTCATGCATCGCTTTGAATTTGCAGGAAAATTCAGGAATGATATTACAAATTTTAAATTCTGGCAGGATGGTAATGAACCCAAGGATTGCCGCACCCGTGAATTCACTTTACAAAAATTGAATTATATTCATCAAAATCCGGTCAGGGCGGGAATAGTGTATGAAGCACAAAAATATGTGTATAGTTCTGCTATTAATTATGCAGGTGAAAAAGGGTTGATTGATGTGATTTTGCTGGAGTGAAATGAGTACAGGTCAGGAGTGCTTCGAGGTAGTCCGGGTCGGGAGACCCGGAACCAGTACCTTCGAGGTCTGAAGACCTCGAAGAGCAACTGTAATATTTTTTAACTCTAGCGTTCGTGCTGATTCTTATATCCGGGATAATTTACTAAACCGTAATCACCGTACTTAATCTTATTAACTAATACTTCTGGACTAAAAACCAGGCCAATTTCTGCCCTTTGATAGTCGCCCATCAATTCTCCAACCCTAAATTGTTCTTGGTTGATTTTCCATACCCACCAATTGCAAGACACCTTAATCTCTGGATTGCCATAATCAGAACTACTTCTAAAAAGAACACAATCTAATTCACCAATATCTTTAGTATTTCCGATTTTTTTCCAATGTCCGGTCCTCAACCCAAGTTTTGTAATGCAATGTGCATAAAATTCTACTTCTCCATTTGCAATCTCTTCCAATCCCGGATATTCTTGTGCTTCAAACTTTCTTTTAAATGTGCGTATGACATCACTATTAAGCTGGGTAGTGTCACTTGCAATATATTGAAAATATTTTTTGCAGCCATCATTCATCTCAACAACAAATACATCTCCAATTTTGGTACCAGATAATCTCATCTTATTAAGCAATGTATTCCTTAACTAATTCCCTTGCGCTCTTCAAGGTCTCCTGACCTCGAAGTACATGGTTTCGGGTCTCCTGACCCGCTTCACCATATGACAATTTTACTTTATCACCATATTACGAACATCACTCCTTCACTAGTTTCTTTGTTACTATTCCTTCGTCGGATTTAATGGTAATGATATAGATTCCGGAAGGATATTGATCCATCATGGCAAGGGGAAGATTGAGAACATTCCCTGCTACTATTTCGTAATCGTGCTCGAAAATAATGCGTCCGGCAAGATCGGAAATAAGTGTATGTAGGAATTGGGATTTCTTTGAGAACATACTCAGGTTTGGATGATCCCGGAAAGGATTTGGATACATCTGGAAAAGATATTCGTTGGTGTTGAGTATGGCTTCATTGCTGAGTATGCGATAGGCCAGCAAGTAATCAGGAATACCGTAACCATAATCACCATCCGGATGCATGGCGTGATTTCCACTCATACGCACGGCATCCATTATTTCATTATTGGTTTTATCAGGAAAGGCCTGCCACAGGTCAGCCGTCAGGCCTGCAATCAGAGGGCCTGCGAGGGAGGTTCCTGCCACGCGTGTAATTTCCCCGTCATGAGAATCAGCCACCACAACGGAAGCGCCCATGGCGCATACATCCGGCTTGATGCGGCCATCCGCAGAGGGTCCGCGAGAACTGAATTTTGTAATCAGTCCATTGGAATCCACCGCACCCGTGCATAGTATATCTATGGCATCCGAAGGAGCGGAAAGATAATGCCAGCTTTTTGCTCCTTCATTCCCTGCACTCACTTCTACAATAATTCCTTTTTTAGAGGCAATTCCTGCGGCTATGCTGGCGTGAAGAGTTTTTCCATCCATATCAGCATAGGAGTGATTCAGGGCAGGATCATCAAACTGCGTGTATCCAAGGGAGGAATTCACTACATCCACTCCCAGGCTATCGGCAAATTCCATAGCCGCCACCCATGCATCTTCCTCCACCGGATATTCAGAAGTGTCATTTTCTGTCTCCATCAGAATGAATTCTGCATCAGGAGCCACCCCGAGGAGTTTTCCTGGAAGTATTCCTGCTATAGAAGAAAGGACCATCATACCATGGGTAGCACCCATGAATGGATTCTTACTGCTAACAAAATTCCTGACGGCAATTATTTTTTTATCGCTGAATAAATGTGCGAGCGCCTTCAGGCTGTCCGCGTGAAAAAACCCGGCATCAATAATTCCGATAAGCTTACCTTCCCCCTTGTATCCAAGTCCGTGCAAACCCTGTCCGTTGCAAAGGGCCAATTGTGTATAGGAAGCGCCGTATTCTGTGGCGGAAAAATTATCAATTGGATTGGCTGTTGCTGTTTTAACGGATTTAACTCCGCTACCTTTTTTGCGAAGCAACTGTACCCTGCCTGTATCTACAAAAGGAAGGGCTTTTATTGCGCTTAGAACTGCTCCTGTTGTATCCGTGATCTCCACTGTAGCAGCATTGAGCCACTTGGAGGAAAACAGCACTTTAGCGCCTGTATTCCGCAGCATTTCCAAATACCATACATTAACCGGCAAGTCATTGCTATCAATGGGAATATTTTGTTTTTCCCTTCTTAAAATTGCCCGCGGGGAAAGGTATTGTCCGGGATTATCCAGTGAATAAGCTGTATTGTTCCTGTCCGTGAACTTGATGAAATAATCGTGTGGTTTGGCTGGTAAAGATAGAACCGCGAATAAAAGAACCAGCAGGGAGAAGCTGCATTTTAAAGCTGCATTTTTCATTCCTACCTTTTGTATTGAAGCAGCGTTTGTTTGGAGAAGTAACTGCCGTGTTCAAGTCCTCCATCCGTTCCTGTATAATTTGCAGTATCCATATGCTGCCTGTAGATAAGCCCCACTCCTGCGGCGTATCTTTCAGAAACATTCAACGCATTGGTGCCGTCTATATAATCAGCATCAGAAACAAGTACGGTGGAATCATATTTTATTCCCTCCAACGTAAATGGCACGTGTACCTCCTTGTAAAAATAATTGTACTCATGAAAGGAATCAAGGGTATTGTAGCGATTGCCATTCCAGGAATATCCTGCGGAAACAGGAAAAAACAATTTTGCATACCTGACATTTTCTTCCCAGCGCTGGGCTTCAGAAGAAGTTAATTTTTCAGTCCAGACCCTTTGGTTAAACCATCCCAGGGAAGTATCCTTACTGGTCCAGCGGAATACCTTGTAGGCTGTCTGACCCATGTTATCCTTGAAAGGGGAATCTATCACCTCCTTCAGGTAAGTGACGCTGGTATCATACTGACCCTTGAATTTATTATACACCTGCGAATCCATCCTGTAAATGTAGGTGGATCCGATATGGATAGGGAAATAGGTATAGTAATATTTGACGGAGGCAACATTGCGTTGTTCCACTTCGTTCTTGCGGCAGCTCCATATGGTTATTGCCACGATGGCAAGTACAAGGAGCATTTTTGAGAAAGGTGTTATTTTCATTCTGATAACTGCGAATATACGAAAGAGGAAGCCCAAATTCCTAATTTATCAGGTAGAGAACGGGAAAAACGGGATTTTCGTCTCAAAAAAGGTGATACAACTATACAAATTATCGGACCTATGATCATTAATTGCCTTGCGAACCCAGCAACAAACTTTCTCATTATTACTAAATGAGCGAAGCTCCTCCTCCCCTGTTCTTAGGGGAGGTGCCCGCAGGGGCGGAGGGGTGTGCTTGAGTGGACTAAATGCTAATCTTAAGCCTACTTATTTTCCTTATCCAACCTCTGCAGTATTTGAAGAATAAGCTCATTCTGGTTTTCGAGGTGCATCAGGATAGTCTCAATTTCCTCTTCGGATTTGACATTTACATCAAAATCCGCTTCGGCGCGGGCATCTGCATGGGCCGATTGCAAGTTCTGCCCGATCATGATCAGCGGCATCAGGAATATCTGTATCATATTGGAAATGAATAGCCAAAGTACAAAGCCCGGAAAAGGATCGAAACGTGCAGCGGCCGGTGCAAACATATTCCAGCTCAGCCAGCATGCAGTCCACGTGAGAATGATCAGGAAAAAGCCCATGGTACCTACATGATCCGTGATCCAAACCGCAGTCTTCTGTAGCTTTGTCAGCTTCTCTTTTCTTTCGATCTTAACATTGCGAATGGGCTTCAGCCCCGCTTTCAATTCTTGAAGTGATTTGGGGATATGGGGTGGTTGCATGTTGCTGTTTTCAGGCATTTACAGGGTTAATTACGTGTATATTATCAAAATACAAATATAGCAAAAAGCGCAAGCCGGGCTAAAATTGCACATTTCTTTATTGTAAACATAGAGGAGAGTCCTATCTTTGCAGGATATGTCGGCTAAAAAACTGTCAATAGTAATCCCTGCTTACAACGAAGAGCGCACCATTCATCTTATCCTTGATAAAGTGGCGAAGGTCCAGCTTATTGGTGGCCTTGAAAAGGATATCATCATAGTGAATGATTGCTCCAAGGATGATACTATTGGCGCCATTAACAGGTACATAGCCGGACATCCCGAAATGAATATCACGCTCTTCTCCCATGAAGTAAACATGGGTAAAGGCGCCGCTCTTCATACCGGTATCAGGAAAGCCACCGGCGAATTCCTTATCATCCAGGATGCCGACCTTGAGTATGATCCGGAGGAATATAATATCCTGCTAAGGCCTGTACTTGATGGATTTGCAGATGTGGTTTACGGTTCCCGCTTCATGGGTGGCAAACCGCACAGGGTGCTCTTCTTCTGGCATACCATCGGGAATAAATTCCTGACCTTCCTGTCCAATATGTTCTCCAACCTGAACCTTACGGATATGGAAACCTGCTATAAATTATTCAGGACGGAGACCATCCAGAAAATTGAACTGAAGGAAAACCGCTTTGGTTTTGAGCCGGAAGTAACGGCAAAGATCTCTCGCGTAAAGGGAGTACGCATTTATGAGGTAGGGATCTCCTATTATGGCAGGACTTACGAGGAAGGCAAGAAAATAGGATGGAAGGATGGATTCAGGGCACTTTATTGTATTACCAAATACAATATCTTTTCCAAATAGTCCGTTAAGAATAAATATCCGGTACTATTGGACCTTATTTTTATTATCTTTGTTTTTGAATATTCACCGGGACTGATAAGATTATGAAAGCAATACTTTTAACTGCACTTGTTTCTTCAGCACTTTTTTTGACTTCCTGTGGCACTGAAAGCTGCAGTTGCCATACGTTCAGCTCCATCCAGAAGCCTGTAAAAGCGAATCATGCTGCGTGTGCTTCTACTGAGAAGACTTCTTCCCAGAATCAATAGTTTCAAGGATTATTTTATAGAGGTTTTCAGCCTCTACCCCCCTGCCGTATTTTTTGTAGTTTTCATTGGCGTTATGAATGTCCAGGTCAGGATTGATCTTCCATTTTTCGCTTAGTTCTTCCAGCCATGCAGTTAATTCCTTTTCCATGGTACGGTCAAAATTCCTGCCTGATTCACATTCACTGATGATCATGGCACTCTCTGTTTCCAGGGAACCTATATTGATGACAGGCTTGCGTGCTGCAAGGTACTCGTATATCTTTCCCGGGATGATAATGTTCTCACTACGAACCTTCGGACTTACCAGCAACAAAGCTGTGGAAGAAAAAAGATATTCAACTGAGGTATGATGGGATACATATCCTGTTTCTTCAAGGATGGAATCCAAGCCTGTTTCCACCAATTCTTTTTTAACTTCCTCTGCCAGTATTCCCGCAAAACGTAGTTTGTATTTTATCTCCGGAAATTTATCCTTTACTGCTTTCAAAGCCCTGAAGAATATGCCGGGCTCGTAGTGACCGTCTATAGTACCCGTATAGGTGATGATAAATTCATTTGCCGGTGGATTAGATGGCATATTAAAGAGCTTTTCATCATATCCCATGGAGATGACATCTATTTTCTTTTCGCCGATCTGTTGCGATTTAGCTGCAAGAACTCCGCGCAATAATCTTCCCACAGTAAGTACCCTATCTGCCTGCTCCAAAACTGTACGCTCCATTTTTTTATCAATGTTAGCAGCCATTGCAGTATGCATGAGTTTATCATAGTACCATACATCAGTCCATGCATCATGGAAATCCGCGATCCAGGGAAGATTGAATATCTTCTTTAGTTTTAATCCGATAAGATGCGTGGAATGTGGTGGACCTGCCGTTACTACCAACGAAATATTTTCATTTGCAATGATCTCCTTTGCCTTGGCAATAGCATAGGAATTCCAGCTTTTACGAGCATCAGGCAACATAAAATTACCACGCACAAAACGGGCAATATTCTGTATCAAGCCCGGCTTGCCTTCATTGGCAAATCCTGCGCTTGGAGCCTTTCCCTTGCCTATGTATTTTTTATAGATCCAGTACAGCTCAGCAGTTCTTGTTTTATAGACTTTGATATCCGAAGAGACCTGTTTTTCCAGGCTTTTATCTATTGCAGGATAATTGGCGCTTTCCTCATCCACAGTAAGTACATGAAGCTTTACGCCCTTTTCTGCAAGGAGCTTTGTAAATGCCAGCCACCTCTGTACTGCAGGGCCTCCACTGGGTGGCCAGTAGTATGTTATGATGAGGATATTGATGGGAGATGGCACGAATTGTTTAAATTTTCTATTAAGATGTCACCCCTTCGGGGTTTTGAATTGGCAATTAACGAATCGCTATAATAATGCCACCTCTTCGAGGTTTAATAATTTAATATCCAATTTCTATAAAACTATTTCTTTAGATATTGAATAATCCCGAAGGGATGAAATTATTATAGAATTGATTTAACAATTCACATTCCAACCCCGAAGGGGTGACATTATTTAATTCTGCAAATAAGCAATTATCTACTACGCCTTCACAACTTCTTTCCCTTTTTTCATTTCCATGAAAATGCTGCCACCTAAAAGAAGCAAGATAAGAATGGAAGAAGCAAGGGATACGTTTTCAGCCATTATGTAAGAATGCGGTATAAATTTAAAATCGATCTTATGGGATCCTGCAGGAACCTTCATACCACGGAGTACATAGTCCACCCGTATATGATCCACTTCCTTGCCATCAATGTATGCCTGCCAGTCGCCCTTATGCCAGTCCTTGTCTACATTAGGATTGTAATATATTTCTGAGAAAGTAATGAAGCCGTCAGCGGCAGCATTGTAGGAATAAGTCAGTTCGTTCGGGGAATACTTGTCCAGCTTTACCTTCGCCGTGCTATCCTGCCATTGCGTAACGCCATCCTTGAAGTAATCTGCAAATTTATCGCTCACAACACCTTCATTCCTTGGATTGATGGATTTAAGTGTTGCCATTTCTTCATCGGCAGTTTTCGCCATTTTCACATCCTTGATAAACCATGCGTTGCCGTATGCACTAGGATTTTGTATTACACCCTTTGGATTGGTAGGATCAACGATAAAGTATTTTGCATTCAGCATATTCAAGCCATAAGCTTCATCGAAACGATTTTGTCTCAACTTGATATTAATATCATCGTATAATACATTCTGAATAAGATCCTGTATGCGTCTTAGCTTCGCACCATGGTAACCACCTATGGATTTATGATAATATGAGGTAGTGGCATCATTAAACGAACTTAAAGAGACATTTAATACCCTGTAATCCGGATCCTTGTCTTTTAATATCTCCTGGTCCGCGGCACTCATTTCCACCTGCTGTTCCGTATCCATGTTTTTAGGTTTGAACATTTCATCATTCAGGTAGCGTTTATCCAGTACAGGCATATCAATGAGTACAAGTGCGCCGATACATCCTACGAGTACATGTTTATTTATTTTGCCTAATCCAAAAAGGAATATGGCACCGGCACCCAACGCAATGAATGCAAGAGAACGCAGTGCGCTGGCACGAAGTATGGATTCCCTGGCCTCTGCCAGGGAGGCTATGATACCATTGGCAATTGCATTTACTTGTTCAGGTGGTGTATTACTCTGCCTGATATTATCTGCCAGCATATCCCTCTCACTCTTCCTTTCCACTTTTCCGCTTGGGTCAAGTGTTGCAGCCTGGGTAAAGTCTCCTGCAAATGAAGGAGCCATGGCAAGAATAAGACAAATTCCACCTGTTAATCCGAAAGCTATATACAGGTTCCTCATATTATTCTTGATAATACCGGGATCCTTGGATATCCTGTCAAGGATGATGAATGCGAGTATCGGAACTGTTATACTTGCCATCGCCAGTATCATGGATACCGAACGGAATTTATTGTAGAGGGGGAAATGATTAAAAAAGAAGTCCGTCAAACCAAGGTAATATTTACCCCAGGATAGCATGATGAATAATAGAGTGGCCGCGAATAACCACCATCTTTCATATCCCTTGAGTGCGAACATACCAAGGACAAAAAGGAAACAAACCACTGCTCCGAAATATATAACTCCGGTGGCAGGCTCCACACCCCAATATTCATCCATCTGTTCAACATATTGTGCATTATTCTGGTCCGTTAAACCCTTCACTGCTGAAGGATGCATTTGCCCTAGAGCTGCCTGAGATCCACCGCGAATATCCGGGATCATCAGGGTTCCTGTTTCTGCAACACCGTAGCTCCAGTCTAATGCATAAGTCTTATCCAGACCGTCCTCTTTACGGTCCTTATCAGTTTTGTCGGTTAATTCTGCCTTGCCACGGATGGTTTGTGTGGCGTATTCATTGGTAACGTATGTGCTTGAAAAATTAGCTCCAAAGGCAAGTATGATACCTATTGCAAGCCCTGCCCCCGCTTTTATCAGGTCCGGAATGCGTTTTTCCATGACATGAACTATCGCCTGGTACACGGCATAAATAGCTATAAGTATGAGGAGATAATATGTTATCTGTATGTGATTACATTTTATTTCCGTCACCATGGCAAGTGCCAATAATGCAGTACCAAGGAAATACTTTCGCCAGAGGAAAATATAATTTATAGCTGCCAGTACAAAGGGCGCAAAAGCAATAGCGTAGGATTTATTAATGTGCCCCGCAGAGATAATTACAAGATTATAACTGGAAAAAGCAAAGGCAAGCGCCCCGATGGCACAGACCCATTTATCCAGTTTATAAGATTGCAGCAGCAGGTAAAACCCGATCATATAAAAGAACAGGGAATTCAACGGATGCGCAAATGTCTTTACGAAAAAGGTATATATCCACCCTACAATGAATGCACTCTTTGGATACCCCAATGCGATCTGGTAGGTAGGCATACCGCCAAACATGGAATTGGTCCAATAGGCAGATTCACCTGTAGCCTTATTAAAATCCAATGCCTCCTTACTGCTTCCAAGGAATTGCATATAGTCATGCTGTTGCAAAACTTTTCCTTTCATCATTGGAGAGAAATAAACCAGTGAGATCACGAAAAAACCTGCAATGATCAGAAGGTGCGGTAGTAATTTTTTAAATAGGGATTGGATATTCATTTCTATGTTGTTTCTGAGAATTTTTAATTTGTGCTTCCTTATGCGTCTTTTGGCAAAATTATGTATTTACCCCGATATTCAGTTAATTCAGGGATCAACGCTTGTTTTTCATCCGGAAAAGGGCCTTCCCAACGCCTGTCCGCATGAGTCCGTTGAGGGTTTTGATACGGGTGAACCAAAGTTTTTGCTTCAGGGACGCTCCTATATATTTTTCGTAACTCTCCTGCACTTCCTTCAGGCCGGCGTCCACGTTCTTCTCGCTCACTCCTTCCGGGGCAAACTTTACCAGCACTTCATCCAGGAACAGGAATTTTTCATCCCTGATGCGCAGCAGGAAATCGTAGTCCATGGCTATTTTTTTATTCAGGTCAAAAAAGCCATGTTTTTCATACAAAGCCCTTTTTACGAACATAGTGGGATGACCCACCTGACGCATTCCACGATATAATAATTCCCTATCAAAAGGCTTGCCACTTACCACCGATATGCCGCCTCTCAGCTGACAATATTTACCATGAAGCCATTGCAGATCCGGATCTGAATCAAAGGCGGCTGATACTTTCATCAATGCCTCATCATCAAAATAGAAGTCGCCGGCATTGAGTAAATGGGTTATTTCCGAGGAAGATCTTAAAATTCCTTTATTGAAGGCGTCGCTAATCCCCTTGTCGGGTTCGCATACCCATTTGCGGTAAGATGGCTGGGGATTTGATTCAAGGAACTCACGTACCCCACCGTTGGATGAGCCATCAACAATAATATGCTCCAAAGGCAAAACAGACTGTATGTCAATGCTTTTCATTGTCACCCTGAGTTCATCAAGGTTGTTATAACAAATAGATATAATACTGATCCCAGCCATAATTATTCGCAAAGTACGTTATTTTTTTGACATCTTTTAATGAATCCCCCCTACCATTTGAGTAGATGATTGACGAATAAAACAACCTTACACGAGTAAGAAATAACACTAATTTGATACGGATCAAGAAAAGTCACCGTAACTTTGTAGCAGGAAATGAAGGAAATTTCTTTTTCCTTTATGTAATTCTTTTTAGGATTACTCCTGCCTGTCGGAAAGCCCCGCCCTCATAGCCGGGGCTTTTTTTATTATCTTTGCAGTATGAATGACCTTACACAAATACCCCATATCTATTTAATGCTTGTCGGCGCCGTAGGATTTGTGATCGTGTACTTGCTGATTGGCAGATACTTTAAGAATGTAAGAAAGAGCGACTAAGCAATTGCCTCAGGCTTCCAGTTGTTGCATTGAATAGAGCGATTTGTACATCCCTTCCATGCGGAGCAATTCCTGGTGGGTGCCGCGCTCCTTTATCTTCCCCTTATCAAGGACAATAATTTCATCCGCATCCTGTATGGTGCTAAGTCTGTGTGCAATAACTATAGACGTTCTGTTTGCCATGAGCTTATAAAGCGCGTCCTGAACGATCTTTTCAGAAGATGTATCCAGAGCTGAAGTGGCTTCATCCAATATCAATACCGGAGGATTTTTCAATATGGCGCGGGCAATGCTCAAGCGCTGCCTTTGTCCGCCGGAAAGCAAACCACCCCTGTCCCCTATCTGGGTATCATAACCATTTTCTGAATCAAGGATAAAGTCGTGGGCATTAGCCGCCTTGGCTGCTTCAACTACCTCTTCCTGTGTAACATGAGGCATCCCAAAAGCTATATTGTTATAAATGGTGTCATTAAACAAAATGGCTTCCTGGGTTACTACTGCTGTCAATGCCCTCATGCTCGAAAGTTTTATATCCCTCAGGTCTTTTCCATCTATGAAAATATTGCCTCCTGTAGGATCATAAAAACGAAGGATCAATTCCGCCAGGGTGGATTTACCGCTTCCTGATGGACCGACAAGAGCGTAAATTTTTCCTTTATTGAAAGTGATATTCAGGTCCTCCAACACATTCTCACTGATGTATGCAAATGACAGATTTTTCAGTTCAATTTTATCTTCAAAACTATCCTTCTCAATAGCGACAGCACTTTCCTTGATCATCACCTCGCTATCCATGAGGCTGAATATTCTTTCTGCAGAGGCAAGTCCTTTATAAATATTCCCGAATGCCTGGGAAAGCGATTTTGCGGGACGTGACAATAAGAAGAACATGGATAAATAAGTGAACAATGCCCCCGCACTCATGGCGCCATCGTAGACTTTATTCCCGCCATACCATAGTGTTAGTCCTACCACAAATACCATCCCTGATTCGGAAAAAACGGGAACAAGGGCTTTTTTATGCCATTGTATTCGCGTAAGTCTGCTGTAACGCTGGTTACTCTTATCAAATATTTTCGTGATATATGATTCCGCATTGAATGCCTTGATGATCCTGATCCCTGAAAGGGTCTCATCCACTATACTCATCAGGTAGCCGTAGGTATTCTGGGTATCAGCGGCGTTTCTCTTCAAGACTTTGCTGATGCGTGAAATAAGTATACTGGATACAGGAAGTACGATGAAAATAAAAAGAGTGAGCTGCCATGATATCTCTATCATTTTCATGAGAACATAGATGACATACATGGGATCACGAATGATGGATTCAAAGGTTATCACCACTGAATTTTCCACCTCCGTTACATCGGAAGTTACCCGGCTGATAACATCCCCTTTTCTTTGATTTTCAACAAAAGCAACATCCAGGTTTACGAGTTTGGTATAAACTGCTGAGCGCAGGTCCTCCACCACTCGTGTACGGATTGTCCCCAGGTAGCGGTTGCTCAGGAATTTGAAGAAATTACCAAGCAGATTCAGCAATACAACCACCATTGTTACAAACAAAAGCGCTGCCTTCGGGCCGATATTATTTAATTCGGCTGCCTTAGCCTGTACCCAAAGTTTCAGATAATCTGCACTGGGCTGGAAAGCCGGAAGTGTAGTTGTTGCCCCTGCATGCTTGTAGAACAGCATTTCCAAAACGGGCTGGAGCATATAGAAGGTCCAAGTAGTGAAAATGACCGATAAAAACGTGAATATGGTATAATAGAGCCCTTTTGCCCAATAAGGCTTGGCGAATCCTAATATCCTTAAATACATTTTCACGACGCAAAGATACGTTCATGGAAATATTGAATATTGAATATTGAATATTAAATCATAAAGTGAGCTCAAAGAAAATGCACCGTATAAACGATTATTGGAAAATTGCTCCCTGGTAACTTAGTAACTCATTAACTTAACAACTACCATGAACTATGTACCGTCCTCTACCGTTATACCTCAATAGATTGAATAACTTAATAACTTAATAACTACCTTTGTACTATGGACAGCAAGCGACTCGCAAAATTTTCCCGCCTGATACAAAAAGAAATGGCAGACATCTTCTTAAGGGATGGATCACGCCTTTTCGGTAACCAGTTTATTGGTGTTAGCGCCGTAAGGGTTTCCCCGGATCTTGGCTATGCCAAAATTTATCTTTCCTTCCTGAATGACAAGGAACCACTAAAAACCGTTGATGTTATCCGTTTGCATAACAAGGAACTGCGCACCATACTGGCAGCCCGCATCAAAAACCAGGTTCGTAAGATCCCTGAAATAGAATTCTTCTATGATGATACCATGGACTACGTGGAAAAAATGGAGAAGATCTTTGAAGAGATACACAAGCAACCAAAAAGCAAGGAAGAGGAAGAGTAAACTCTGAATACAGAATACAGAATTCAGAAGAAAAACCCTAACCTAAAATACATCTGCCAATATCCATGAAGATCAGGTTTATTTTACTATTTACCATTTTAGTTCAGGTATGCCAGGCGCAATTAGTACTTCATGCAGGGGATACCTTCCGCGTGAATAATCATATCAAAGTCCGGGCAATTACAGAGCGTTTGTACCTATACACCGTTTCCTATTATGATGTCCCCTCCAATGGGATGATATACCTCGATGACTCCAGGATGAATGCCATTATCATTGATGCACCCTTGGGCGAAGGAGTTTCCGAGAGCCTTATAAATTTCACCCAGGATAAGCTGGGGGCAAAAGTCAAAAGCGTTGTAGTCACTCACTGGCATGAGCCGGACCGGACCGGTGGATTGAAAGCCTTCCATGCGAATGGAATCCCCTCCTATAGCTCCAAAAAGACGATTGAAATTGCGAATGAGAAAAAGCTATTCTCCGTACCTGAAAATGGGTTTAGTGATTCGCTGGTCATACATTTTGGCAAGGGAGTTATCTGCAAATATTTTGGCGCCGGACATACACCCGATAATATTATTGTATGGTTCGCAGAAGAAAAAGTCCTATACGGTGGTTGTATGGTCAAGGATATGAAATCAGAGAACCTTGGATATACTGCCGATGCAAATATCAATGAATGGCCTCTTACCATTAAAAAAATAATCGCTGCCTATCCCGGTGTAAAGATCGTTGTCCCCGGACATTTTGAATATGGCAATAAGGATTTACTATATCACACCCTGGATCTGCTGAAATAATCCAATAATGTGATGAAGTATTTATACTACTCTTCCAACTTTATTATCTTCTTCCGTAGAATACTCCCATCGCTCGATGTAATTCTGACTACATAAATTCCGGCAGGATATGCCAGCAAATTCAATGCATAACTACCTGATATCAATATGGGCTTTGAAAATATTTGCCTTCCCGTAAGATCTGAAACCTCTATCAATACTTGTTTAGGCGCTATATTTCCCGGAATGGTGATATTGAATATACCAGTGGAAGGATTAGGGTAAATGCCGGTGCTTTCAAAAACCGGATTTTCTTCTTCAATATTAGATATCAGGGACTGCTTTATATAGCCAGTATCAATAGGAATCAGGAAATAGGTATTTGAATCAATTAATTTGCGATAGGGAGGGGAAATACTGAAATTATACCCCTGACTGACAATTCCTGTAATATCTACTTTATTTTTAGTAGAAGGAGCAGGATCTTTATAAAGGTCCATTCCGAAGAAGATCCGCATTTGCACCTTTACGTTACCTCCATTTCTTTTAAAAGTGGGTATTCGTCCATAGGAAGTACCATTAACCGAATCACCATCCCAACCCTTGGTATAAAATACATTTTGAATAGTCACCAATTGAGATTCATATTTTTCGCGAAGGGTATCTCCGATCACAATTGGTTTACGGACTGGATAAGAACCGGGGGTAAGCCATATTGAATCCAGATTTAGCCAGGTCAAGGCGGTAAAAGAGAAAGCGCTACTTGATTTCCTATTGGTATCCTGCATTAAAGTACCCCTGACGTGCACAGAGTCTCCGGGTGTTGGCGTATAGCCAAAGACGCTATTGGTATTCCTAACAGCCATGGCCCCTGTACTATCAAATATTGAAAAATAAAGCTGTTTTGGTGCTAAAAAATTAGGACTTTGAACAATACCATCCAATCTGCAATAGGCGCCAATTGAATCCGATACACCGGTTTTTTTATTATAGCCATTTATCTGATTAATTTTATAACGGATAGCCACCTTCTTGGATTTGCTGTAAGTATTCAAGACGGGAAAAAGCAGAAACAGGAGAACGATAAATTTGAGGTTCTTCATAAATTAGTTTTTTTGCAGTAAATATAATACAATCAGGAAAAGAAAGTATCCTTCCCATGCAGCAAATTTACAGCAAATATTAAAATGCCTCGCCTGATGATAGAAAATCTCAATTGGGAACAAGAAATTCGCGGTATGATATTTCACTCCTTCACAAACTTTCCATTCCACACCCTTTCTGCATCCTGATAACGGAAGAGATAGATGCCGGATGGCAGTACTGATACATCAAAGGAGACTTCTCCTGTTGTTATTTCTTTATTAAGGAGTGTTCTGCCATTGAGGTCTATTATAGAAGCGCGAGCTTGAGTAATTCCCCCTTTGAAGGGGGGTGGGGGATGTTGGGTCAAATAAAGTCTGGAGTTGGTTGGATTGGGGTGAATGGAGAAAAGTGTTTCCGCTATTTTAGTTTCTATCATTGAAGTTGAAATACTGGTATCCGGTTTAAGTTTCACGATCCATGCATCACCACCACCATAATTAGTTTTAACATCATGATCGGCTGAAAAAGTATACCCAGTAAAAATACAGCCGCCATCAGCAGTTGTGGCAATAGAAGAATGGCCTACAGAACCATAATATCCACCGGCAGGATATTCACCATTACCATCAAAGGATGAGCCACCATACGTTTTTTGCCACTGCAAATAACCGCCTGTATCAAGTTTCAATAACCAGATATCGGAACCTCCATAAAATTCGGACACATTTCCACCAATTGAATCTGTGATTCCGGAAACCAGATACCCACCATCTTTTGCAATACATACAGATGTTGCGGAACTTGTTAAAGGAAATGGCGAAGGGCCAATATAATTCATCCGCCAGGCCTCGGCACCTTTATTATCCAGTTTTAAGATGGACGGGAAAACTGATGTTGCATTGCTTCCCGAACCAACCGCAATATATCCGGAATCAGGAGTTGATAAAATGCAGTTGGAGCCATTTCTGTAAACATGTTGCCATTCAATGATACTATCCTTTTTCAGTTTTATTATCCATCCATCATCATTTGGGCTGTGGATTCCTGCCAAATCTCCATCAGTGGACAAAGTAAATCCTGAAATAATATATCCGGAATCCAGTGTATTATCAATGCAGAAGAAATGATCCCTGTCACCTCCGCCATAGGTTTTTTGCCATTGCATTTTACCGGCACTATCAATTTTAACAAGCCAACCATCCCTTCCGCCATGGTTATTGGTAACATCGTCATCTGCGGAATATGTGAAACCTACGGCAATAAATCCATTATCAGTTGTCAATGCAATAGATTGTCCAACATCATCACTTTGCCCGCCATAGGTATTTTCCCATTTGATGCTGCCGTCTTTATTAAGCCTCAACACCCAAAGGTCAAATACCCGGTGATTATTATTGATATCCCCATCCTTTGAATCTGTGGAACCAATTATTACGTAACCACTATCGGGCGTCTGTTTAATACAATTGGCAATATCATCTCCTGAACCACCATAAGTCCTTTGCCAGTCTATGTCACCATTCTTTTTTACTTTTATGATCCAGATATCATTATCACCACCGTGATACAGCTTGATATCATGATCATTAGATTCAGTGAATCCGGCAGCAATATATCCACCATCAAGCGTTGGAATGATGGACGACATCTGTTCAAAAGATGACCCTCCGTAAGTTTTTTGCCATTGGATCAATGAATCCTGTGCATAAGTTGCCCTATAAAGAAAAACACAGAAAAATAATATGATTGCTTTTTTCACGGTAAAACAAAAATACTATTTTGTTTTTGGATTAACCTAACGTAAGCATTCCCATTCATCACTCCTTCACAAACTTTCCATTCCACACTCTTTCTGCATCCTGATATCGGAAAAGATAGATGCCGGATGGCAGTGCTGATACATCAAAGAAGCTTTCTCCTGATGTTATTTCCCTGGAGAGTAGTGTTCTGCCATTGAGGTCTGTAATAACGGCACGAGCATATCCCCATCTCCTTGGGAGAGGGGTTAGGGGTGAGGTCAAATAGAGTCTGGAGTTGGTTGGATTGGGATGAATTGAAAACAATCGATCCTTTCCGGTACCGGAATTTTCATCATCCGTTGTAATAATACTGTCACCCTTTAATTTCACAATCCACCCTACACGTACATCTTTATATGAATTTACTACACTTCCATCGGTAGATCTTGTGGCGCCTCCAAATATATATCCACCATCTAATGATGGTAAAAGCCGACCGGCTTCGTCAAGCTCCGAACCACCATAAGTAGTTTGCCATAACACTGTATTATCCTTTCTCAATCTCAACAACCAATCATCATATCCACCGCCATGAAAATTAATTACGCCACCCATGCTTGATGAAGTGCCACCAAGCGTTAAAAAACCGCTATCGGGAAGCTCAACTATAGAACCCGCATATTCATTATCAATTCCACCATAGGTTTTTTGCCACTCGATAATGCTGTCTTTTTTTAATTTAAAAATCCAAACATCTCCATTACCATGATTGTACGTAATATCACCGTCGCTAGACCAAGTTGTACCCGCAATTAGGTAACCATTATCAATGGTGGTAATAATACAACTTGGTACATCAATATCAGAACCTCCATAAGATTTTTGCCACAAAACATTGCCTGTTTTACCAAGCTTCAAAATCCAAATATCTTCAGTATGATAATCACCGTGATGCCCCGAAACATCAAACTCATTCGATCTGGAGCTTGCTAAAAGCATAAAGCTACTATCCTTGATTTGAACAATTTCAGTTCCCTTATCCATATACATACCACCATAGGTTCTGAACCATTCCAAGGCACCGTCCTTTTTTAGCTTAACTGCACATACATCTTCATCGCCATTGTTATTTTTAACATCTCCGTCAATAGAAGAAGTGTATCCGGTAAAGATAAAACCGCTATCATTAGTTGTTCTCATAATAGCAGGTATATCATTGTTCTTTCCGCCATAGGTTTTCTCCCATTGTATGTTTCCATTAGGTTTCAATTTAACAACCCAGATATCTGCATTTCCATGATTTTTCTTAATGTCCCCATCGGTTGATTCTGTATAGCCAATGAATACAAACCCGCTATCAGAAGTTGCAATAATGCTGTAGCCTATATCATCATCAGAACCACCATAAGTTCTTTTCCATTCTGTGCTTCCATCATGCTTCAATTTTAGTACAATTACATCCGATGGGTATGTGTTATATAGATCTGAACTGTCAGTATAACCTACCGCTATATATCCCCCATCAAGGGTATTAACCACTGAGGCTATAATGCATTCCCCCAAACCATTATAGGTATGTTGCCACTGGATAATGGAATCTTTGTCCTGGGCATAAGTTGCCCTAGAAAGAAAAATACAGAAAAATAATATAATTGCTTTTTTCACGGTAAAACAAAAATACTATTTTGTTTTTGGATTAACCTAACATAAGCACTCCCATTCATCACTCCTTCACAAACTTTCCATTCCACACCCTATCCGCATCCTGATACCGGAATAGATAGATACCGGAGGGCAATGTAGATACATCAAAGGAGGTTTCTCCTGAAGTAATTTCCCCAGAGAGAAGCATTCTGCCATTCATATCAGTTATAGAGGCACGAGCTTGAGCTAGTCCCCCTTTGAAGGGGGTTGGGGGATGTTGGGTGAAATAAAGCCTGGAGTTGGTTGGGTTGGGGCGAAGTGAGAAAAGATTATCTAAATCTCCACTCTCAATGCCTGTATAGATAAAATTATATCCTGCTGACATTGGAGAAGGACAGCCGCCGCTATCAACTACCACTTTATATACTCCGGATTGATTGGCTACATATTGGCATTTACCTTTGGAAACCAGAGTATCGTTACGGTACCATTCGCAGCTATCGCCCATGTACGATGAAACCAAGGTGTCCTTTCCCTTTACCAAAATAGATGGTGTGGAAGGAGCCTTGCCGGTTACAGCAATGACAATACTATCCTCGCTCAGCACAGTTCCTACATACCCATAGCGATTATTGGTGACGCGTAGCTTTACTTTATAGGTGCCTGCACTGGTATATTTGGGAGTATATACTGTATCACCTCCGCTGACATAGCCCTTGCCATCGCCTAAATCCCAGGAAATGGAAAGGCTGTCGTCATTAAATATTGGCGTACTGGTAGTGAGTTTTACTGAATGAGGAAGACAACCGGAGTTTTGGAGAATGGAGGGTTTCCAATGGCCGGCTAGTTTGACAATTCCAATATCCCAATTACCATGAAAACTGGACTGCCTTAATGCATTATAGAAGGATATGCCTCCAAAAATAAGACCTCCATCAGGTGTAGGAGTTAGAACACTTGCATCAGGACTAACTGCACTACTATCAAATGCTTTTTGCCATACAATTACACTATCTTTGATTGCCAAGATCCAAGCTTTGTTTCCAGAGCTAATATTTTCAACATCCCCATCAACCGAAGTCGTTGTCCCACCAGCTAAATACTGATCTTTGCTGAATTGAAAAATATCTACGACATCATCCCCTGAACCACCAAAAGTCTTTTGCCAAACAATACTACCTTTAGTGTCGATTTTTAGAACCCATACATCTTCTCCACCATGGTTATAAGTGACTGCACCATCTATTGATTCAGTCCGACCAACAAGAATGAAATTGCTATCCGAGTTTCCTATTCCATGAGGATATTCATCCTCGGATCCACCATAGACCTTTTGCCAATCAATATCGCCATTATTTTTCAATTTCAAGACCCAAAGATCATACAATCCACCATAAAAATTACTAGGGTCCAATTCCTTGGAAGCAGTTTTCCCAATCATTACATATCCACTATCCAGTGAATTTATAATTGAAAACGGTTGATCATCATCAGTTCCCCCGTACGTTTTCTCCCATTCCACTGTCCCATCTTTTTTCAATTTTAAAATTCGTGTATCATAAAGTAGACTATGCCCTGAAGTTGGATTCGCTAGTCCTGACAAAATATAGCCTCCATCAGGAGTTGAAGTAATAGAATTTGCGGCATTACCTGCATATGTTTTCTGCCACTCAATTGATCCGTCTTTTTTAATTTTAACAACCCAAATAAGACTTGAATCATTCTGATATATACCTAACAAATCGTCATCGGCAGATGAAGAATATCCACAAAGAACATATCCACTATCATGTGTTGCTAACATGCCCCTGAACTGATCTAAATCAGACCCTCCATAGGTCTTTTCCCATTCTATGGAACTATCCCTCCTGATTTTTACAATCCATCCATCTAATGTACCGTGATTAAATTTAATATCTCCATCGCCAGATTGCGTCCAACCACAATAAATGAATCCTCCTTCTGGTGTATTAAGAATTGAATAAACAAATTCATCATTTGTCCCACCATAGTTTTTTTGCCATTGAACAATGGTGTCTTGCGCATAAGCATTACAAAAAGCAAAAGTTAATACTGCAAAAATAACGATATTTTTAAGCTTCATTTTGGAATCATTAGTTTTGAAAATCAAGTACTCTATCATTTTCTTGCAATATATGCAGAAGTGAATTCATTAAGTCCAAATCCAATAAATTCAATGTAACTATATGTTTTAGGAAGATTATTAATAACTGCGGTCAAGGCGTCCTGAAAGGTTTTATCCAACGCAGATGAATTGCCTTTAGTGTTAGAATCAAAATAATTAAACATATACGTAGTAGAAGGATCAAAAAGAATAATAACATTTGCTTTAAAGCCAGAAATTCCTTTGGCAATATTTCCTGCTTCTGTATTTATATCATCCAAGGCTTTAAGAAAACGTGTTTGATTGCCAGGACTGGTGTTAAAATCTTTAGCCTTTTGGGTAAGATAAAGCAATATTCTATCAGAGTTCTTAACTATATAATTCACTTGAGCTGCTTCTTTAGTACCTCCAACTCCACGCTCGCGCTAGTCTTCTTTTTGGGAGACTCCGCAAAGATCGGGACAGGTGGTGTTCTTAAATTAAGAAAGTCTCCTAATGCCAACCACAAGCAATTCATGCTAACAAATATAAAAGAAATATTAATACGAATGTGCTTTTGCTCTTGCTCGCGCCGGAGTTAGCGTAGCGCTCCGGTGTGTTTACAATCAGGCGGTCTCCGACCGCTATAATCCGCAGGATTATTATACCCTCAAGTCAAAAATTCAACCTTAAGTATCCCACCCAAACCAGCATAATTTGAAGCAGAGCTGTATATCCAATCCTGCGCCCTGCCTACATAACCTGCACGAACGGGATTATTATGTAAATAATCCAATTTTTGCTTTATGACATTATCGGAATATAATTCTATCGGATGATTGTCATTCTTCCATAGTTGAAATTCTTCATTGGCAGGGTTTGTTTTTCCTGCAATAGTAAAAATTGACATCATCCAATCCCTTCGGCTTTCGGATTCCTCCAATATTTTTTCTTGATCCTGGCACTAGTGAATTTCTTAAAATCTCTAATAATATCAGAAATGGAGTTTGTTTCATTTCCTGCAGCTATGTAATGAATATGATTGCTCATGATCACAAAGGCAAACAATCTCAGGCCTTTCTCTTTTTGGCAATGATTTAAACTTTCAATAATAATATCCCTGTATGATTGCCGGGTAAATACATCCACCCATCCAATAATAGTTGAAGTCAGGAAATAAACACCTTGCTGATCTTCAATTTTGTAGCGCGAACTCATGGCCACAAAATAAAGGTTTATTTTTGAAATATAGATACAGGAAAGCCTTACAGTTTAATGGTCACAAGCCGCTTGGATCTTTTTCGCACTAGAGTTAGCAAAGCACTCTTCTGTGAGGACACAGGCCGGTTTCAGAACGCTATACTCCAGAGGATTATTATATGCTGATAATCGCTTCCTGTTAAGCAAGCCTTAAGGCTTAGCGGTCAGAGACCGCCTGATTGTAAACACACCAGTTATCCTTCGGAAAACTGGCGCGAGCCTACTTAATTTAAGAACAAAAAAAGCGGCTCTCTAAAGAACCGCCTTGTATTTTCATTTCCTGCCTCAGGCAGGCGAGTACTATATTAATCTATGATGCTTTACTGAACCAGCGTCCCCACTTCTTCGCCCCTTACTACTTTTAAAAATGCATCATCATCATTGATATTAAATACAATAATAGGAAGATTATTTTCCTTGCAAAGGGTGAATGCAGTCATATCCATTACATTCAGTTGTTGTTTATAGACTTCATCAAAGCTGATGTTCGTAAATTTTGTAGCGGTAGGATCCTTGAACGGATCTGCAGTATAGATACCATCCACACGGGTGCCTTTCAGGATCACTTCTGCGCCTATTTCTATGGCGCGAAGTACTGCTGCAGTATCTGTAGTGAAATAAGGATTTCCGGTACCGGCGGCGAATATTACAATACGTCCTTTTTCAAGGTGGCGGATAGCACGGCGGCGAATGAAAGGTTCACTCACCTGCTCCATTTTAATAGCCGATTGCAAACGTGTTTTCAGTCCGTGTGTTTCCAGGGAAGATTGCAGAGCCATGCCATTGATGACAGTGGCAAGCATACCCATATAATCTGCCTGGGCACGATCAGCCATACCATTTTCGATTCCGGCTAATCCGCGAAATATATTCCCTCCTCCTATCACTATTCCTACTTCTACCCCCATCTCCACCACTTTCTTGATCTCACGGGCATAGTGGCTCAGCGCATCCGGATCTATACCGAATTGCTTATCTCCCATAAGGGATTCACCGCTTAATTTTACCAGGACTCTTTTATATTTCATACTCCTTGTGTTTTGCAATTGTAAAGTTAGTTGTTTTTGTGATTCGAGGTTAAGCCCCTCCTAAATCCTCCCCAAGGGGAGGACTTTAGCTCAACCTTTTCTACTCCCTCCCTTTCGGGGAGGGTTGGGGTGGGGCTTAACCTGATTTTACTCCAAAAAAAAGGGGCTAATTAAAAGCCCCTTTTTGTAAAATTATTCTCCTAAAGCTACTCGCTTGAATTTTAAAATTTGTAGATCAGGATTCGCATCCTGGATCATTTTCTTAACGGTCCTGGAAGGATCCTTTACGAAGTCCTGGTTAAGCAATGTGCTATCCTTGTAGAACTTGTTCAGCTTGCCTTGTGCAATCTTTTCAACCATGTTCTCAGGCTTGCCTTCTGCGCGGATCAGGTCACGTGCAATTTGCAATTCGCGCTCAATGGTATCAGGATCCACTTCAGAGCTATCCAAAGCCACCGGATTCATTGCTGCGATCTGCATAGCTGCATCCTTACCTGCCCCTGATGTAGCATCAGAATGCGGTTGATTCAGCGCTACAAGCACACCTATACGGTTACCTGCGTGGTTATAAGCCACCACATCTTCCGCTTCTATAATAGCATATTCAGTAACGTCAATCTTTTCACCGATCTTACCTACCTGCTCGTCAATAAGGTCGGAGATCAATTTTCCATTGATGCTCTTTCCTTTGAGGTCTTCTATAGTGGCAGGAGTTTCAGCAATAGCAGCTTCTGCGATGCTTTCGGCAAACTTGATGAAATCTGCATTCTTGGAAACGAAATCCGTTTCGCTGGTAAGTTTTATAATGATCCCTTTCTTATTATCGCTGGTGGTTTTAGCTATAACTACACCTTCGTTAGCCTCGCGGTCTGCACGCTTGGAAGCTACTTTCTGGCCTTTCTTTCTCAAGTTATCAATTGCCGCTTCGAAATCACCATTGGTTTCTTCAAGGGCTTTCTTGCAATCCATCATACCTGCACCGGTAACGGTTCTCAGCTTGTTTACGTCTGCTGCTGTAATTGCCATATAATTTTTATAAAATTTGGTTAATTAAATGTTAAAAAAATAGGGATAAAGCTTTCGACCCTCATCCCTATCTATATTTATGAATGAAGTTTTATGCTTCTTCGCCTGCTGCCGGAGCTTCAGCGCTAACCGCACCTTCTTTTTCTTCTTTGTCCTTAGTGATCTTACGTTCTGCAAGACCTTCTTCAATTGCCTTTACAATGTATTCAGTGATCAGGGAAATTGATTTCGTAGCATCATCGTTACCAGGGATAGCAAAATCCACATCATTTGGATTAGCATTTGTATCCACGATACCGAATGAAGTAAGATTCAATTTATGAGCTTCTGCAATAGCAATATGTTCTTTCTTGATATCCACTACAAAGATAGCTGCAGGAAGACGGGTAAGGTCATTGATACCACCCAGAACCCTTTCGAGTTTTTCCCTTTCGCGGCTAAGCATTAAACGCTCTTTCTTAGCCATGGTACTTACCGTACCATCAGCTACCATGCGGTCAATGTTAGTCATCTTTTTAATAGACTTCCTTACTGTAGCAAAGTTAGTGAGCATTCCGCCCAACCAACGATCTGTTACGAAAGGCATATTAACACGGATGGCTGCTTCCTTTACTATTTCCTTAGCTTGCTTTTTAGTAGCTACGAAAAGTATTTTCCTTCCGGAACGCGCAATATTGCGCATTGCGGCAGCAGCTTCCTCCAGTTTGATTGCTGTCTTATTCAGGTCAATAAGGTGAATCCCGTTCTTTTCCATAAAAATGTACTCAGCCATACGTGGATCCCATTTACTCCTGAGATGTCCGAAATGTACGCCTGCTTCAAGCAGATCCTGCACATTAACGCCTTGATTATTATCCTGCATCTGTATCTATTAACGTTTGCTAAATTGGAAACTCTTTCTTGCTTTCTTCTTACCGAATTTCTTACGTTCCACCATACGTGGGTCACGCGTCATAAGGTCTCTTTCTTTCAGAACCGGTTTTGCTTCAGGGTTCAGTTCTACCAATGCACGGGCAATTCCGAGACGGATCGCCTCTGCCTGGCCGGTAATACCGCCACCTTTTACATTCACCTTAACGTCAAACTGGCCCATGGTCTGGGTCATATTCATCGGTTGCTCTATAAGAAATTGTTTGATCTTGGTAGGGAAATACTCCTGGTACTCACGACCATTAACAATGATATTGCCAACACCCGGGCTCAGGTATACCCTCGCTATGGATGTCTTTCTTCTACCGGTTGCTATTGTATAAGCCATATATTAAATTAGTGATAACGGTAACCGTTATTATCTTTTTATTTTGTTTAAATCCAATGCCTTAGGGCTTTGCGCATCATGTGGATGCTCAGTTCCCGCATATACATATAAGTTAGAAAGGAACTGCTTGCGAAGCTTGTTGGATGGCAACATACCGCGGATAGCAAGTGTGATAACATCCTCAGGCTTTTTAGCCATCAGTTTTTCAGGAGTGATGAAGCGCTGGCCACCAGGATATCCTGTGTAATGGATATATTCCTTATCGCCCATCTTCTTGCCGGAAAATTTCACCTTATCAGCATTAATAACCACAACTTTATCACCGCCATTTACGTGCGGAGTGAAGTCAGGCTTATTCTTGCCGCGGATGATATTGGCAATCTTGGATGCTGCGCGTCCAACTATTTGGTCCTGTACATCAATGATGTACCAGTTGTGGGTAGCGGTCTTACTATTGACCGAAATTGTTTTATAACTTAATGAATCCACTGGTTCTAAAAATTTAAACGTAGCTCTTCTAAAAAAAGAGAGTGCAAAGGTACAGGGAATTTTTGATTTAAGAATTAAGATTTCAAGATTTTTTTATGCCTATGATCTTACTCTCGTAAAGACCTGAATACCAGACAAAAATTCACAGACAGGATTAAAGCAGTGATTGATTCCACAACATTTTGATATTCAAAATGATGATCAAAAGATCTATCCCTGCCAAGGGCCAAGCGGCAGAAATTATTTAATTATTGTAAAGAATCAAATAGTTGATGATCATTTAGGATCCTCGTCTTCATCCTCAGTATCAGATGCGGGGGCAGCCTCAATCGTGAAACCATTCTTTGCCGCATAGGCATCCTGGGCTTTCTGGATATTTTCTACCTGAACCCCTTCATCCTTTGCCAGCTCTGACAGTTTCTGCAATGCTGCCTCCACTTCTTGCTTTGGAGTATCCTTAGTGAATTTCTCAAAAGGTGCAAATCCGCTCTGGATCAGGCCAAGTTCATAATTCAGAAAATCCAGCATAACCTGCTTGTATGACTGACTGCCACCAACATCAGGGGTTTGAGCGACCATTTTCTGGCTTTCTTTTATAAATTTAACAAGAGCGTTACTATACTTTCTAAGTCCGGAATAATCACCGGATTCCTTTGCTTCATTATAGGCTGCTCCCCATTCCTTGCCCTTTTTAAACAGGCTATCCGTCAGGGAGGCAAATTTATCATTCAGCTCAATTGGCGTTAATTTGGGCTGCGTTGGTTTTAACTGGGTTTGTTTTGCCGGGGCAGATTTTGACTGGGTCTTAGCCTGGGGTGCCTTAGCCTTCGTCTGGGCATCCATTGGATTGGTATAGAATGATAATAGGCCAATGACCGGTATAATTAAAATAGTTTTTGCTTTCATAATTTTATTTATTGCGAACAAAAGTAGCATTTTCAACCATACTGGTAGTCTTTTCGAAACCGGAAATACTTCTTTTATAGTAGAAATACGGAATACATCGTATATAGAATTAAGGGCCGCCCGGATAAATCCAAACAATCAGTCCTTTGCTTTTTCCAGCGCCTTGATGGTTCCCTCCTTATCCAATTTTATTCCTTTAATACCCGCTGAACCGAAAACAGAAATATCAGCCAGCCTGGCAAAATCAAGGGCAGTTTTTCCGTCATTATTTTTAAGGGAGGCCTTGGCTCCGCGAGATAACAGATACCCTACTACTTCTACTTTACCATTCTGGGCAGCCAACATAAGAGGCGTTGTACCATCAACAGACGTAACATTAACATCAGCGCCTTTTTCAACCAGCATTTTACATACATCCAAACCGGCCCAATAGGCACAAGCAATCATTAAGGCAGTACGCCCCCTGGCCGAACGAACTAAATCCGGCTTAGCTCCATGTCTCAATAATACGCCAACCCTGGTAGCATTCCCCCATCGTGCTGCAAGCATCAAGGGCGCATTTCCATCATTATCCGCCTTGTTAACGTCCATTCCCTGACTGATAAGCTTTTCCAGTCGCGCTGAATCATTACTTCGCGCTGTATCAGGTTGATTTTGTGCAAAGACAGATGGTGCAAAAAACATAAGGAGCCAAAATAAAATAAGGCCTGAATAATTGATCTTTCTCATTTTTTAATGTATTACTGACAAATATAATCCTTTCATAAATTACAAAACCGGCTTTTTCACAAATACTATCTTTATAGTAAGAGCTGCCCTTGTTTTCAATTATATTAAAGAATCCTATCTTTGCACTCCTATGGAAGGCCTTATAGCTAAAATACTTGCACATCCCACCCTTGTTGCCAAACCACCTGTTTTGCTGGATATTGGTGCCTCCGGGGAAATACATGCCAAATGGAAAAAGATTGCTGCTTATTCTGTTTGCATTGCCTTTGATGCCGATTCACGGGATTTTTCCGTAGCTGAAAATGAGCACGGCGATTATAAAAAACTCTATACATTCAATTGTATAGTAAGCAATAAGGAAGATGCCACCATCCCTTTCTACCTTACCAAATCCCCATATTGCTCCAGTGCTTTGAAGCCGGCTACGGAAAGGCTGAAGAACTTCATATTCGCCGCTTTATTTGAGATTGACAAGGTAATAGAATTAAAAAACAAATCCCTTTCCAGCGCCATACAGCAATTGAACCTTGACTATATAGACTGGTTCAAATCCGATTCCCAGGGTACTGATCTTCGCTTATTTAAAAACTTGCCGGAATCCATACAGGACAAGGTGGTTCTGGCGGAATTTGAACCGGGCATCATGGATGCGTATGAAGGAGAAGACAAGATGTATTCTGTAATGGAATACCTCGACAAAAAAGGCTTCCTGCTGTGTGATATGGACGTCAAGAAAGTTCAGCACATTTCAGAGAAGGATTTCCAGGAAGTATATAGCTCGGCAATGTTCAAACGTTTCGCTAAAAAATCAGTAAAGGCACTTCCGTTCTGGGCGGAACTGACCTACCTGAACCGCTTTGAAAAAGAAAATAATTTTACTGTCCGCGAATACTTACTGGGTTGTCTTTTTGCCATGCTGCAAGGACAATACAGCTATGCCATGCAATTGAGCATCAAGGGAAATAACCTGTTCAAAGAGCCTCTTTTTGAAGAACTGGCCAAAGAAGCCTCCGGGGGACTTAAAAAGGACTATCATTCCTTTAAATTCCTGGAAACGGTAGTGGCTCAAGCATGGGCTAAGATGAAGAACTAATCAATCTGTCCGCCGCGGCGGACGTTGGATTATTGGATTTTTTATCCAAATCAGAATTAATACAATTTTAGAATTTACTTGATACTGATGGTAGGGGCGACCCTTGTGGTCGCCAAATAATTTCACATAAGGGTGATGGTAAGGATCGCCCCCTTACAGGGATAAGCCGGAAAAATAAAACAAAAGAGCCTTTAAACCTGCCTTATTAAAATCCATCTTACCAATGAATAGGGTGAAAACCCAATTTTCCTTAAATTCCGTATCTTTGTGTGATTGTCAAAATTGATGTTGAGACGCCTGCCTTTATACCTGTGTTTATTACTCTCTTGTTTTGCTGCCTCTGTCAGCAAAGCACAGATGGGAGGCATCTATACCATTGATTCGTCTGCTTCCGCTTCTTCCGGCAATTATAAAAACTTCGCAAATGCGCTAAGTGACCTGCTTAACGGTAAAAGGACCGATGGCGGTAATGTCAACGGCCCGGGATTGAAATCAGCAGTAATGTTCAAGGTGGCGGATGGCACCTACTATGAGCAGTTATTCATCTCTCCCGTCAAGGGCTCATCCCCTACCCATACCATTACCTTTACATCTGCCTCAGGAGATAGTTCGAAAGTGACCCTGATGGATACTAATAGCACTTCAGCCGTTAATAATTACACTATCTACCTTAACGGGGCCTGTTTTATTACTTTCAGGAAAATGACAATCGCCAGGGGAAGCAAAGGGAATTACACCAATGTCATCCAGTTTGATAATCATGCCAAGGGGAATAACTTCAGTAACAACCGCATTATCGGGAAAAAATTCCTGAGTTTCACATCCCCTTATCCATCACTGGTATATTCCCAGGGAAATTATCCTTATACCAACGATAGCGGGAACACCTTCCGGAATAACGTGATGAAATACAACTGCTATGGCTTTACCCTTTACGCCACCAGTTATGACCCGGAACAAAATACCGTTATTGATAAAAATATTGTTGACAGCGTTTACAATGCGGGCATTTTCACAGAATACCAGAAGGGTTTCAGGATCACAGAAAATACGATAAGTAACGTACTAAACTCATACGGACTGGGAATCTATTCTTATTACAGCTATGGAGTAAACCAGATCCTATCCAATAAAATATACATGCCCAACGGAGGCGAGGCACTGGGACTGGAATACAATGGCACCCTATCCAATGATACATCATTAGTGGCGAACAACTTCATTTTCGTTGGCGGCAGTTCCTTCGCCAATGGAATTTATACTTATGGCGGTGATTATATTAAATTTTATTATAATAATGTTCTTTTAAATGGCTCCTCTGTTTATGCATCCTATGCATCCAGTTTTACAAGTACATTCCTTGGAGGCTCCCATTTTGAATTGACCAATAACAACCTGGTCAATATGCAAACGGGCACTTCCTCCTATACGATATACAATTCCAATAATGCCATTGGAAAATCAGATTACAATAACCTGTACACTGCAGGAAGCACGATTGGCTTCTACAATACTTCTGCCTATTCCGACCTCAGTGATTGGATCAGCAACACGTCACTGGATAGCCACAGCATAAGCCTGGATCCATTGTATATTTCAGACCACGACCTACATGCCACCAATATATTTTTGAATAAAAAAGCGGTCCCGCTGAAACTGGTTTCAACGGATATTGATGACAAAAAGCGCGATAAAACACAGCCGGACATTGGCGCCAACGAGATAAATCCCATTGCCCATGACGCAGGCATCACCTTTATTGATAGTCCGGCTGTAGGTTGCAGCGGCAAAAGGAACATATATGTACACTTACGAAATTTTGGCACGTCGCCAATAACTTCAGTGAATGTGGAATGGGCAGTTGATACAAACAAAGCAAATACGCTTAAATTTAGCGGAAAACTTGCTGTAAATAAAGACACTTTTATCAAGGCCGGCAACTACACTTTTGCATTCCCATCACTGAACAGCTCTTCCATTGTTAAGGCATGGACTAGATTACCCAATGGAAACATTGACAGTAATCGTGCTAATGACACCTCAGCCATCACAATATATCATGGGATGTCAGGAAGCTATTCTGTGGGTGGTGTAAGCCCGAATTTTATCAATTTCGCACAGGCAGTCACTGCCATCACCAATAACGGTGTTTGCGGCGCAGTGACCTTCAGCGTTCGCGATGGCATTTATAAGGAGCAGATAGAAATGGGCCCAGTTGCAGGAACCGGTTCCTCCTCAAGGGTCACTTTCCAGGCACAATCAGGCGATAGCTCAAAGGTTATTTTATCATGGCCAGCCTCTAATACATATTCCACTAATAATTTCACTCTTTCACTGACTAATGCTTCCTGGATAACCTTCAGGAGAATAAGCATAGTAAGAAGCGGACTGGGATACTATGGAAATACATTGCAATTCCGGAACGGTTCTTCCAATAATACATTCTCAAATAACCTGATCCTCGGAGCAGTAATTCCTCCGGCGGACTATCCTTTCTATTATTCTTCTAATACTATCAATTCCTCCGGGGATAACTGCCATTTCAATACCTTCAGGAATAACCTTATAAAAGGCGGGAGCTATAATTGTTACCTTGGCAATTCATCAAGGTTTCCTGCCAATGGCAATGTTTTCACAAATAACACTTTTGACAGCAGTTACTGGGGGGCCATCTACATGCAGAATCATTCAGCGCCTTCGCTAAGATTCAACACTGTTAAAAATGTACAGGGAAATTATGGTTTCGGGTTTGAATTGCATTATGTATACGGAGGGTCAAGAATCACTTCCAACAGGATATTGATGATGAACGGAGGCATTCCGCTCTACCTTGGATATGGCACCAAGGGTGCATTCAATTCTCGGTTGCAGATAAGTAATAATTACATTTCACTTGCTGGAGTTTCCGGGGCGGGAGATGCGGGAATAGAAGCTGATAATGCCGATAGCATTGATATTTTATTTAACAATATCATCGTATACGATCCTTCTGCGGCATCTTCAGCCGTATTTATTAACAGTTTGTTTGCCAGCGTATCCCTTTATAACAATAACCTCGTAAACGCCGGAGGGGGGTACGCCCTCTACATTCCATCCTCTTCCCTGCAGTCATCCAATAATAATAACTTGTTTTCCGCAAAAGGTTACCTGGGTTATTATAATGCGACTAATATTTCTAATATTGCTTCATGGAAATACATAAGCTCCATGGACACCAACTCCATCAGTAGTGATCCGCTCTATTATTCCTTTTCAGACCTGCATGTACGCAATAGCGCACTGGATGGTGCAGCAAAACCCATTAGCGGAATCACGCTTGATTTTGACGGACAAAAACGAAATACAAAATTTCCTGACATTGGAGCGGACGAGTTTTCCCCGTTGAAAATAGATGCAGGCATCTCTGGCATAGACAGCCCAAAAACAGGATTTTGTGCCGGCTCCAAAAACATATACGTACACATACGAAATTACGGTACGGATACTATTAACGTCCTTCATATTAAATGGACGATCAATGGTGTGAATATTCCGGTAACCGCTTTTAGCGGTGCCCTGGTAAAAGGAGGAGAAATTTCCTATAAGCTTGGAAATTTCACTTTCAGCACCGGTACTCCTGTAAATATGCAGGTATATTGCTACAATCCGAATAATATAAAGGATAGCCAGCCGTTGAATGATACCACTACGCTTACGATCACTACAGGATTAAAGGGTAATTACACCATAGGCACAGGAGTGAAATCCGATTACCCGGGATTCAGGGCTGCTACAAATGATATCATGACAAGAGGCCTCTGTGGAGCCAGTACATTTAATGTTTATAATGGTGTTTACAATGAGCAGGTGGAACTTGGATCACCTCCGGGAATTTCTTCAAAAAATACTCTTACCATAAAGTCTTTATCCGGAGACAGTTCTGCCGTAATTCTTTCGAGTCCTGCTTCATCAATACCCAATAACAATTATACCTTGCTATTGTATGGCACTCGCTATCTTACAATGAAAGGACTGACTATTTCCCGTACCGGTACAGGAAAATTTGACAATGTGCTTGCGCTTACTGCTGAAAGCTCAAATAACATCTTTTCCAATAATCGTTTTATTGGAACAAGAATCCCTGCATCAGATGCTGCCGGATACACATCTTCTTCTGCACTGGTGTATTGTCTGCCTTCTGCCAATAATCACAATGTGTTTGACAATAATTACCTGAAAGGAAATTTCTGGGGATTTTACATAGTCGGTGAAAATGCGTATTCCACTGCTAGCGGAGTTATATTGAAAAACAATATCATTGACAGTACTTATGGCGGCATATTCCTTGAATATGAGGATAGTTTTATTATCCAGAAAAATATATTGCGAAATCTAAAAAGCGCATACTTTGGAATACAATCATATTATGGAGGATATTCCTCTGTAGTAAGCAAGAACCGAATAACAATGCCCGAAGGCGGTTATGGCCTATACCTGTTCTTCCTTCATGGAACTTCCCAACAGTACATGAATATTTCCAATAATATCATTGAGATGGGAAGCAGCGGCAATGGTATTTACGCTTCCTATATGGACTATGCAGGCTTTTACTATAACACAGTAAAAACAAGCGGTATCATTTCTGCCCCGGTTTCCACTTTCATCGGGTATGGAGCAAACACCTGCGAACTTTACAATAACATTTTCCTGAATAAAAATCCGGGAGTTGCATTAGTAGCAGGAAAAGACATCATTACTGCATCCGGCAATAATGACTATTTCACCAATGGAAAAAGCCTTATCAACTGGGACGGTGCTGACTATCCATCCATTAATTCTTTTAGAAAAATAAACGGGCTTGAAACGAATACCATCCCACTTGCACCAACATTTAAAGACACCATAAAATTTATCCTTGCAGATACTTCAGGGCTAATCCATAAAGGGAAAACCATCAAGAATATTACTGATGATTATTATTCCACTGCAAGAAATTTAAAAACTCCGGACATAGGTGCGGTAGAATCTGATCCGGCAGACACTGATCTTGCCATTGTTTCCATTTTATCTCCTGTGAATGGAGATTGCGGAGATAGCTTCACTAATGTATCTATCAAAATTCAGAATAAAGGACTCAGGACAATATCGGCTTTCAGTGCTACGTTTATTTGCACAAGCACTTCGAAAACAACATTAAATTATGTGTTTCCCAAAGGAGCATCCCTTGCTCCGGGAAATGATACCATCATTACATTTTCATCCCAATTAAATACAAGCAAGGGAGGAAGTTTCGGACTAAAGGCATATACTTCTGTTTCCGGTGATAAACACCACCGGAACGATACTATCATTGAAAATATAACCATCTATCCCAGGTTAAGTCCTCCGGTAGCCCGCAATGGAAATACATGTGGACCAGGCCCTGTCAAATTACTCGCTTCTTCTTCCGATTCAATTTTCTGGTATGATTCTGCGGGACATTTTCTCCTAGGAGGAGATTCCCTGAAGACATCTGTTTTATCAAAAACCCGCGACTATTTTGCCGCCTCTGTTTCCTCTGCACATCGCTGCGGGGCAGAATCACCGGACAGCGCAGGAGGGTACAACCCGTCCTCAGATTTTTTCAAGGGCCTGCAATTTGATGCTACGGCTGATATCGTAATTGATTCCATGACAATTTACCCTGAAAAAAGCGGTATCTTGCAATTGAACCTACGTGATAGCACCGGAAAGATCATTACGAAAAAGCAAATAAATGTCACTCCAAATGTTTCCTTTACCCCGATGAAAATATTTCCAGGCTTCAGGATACCGGCCGGAAAAAACTATAGTATTGATGCATTAAACAGCAGCATAGGGAGTTTGTATGCCAATGGCGTAAATAGCAAGGGCACGGCAACATTTCCTTATAAAACATCAGGCTTACTAAGCATAAAGGATAATACTGATACATCCGGTAAGAGTGGCAAATATTATTATTTTTACAACTGGTACATCCATGAAGGATTTTCCTGCCCCGGCACCTTGAAAAAGATCAGTGCAGTAGTAGGCACGGGAACCAAGCCGATAGCTAATTTTGGCAATTCGGTAACCTGCAATGGAACAGCGATATTTTTTGATTCATCCAGATCAACCGGAACACCGATTCATTCATATTCCTATGAATTCGGAGACTCCTCATCACATACAGATACAGGAGTTGCCGCCGTTTCCCATTATTTTTCAAAACGCGGATTGTACCGCACCTTACTAACTGTAAAAACCACCGGTGGATGTACTGATTCCATTGGTAAATGGGTAAATATTGTTCCTTCGCTTTCTGCCGCTTTCAGCCTTGACAATTCATGCTTTGGAGATAGTGTCCGCTTTCATGATGCCACCTACTCCCTTTCAAATCCTGTAATTTACAAATGGGACCTGGGTGATTCTGACTCTTCAGCTTTATCCAATCCCGTGCATTTGTATACTGCCAGTGGATTATACAGGGTAAGGCTCACCGTAGTTTCTCCATTGTGCACGGATACCATTAGCCATTTTGCCCATGTATTCCCGGTACCTAGGGCGCAATTCAGCTTTAAGGGAACGTGCTTCAATGATACGACTGTATTTACCAATTCCTCCTTGCTTTCAGATTCACAATCTGCATTTACATGGTATTTTGGAGATGTAACGAAGCTTGACGGTTTCAATGCCAGGCATCAGTATAAAATCCCGGGGAAATACGCTGCGGAACTGAAAGTAACCAGCATTCACAATTGCATTGGCACCAAGGATTCCCTGATCACTATTCATACCCTTCCTGATGCGCACTTTTCAGTGGAAGATAGTTCAAACATCTTTCACTTCACAGCTAATGACAGCACCCTGAATAGTTATAACTGGGATTTTGGCGACACCATGTTTTCATTGAAAGGAAGAACCACCGCCCACGCCTACGTTTACCCGAAAAAATACACCGTAGTACTAAAAGTAAGGGATGGCAATAATTGCTATGACAGTAACGATTCCATTATTAATTATTTTGCCAATGGGATCAGTTTGCAAACGGCAAATGGTTTTTATTGCAGTGTATATCCAAATCCTTTCCGGGATGAATTTAACGTGACCTATCTACAATCGGATTTCAGTAATACAAAAATGGAATTAGTTGATATGAATGGAAGGATCCTAGGCATGTTTGATGCAGGCCAACAAATGCAGGGAATGCATTCTTTCCGGATAAGCGGGAATACTACTCTTTCAAAACAGGGCGTTTACATACTCAGAATTTATTCAGGGAATAAAATATCGGTCCTGAGGATCGTAAAAATCTAATGGAAAATACCACTGAAAATATAATCGGATTGATTGGCTTCCCTCTGGGGCATTCATTCTCTAAAAAATACTTCACTGAAAAATTTGAAAAGGAAGGCATCAAAGGATGGGAATATAACCTGTATCCCATAGAAGATATTTCGCTACTACGTGAACTTATTAACTCAACTCCTGCCCTGCGCGGACTGAACGTAACCATTCCATACAAGCAAAGCGTCATTCCCTTCCTGGATGAAATAGATGCCGAAGCCAAAGCAGTGGGGGCTGTCAATTGCATCGACATATCACAAGTCAATGGAAAGCCATTCCTGAAAGGATACAATACCGATATTTACGGATTTGAAGAAAGCCTGAAGCCCCTTTTAACGAATCACCATGAGCATGCCTTGATACTTGGTAGTGGCGGGGCCTCGAGGGCAGCCAGTTATGTTTTAAAAAAGCTTGGCATTCCTTTTCAGATTGTTGCCAGGCACGATAAATTCCATCTGACCTATTCTGACCTGCATGATGATGTGATGAAAAAATTTACTCTCATCATAAATGCTACCCCTCTGGGTATGTATCCGGATATTCATTCACACCCTCATATTCCCTATAAATATGTTGGCGAGAACCACCTTTTCTTCGATATGGTCTATAATCCCGAAGAGACGGTCTTCCTTGAAAAAGCAAAAAAGCACGGCGCCGTCACCAAAAATGGATTGGAAATGCTTTATTTGCAGGCTGAAAAAGCCTGGGAGATATTTTCCCGTTAAAAAATAATTGATGCTCTATATACTTGCGGTTTGGTTCCTGACGGCTATGATGTCCTTTTTAGCAGGACATGCAGTTTCGTGGTTATTGTCAAGAACCCTGAAAATAAATCTTATCACCTCCTTCCCTATCCTGGTTTTACTTGGGTTTGCTGTGCTTTCTGCTGTTTTATCATGGATCTCCATTTTCACACATATCAATTCGCTGGTATTTTTGTCTGCAACTCTATCATTAGGTGCCTGGCAACTGTATAAAAGAAAAGGCATCCGGCTTTTGCTCCGCAGCTATGCGAAGAACATAATTGATATGCCGCGGACAATACCTCTACTTTTTGTTTTCGGACTGATAACAGCCCTTATTTATTGTGCCGTCCCCACTAAATGCTATGATGAAGGATTGTACTATACCCAAACTATAAAATGGATTTCCCATTATGCCGCCGTTCCCGGCCTTGGAAATCTTGAAAGCAGACTGGCAATGAATTCCTCATGGCATCTTGTTGCAGCATTATTTAGCTTTCCTTCGGTAAAGGGCGCACAGATGGATGACATTAATGGATTGCTTTTTGTTATTATTATCATGTACTCCCTTGGCGGTATATATAAATTGCTGAATAAAGAATTTACGCTTTCCAATCTTCTTCGCGCCTTCCTGATATTACCGAATTTTCTGTTTTACTTTTCCATCATGGGTCCTGCACCGGATCTGGTGGTGACTTATTACAGCCTTATTATTTTCATCCTTTTTCTTGAAAAGATTAAACAAAAAACAATACAGGTATTTGACGAGAATTTTATCCTGATACTTGTGTTTTCAATTTTCCTATTTACAGTAAAATTATCAGCATTAACAGTATTGCCGGTACTACTCTACCTCGCCATTCTTCAACTAAAGAGAATGCAATGGAAATCCATTCTGGTAATGCTCATTTTTGCTTTGTTTACCATTACACCTTGGATGACAAGAAATGTCATCCTTTCCGGTTATCCGCTCTTCCCTATTCCGGCTTTGAATATAATCCAGACAGACTGGAAGATGTCATCTGAATCAGTACAAGGCGTCACTTGTGCTGCGGAAGGTTGGGCTAAAATGCCCATGAAAGATTGCAACGAAGTTCACAAAATGAAATTATCGCAATGGATGCCCGGTTGGTTTGCTTCTAAAAAGCCTTATGACAAAGCTATTTTTGCGGTGCTGATATTGTGGCTTGTGATTATGCCAGTCTACGGAATATTCAGGATCACAAAATCCGGTGCAGGATTTTTTACTGAAAACACTGGCTACCTGGTTTTATATTTTACTTTCCTCTGTGGAATAGCCGTTTGGTTTTTCAAGGCCCCTGATTTCAGGTTTGGGTACTCCTCGATACTTGGACTTATTATTTGCTCCATGGGAATAGTCCTTGCGCCTATCCTGAAAAAAGTCAGCTATAAACAGATCAATTATATTTTCTCCCTCGGAGGATTTGGATCCTTTGCAGTTATGATTTTCATGCTTACTGTTCTTGAAAAATCACCAAAAATATTTAACGATTATATTGTCAGTCCGGCTCCTCTTCCTGTTTCAAAACTGGAACTGAGAACTCAGAATAATGTGCATTATAATCTTTCTACTGATGCACCTCAATGCTGGGACGCACCGCTACCTGCCGCTCCTGCGCCGGTAAGTCCTGCCCTGCATTTACGAACAGGAAATATCAAGGATGGATTTAGCGTAAAGTAAAAATTATCTATAGGATACCTTATCCAGCTTTCCTTCCATCACTGTAAATGACAAAACCTGGTAGCAGTCTACTGCATCGCTTTTTTTAATTGCTGTTTTCCAGGATTGAGGCATCTTCTTAACTATATCCAAAACCTGATGTGCGTAGACTTCCAAAACACCTTTACCTTTTGAAATTATTTGAAAATTTCCAGCCTTGCCTTCACAGTTCACCAAAAAAGAAATATGTACCCGGAAAATCATTTTCTTTGCTCCTTCATCTGAGAGCGAATTTGCTGCAAAATAGGTTTTCAATGACTCAAGCCCCCCGGAGAATTCAGGATTTTTTGTTGGCTTTGGTAACTCATTATTCAAGCTTTCCTTTAATAAACCATCTTCCACTGAATAGATTTTTTCAGTGCAGGGCATTATATTCCCAAGACTATCCCCGGGAAAATCTGTAATAGATGTATGACACTTTCCATTCCTTGAATGAACAATATTCATCATTAATACTGCCAATAGAAGAAACGGTAATTTGTATTTTCTAATTGATCTCATGTTTTCTTTTTAAAATCATTCTCAAAGTTTCATTTCAAAGATATCCATTAATTCATATTTGAAGATGTATTTCAAGGATCAGAGCAAAAATTAAATTCCTGAATGATATACAAAATCCCCCTCCCCCCCTTTGCAAAGGGGGAACCGCAACTCAATAGATTTCATGAATCAAACCATCAGTTTTTCAATTTAAAGCTGAATCACTAAATAAACAATTCGCGATTTCATATCCAAAAAAACACAAACGTTGGACAGGCAGGATTCGAACCTGCAAGTTTAGCCGTAGCAGCAGATTTACAGTCTGCCCCCTTCACCAATTTGGATACTGTCCAATATGCGGAAGATGTAGGAATCGGACCCTGCGTTTTACCGCCCCTACTGTTTTCAAGACAGTTTGTTCCCATGAACGGCATCTTCCGTTTTGCGGAGAGCGAGGGAATTCAACCCTCACCGGTTTTCACCGGCCTGACTTAGCAGGTCAGTGCAGCAAAGCAATATCTGCCTACTCTCCAATCTAGAGGTGATAATCAGATTCGAACTGATGTAACGCGTTTTGCAGACGCGCGCCTAACCACTCGGCCATATCACCATAGTACTCCCGTCGGGACTCGAACCTGCCTGACGACAGGCAGGCCCGAAATCTTTTAGAACCGGATTTTAAGTCCGGCGTGGCTGCCAATTTCACCACAGGAGCATAGTACCCTTGGTCGGAATCGAACCGACAAAACTTCTGATCCTAAATCAGACGACTTTACCAATTTGCCCACAAGGGTATAAATAAAAAAAGCCCCCTGAAAAAATCAGGAGGCTTCACTGTATTATATTTTGAACAATACTATCCCTCCCTGCTACTGTGCAAGCAACTTAATGAGAGATATAGACTGCTGTTAAAAATCATGCTGCAAATATAAACATTTTTTTAATGATTTCGTTTTTCAATTATTTTTTATTTCGTTTCTCATCATCTTCATCCATCTGATGTCTGAAATATTCCAAGCAATCATTACTCGCTTTTATCATGTCTCTTGTTGCCCATATTCTATTATCTGCGGGCAAATAGTTATTGACTATTTCAGCAATCTTTAGAGCAGTCGTATCAAAAGTATTCATTAATTCATACCTAATGGTATCAGTTCCTTTTGCAATGTTTAGATAATGAATTGCTCCGCTCATTATACATTGATTACATTCAAAAATTGTAGTATCCTTGAATTCACCAAGTAGCAATTTTATAGAATCAATAGAAGATGATCTAAATTTTACTTGATAAGATATCGTATCTATGCTCCAACTGGTATCTTTTCTATCATTAATTTGATACTTTCCGGTTTTTCGTTCAATCTTATATTTTAATACCTGACCCTTAATTTCAATTTGAGGATAAAACTCAACTTCCCAACTTGAATCATGTAGTGCAAGCCAATAATTCGAGCCAAGTCCTGCGTAATAATATGAAAGATAGAACGGTTTTTCCTTGGCACTCAAGTGTGTAATTGAAATACCAAGAACAAAACAAATCGCAAGTAAATATTTCATACGACAAGGAATTGAAGAATGCTGTTACAAGTTATTGATTTTAAGCAAATCCCGTTCCAGATACCTGCAAATTCACCCGCTCGTTCTTTTTTCTTATTTTTGCGGCATTATTATGGATTACAATTTTAGCGAAATAGAAAAACACTGGCAGTTATACTGGGACGAGCAGAATACCTATCGTACTGACGAAACCTCAGGCAAGCCGAAATATTATATACTGGATATGTTCCCCTACCCGTCCGGGGCAGGGCTACATGTGGGTCACCCGCTGGGGTATATAGCCTCTGATATCGTGGCGCGTTATAAACGCCACCAGGGCTTCGAAGTATTGCACCCCATGGGGTATGATGCCTTCGGACTGCCGGCTGAGCAGTACGCCATTGATACGGGTAATCACCCGGCTGAATTTACAGAGAAGAATATAGCACGATACAGGCAGCAATTGGAAATGATTGCCCTTTCCTTTGACTGGAGCCGTGAGGTGAAAACTTCCGATCCTGCTTTTTACAAGTGGACGCAATGGATATTCATCCAGATATTTCATAGCTGGTACAACCTTGAAACCAATAAAGCTGAAGAGATTCAGACTCTAATTGATATTTTTGCTAAAGAAGGAAATGCCCATGTAAAAGCGGCTGCTTCCCCTTCAGAAATATTCAGCGCAGAGGACTGGAATAATTATTCCGAAGAGGAAAAGCAAAAGGCATTGTTGAATTATCGTCTTGCCTATATCGGAAATTCAGAAGTAAACTGGTGTGAGGCATTGGGTACCGTTCTTGCCAATGAAGAGGTAAAGGACGGCGTGTCTGAGCGTGGCGGTTATCCTGTAGTGAAGCGTACCATGAAACAGTGGTTCCTGCGCATTACAGCGTACGCTGACCGCCTTATTGAAGACCTGAACACCATAGACTGGCCGGAAGCTATAAAAGAGATACAGCGCAACTGGATAGGCAAGAGCATCGGTGCTGAGGTTGATTTCCAAATCAGCTCAAAGGGACAGAGGACAGGAGACAAGGGACAGATCACCGTCTTCACTACCCGACCGGATACCATCTTCGGAGCAACCTTTATGGTGCTGGCTCCTGAGCATTCATTGGTGCAGGAAATAACGACCGCTGATAAGAAGGCGGAAATAGATGCATACATAGACCAGGCGAAGCGCAAATCAGAACGCGAGCGCCAGGCGGAAACAAAGAAGATCACCGGTGAATTTACGGGTGCGTATGCCATCAATCCTTTTACAGGAAATGAAATCCCTGTGTGGATCGCGGACTATGTATTGGCAGATTATGGAAAGGGCGCCATCATGGCGGTACCGGGTCATGATAGCCGTGACTGGGCATTTGCAAAGCAATTCAACCTCCCTATCATTGAAGTGGTGAAAGGCGGAAATGTACAAGAAGCCAGTCATGATGCGAAGGAAGGGGAATTGGTGAATTCAGGTTTCCTGAATGGATTGCAAGTCAAGAAAGCAATAGAAAGAGCTATTGAAGAAATAGATACCAAAGGAATCGGCAAAAAACAGATCAATTTCCGTTTGCGTGATGCCAATTTTTCACGTCAGCGCTATTGGGGCGAGCCCTTCCCTATCGTTTATAAAAATGATATTCCTTATACGGTGGATGAAAAAGACCTGCCGGTTATTTTACCTGATGTGGAATCCTACAAGCCTACAGGCTCAGGGGAATCTCCATTAGCGGCGTTGACCGACTGGGTGAATCTACCCGATGGAAGCAGAAGAGAAACTAATACCATGCCCGGCTGGGCAGGTTCATCCTGGTACTTCCTGCGCTATATGGGACCGAATAATGAAGAACAATTCCTTTCTCCGGAACGCGAAGCATATTGGCAAAATGTGGATTTTTACATTGGCGGTGCAGAACATGCCACAGGGCATTTATTGTATTCCCGTTTCTGGCACAAATTCCTTTACGACCGTGGATTTGTTTCCACCCATGAGCCATTTAAAAAGCTCATAAACCAGGGAATGATACAGGGAAGAAGCAGTATTGTGTATCGTTTAAAAGACACGAATAAATTCATATCCAAAAATCTTGTAAAGGACCAGGATGTAACTGCATTGAAGATAGATGTAAATATTGTTTCCAATGACATTCTTGACATCGAAGCTTTCCGCAGATGGCGTGAAGAATACAAGAATGCTGAATTTGTTTTGGAAGGCGACAAATACGTTTGCGGCTTTGAGGTGGAAAAAATGTCCAAGCGCTGGTACAATGTTATCACACCTGATAGTATGGTTGCCAAATATGGCGTGGATACTTTCCGTATGTACGAAATGTTCCTTGGCCCTATAGAACAAAGCAAGCCTTGGAATACAGAAGGCATAGATGGCGTCAGCAGGTTTTTGAAGAAACTTTGGAACCTGTTTTTTGATAAAGACACTTTCAATGCCAGTGAAGATACTCCCTCTGCAGAAGAATTAAAAACGCTTCATAAAACAATAAGGAAAGTAAGTGAAGATATAGAACGCTTCAGTTTGAACACATGCATCAGCTCATTCATGATATGTGTAAATGAACTGGGTGCCATGAAATGCAATAAACGCGCTATACTGGACCCACTCATTATCCTGCTTTCCCCTTTTGCTCCGCATATCAGTGAGGAATTATGGAGTAAACTGGGGCATAACGATAGCGTCACCAAACAACCCTATCCAAAACACAATGATGAATACCTGGTGGAATCGGCATTTGAATATCCGGTTTCCATCAATGGTAAATTACGTGCGAAAATAAACCTGGATCTTAGTTTGACTAAAGAACAGGTGGAAGCAGAAGTTAGAAAAATGGAAGAGGTTCTGAAATGGACCAATGGCGCCGATCCTAAGAAAGTAATTGTGGTGCATGGCAGGATTGTGAATGTGGTGGTATAAATTGTCTGAATTCGGATTCGTCAGATTAAAGGATTAATGGATTGTAGGGGCGGACCCATGTGTCCGCCCAAAATAAATCCGCGATGCGCCGTGGCGGACGCGGGAGAAAGAAAAAAATGCAGGTACAAAGCAAATTAAGTTTAAGACAATTCATCAATTATTCCTTTACGGTTAACCTGAGGAATCCATGGGTGATGATCATGATGACACTGATGGTGGTTGTTATGATTATGTTCGCCTATCTTACCATCAGTCATCCGGAAACGAGGGGAACCATAGAAACCTTCGGACTTATTTTTCCGGTTTTCATGCTTACGTACTTGCCCGGAATGGTTTATTTCGGAGCGAGGAAAAGATTCCATACCAACAAAAGAATGCAGGAAAAAATGATCTTTGATTTCACACCAAAGAAAATTTCCATTACAGGACAGACTTTTAAGATGGAAATGGATTGGAACAAATTACATTCAGTAAAGGAACTGGGTGGATGGATATTATTATACCAAAATGCAAAGATGGCAAATGTTATTCCCGTGGAATCCTTCGGAAACCAACTCAATGATTTCAAGGATCTGGTAAAGAAAATTCCGGGAGTGAAATATAAATTCAAATAAAATGATTGTAGAAACAAAACTGGAAAGCAGGGACGTTATCAGGTATACATTCATACTAACGTATACCCACCCTGTAATCTTAGCTGCCTATTCTTTTTTTGTCCTTGCATTTATTTATCTGGCAATAATGTATTTCTCTAATCAGACCAATAGTGTTTTCGGATTGGTCTTCGCACTTTTCTTTCTCATCTATATTCCTTCAGCCACCTATTTCAGGACAAAGAGCAGGTATAAAAGCAACTCACTGATCCATGAAAAAGTGATCTATGAATTCACTCCTGAAAAGATCGTTAAGACGGGGGAATCCTTTAAAACAGAAATGACCTGGTCAGCCATTTATAAAGTGAAAGAAATAAATGGCTGTGTTCTTTTATACCAAAGCAAAGCCCTTGCAAGTTATGTTCCGGTAGAATCCTTCGGAAACAAATTCGGCGAATTCAAAAGACTTGTAAAAAGTATTCCCGGATTGAAATATAAATTCAGGGAGTCGTCTGTTTTTGCTGGCCTCGGCGACCATCAGACAAATGGATTATTGGATTAAAAGAACTTACAGAATTTTAGGAGGAAGCGATCAATTGCGTCTCTAATGTCTGAAGCAGAATTCCCTGAATTATTAAATTTACAGAATAGAATCAAAACAAATCAGTTTAATCTGTGAAATCAGTGTGCCATACTAGTTTTGAATATATGACAAGAATACTCCTTCAGCCTGTTCCGACTTCTCAGGAGATTGCGTTTGATGACTGATAACTGATGACTGCTAACTGTGAGCTTGTTTCTCCTTTTCCATCAAAGTGAACATAATTCCCTCTTTCATGGCATAATCCGAAACGATCAGTTTTTTGATGTGCAGCCGTTTTATGATAAAATCGACCAGTAATATTCCGATCGAAATCATCTCTACACGAAAGGCGATAAGTCCCGGCAATACCGATAATTCCTCACGTGTGGAATTGAGCAATACATCGCGGATCTCCCTGTAGCTGGATAAATTCATCAGGTGATGAACGAAAGGAAAAGTCTGCGGCTGCGAATGGAACATCTCCATATCTATATCCGAAATGGATTCAAATGTTCCGGAGGCACCAACCAGAGTACGTACAAAATAACGGTCGGCATTTTCCCATAATGGTTCCAGTTCGGAATCCAGAAAAGCTTCAATGGCTCCCCTTGTATCCGTATCTATGGGATCCGTATGCGGGAATAGCTGGTTTAGTCTGGAAACTCCAATAACGAAACTCTGTTTCCAGAACATTTCATTTTCATCGGCAATAATGAATTCAACACTACCACCACCAATATCCATGATCAGGTGAGGTTCCTCCCCCAAAGGGACAGCGTGACGCACCCCGTTATAAATGAATTGCGCCTCTTCATCGCCTTCTATAATTTGCAAAGGAGCTTTCATTATAGCTTCAAATTCCGTTTGGAATTGCGCCGCATTGGAGGCAATACGCAAAGTAGCCGTCCCGTATATCTGGATATTCTCCACCTCATATTCATCAATGATGCGCCTGAATTCCTGTGCCGTTTTTAATCCGCGCTCATAAGCATCCTTCTGGATCTTTCCCTCTATGAAAGCCTTGCTTCCAAGTTTGACCGGCACCTGCAGGCGGTCCAGTACTTTAAATTGCCTTCCCTCCCATTCCACTATTATCTGGTGGAAGGTATTGGTTCCAAGGTCTATTATTGCTGCGCGTTGTGCCATCCCGTTTATAAAAACTCAAAATTAGTGTAAATATTTCAAGCTGTGCATAAGTTGGGGGAGGATTTACGAGGAGAGAAATAACAGAGGACAGGGTTGAAACCCTGTCCTACTCAGCCGGGAAATGAAATCAAAGGGTTTAAACCCTTTGATTTCGCACAATATATGAATTCTGCGTAGAATAGGGTTTCAACCCTATTCCTGGTTCTTATAAATATAGATTAATTAATTCCCTCTGCTGGCAGCGCCTTTGGGGCGCGCTGCCAGCAGAAAGGATATTGTTCAAACATTCATTTCCTACCAACATCAGATACCTAAAGGCATCAATAAAACCGTACAAATTACCCATCTTCTATTTTATAAACTTTTGGAAAGTTTGAAACTTTCCAAAAGTTATTGGACCAATAAAGACAAAAAAATCCGCCCCAAGACAGGGGCGGACACATTAAACGGCGTATGTTGATTTGTGAGTTAGAAATTAAAATTAGCTTCTTCACCAATTTCAAGGCGGGCACGCAGGATCAGATCCTTGTAGTTTTGCAACTTTTCAGAGTACAATTCCTCTTGTGCAGCCCATTTGGTGGGAAGCTGTGAGATGCCACTTTGCTTACGGAGCATATATTCTGAATAGGCATACCGGATATGTTTTTCCGCTTGCATTTTTTCATATTTATATGCAGCATTCAGCAATGCAGTCTGCCAGTCAGCGGAAGCTTCGATGGAAATCTGCTCTCCGGCATTTTTAAGTATTTCCACGGCAGATTCTATGGCACCATATTCGGCACGCTTGCGTAGTTCTGTTTCGTACACATCAAACAGATCCAGCAGCCTGCGGTTTTCAAATTTGCGGATGAATTCTTCCAATACTCCCGGTTGGCTGATCTCCAGTCGTGGCTTGCAAAGCATGGCATCTTCCATCATCTGGTACGCATCTTCGGAAAACATCTTTTCCTTGATTCCAAGATATCTTTTCTCCTTATCCCCCCTGATGTCGGGCATGTTCATGAGCTCATCAGTGCCATGATTATTATCATAGAAAGTATACCAGGCAGGCATAGCAACATAACCTGCTTCGTACGGCTCCTTGCGGAAACCTTCCAGGTCCTGCCAGCTATCCAAAGGATTTGGTTCGCTGTAGAAATCGCTGTTTACATATTCTACATATAGATTTACCTCATCCTGGGTTACAGGATCAAGGAAAGGACATTCGGATATATTTTTTTCCCAGTAAAAGAAATCAAAAACCACTTCCACCCCGGGAATATGGATCTTTTCAGCTCTCCAGAGGCATTGCATATTGAAGAGTTTCTTCTGCTGGATCTCCCAAAGGAGTTCCATTGCGCTCACCAGATCATCACTTACATTTTGCTCCTGCTCTTTTAAATATTGGGGAGAATATTGAAGATATTGTGCCTTGCGTATAGAATACGCCTGGATAAACTGCCTTACACTTGCCTCTTCATAATGTGAAAAGAACTCCTGGTAGCGGGGTCCCTCCAATTCATGGGCAATGTCGGACGCGAGTCTGCTTTTCTCAGACTCTTCCATGAGGAACTGTTGAATATTTATCTCTAGCACGGGTTTCTCTCTTTTGTGTCTCATATCTCACCACCTAAATTAGATAATTAGGTAAGGCGAAATTAACAGCAGCAGCGAGTGATATTAGGTCAAATTCATCAAATAATGCTCATTGTAAGGTTTCAGCGCTTTTTGCGTTAAAATGGGGCAATGGGTCCAATAAGCACTTTAATAAATCAAAGGTATATCTTTCATTAATTAATTGTTTCAAATTAACGTATTATTTTTAAATGACTATTGATTATCTGATAGTTGCGAATTAACAAGGGCGCATTTTTCAAGTAAAATCTAATCTATCCATGACATTCTATACGGATTGATCTCTAAAATAATCCTTATTCATTTGTTTGGGACATATTGTTTTCAAACGCTTGATTTCCTAAAACTAATAGCCGGAAATTAATATAGGATTATTACTTTTGCTTCAAAAATAATTCCTGAATGAAAAAACTGTTAAGGGAGCATATCTATATGCTTCTTTTATTGATGGGTTCGCATATTTCTGCGCAGAATTTTGACAATTACCAACAGTTAAAATCCACTGGGACAGTACCGCAAAACTTTATTAAATCTTCAGAACAAAAAGCTGAAGATCAGATTGATAATGAAATAAATCAGGGAGGCAAGCACAAATATAAAAGACAGAAGAAAACATTTATCATTGAAAGCAACTATACTATTGATGAATTACTTCTTAGTGGAAGGGTATTATTTAATGATACAGTAGGAAGATATTGTAATAAAATCGTCGACAATCTCCTGAAAGATGATACTACCCTTCGTAGCCAGATCAGCGTATATGTTGTAAAATCCTCAGTAGTTAATGCATTTACAACCAGCAATGGGATCATTTTTATTAACCTCGGCCTTATAGCAAAATTAAACTCGGAAGCAGAACTTGCCTTTGTGTTGTGCCATGAGATAATACACTATAAAAACAAGCATGTACTGACTGAATTTGATATTACCCAAGATATTAAAAGAGGGAAAGGATCCTTTAGGAATGCTTCTTTCACTGATAAATTACTGGCCCAGAGTATGTTTTCAAAAGAACTGGAAACAGAAGCAGACATAGAAGGATTGAAATTATTCCTCAGGAGCAAATACAGTTTAACAGCTGCCAATGGAGTTTTTGATGTATTGCAGTATTCACATATCCCATTCAGCAATATTCCTTTTAATAAATCATTTCTGGAAACCGGAACGTTAAAATTACCGGCATCCTATCAATTAAAGGAAACAAGGGAAGTTGTTGGAGAGGTAAAGGACGACTTATTAGGGACACATCCGGGAATAGCTCTTAGAAGGGACACCATAAAAAAATCCATCGACAGCATTCCCAATGAAGGGAGAGTTAATTTTCTTTCCGACTCAAATAGTTTTATTTTCATTAGGGAGATTTCCAGGTTCGAAGTGACTGAGTTTTTTCTTGAAAGCAGACAATATGAAGCTGCCCTTTATTCAGCCTACTCACTATTGGATAAACACAAAAATAGCATCTATTTGCAGAAGGCTGTCAATAGGGCATTGTATGGCCTGGCTAAATATCTATCGGTTAAAAACAGATATAAGGAGATCCATCGCGATTTCATGAAAGTACAGGGAGGTCAACAACAGATTTATTTTCTTTACAGTCGTCTTAAGAGCAGCGAAGCTTGTGTAGTTTCCATGAACTATGCATGGTCACTGAAAAGAAAATATCCAGGTGATGACGAACTGGCTTCCATAGCAAATGATATATTATTAGTTGCGGTCGATAATTTTTTTCCGAAGAGAGATTTCTTCTCGGATAAACCTAATACCCTCAACCCTAAGGATACTTCATCAACAATTATTGATTTCAAGATGGTGGATGAAGCAGAATTAAAAAGTGTTGCTAAACAAAAAAGGAAGCGCCGTGTTGTTGAGGGTGAAAAAGTACAACAAACAAAGACTGTTCCTTCCTATCTTAGCTTTGCTCTGGGAGAGATCGTTAAAGACAAGGAATTTGCCAAAAACTATGATGAATTAACCAAGACAAGGAGAAAAAGATTTTCCGAAATCAGGGAAAGAAGGAAAGATGAATATAAAGAAAAGGCAAAGAGGGAATATGAAAAACAGTTATCTAAAGGGCAACCGATGGGGATTCAAAAAATAGTTTTTGTAAATCCATTCTACTATAAGGTATCCATTGGTTATAACACTGAAACTTTTAAAAATGTGGAGGCAGAAAAATCCCAGGCCAACTTCAACAAAAACATGAAAGACGTAGCTGAAGCAGCCGGAATAGACTACGTTTTGCTGGACAAAAAGAATCTTGAAGAAACAGGATCGGATGCTTTTAATGATATTTCCACCTTAAGTTCATGGATAGAGGAATACTATGACCATGGAGATAGCATGCACTTTTCCAATTATAAGCGGGAAGAAATTAAAAGTCTGATCACAAAATATAAAACCAAATACTTTTGCTGGACAGGCATCATTGCGACAAGAAGCCCTAACAACAACCGTTGGAAAAATTATGGAAGGCTGACACTGGGAGTTACTCTGCCACCGCTGCTACCTTATCTGATCTATAAAATGACCCAGCCTTTATTCTATACATTTCATTATACAATAATTATTAACCTTGAAACAGGAAAGGCAGAATATCTGCAGCTTCATGAATATAAATCTAAGGATAGAAATGACGTAACCCAGGCAAGCCTTTATGATCTTTTCTTACAGATAAGCGCTCCAAAAAATGCACAATGAAAATGAAAAGACTAATACTAACATCCATTTGCCTGCTTTTTGCCAACCTGACTACGACAAAAAATTTTGGACAAGTTCCAGGGTTTATGGGCAATCGCTTTTCTATTGGCTACCATCTCATAACCGGGATAAATTTTAATGAGATTAGTGAGAATAGTCAGGGGTCATGGTTTAGTATGAGACATGAACTCAATCTGGATTATGTAGCCAGGCGACGAACAACAATTGGCTTGGAATTTGGCCATAGTTCGATGAAATTTTTAATTTCCAATCATGGACAATACACACTTGATAAACCTTATACTACCAATGTAAGCGAGAATTCATTCGGTATGAATGTGAAATTTTTCAGGGGCAATGGTCCAATTGCACCTGTAGGTTCATATTTCAAGATAAGAGGCGGAATTGTGTCGGCCAATATGGATTATCCTTCATTCCATTTCGGCTATGCAAACAGTACTACAGAATATCATCCCGGGTTTCAAGGACATTATAATTCCAAATACATTGGCATAGGCTAAGGAAATAAACATGTATTCGCCAAAAGAATTATTATGGACCTATGCCTGGAAATTAACTGGCTCATTTTCGGACGTACTGACCTGACACCCCTGGGGGGCGTACAACAGGAATTTACAAGGCTTCCTGAAATTGCAACAGATGTCCGCATAGAACAGGCTTGTTTTGTCAATTATTCAATAGGGATAGAAGGGCTTTTTGGAAAATAAATTGATTAATATTATATACTTTTGCAGAAAATAAGACCGGATGAAAAAACCGTTTCCCGCCATTCTGCTGGTGGCCTTAGTACTGCTATCTATTAATTTGCCTGCACAGGATTTTAATGATTACAAATTCCTGAAATCTACCGGAAAGGTTCCTGCCAACTTCATTAAATCCACCAAGCAAAAATCTGATGAGGAGATCAAGAAGACTTTTGAGGGACAAAAAAGAGCACGCTATAAGAGCCAGAAGAAAGCCTTTATACTTGAAGGGAATTTTGCAATTGATGAGCTTCTGCTTAGCGGAAGAGTCTTATTCAATGATTCGGTAGGCCAATACGCCAATAAGATCGTGGATATACTTTTAAAGGATGACCCTAAATTACGCAGGGAAATAGAAGTGTATGTGGTAAAATCTTCCGTGGTGAATGCATTCACCACCAGCCGCGGGACTATTTTCATAAACCTTGGACTCATTTCCAAATTACATTCCGAAGCAGAGCTTGCCTATGTACTTTGCCATGAAATAATACACTACAAGAACAAGCATGTAATGTCCGAGTTTGAGGTAACGCAGGATATTAAAAGAGGTAATGGTTCTTTTGCAAACACCAATTACGGAGATATGCTGCTGGCAAAAAGCATTTTTTCCAAGGAACTGGAAAAAGAAGCAGACATACAAGGCCTGGAAATATTCCGTAAAAGCAAGTACAATCTCACAGCCACTACCGGAGTATTTGATGTATTGCAGTATGCGCATATTCCCTATAAGGATGCTGAATTCAACACTTCATTCCTGGAATTTGAAAGCTATAAATTCCCCATCGCCTACCTGCTGGCAGAAACCCAAAAAGTAGTTGCAAATACCAAGGATGATTCATTCAGTACTCACCCCGGCATTGACCTGAGAAGGGATACTATCAAATCCATCTTGAAAGGGGTTTCCAATCAGGACCGTGTGAATTACCAGATAGACTCCGGAAAATTTGACAGGATCAGGGAAATAGCAAGATTCGAAATTGCAGAATATTATATTGAAAGCCGGCAATATGAAGCTGCCATATATCATGCTTATCTTCTATTGCAAAGCCATCCCGACAGCAGGTATTTGCAAAAGATAATCATGCGTGGATTATATGGACTTGCGAAGTACTCTGCTGAGAATAAAAAAAGATTTGAAGAAGTGCATCAGGTCTATGAAGATATGGAAGGAAAGCAACAGGAAATATTCTATCTCTTCTATAAACTTAATGAGCATGAAATGTATACTATCGCGCTAAATTATGCATGGCGCCTGAAGAAAAAATATCCGGGGGATGAGGAAATAAATGCTATTGCAGATGAAGAATTCACCACTATGGTGGATGATTATTTCCCGGCAAAAGATTTCTTTTCCACCACACCGAATACTGCAGTGGCATCAAAGGATAGTACTGTAGAAATGACAGTAGTTAAATTCAGTGATAAATCCGAAAGCCACAAGACGGATAGTGTTCCTGCATATACAAAATATGCATTTGTCACTCTGCTGAAAGACGATGCCTTCTTGCATACCTATGATAGCATAGCGGTTGGCCGGAAGAAAAGAGCTGAAGAAAAAGCACGATGGAATACCGAGGCGGAACAAGACAGAAGGAAGAAGATCCGAAAGAAAAGACTTCGTAAAGGCCATCAGCTTGGAGTGGATAAAGTAGTAATTGTAAATCCTTTCTATTATAAGATCAATAGCGGCCTCTTTAGTCGTTATGACCAGCTGGGCTCAGAAAAAGCGCAGGCAGAGTTAAGTAAGGAAATAACTGAAATGGCTGCAGAGGCAGACCTTACCTATGAACTTCTGGATAAAAAACACCTCGAGGAAAATGGTGCGCAGGCTTTTAATGACAATGCATTACTCAGTTCCTTTATAAAGGAATATTACGCCCATGGAAGCATGGATTTCATCAATTACAAGCGTCCCGAGATAAAGGAGCTTATTGCACGCCACAAAACCAAATACTTCTGCTGGACAGGCGTGATCAGCCAGAAAGAATTTGATCCGTTGGTAATGGTCAAGACCATTGAAGCTGTTTTCCTGTTTCCGATGGCTCCTTATCTTTTTTACAAGGCCTATGGGACACATAATACTACGTATCAATACTCTCTTGTTATCAATCTTGAAACCGGGGAAACCTGTTATTACCAGCTGCACGCCTATAAAATGAAAGACCGAAGGGATGTGGTAAAAACAAGTTTGTACGATTTATTCATGCAGTTTAAAACCCCGCCGAGCTTATGAGAACGCTTTTAAAAAATGAATTTCTTTTAATTATTGCCAGTGCATTCATGCTAGTCTCCATTGGCAAAGCCCAGGTAAACGGATATCTTGGCAACCGGTATTCTGCAGGCTACCATCTAGGAATAGGAACGGACTTCAAAGAGTTTTTTGGAGGAAGTGAAGCAAATTGCAGAGGCTCCATTTTAAACTACCGACATGACCTGGTTTTCAATTATGTTTTTGCAAGGAGAAGTATTGTAGGTGCAGAGATAGGCTACAGCACCATGGACTTTACGAATCTTACCGAAACTGTCAGGGTACATCCGGATGAAGACCGCGATATAAATACTCGATACAAGGCGAACATATCCTATCTATCCTACGGTATAAATGCAAAATTCTACGGAGGAGGCAGCACCATTGCACCGATAGGGTATTATTTTAAGATGAGGACCGGACTCCTGAACGGTTCAGTATCGCTCCCTTCCTATATGTATCATACCTATCCGGATAATAAAGCCACTACTGTAGCTGCGGAAAACAAATCTTTTTCCGCGTTCTATTTTGGACTGGGTGGCGGCAACACACGGATATTTGCAGGAAAAGTTGTGTTGGATATCAGTATTGAATTCAACTGGGTGAATCCGGGGACTTTTATTGTTCCTATATTCTACGAAAATCAGTCACTATATAATAACCCTGAATATTCCGCATTAACAAGAATTGCACACGCCTCCTTTGTCAACTATACAATAGGCATGGAAGGTTTGTTTGGAAAGAAAAGTAAAAAGATTTAGTCGTGAAGGGTAGAGATCTTCAGTAAAGCCTCAGGATTCAATACCCCTATGCGGCGGCCCTTGGTTTCCACCAGGCCTTCCTCCTTGAATTTAGCCAGCTGGCGGATCAGAACTTCCGTAGCTGCACCCACCATTCCGGCAAGGTCATCACGGGAAATATTGATATTCAATGTTTTGCCATCTTCAAGCGTCCCGTAGGTCTCGTTAAGAAGTAATAGTACTTCCGCAAGTCTTTCGCGAACGGTCTTGGTAGCTATATCCACCCTTTTGCTTTCACTCTGGTCAAGGTCCTGGGATAATAGCTTCATCATGCCCATGCTTATTTCCGGGCTGGATTGAAGAATATCGTAGAAGATCTTCTTTGGGACAAAGCCTACGACTGTATCTTCCAGTGCAATAGCTGATGCCCGGTAAGTTTCACCGGCCAGTAGCGCACGGTAACCAATTACATCACGGGATCCGGCTAAACGAACGATCTGTTCCTTGCCCCCATCCCCTGTGCGGCAGATCTTTACCTTTCCTGAAAGAATGCAGAATAAACCATTGGCGTGATTGCCTTCTACAAATACCTGCTCCCCTTTCTTAAAGCTCTTCCTTCCCTCACCACCGGGCATCTCCTGCCTGAGTAGCTCGTGAAAGAGAAAACCTGAACGATTTCCGGGTGTGCCGTATTTTGAAGAATGGTCCATGTAGTTGCTTATAGCAAATCTAATGCTTGAACTCACAAAATTACACTTTATTTATTGATTGATTGCCTAAAATCTATCCACATTAAAGGATGATTTTTCAAATGGGTAATTGTCAATTCATTCTAAATATTCAGAATCCGGGCTATTTTGCCTGCCTCATCCTCCTACAGAGTCTACTGAAGGAGGAAAAATTGAAAGACAGGGTTGCTGCGGAGTGTGGGTACAGGCCCCCCCTGTCTACTGCCCGGATAGCTCCCTTCACCCGCTATCCCATTCTTTGAGAAACTCTGCCGGAATGAAAGATTATCTTAACTTGCATAAAATATCTTAAAATACTGAAAAGGGTTGCTTTCATATTCTTCCTTTGTCTTGCCTTTGGTTTGTGTAAAGCCCAAACTCAATGCCCTACCTGTATTTTTAAACACCTGCCCAAGGACTATAAATTGACAGCCGCAAGTCAAAAAGTTTTAGATAAAGGACTTAACAATCCCGGAAAATACTTTGGTTTTTACAGGTTGGTTAAGATCAATTATAAAATATTAAAGGATTCACAAGACATGATCTTTAATTTTTCACCAGACTCTGGTTTTAACGTAAAATTTAAAAAAATATCTTGTAATAGCGGATGGGATGATTATTACTGGAGTGGCGAATGTTATAAAACTATCTATCCACCTACTGATATCTTATGGAACGTTTATTACAGGACAGCAAATCTCTCATTTATTTTTGTGGATACTTCTCACTTCGTATCAGTTGGCCCCCTAAATGATCCATCCGATCCATATTTCAGGGACTCTGTTCATATAATCGTTTTCCAGAAATACTCTAAAGGCTCCGGAATAGAGAGCAATGAGGATATACTCTGTGAGGGAGTAAATGCTAGCTCAGTATTCAGAGAAAACACCATTCAAACATGTGCATGCGGCATTGAAAACGGAGAACATGTCAATGCAGTTCTCTACGATATACAAGGTCGCAAAATAAGCTCCTTGCAAGAAAGTATTCACACAGAAAATGAGCCCCTTAGCTTTCCTTATCAAAGTGATGCACTGCCTAAAGGAGTATACATCCTGATTCTGAATCATAATGGTATATCCGCATCAAGGAAAGTGGTGAAATGGTAGGGGAAGCGCCCCGTTTATAAAGAATTTTACAAATTTGAGGCATAATTGCCTCAAAGAGTGCTTGATTCAAACTTCCAAACCGTCACTATGCCCCTACTTGACAATTAATCCGTACCTTTGCAGGCTCTATGGGAAAAATTGTTGCCATTGTTGGCCGCCCGAATGTTGGTAAATCAACCCTTTTCAACAGGCTTATTGAAGAACGCAAAGCCATTGTAGATGATACAAGCGGCGTAACGCGTGATCGTCATTATGGTGTATCTGAATGGAATGGACGTGAATTTGTCGTCGTTGATACGGGTGGATATGTTGCGAATAGCTCCGATTTCTTTGAAACGGCTATCCGCAAGCAGGTGGAAATTGCCATGGGCGAAGCCGACCTGCTTATATTTCTTGTTGACGTAGCCATTGGCGTAACGGATGAGGATGAGGCGTTTGCACAGGTTCTGCGCAAATCCGGGAAACCTGTATTGGTGGTTGCCAATAAGGTGGATAATAATGAAAGGATCAATGATGCCAGTATTTTCTGGAAGTTCGGGTTCGAAGAATTGTTTACCATTTCCTCCCTCAGCGGTTTCGGTACCGGCGAATTGCTGGATAAGGTTATTGAATTACTCCAACCTGATGAAGAGCCTGAAGATGAGGATCTTCCTAAAATTGCCATCATTGGCAGGCCAAATGTCGGTAAATCGACACTTACCAATACATTGGTAGGCCAGGAAAGGAATATAGTTTCGGATATCCCGGGTACTACCCGTGATTCCATCCATACACGATATAATAAGTTCGGGAAGGATTTCTTACTTATAGATACTGCAGGTATCCGTAAAAAGGGAAAAGTAACCGAAGATATTGAATTTTATTCAGTTATGCGTGCGGTCCGTGCCCTTGAGGAGTGTGACGTATGTATGCTGGTAATAGATGCCAAGGATGGCATGGAATCCCAGGATGTGAATATATTCAACTTGGCAGATAAGCGCCACAAGGGTATTGTTATCCTTGTAAATAAGTGGGATCTGGTGGAAAAGGACAGCAAAACCGCTGAAACCTTCAAAAAAGAGATCGAAGAAAAGATAGCACCCTTCAAGGATGTGCCGATTTTGTTCGTTTCTGCGCTGGAAAAAACCCGGATTCACAAGGCTTTGGAATTAGCCCTCGAAGTTTACGAAAACCGCAAAAGACATATCCAGACAAGCAAGCTGAATGAAGTGATGTTAGCTGCCATTGAGGCCTTTAATCCGCCAACAATGAAGGGTAAGTACATCAAGATCAAGTATGTTACGCAGTTGCCTACCCATACTCCGCAGTTTGCATTTTTTGCCAATCACCCACAATACATCAAGGACCCATACAGGCGATACCTGGAGAACAAAATCAGGGAAAATTTTAACTTTTCGGGGGTGCCAATAGGCATATTCTTCAGAAAAAAATAAAAAATTTGCTTGGAATGAAAAAAATCTTAATTTTGTGGCGGAATTCAATTCTATGTAACGATAGGATGAAGACACGATATTTTTTATATATTTCACTGGTACTTATAGGATTCGCTTCCTGCCGGGGAAATGGAAATGAAGGAAGCGGACAGGATACGAAGCAAGCCGATAGTGTGAAGGCTAACACACTGGATAAGGCAGACAGGTTCAAGGATAGCATTATCCCTGAAAAGAAAGAGAAATAAGCTGAAAACGACCAAATTAACTTTGTTCACTAAATTTTTTAATATTTAATTTTTAAATCTTTTTTACGATGAAAAAACTTTTGGCTTTAGCAATCGTTGCAGGTACAGTTACTTTGTATTCTTGCGGCAATGGAAAAACTGAAGGGACTACCGAGACTAAGGATTCAGTTCACACTGAAACCACTACTCCAACTCCTGCTGCTGACACTACTAAAACAGCTCCGGCTGATACTACCAAGAAAATGGAAAGTACAGAAACGAAGACTGAAGTGAAAGAAAGCAAGACTACAGAAAAGAAGTAATTCTTTTACGGTAAATCTTCAAAAACACAAAGGAGTGAGGAATCACTCCTTTTCGTGTTTACAGTCGGGTCGTAAATGATCCTTATTTTTAATCCTCACAGGCTTTAGAATCTGTGAGGATTTTTTGTTGGTAGGGTCGCATCTTCTTATTCAAACCTTGTAGGTTTTGTAAAGCTACGAGGTTTTATTTGTTAGACTGTAACTTATGGCGATGGGTATAAAACCCATCGCTTGGGATCCCCCGTTTTTTGCTGACTGCCAATTGCCAACTGTTGACTGATCACTGCCATCTGATAACTGACAAAAATCAGTCGTTTTTTTGTTGCATGCCAACTGCTAACTGTTGACTGATTTTTCGTACCTTTGCAGCCTATCTTTTATCTACACTTATGACAATAGGAACAATGGAAGAAAAAAAGTCCGGCCTTTATTCACTGGGCTTAAACGGATCCACCAAAGTACACTGGAATCTCACTCCGGCGGAATTAGTAGAACAAGCAATTATTCGTGGCGAAGGAAGTCTTTGTGACAACGGTGCACTGGCAGCAGATACCGGCAAGTTCACAGGCCGCTCTCCCAAGGATAAATTTGTAGTTTGCGATGACTATACTGAAAACACAGTATGGTGGGGTGATGTAAACATCAAGATCTCCCCTGAGCATTTCGACAAATTGTATGACAAAGTGATTGCTTACCTCAACGGTAAGGAATTATTTGTTCGCGATTCCTACGCTTGTGCAGCTCCTGAATACAGGATGAATATAAGGGTTATTTCTGAAAGCGCTTTCCAAAGCCTTTTTGCTAATAATCTTTTCCTCCGCCCTACTCCGGAGGAACTCGTAAACTTCGAGCCTGACTGGAAAATTATTGCAGCGCCAAGCTTCGAGGCAGATCCTGCTACTGACGGAACACGCCAGGGCAATTTCGCCATCGTAAACTTCACCAAGAAAGTAATTCTTATTGGTGGTACTGCTTATACCGGCGAGATCAAAAAGGGAATTTTCTCCGTATTGAATTTTGTACTTCCTCACGAACATAAAGTGCTTTCCATGCACTGCTCTGCGAATGTTGGCAGGAATGGCGATACCGCTATTTTCTTCGGACTTTCCGGTACAGGAAAAACAACTCTTTCTTCCGATCCTGATCGTAAACTCATCGGTGATGACGAGCACGGATGGGATAACAAGCAAGTCTTCAATTTTGAAGGTGGGTGCTATGCGAAAGTGATCAATCTTTCCAAAAAGAACGAACCGCAGATCTTCAACGCGATCAAGTTCGGCGCACTCGTGGAAAACATCAATTTCGTAGAAGGTACACGCACCATCGATTACAAGGATGATTCCAAGACGGAAAACACGCGTACCGCCTACCCTATCGATTTTATAGATAACATCATGGAGCCATCCATCGGCGATGCTCCTAAAAATATATTCTTCCTGGCAGCAGATGCCTTCGGAGTATTGCCTCCGATATCCAAGCTGACCAAGGCACAGGCGATGTTCTACTTCATTTCCGGTTACACTGCTAAGGTTGCTGGTACAGAAGCAGGCGTCAAGGAGCCTTCTCCAACGTTCTCCGCTTGCTTCGGACAGGTATTCCTTCCGCTGCACCCTACCCTGTATGCAAAAATGCTTGGTGAGAAGTTGGAAGAGCATCCTGAGATCAACGTATGGTTGGTCAATACAGGATGGAGCGGCGGCGCTTATGGCGTTGGCGAACGTATCAGTCTGCCATATACCCGTAGCCTCATTACAGCGGCTCTGGAAGGCAAACTGGATAACGTGGAGTACATCCAGGATCCTGTCTTCAACCTTAGCATGCCGAAAGCATGTCCAAACGTACCGGATGAAATTCTTTATCCGCGTAACGCATGGGCTGATAAAGCGGCGTACGATGCCAAGGCTAATGAACTGGCTACTTCCTTCAACAAGAATTTCGAAAAATTCGCTGACTTTGCAAGTGCAGATATGAAAGCTGCAGCACCGAAAGCGAACTGATTTTTTTGATTGCGAATTTCGAATTGTTAATTGCGGATTTAAAACGCAAGACTAAATATATAAACTCCTTCGTTAGTAATAACGAGGGAGTTTTAGTTTAAAAACCATTTATGAGATATTCGACTATTGTTTGTATTGCTATACTAATTATTTTCTCCCAATGCGATCGGGTAAGAAACAAAAATAATACTATTGGCAATAACATTTCATATGATACTACCCTGAATAAAAAGATGGAGGATACGCTCAAGATTCGCTGGCAAAGAGCAGATCCGGATCATCCTGCAACAGGACTAGCTTTTAATGATAATAACGCATTTTGCACTCTATCACATGACTCTCTCCATATTAAATTTCACCGAGGGGGAATTGGATTATATATTGACGTGTCAAACAAAAAATATTGGATTCAACTAAATGAAAACAGTTGCACATACAGGATAAAATACAAAATCATCGATCAAAGATTTATCATTAATAAATCAAATTTTAAAGTCGGAGATACAATCACTGGATTGTTGTTTTGTAAAGTCATTGGATCAAGAGACTCCTTAAATAAGACTGTCGATTCTGCTACTATTTCAGGTAAATTCAAATTAAAAATAAGAGATGAAATTTTTAATTGGTCCAGTCTTGATCAAGAGGCAAGGCACCAAGAATTAATTTCTGAATTATCGAATTCAAGGGCCGATACTATCAAACAATTTACAATAAAAAGATGCGGAATTGACTCAATTCCCGTAGGCCTCGCAAAATTTAAGAATCTGGAAGAGTTGGAAATTTCCGGAGTCGATTTAAAAAATTCTGATTTATCAATTTTATGTCAATTCAAGAAGCTAAAATATCTGGAAATTTCAGGAGTGCATTTAAAAAATACGGATTTATCAATATTATGTCAATGTAGGAAGCTAAAACATTTAAACGTTAGTGGATGTAATATTTCAAAACTTCCTAACTGTCTATTTTCTTTAAATAACCTTATTGAATTGAATATCTCTGGCAATGAAATAACTACGCTGCCTTCTGAATTGTTTACAATGAAAAAACTTACAATATTAAAGGCGAGCTTTAATCTTTTGACAACAATTCCTGATGAAATTTTAAACTTATATAATCTCAAAGTTTTAGACATTGATGGAAGAGGCCCAAGAAATAATATCAAAAAATTACCAAAAGGATTATTCAAAAAATTATCCAGATTAGAAGAATTCAATCCTCCCCATTGTATGGACTCCTCAGAATATAAAGATTTGGAACCAGTTAAGACAACGATGAAATTGTAATTCTTCCGTCAAAATTTTCGCAGAAAATTATGCGCGTAGGGCGGTGTGAACGGCGCCGCCGGAAAGCTTGCGGCGCCTTGATTTTTTGGTTCTTTTGCATCAAGGCAAAAGAACAGTGAAGAAATTGGGCTAAATTCCGAGTGAGTGAGTGCCACTCCCTCCCCCGACTAAAGTCGGGGGTTACTGAAAATGCGATGAATGCAGCGTGAAGCTATTACAACAGATTACTTCGCTACGCTCGTAATGACATCTACTATTCCAAAACGGCATTAGAATTGCGGCGCATACAATTCCTAAAAACACATCCATGAAGATAATTTATATTCTGATAGTCGGAGTTTTGTTTTTTATTATTTCGTGCACTAATGAAAGTGTCAGGAAAGATAGTACTGCTTCAATAGTACCGCACAATCTTCCATCTGATACCAGCAATGAGTATATCTATAAATTCATGCTGGAGATGATCAAGGAACAAAAGCTGGACATCAGGCATGGTTTGAGACTGGAGCCTCATGATAATTGCGACGAGAATGGCAATGATTCAGGGTATCTGAGATCATTGATCATCAAAGATCCTCCGCAGGAAACTAAACCAGCCAAAGAATCAGAACCTTTTACTGTCACAATCGATAGTTCCGGGGATTCTCTACATCTGAAAATTGTAGAAAACAAAGATTATACTTACGAATTCGTTGGGGCTACTTCCAATTTAGAAAACTGCTTTACGAGGGAGGACGTAAACTATATGCTTCAGCAAAAGAGAAAATTAAAATCCTTTAGTTGGGACAATTCAAGGTTGGGATTCGATACCACCAATAAAAAAGCGTGGTATTCATTTTCCGTCCCCCTGTTTTCAAAAGACCACAAAAAAGCAATCATGTCTGTCGAAGAAAGTTGCCCCGGTTTATGCGGTTCAGGGTATACGATGCTATTCACTAAACAAAATAACGTGTGGACGTCCCATTATGGCATCATGCATTTTCATTGAAAAATGCTGCTCTTTCAGGTCTCCCGACCTGAAAGCAATGGTTTGGTGTCTTCAGACACCGTACTAAAAGCATCCGAAGACGCAGAACCATTGTTCGCAAATCCAGAGACTTGGAAAACTCGCAAATTTGACCCCGAAGGGGTCATACCTTTATATAAAAAGAATCATTCCCCCATTCTCCCCGACCCCGACGAGGTCACACCAATGGTTGGTAAAATTGTGCAACACCGTCGGGGTTGTTGAGTGGTGGGAATGTCTTTACTATAAACGTGCGATACCTTCGGCATCGGGTACGGCACCACGCAAAGGCCATAAAGGTTCGATGCCTTCGGCATCAGTTGAAGGGTGCTTGGAACAAAGCGATATTAGAGTTGTGGGACGCGGGTTCATGAAATCACGTCTTTGTCAACTCAGCATTTTACTTTAGTTTTGAAGTTTCAACAGTAAATAAAACATACCAAAAAAATGGCGGCTAACGACGATTTTGCAGCAGACATCAATCTGAAAGAAGCATATGATAACCTTACTTCTGTTTTGTTGCCGGGAGAAACCATTATAGCCTGGGCCACCCAGCCAAGGATTTTTGCCATTGCCCATAGGCGTGCCATCATTGCAGCAACCTCAGGTAGATTTATTTATATAAAGAGAAAACTGCTAGGCGGATTTGATATGTTTGACTTCAGGTGGCAGGATATTGCAGAAGTTACTATCAAAGTCGGTATGTTTGGTGCAGGCGTTTTTTTCAAGGTAAATGATTCCGATGACATGAACACGATTATAAGTCGGTTCCGGATATTCCGGATGGATGGATTCGATAAAGAAAAAACCCAGGAAATATATCGCTTCGCGCAGGCACAGGACCAATCCTGGAGAGAGAAAAGGCGTATACGTGATCTGGAGGAGCTACGCGCAAAATCAGGAGGCATAAATATTGGAATGCCGGGAACTACGCCATCAGGAACTACTCATGAAGATCCAACGCTGAAATTGCAACAGGCCAAACAAATGCTCGATAATAATCTGATCACGGATAGTGAATACGAATCCATCAAGGCAAAAATCATAAATCAGATATAGGATCAACCGTATCTCAACTACAACCTCCTCCTACCCTCTTCAAAGGCACGCCCGTACCGAATGATACATCCGGGCGCGGGGACTTGCCACTTGCATAAGTTTGCGATAAAAAAATATTGAGTTTTTCATTGTGAAAACACGTGCTCTTTCAGGTCTCCAGACCTGAAAGCTATGGTTTGGTGTCTTCAGACACGATATGGAATCATGTTTCCACCAACTTGATGTAGCGTGGGGGCTAAAGCCCGTGAGAGTGGCACCTCCTCGCCCTACAAAAGATACAGGTTACTGAAAATTCTTTTTAAAACAGAGGATGCAAATTTGACCCCGTCGGGGTCATACCTTTATAGAAAAAGAGCCGTTCCAACCTTCCTCTGACCCCGAAGGGGTCACACCATACCGGACACATTTGTGCGACCCCGATGGGGTCGTTGGGAGGGAGGGTTGTCCTTTGCTATAAAGGTTCGATACCTTTGGCATCGGGAGTTGTCCGAAAAAAACGGACAACTGAAATCCATTGAAAAGGCACAAGCTTTCGCAACAGATTACTTCGCTGCGCTCGTAATGACAGCTACTAATCTCTTTAGTTGTTCAACCCTCTCCATGTGGAGAGGGTGCGCGACAGCGGGGTGAGGGGAAATCCCCGGCAGGGAATGACGTGCCATAACTGGGCGACCCTTTCTGCCGACAGGCAGGCACAAGGGTCGCCCCTACTTCCCATGACTGAAGTCATGGAACTAATACTCCCATCCGGTATACATGAATATAGCACCAACGACAGCTTCCCAAAATCCCGTATCTTTGCAGGCTAATTACGTCATATAGACATGTCAAAGAAAGGAAGAGTATTAGTAGCCATGAGCGGCGGTATTGATAGTACCGTAGCGGCTATTATGCTCAAGGAGCAAGGGTATGAGGTCATTGGCATTACCATGAAAACCTGGGATTACCAGACTTCAGGCGGTTCCGGTAAGGAAACCGGCTGCTGCTCCCTGGATTCCATCAATGATGCACGCGCTATTGCCCTGGAGCATGGCATCCATCATTTCATCCTTGATATCCGCGATGAATTCGGGGATATGGTCATAGATAATTTTGTAGACGAATACATAGCCGGCAGGACTCCAAATCCTTGTGTATTATGCAATACACATATTAAATGGAGGGCTTTGCTCAAGCGTGCCGATAAGCTGGAGTGCGAATTCATTGCCACCGGGCATTATGCGCGTTCTCGCTTTGAGGATGGTAGGCATATCATTTCCAAGGGACTGGATAACAGCAAGGACCAGAGTTATGTACTTTGGGGGCTGGATAAACCCAGCCTTGCGCGGACCATGCTACCGTTGGGTGGCTTCCATAAAAAGGACATCAAGCAAATGGCAATTGATTGGGGTTATACCGAATTAGCCGCCAAGAGCGAATCCTACGAGATCTGCTTCATTCCTGATAATGATTACCGCTCCTTCCTCAAACGCAAGGTAGAGGGCCTCGGAGAGCGCGTAGACGGCGGTGATTTCATTATGGTGGATGGAACCCATGTAGGCAAGCACCGTGGTTATCCGTTTTATACCGTGGGCCAGCGCAAGGGACTGGAGATTGCCATGGGCCATCCGGTTTTTGTTGTGGATATAGATCCTGTCACCAATACAGTCTATCTCGGCGTTGAGGAAGATTTGCAAAGACGCGGAATGATCGTGAAGGATATTAATCTTCAGAAATACGATATCATGCCGGAAGGCCTGGAAGTATTGACCAAGGTTCGTTACAAGGATCCCGGAGCCATGAGTATGGTGTACAATGAACCTGACGGAGGCATACGCACTGAATTCTTCCACGGGGTAAGCGCCATCGCTCCCGGGCAATCTGCCGTATGGTACGAAGGCGATGATGTAGTTGGTGGAGGCCACATCCACAAGAGTCTGGATATCTAGAATATTTTCTTATATTTGGATTCCGATTGCCAAAAAATGAAAACCGTCTTTTCCTGCTTTGCTTTATTGCTTGTGCTCTTCTCCTGTACCCGGGAAACACATGATGTACTTGAGCTGCCTGCCAATGGCAAGATTCGCGGACAAGCGGTTCTTGTAGAGAACAATAATTTTTATGCTTACAATGCAAGTCAGGGCATCAAAGTATCCATTGAAGGTACGGGCATGACTACGATCACAGATTCGGCCGGTCTTTATTCATTCAATAATTTGCCGTTTGGATCTTATACCGTAAGCTTTTCAAAACCCGGTTATGGTTCCACCAAAATATTTAATCTCAGTTGCTATGGAAACGGGGAAGTGGATGTAAATCGCACATTGGTTTGCAAATATCCTGCCTACGGATTTTATCATTTATTGCCTTCCTCTTATTCAATTGGCAAACCATCCGGGGATACCTCCTATCATCTTACCCTTGATATATTTTGCAAGGACGAGGTGGGCACTACCATAGATAATATATCAGCTATATTGGCATTTGGTTTGGAAAAAGATTTTACCCTGGATGATAAAAGCTGTTTGTATTTTACCCAGCTCAATTATATTAACCCAAATTCAGCTACCGGCTTAAACATTGAGTACACAGAATTTGTAAAAATCATAAAATACTGGCGCTTGTATATGAAAGGACAGAAAATCTATCTTAAGGCTTATCCTTATAATTCTTATTCAGGCTATACGGATCTTGCCAGGGGAAAGATGATTCATGCTGCCATCGGAACTCCTGCAACAACCTCCTTCATCATCCAATAAATAAAAAATGAAAACCGCCATTCTTTACTTCTCCGTTATCCTGTTAATGCTTTCCTGCACGAAGGAAACCATAGTAACACATACATCGCCATCCGATGGAATACTTACAGGAAGAGTCATCATAGCCAATATCCCTGATCCCCTGGCAAAAATGGGAGTGCGCGTCTCTTTACCGGATATAAACATGAGCACCCTCACAGATTCCAACGGACTATATACCATCAAAAATATTCCCATGGGAACATATTCCATACTTTTCCAGAAAGAGGGTTGTGCGGATTTCAGGATATTCAATTATATTTCCTATGGTAAAGGTGAGATAAAATATCCTGTCACCGTCTTATATAAAAATCCCGTCTTTACTTTCGATAGCCTGGTCACATCTCCGAAAAAAGTAATACGGGTTCCCGGTGATACTGGCTACTTTGTTGGCATCGATTTTTCTTTCAATAACCCGGACAAGTCCGAAATGTCCGGAGCATTGGTTTTTGGAATAAAGCCTGACGTAGCACTGAATAACAGTAACTGCCTTTTAAGTACAGCATATTCGCCTATACCGAATAATCCCAATGTTTATTCGAATTATGACATCACCGAATTTGTAAGATCCCTACGGTACATGGGTCTACATCCAGGTGGAACAACCATTTACATAAAACTGTATCCTTGCAATTACCTATCCTCCTATAAAGACCCGAAAACCGGAAAATATATTTGTCCTGCCATTGGCCCACCTGCAAGTGCCTCCTTCAAAATACCTGACTGATAATATGAAAATAACCATTTACTGTTTTTGCTTGTTTCTTATGTTATTTTCCTGTACCAAGGAAAGCATTAAAAATATACAGGTGCCATCCAATGGGAAGATATCGGGCAGAGTGATACTATCAACACGCAATTTTTATTTTACCAATGAAAGCCAGGGAGTATCAGTTAACATTCCTGAACTGAACCAGACTACGCAAACGGATTCGAGCGGGTTATATATATTCCGGAATATTCCTCAGGGGACATATACTCTCTGCTTTCAAAAGCAGGGATTCGGAGACCTCATGATATTCAATGTGAATTGCTATGGGAATGGTGAGGTAAATCCGGATGTTATACACCTCTACAATAATCCAACATATACTTTTTATGATCTCTACGTGCATCCGAACGATACAAATTATAATTTATCCGTTGGTTTTAATACCCATGATCCGGACCAGGTAACAATGCAAGCGGTTATGGCATTCGGATTAACTCCTGATTTTTCCATAAATGATAAAAGTTGCCTTTACATATGCGCTATATCCAGTATCCATGACAATTCTCACAATTTCACCTATGTCAATTATTCGGATTTGGTAATTTTGCTGGAATACATGGGGAAAGAAACCAAAGATAAAACCATTTACATAAAGCTGTATCCTTATGATTACTCCGTTTCAGGATATAAGGACCTCAGAACAGGAAAATACATCTATTCACCTTTAGGCAAACCTTCCACCGCCCAATTTATCATGCCATAATATGAACAAACAAGAACAATACGAACTTCTCCTTAAGCAAATGCAAAGCCTCATTGTTGACGGCATCCCGGCTGAGGGAAATATTTGCAATCTGCTGGCTTTATTAAAAAGTGAAATGAATCTCTTCTGGGTCGGCTTGTATATGCGTACCGGAGAAAATACCCTGGGGCTTGGGTCCTTCCAGGGATTGCCCGCCTGTACAGTGATACAATTTGGGAAAGGCGTATGCGGAACCACTGCTGCCAAACAGGAAACACAGATAGTGGATGATGTAACGCTTTTTCCCGGGTATATAGCTTGTCATGCAGAGGCTGCTTCAGAGATTGTAGTCCCGGGATTCAAGGATGGCAAGATCCATTTTGTACTGGATGTAGATAGCGTGGAAAAAGCAAAATTTGATGCCATTGACAAGGAGTATCTCGAGAAGGTGGCAAGGATGATAGAAGGGATATACTCAAATATTGAATCTTAAATATCGAATAATAAATATTAAAGCAGGCTCAAATCAGCTCAACTTTCCGCGAAAGACAAATATAATTCTTCGAGGATACGCTCGGTACAATCTGCAGGAATTTTTGAAGTCCCTTTTAAGGGATTTAGGGGTAACTTTGCGAGAAATAAAATCTGCGAAATTATCTGCGAAAGACATCAGCGGAAATCAGCGAGAAAAATAAAAAATGAAGGAAAAGAATATACTTGGTTTAAAGCTCCCCACTGATCCGCGCTGGGCAGAGATGACAAAAGCCAGTCTGGAAGAGATCCTGACAGACCATGCCTATTGCGAGCAAAAAGCCGCTTCCACCTGTATTTCCATCATTACACAGTTTCCTAATTTCCCCCAGATCGTGGAAAAACTCAGTCCCCTTGTTACAGAGGAATGGGGACATTTTCGAATGGTTTTGCGCGAACTCAAAAAGCGTAAACTCAAGCTCGGGATGCAGCGCAAGGATCAATACGTAAATGAGCTGATGAAGCTAATTCGATTTGGAACAAGCCGGCAGGTTTTGCTGGTTGAAAAACTGTTGGTTTTCGCATTGATTGAAGCCCGTAGCTGTGAAAGGTTCAAGGTGCTGTCAGAACAAATAGAAGATGAGGACCTGAAGCGCTTTTACCACGACCTGATGGTAGCTGAGGCCGGACATTACCGACTTTTCATAGACCTTGCCAATATCCAGATGGAGGAAGCGATCGTACGAAATAGATGGAATGAGCTTCTTTTAGCGGAAGCGGAGATCATGAAGAACCTGGAAGTGCGGGGGGACCGGATTCATTAAGTCCAGTTTACAGTTGGCAGTCAACAGTCAACAGTCAACAATGACCTTAGCTAACAATCGCTAGTTAGCTTACCAGTCTGGCTACTATTTTATCAGCAGTTTTCTGTAATTCAACCTGATCCACCTTCATTTTGGGTTTCTCGAAATTAATATCGCCTACGGTTTGAAGCGGAATAAGATGTATATGGGCATGAGGAACTTCCAATCCGATGATAGCCACTCCTATCTTCTTGCATGGAATTGCCCTTTCAATGGCAGGGGCAACCTTTTTAGCAAACAGAAACAGGCCGGTATAAAGGTCATCTTCAATATTGAAGATGTAATCCACTTCCTTCTTTGGAATAACAAGGACATGTCCTTCAGCAAGAGGCGTTATATCCAGGAATGCCAGGTAATTCTCATCTTCTGCAATCTTGAATGATGGAATTTCACCGGAAACGATCTTTGAAAAAATGGAAGCCATTTCTTGGGGTTATTAAGTTATAGGGTTGACTAAGAAATTAAGGATTACCTTCACTCGTAAATCAAATTACTCCCTGGTAATCTTGACAACTTCAAGTTTAAGCGTACCTGCAGGGATGGTAACTTCAACGGTATCACCTATCTTTTTACCAAGCAAGCTTTGCCCTATCGGGCTTTTAACGGATATTTTACCTTCCTTAAGGCTCGCTTCGGTTTCAGAAACGATCTTGTATTTAACATCCTTCTTCGTATTATGATTCTTTACATACACCGTAGAAAGGATCATTACCTTACTGGTATCCATGCTACTCTCATCAATGATCCTTGCGTTTGCAATAGTGTTCTGCAACTTGGATATCTTGGCCTCCAGATGCCCCTGGGCATCCTTGGCAGCATCATATTCTGCATTTTCTGAAAGGTCTCCCTTGTCCCTCGCCTCTTGTATCTGCCTGGCTATTTCAGCGCGCCCCTTGGTGGTAAGCTCCCTGTGCTCTGCATTCAACTTATCTAATCCTTCCTGTGTAAAATAAAAAACTTCAGCCATGACTACTAATTAATTAAAAACTCAACGTCCCCCGGATTGGGAGACGTTGAGTAAAATCTTATACAAATATATAACCTTTTTTTTCTAAAGTGTCAGCTTTAGACCAAAAGTATGTGTTCCTGTGAAAATGGAAGAACGGTAAGAATAATCAACACCAAATCTCTTGCCTTTACTCTTGTCACCGAAAGGAAGATCCACGGTAACACCTGCAGACGGACCTACCAATGCCTTGGTACGGATTTCAGAACTGAAGATATCCGCTTCGTAATTGAAGCCGCCACGAAGCATCAAAAAGCTTCTGTAGCTATACTGTAGTCCTACTATCTCCTGATCCTTATCAAATGCATTGGACATGAAAGAAGCTGCAATGGTCAGTTTGTTATCGCTAAGGGAATCAAAGTACAGGTCGTATGATGCACCTATATTCAGCATGGATGGCAATTCAAATTCATTCGCACGATTTTCTATAGTCATGGAATAGGAAGAACCATCAATTAATGCACGTGTGGAAAGACCGCCACCACTGAAAGACATGGTTGGCCCAACATTACGGAGGGAAACACCGATCTTGATACGGTCCTTATGGCCTCCGAATTCACCGGCAAAATACTGGATACCTGCATCAATGGCAATGCCTGAAGCACTTACGGAAGTAACGCCTTCGCTGAGTCCGCGCATCAAAATACCTGCACGGATGGCATTGGAGAATTTGTGAGCATACCCTACGCCTATGTTCACCATGGATATCCTGTAGGAACCCTGGATCGGTTCAGGACTATTCACTGTAGTAACAGGAATATCCCCGAAATCCCATGAGGTTACAGAAAGGCCAATGGCATCATCAGCTCCGAGGGTTTGTGCAAATCCAAATGCATTGATATTGATACCTACGGCAGAGTTACCCAGCCAGCTTACCCTTGAAGCAAGGAATTCAGTCTGGTGTATGTCTGCAAGGCCCGCAATATTGAATTGCATGCATTCCACGCCGTTGATACCGGCAACATTCACGCCGCCCCATCCGGAACTTCTTGCCCATGGATTCACCAGGAGCTGTTGTGCGCCTGACTGGCCTACGCGGTCCGGATTTCCGGCCATTACAGATTGTGAAAGGGCCACCCCGATCAATAATCCAACTATATTTTTAATCATCTTACTCATTTTTCTGCTTTGATAATTTTATTAGAAAGTATCCATATCGATCGGCCTCATTACGCCAAACCACTTAAGCACTTTTTCCCCAAGGTCACCTGCATTAACATGGATCAGGTAAACACCACTTGCGATAGGAACGCCTGCTGTGTTTTTCAGATCCCAGTCAAGGAAAGTGGTGCGCAATTTTTCCAGCACATTGGGATCCTAAGCTTAGAATTCCACGTGGACAAGTTGTCGCG
>JADMIO011434935.1_pt1 | contig 93178 bp, 92 predicted proteins | sample 8958161 | NCBI WGS metagenome assembly JADMIO01 (sample SAMN16585339, study PRJNA669376) | soil metagenome | isolation source: Crop rotation soil | place: USA: Cullars Rotation, Alabama | collected 2011
GCCGCGACTTCAAGTCACGTGAATTCCAAGCTTCGGATCCCACTGTGCTGGAAAGAAATTTTCAGCCGCGACAATGGCAACGGCCAACGTAACCGCCAACCAATCAAGGTTCTTAAATTCGTCGAGGGAGAAATAACCGATCCCAAACAGGGCGGCCACAATGCCCGCACCCAAGACAAAAAAGACATAGTTGGTATAAGAAGGTGAGCTCTGCTGATCGAGCCAACGCACCTGAAATCTTCGCTGCTTTTCGGTGCTGAACTTTTGGAAGCGCTTTGGGGGCACCGGCACTCCTATGGAAGGTTGTGGAAAACAATAATGGAGACCCTTGGGCGCTCTGTCAATTGCTGATTTGTCCGATTTTCGGGCCTCGGGGCGGGTTCATTCAGCCCGGGTCGGGCCGATAGGAATCTGATGCTGATCGTCGTGCTCATCGCGCTGGCGTTGCTCGTTGCTCACCTAAAGGGCGGAAAGCTAAGCCGGCTCGGTCATCCCCATCTTCATGGCTTGCGTTTTCTTGGTGTCGCAGTGGTTCTACAAGTAGTGGCATGGAAGCTATTGGCGTCGCATACTAATTGGCATCCTGAGTATTTCTACTTAGCCAGTTGGGTTTGTTTGTTGGCATTTTTGTTTCAAAATACAAAAGTAAAAAGCTTACGAATTCTCACATTAGGAACGATCCTCAATTCCATCGCCATCGCAGCCAACGGTGGAACCATGCCAATGGACAGGGGAGCAGCAGCGCATGCGGGACTTCGTTTCCGTAGTAACTACTGGTACAACTCGATGCCGCTTAAACACCCGCGGATTCCTGTTTTGGGTGACTATTGGGCCATTCCTCAATCATGGGGTTTGTTGGCTAACGCATTCTCAATAGGGGATGTATTAATTGGAATCGGATTTAGCATTTGGATGTGGAAAACGGTGTTTGACGAGTCACTTGATCCGGTTGAAGAAACAAATACCGAGTTAAGCGACGCTGCTTAGTCGAGATTTTCAAAAGTGCTGGCATCTTCAAAAGTGAATACACCAGTCTGATTTTCATGCTGAGCAAGCCAACCCATTAGAACACCAAGCGGGATCGGCTTCTTAATAAAGAAACCTTGACCGACATCACAGCGAAGTAACCGCAACTCATGTAGAGCTGCTGCGGTCTCAATACCTTCAGCGACCACCTTCATCCCCAGTTTGTGGGCAAGTTCGATGGTTGACTCAACAATGGTGGCATCCTGAGGATTTTCGGTGAAGTTTTCTACAAAACTTTTGTCGATCTTGATAGTAGAGAATGGCTGACCGCGTAAGTAGCTGAGTGTTCCATAACCTGTACCAAAATCATCGACAGAAAGCTTTACACCTAGATCGTTGATTTGGTGCAAACGCTCAAGCATGCGTTCAGAGGGTGTCAAGAAACTCAATTCAGTAATTTCCAACTCAAGACGATCAGCTCGCACCTTGTGTTGAAGTAGTGACTTTTGTAAATAGTCCAAAAAGTCTGGATCATTTAAGTCACGAGCAGAAATATTGACTGACCAAGTTATTTTGAATCCTTCGCTATCAGCGCGATTGGCCGCGTCGAGTGTGCGATCGAGAACCATCCGGGTGATTTGAGAAATAACACCACTTTTTTCAGCCAAAGCAATAAATTCTGACGGAGCAACCATACGACCATCCCGTAACCAGCGAACAAGTGATTCAACACCCACAATTCGATTAGTACCGAGATCGACTTGTGGTTGAAATTCAAGCTCGAAGTTTCCGGCATCAATATCCGCGCGCAATCTTTCGATGACCTGACCCTTGCCCTGACGACGACGATCTTCGCTAGGGGAGTAGAACTGCAAGCCAGTGCGCTCAGTCTTAGCTGAATACATGGCGAAGTCAGCCTTTTCGAGTAAATCGTTTACCTGGTTACCGTCTTCCGGGAAAAGTGCCACACCGGAACTAGCACCAATGGAAGTAAGGATTCCATCACCGAGATCAATAGGCCGTTCAAGCGCGCGAAATACATTTCCTAAAACTTCTGTAACTCGTTCCACACTGGCATCGTCGAGAATAAAGGCAAACTCATCACCGCCGAGACGAGCAACCATGTCATCGCCGCGCAGATTGTTTTGAAGACGCCTACCAACTTCTAACAACAACACATCACCCACACTGTGGCCGTGCTCGTCGTTAATTGCTTTAAACCCATCAAGATCAAGTACAACGATCGCACCAGTGGTCCCATTTTTCACAGCTTGTTCCATGGATTTCTCGGCGCGGTCGGCGAATGAAACTCGGTTGGGGAGTTGGGTTAATGCATCGTGCTTTGCCTGATGCTCTCGCGACAGTGCTGTGTAACCGGAATATGCAACGGTTCCAATAGCGATAACAAACGCCGGAAATAGCCACGGGTAAATCACCACCGTTACGCATAACACCGGTGCAAGTAAAGCCAATACGGTTCCCGTGGCAAAGTCGGTGGAAGATCCTTTCAGTGTCGAGGAAAGTACCGGCGTACCAAAGGCAAAATGATCAAACAACGCATAGAAAAACAGGTGAATCAGTTGAAACGCTAGGGCGACCAAAAGGATTGCACTTACCACGCGAAACGAAATGAGATGGTGCGAAACAATGTCTTTCGGTATGCCTAGCCCGTTCAGGATGAGAGCGGTGAAGAATATGAAGCTCGTAGTCGAGCATGCGTTGAATAGAAAGTTAGCGATGGGTTTGCGTCTTTTTAACGCAGCGATGGTGGTAACCGATATGCAGCTAATAAGGGCAAGAAAAGGCCAGCCGATGGCAACCAACGTTAGAAGTGGTAAGTCGTATATGAATATCAAGACAGATTCGTTTTTGCGTGGAATCTCAATTGATGCCTCAGATGTCCATCCCACCAGGACGGCGGTTGCTAGCAGCGTGACCGAGAGTTCTGCTCTAACGGGGTGGTTGCTTAGTGCATAAGTCACAATAAGCAACCCTGACATCATCCCGTAAGCAATCAGAGCGATTGCGGCTCTCGGGTTTACATCTGCTGGAAAGAAGACAAACTGTTTTTTAACTTTGGACACGGCTGGACCCTACTCCGCACCGTTCTCTGAATGTTTCTTAGTCTCTATCGAGCGCGAAGACTTGGTTTGGCTGTACGTGCACGAAGTTTCGGTGTAACGACACCTGGTCGACCACGAAGTACTGGTTTCGCTTTTGGCGCTTTTGGAACAGTAATTTTGGTTGCCTTTGGCATTGTTGTCACAGCACCGGGACGTCCACGAAGTTTTGGTGTCGCGGTAGCAGCGCTAGCGGCTGTAGCCGAAAGTGTTAAAAGCATGCTGGCTGTTGCTGCACCGGCTATAAGTCGCTTCATCATTTTATTGTCCCCCCAGATTTTCAGTTCATTTATTGAACGTGCAAAGGTTCTCGAAGCGCACAGACATAACCTTTAGAGATGGGGTTCAAAATGAGTCAAGCGACCCACGTTTTTGCCGATGATGGGCAACTCTTTAGGTCACCCGACCTAGGCCGTTAGACCCAGAAAGCTCATAAGTAGGGTGTCTCGAGTACCAAATCTTTTGGTTAAGCGAGTACATTTGCTGGTGTGGGTGTTGCGTCGCCACCGCCAAGACTTTTTAGATCGACATACCTGTTGGAACGAGCGGAAACTTCGCCCATGTAATCAGCTAGTAAATACTCTTGTAGTTGTCCGCGGTCACGAATGCCCATGCCTAAAAGCCACTGCATTTTGACGATGGCCATTTCGTCAGTCATATCCCCACTTGTAAGAGCGCCCAATTCCAGAGCCCATGCTCCGGCATCATACTTATCAGCTTGAACAGTACCGGCGTTAAAAGGGCTAACGAGCATTACCGGCACCTCTAGATTATTGGCACGTTCAAGTACGGGCCGGAACTTATGAGGAACATTTCCGCTTCCCTTAGTAACAAGAATCATTCCCGATGGAAGGCTCTCTTCGTTTTGAAGCATCGGAAGGTAAAGATTTGGATTTGGACCAGTGTGAAGTTTTATCGCAACGATGTTTTCATCAAAATCTGAAAGTGCTCTAATAGAAGGCGGACGAAAGCTGGGGGCAGTTCTTAACAATTCCAAGTTCAGGCGGATTCCATCAGCGTCGAAGTGAGCCAAAGCGGGGAGAGCTGGTGATATGAAAGCATCAAACTCTTTGTCGTTTATCTTCTTTGTCCGACATGCGCGGAATACGTCATTGTCGAATGCGATGCCAACCTCTGCATAACCGCGGTGTGCAAAGGCAACTGTCGCTAGTGCACCACCTACAAGATTTTGGCGTGCATCAGCGCGCAGGGCTAAGAGAGGAAGCTGCGATCCAGTAAGAATGATGGGTTTAGTTAATTGTGTGCCAAATGCCAAGCTAAGCGCGCCACCAGACTCGGCCATCGTGTCCGTACCGTGAGCGACGAGGAACCCATCGAACTCGCCGTACCGCTCCTGGATAACGGCAATTAACTTCATCCAGTCTGAGGCATCGATGTCAGTACTGTCCTTGTTGGCGACTTGAACAGCGCTCCAATCCGCTAAACCCCGAATTTCTGGAACCGCATTAAGGAGGTCATCAATACTTAGAGCAGGTACCAACGAGCCCCCCGGTCCGGGCACCATCGCCACTGTTCCACCCATTCCAAGGATAAGGATTCTTGGCTTGCGCGAGAGCGTTGATGCTGGAGATGCCGTCATAGGTTGAAATTGTGACAGTAACCTCGCAATTCCAACAAATCGTGAGCGCCCTGATCCACTCGCAACTCAATAGGCTGAGATTTTCGTTATTTACGGCGGTTCCGGTACCCTCGTTACAAATGTTTTCCGCGGCTGAAGCAGTTCAAATACAACGAATTTTTTTCAAACTAGGTGGCACCTGGGACATGGTCGAAAGTGCTTTAGGTTTGCACGGTAGGGGATTCTTAGACGACGCAGCGGTGCATGATCTCGAGACTCGGATGGGAGTAATCAGCAATCATCGAGCTCATTTTGTTCGCCCAGCTGAAATTGCACTTGATAGGTCATACCCGCAGATGGCCATGGCCGCTGGCATTAACTACTCCGAGGAAAGACTTGCCAAGGAACTGTGGGCGATATTGGGGGAGGTGCACCAAGAGGGAAACGTTGAGGATGTTGTACGTGAATGGTGTCCATCTTATGGACAATACGTAAGCGGCCCTTTTGTTCCGCTATTCAGTGGGGACAGTTCACATTTGCGCCAACCATACATAGCAGTTATGGCGGCTTACCTCTTTGAGCAATTGCTAATGAACCCTAAGAGGCAAATTTTGGGAGCTCAGGGGACTGATACCGCAGACGTAGCGCTACTGGCCTTAATGGACGCATTTCTGTACGACACAGCCCTTCCTCCCGTTTTATTAACTGGTGGGAATCGTTCGCATAATGAACCGTTCAGTGACACTCCAGAGAACTTCTTAAATCAAGCTCTTATTGCAACTCGCCGTCTAGAGGCCGGGGCATTTTGGGTTTTTGCACGACATTTATATAGTGGCGCTGATTTTGTAAAAATTGATCCGGAAGAAACTCGTTCTATCGAAGGGCAATCGACTTTTTTTGCAAGTCACAGAACGGCTGACAGTATCCAAGCGTTGCTTCGCCGAACTCCTCCAGCAAACCCCGATGAATGGCAACTACCGCCCATTTCTCATCCACTACACAAAGCTAATTTCGAGAATATTTTTGAGGCTCTAGGTCGAACGAGAACCGTAAACCTTGGTGATTTAAATTCACTTGGCGATCAATGGGACGCGATCGTTGGAAGGTCGCCAAAACGTCAAGCAGTAGTTATCGCCGCCCATAGTCTTGGCAATTCTTCAAACCCCATCCGGGAAGCCGCCAAGCTTGCTGCTAGACGAGGGGACCTCGTAATTGTGGTCAGCAGAAGTTTGATTGGAAATGTGTCGCCAAGATATATGGGTTCAATCATCTCCGCCAACCGGGAATTAGAAGTTGAACAAGAAGGTCGCAAGGAAGAACTTCGTACAAAAATCGCTGCCAATCTTAAAACTGCAGGCAAGAGAATTGATAATCCACTTACACACTTCCACAATTACGATCGTGATCTCAATGACGCTTTGGAATATGAAGAGTCATTTACCCCACAAATCATTGCTGGCCATCATTTAAATGCCGCTGCTGCGCGTGCCATTGCTGTTCGCGCAATCATTGGCGATTTAGACCAAGACCAAACTCGCCAACTGATGGATTCCTTTGCTGCCGCTCGCGGCCTCGGACTCGAGTCAATGGGAGCCCAGCTAATCGAGTCCTAGCGCCGAGAATATATGTTATGTTGAGTTAGGTGTAAGGCCAGGTCAAGATGCCTTAACAAGGACTCTGGCGTCCACTTCTCTTCCGTCGACGGCGGGCAGGGAAGCTTCGATTGCGGCTCTGACACGGTTACCCCAATGACGATGGGTTCGTAGTGTCGCGCTGACTGACGGAACAAGTCGTATTTGGTGTTGTACCAGTGCATTCACGTAGGACGAAAGGAAATGGGCGGCGAGTGGTGCATCTCCCTCACTGATTGCGTCGCATTCATTTATGGCACCTGGCTTAACAACACAAAACGTACGAGCAAAAAAAGCAAGTGCTTCAACTCCGGGCATAATAAAGTTTGTGTCACCAAAATCAAAAAATGTCATACGAGATCGCGATACAGCGACATTTCTTGGCCACAAGTCCCCGTGTGAAAGTACAGCGTTGGGGTATTTGCTGGGAAAGTCGAAACCAGCTGCGTGTAATAAGCCAACTTGCTCCCCTAGGCAACGTGCCACTGACTCGCGACGAAGACGGCTTTGGGGAACATAGAGAGCAGGTTTTCCGGGGCCCCATTGGTAAGCATAAATATGCCCGATATTGCGGCCGCGCTCAGAGTCGATTGGGCGACTTAGAGCTCCGTTTTCGCCACGAAGGATGGGGGTTCCGTGAAATCCGATGGCGTTTGCTTTTTCAATGAGTAACGCGAGCGTTTCAACGGACACTGCGCAACCACCAGGAGTTTGAAACTTTATTCCAATAGTGTTGGTGCCGTCATTGGTTCGTAATACCGAACCGTTTCGGAAGGGTTTTTCTAGCGTTAGCTTTCTAGCCAGATGTTCCTCCGCGACTTCAAGCACTTCATCAGCAAACTCTGGCATCACAGCATTTTCACACGACGGTGAGACAGACGCCAGTTGCGCATTGTGCATTCTCAGACTATGTGGCCCATTGCTCGTTCGGCTACTTCAACTTTTTCCCCGAAATTCACTGCTTTGACCGCATCACGTCCGGCAATGATTGTACTTATCGACGTGAGTAACGTGGCGTAGTACGGCTTGCCAGATACTTTTAACTCATCCACCATGCCCATGGCTCGAAAATGTTGGGAATCAGCACTAAATCGATACCATCTTAAAATCCAAGGTTCACTACCACCATTGAAGTCATTGGCAATTGTGTGGGCGGCAGAAGCCGCCTTTTGTAGTGCCTCAACCTCGTGTGGTTTTAATCGGCACTCGTCCGGAATCCTGCGAATAACGGGTCGGCCCTCCAAGTCATAAGTCCTAAAGCCGCGACCTTTGCCGGCATCAATAGCTGCGTAGAGATTTACGACATGACCCGCAATTGTTTTTGCTGCTTTGCGAGTTTTCTTTCTCTCTATTTGTTCAGGGGTTTTGTTACGCCACGACATGATCAGTAGTCACTCCCCGTTCTGACAACCACCTGAACACCATATCTTCAAAGTGTGCATCCATCGTTGTTGCGAGAGTCGCGGCCTCCGTTAGCTCGCCTCGCAGGGAGCGAGACAATGTCATCGTTTACAACGGTGGCAACAACATCATCGCCCTCAAGAACAATTTCTAACTCTGCGCCTTCAGGCAGATGATTGATGTCAAACTCATCCCCCACCGCCACACCAGTTTTTGCTGCATCTCCCAAGCTAGCGAGAGCATGAGCGAAACGCCGAGTAGGCAGACTTGGAGGCACATCTCTGAATGGTGGGTCACTGGGCACCTCCCTATTAAGGCTGATAACGGCAAAATACGCAAAATGAGCGAAGTATCTGGCGGCGGTGAGAACTTCCTCTGTATCCTTACTGAGCGATGAAAGCGCCGTCTCTTCCCCGAGCCAATCCTGTTAAAGCTGCCCGCCGAGTGCCCCAGCAGTGGCGCGTTCCTCTATGGATTTTGCTGGCTACAACCGTGTACGCATTTTGGGTAACTCGCCACGTTTGGTCGGGTATTCCCGGCGGACAAGATTCGTTAGGTCATATTGTTCGCACCAACTTTGCATTGAAAGAACTCTTCCCCCACTTCCGTACCGATGGTTGGTTGTTCCAATATGGGACAGGAAGTCGTCCATTCGAAACGTATGGACCTGGTTACGCAATGACAATCGGATTAATTCGTTTAGCAACCCTTGGACAACTCTCAACGGTTGGATCGGTGGCATTTCTTGGTGTGGTTTCTTACGCCGCTGTGCCATGGTCGGTAGCTTTTTTCACTTCACGACTTAAATTTCCTCCCTTGGCATGTGCGACCGCGGGTGTGTTGGCATTATGTATCGAAAGCAACTTTGGTGGCGGTCTAACTGGTCTTTACGACATAGGACTATTGCCGAACACCTATGCCATTCCGTTGTTCTTTTTTACATTGGGTTCGCTGTTGTGGTTGTGGGAAAAACCGCGACGGCTTAATTTCAGTATTTGCGTAATTTTTATCTCTGTTCTTTTGCTGACGCATCAAATATCAGTTTTGTCATTGGCCATTTGTTTACCAATACTGGCTCGATATGCCGTAGTTACCTATAAAGCATCGTTTGAGCGAGTGCAATGGATTTGGTTAGTCGGAGTAACAACTATTGGTCTCACATTGTTTTGGTTTCTTCCCGCAGTCGGTAGTACTCCCGAACATGGCGCCGTCGTAACTCTTGCACGACCGACCTTCTCTCAGTTTTGGCACAGCGTGTGGACTGGCCATGCCATGGCAAGTATGTTGGCTGTACGTCTTGCGTTGTTGTCGTGGGTGATAGTTATTTGGCGAGCGATCAAAGGAAAAGAATCTTTTAGCGCGGTAATTCCAATCATTCTTTCTGTCACTCTTGTATTTGTTTCTTATCTGATAGCGGCCCTATTTGGCAACAGCGACATCTCATTAGAGCTACCTAATAGAGCTTTTGCTTACATTGGCCTCTTCGGAATCATGCCACTTGGTTTGGTTTGTTACCGCGGTTTTGATGCTTTGCGCAATCTGCCAAACACCAAGCCATACTCCATCGACATTGTGGCTGTAAGCCTGGCGTTGTTACTTATATTTGTGTTCACCACCACAAAACCACAACGCAATATTCGCCAAACCTACACAAAGGTAACGGCAGCATTTGCCAAATTGGTTAAAGACGTTGATAAGAAAACTCCTCCTACAGGTCGGATCCTGTTTCAGCGCGATAACTCTGAATATGAAGACACCGGAATAGGAACTCCCCCACGTTGGATGGTTTGGAAAAATAATCACTGGAATCTTCATATGTTTGGCTGGGAAACATCACCGGCTGTCTCCGCCAGTGATCTTGCTGATCGTTTTGGGAAGACCGACGCTTCCTTAGATGCTCCTCTACTTCGTCGTTTTGGAGTGGCAAGCGTCGTTGCTTACGACGACGGAACGATTGAAAAACTCGATGCAGATACTAAAAACTTTGCATTTCAGTATGAGGATGATCCGTTCCGCGTTTACAAGGTGCTACCTGCGCAAGGAAACCCGCAGTCTGAACAGCTCCTTCAGCAAGTACCAAGTTCAAAAGAGAAAAACAACTTTGCCCCTAACGGCAACTTGACGGTATCTACTGTTAGTTCAAAGTTCAATCACGTATATCTTCGTTATGCAGCAGAACAAAAGACGAACGCTACGGCAGCCATCACCTGGAGTCGTGGTTGGCATGCCTATGTGGATGGCAAAGAAATTCCAGTTCTGCGCACTAACGATTCGATTATTCAGCTTGCTTTGCCGGCTGGCAACCATCGTTTAACTTTTGAATACTCGATGGATATCTATACGCGCATCGGCCAGTTAATTAGCCTGTTCGCGATAATCATTTTCATAATGCCATCTAGTTGGCTGCGTCGAATTACTACACCCAAGAAACCCACAGGAAATAAAGAAACTGCTTCTGCTAGTTAGTGCTGTGAGCTACGGCGGGTTCTATTTCGTCATCATTTAATCGGGCTGTGCGTTCCGTTAGATCAATCACCGGAATTTCATCCAAAACAACCGGCTCTAAATCTTTCTTCTCGTCAGCACGATCAGCGATTCGGTCTCTGGCTTGTGGCTCTTCAGTGAACTTCTCGGCTACTGCAGCCGCCAACGAGAGGTAAGCAGCACGTGTAGTGGTGCGTAATTCGTCTATAGCGGTTTCAGCACCTGCTTCAAGATGTTGATCCCACGGAACACGAACGATGTCAGCAACGCGTTTTTCAAAATGGTGTTCCATGCGTTGTACCTCTACTAACGAATCACCTCGGACACCATTAATAACAGCAACAGCGTTCTTAACCAAGTTTTCATAACCGTGTTGTTCTAACCAGTCAATCGTAAGACTAAGAGCACGCGCACTATCGACACTTGGTGCCATCACAACAACAAGTTCATCTGCCATATCAAGAATCCCGCGAGTAGCGGAATCGAGAATTCCAGTACCGGTATCCATTAGCAAGATGTTGTAGTGGTGCTCCAGTAAATCGATTGCTTTGTGATATTCCTCTTCACCCATCGCGGTAGCAATACGTGGATCGTCATCGGATGCCAAAACTTCCAATCGCGTAGGTGCCTGTGAGGTGTAATTACGCATCTCGGCATATCTATCTACGTCTTCAGAGTTCTCAAGCAAGTCTGAGAGTGTCTTTTGCGTCTCTCTACGTACTCGATAAGCAAGTGAACCGGCGTCGGGATTACCGTCAAGCGCAATTACCCGGTCGCCCCGCCATGCCGCGAATACGTGACCCAGCATCACAGTCGTCGTGGTTTTACCAACACCACCTTTTCGACTTATCACTGCAATGCGACGTGTTCCCTTAAGTGGTGTGCGAACTCGCTTTGCAGTTTCTTTTTCTTTGATCTCTGTTTCGCTTGGACCAAAGTTAATAAAGCCAAGGGTTGCGCGATAAACCGAACGGCGCCATCCACGACGTGGGCGCGTTTTCTTTTGTCGCACCATGTTGTCGTGTTTGAATTCAGGTTTGCTATCGACTTTGTTATCGACATTTATGCGAACACCGTTGTCTTTGCGTTTAGGAACATTGCCTTTGCTTTTATCGCCGTTATGCAAAACAGCACCGTTCCGTGGGGAAGCGGTGCTGTTTAAAGACTTTGTTACGGCGCGGGTGCCATTATCTGGTGGCGCGAATGGCTCATTAGGTGGCCGAGTGGCTTTCTGCATGCCCTACTCCCCTGTCAGTTGGCAGATTCTGTCATGTCCGCGCGTAGAAGTGCGCCACTCCAGCACTATTAGTCGCCGTCCTTGGCCGCCTGAGCGATCTACGTGCTCGGATGATCGTCGGTAAGTATCAACGCACGTGCGGCTTGTGCTTCATCTACACGACCAACAGGGGTGAGATGAGGTGCTGTTCTTATCGATTCGGCCCCTTCGGGAGTGGACGCCTCGGTAGCTATTGCATTAAGAGCCACGGCTAATTCGTCCAGTGTCTCCAAACTTTCTGTTTCTGTCGGTTCGATCATGAGTGCCTCTTCAACAATCAGAGGAAAGTACATAGTGGGGGCATGAAAACCATGATCTAACAACGCTTTGGCAATATCGAAAGCTTTAACACCAGTTTCCTTTTTAATTGACGACGCTGAAACTACAAATTCATGCATACAAGTTGTATCAAACGGGATGTCATAGCTATCTCGTAATTTTGTTCGCAGATAATTGGCATTCAATACAGCGCGTTCTGAAACATCACGCAGACCATCGCTCCCATTCAAAAGTATATAGCTATAAGCTCGCAGTAGAGCGAGCGAATTGCCATGCCATCCGTGTACCCGACCAATGGATTTAGACGGTGTCATCCAGTCGTAGTGGTCGTCAATCTTTATGGGACGAGGACCAGGCAAAAAGTCGACGAGTTTTTCTGTAACCCCCACCGGTCCGGCGCCAGGACCACCGCCGCCGTGAGGAACTGCGAATGTTTTGTGCAAATTCATATGGACAATGTCAAAACCCATATCACCCGGACGACACTTTCCGAGAATTGCATTCAAATTCGCACCGTCGTAATACATGATTGCTCCGGCGTCATGAATGATTTCAGCAATCTTGGCAATCTCTTGTTCAAATAATCCCAATGTGTTGGGATTAGTGAGCATCATGCCAGCAACATCTTCATCAACAACTTTTTTCAATGCTTCGACGTCGACTAATCCATGATCATTAGTAGGCACGGTTATCGTTTGATATCCACCAAGAGTTACTGATGCTGGATTAGTGCCGTGCGCTGAATCAGGAATGATGATTGTTTTACGAGGATTGCTTTGTGCTTCGTGATATGCCTGCATCATTAGTAATCCAGTGAGTTCACCAGCGGCACCAGCCGCCGGTTGCAAAGTGACTCCTGACATTCCCGCTACTTCACACAATGCCTGCTCTAGTTCATAGAGAACCTGTAACCATGCCTGTACAAATTCGGTTGGTGTATTGGGGTGAGCGCCTTCAAACCTTGCTAATGCAGAAACGGCATCACACATTTTGGGGTTGTATTTCATCGTGCATGAACCGAGAGGGTAAGCACCGAGATCAACTGCATATTGACGATGAGTTAGCCGGGTAAAGTGTGCGGTTACATCACGTTCGCTGACATTAGGCAGCGGCAAGTGCTCTGATCGTAGATACGCAGCCGGAATTTCATTTCCAACATCGTGAGACGGAACATTCGTATTACGAAGCTTTACCGGATTGTGATCTGAACTAGAGAAAGAAAAAATAGTGGGCTCTTCTTCCCGCCCCATTACTACTGAACTACGAGCGACTCCGGCTCCGGCCTTAATCATGCCCGCACCACCCTGGCGATGCCATTAACAAACTCGTCGATTTGGATTTTTGTTCGTTTTTCAGTAACCGACATCAAGATTGCGTGATCGTCGTCTGAAAGTTCTGAACCAGCAAGAAAACCTTCGGCTCCCATACGGTGGATTAAGTCTTTGGCCGGAATGGGAGTCTTAAAAACACACTCACGAACAAAGGGGGCATTCCATTTCCTAGTTAGAAGGGTGTTTTCCTCTAACGATTCCGCTAAATAATGCGTGCCATCGAAACATCTCTGAGCCAACTCGGCAAAACCATCTGTACCAAGTAGCGATGCATAAATAGCAAATCCAACGGCAATAAGTGTTTGATTGGTACAGATGTTTGAAGAAGCTTTTTCACGACGAATGTCTTGCTCACGTGTTCTGAGGGTTGTCACATAAGCAGCAGCGCCATTTGAGTCGACTGTTTTGCCCACTAAACGGCCCGGTACTCGTCGCACTAATTCATCCGTCGTGGCTAACAAACCTAGATACGGCCCACCAAAAGAAACTGGGGTACCAAATGGTTGACCCTCCCCTATGACGATGTCTGCACCAAACTTGCCAGGAGGTTTCAACAAACCCAACGAAACTATGTCGGCGGCGACAATTAATAGCGCACCAGCATCATTTGCATATTGTCGAGCAGCTTCTAAATCTTCAATGTTTCCGTAGTAGTTCGGGTATTGAACAACCAATGCAGCACAATCTTGGGGAGTTTCAATCTTGGTGACACCGTTTTCTGTCGGTAGCTGATGATAAGTATGGGATTGGCCTTTGCCATATGTGCGTGCAGTTTCTATCCAATTCGGGTTAATGCCAGCACCATACACAATTTTGCTTTTATTCGTGACGGCACAAGCAATATTTATTGCCTCTACTAAAGCTGTGGCACCGTCGTATAAAGAAGCGTTGGCAATAGGTAGTCCGAATAACCGACTCACAAATGTTTGAAACTCAAAAAGAGCTTGTAATACGCCCTGGGAAACTTCCGGTTGATAGGGCGTATACGCGGTAACAAACTCGCCTCGAAACATAAGACGCTTAACGGCTGCCGGGATATCGTGATCGTAAGCTCCTCCCCCGGCAAAGCAAATTAAATCGCGTCCAACCTTGTTTTTAAGTGAAACACGTTCGAGTGCATCAAACACTTCGTACTCCGACACTCCCGGTGCAATGGGTAAATGGTCAGTAAATCGTAAGTTGGCGGGGATTACTGCAAAAAGATCATCAATCGACAAGACACCAATGGCGTCAAGCATTTGTCTTACATCTTCATCAATCTTTACAGAAGTCATTAATAGGCTTTTCTCACAAATGGCAGCTTGGTTACGCTAGCGGCAACGCGTCGACCTCTAACGTCTATTTCCACTGCATCTCCTATGTTCATGCGTGGCGGCAAAAAAGCCAAAGCAATTCCTTTGCTCAACACTGGGGAAAAGTTTCCACTAGTGGTTTTACCAATCTCATGATTACCTGAATACACCACACAATCTTCTCGTAATGGTTGACGGGTATCAGTGATCAAACCGTAAAGACATCTGCTTACACCATTGGCTTTTTCTTCGAGCAAAGCATCTTTACCAATAAAATTACTTTTGCCCCAACCAACAACCCAGGAAAGATTTGCTTGCAGTGGTGTTATGTCGGCACCAAGTTCGTGGCCGTACAACGGCAAACCAGCTTCTAATCGCAAAGTATCTCGTGCACCTAAACCAGCCGGTGTTACTCCGGTATCAATTAATTCATTAACAAAATTCTGTGCGAGGTTTATTGGAACTGAGCATTCAACGCCATCTTCGCCGGTGTATCCCGTTCCCGCTGCTAAACAATTCGCGCCTTCAAACTGGAACTCCCACACACCGAAATGTTTTACATTCGCCGCGGTGGCATTTATCTTTTCAATATAAGAACGTGCATTTGGCCCTTGGATGGCGATAAGAGCACGAGTGGCAGTGATATTCAGGCCACCGATCGCTTCTTGAACATTGTCAGTGTTGGAAGCGTTCGGCAATACCTCAAATAAATCATCATTTATCCACCAAATAATTACGTCATCTAAAACAGATCCATCATTAGCTAACAAATGTGAATACTGGGCACGCCCGGGTTCAATTTTTTCTAAATCATTGCTAAATGCTCGCTGGAGGGAGTTAAAAGCATCGGAACCTTCTACACGAACTGTGCCTAAATGGCTCACGTCGAACCAAACAGCATCTTCACGACACTTCAAGTGTTCATCGACGACGCCACCCTCGTAATAAAGCGGCATATTCCAACCACCGAACTCTGCCATGCGAGCGTTTAATGATCGATGAGTATCAAGTAGCGGACTTTGTTTCAATTCCACACGGTCAGCTTAGGGGTTAACGATGTAGTTAAGGTTTACTTTGAGCGCGTGAACGACCCGATGGAACTGGCTGCTTAGGTTGCTCAGCTAGCTGGTCGGGCTGAACCAACGATTCGATTGCCGCGTCAAGCTCTATATGGGTTCCTGAAAGAGGAACTATGTTAAGAACGCCTTGACCTTGTTTGAGCAAGTCAACAACTTCATTGTCGGATTTTGCTAAATAAACGCGATGCCCATCTATTACAACATTGGCATTAGAAATTTCTTCACCTAATTCGTTCTGTAGATAAGCAAGTGCTTCGCGAACAACATGCAATTTGATTCCGGCATCGAGCATTTGCTTAATAATTTTGATGCGTACCAAATCGTTGTAGGAATACATGCGCTGCGAACCGCTCCCCTGTGCATCAACAATGGACGGGCGAATCAGGTCGGTGCGAGCCCAGTAATCCAGTTGTCGATAGGTGATACCGACGATCTTGCAAACTTGGGGGCCACGAAAGCCACCAGTATTTTCGGTCATGCCATCCCTTACTTACTCTGACGTAATTACGAAAGTGGAACTTGAGATTAAGCACTCCCGGGAGCGCCGTCAACTACGGAAAACGGCCCTAATCACCGCACTATCGACAAATCGCCCATATTGCCGGAAACCTGGGAAATGTCAGGAGCGGAAGTCTTCGGGCTTCACGTCGTTGATGAATTCACGAAACTTGGCTACCACTTCTTCTTGCTCGCCGCCGTCGGTTTCGTCTTCTTCCAGAACCACACCTTCAGATTCGATTAGTGCATCGTCAGCAAAAATTGGAACTTGCACACGAACCGCTACGGCAAGTGCATCAGATGGACGGGCTGACACTTGTATACGTTTTCCATTAGAAATCAATTCGAGGGATGCAAAAAATGTGTCGCCGCGCAGTTCAGTTATTTCAATCCGATCAATTACTGCATCCATAGATTCAATAATACGAACAATTAAATCGTGCGTCATTGGCCGAGGTGTCTCAATTCCTTGCAACGCGTACGCAATAGCAGTGGCTTCTACCGTGCCTATATAAATAGGAAGGGTGCGACGGCCATTAAGTTCGCGTAACAACACAACCGGCGTATTAGTAGGTAGTGCAACCCGCACTGATGTGAGTTCAACTTGGCCCATAACCAGGCCAGACTAGCTCGTGCATGTGTCTAGGAGCCAAGCAGGTCACGCAAAGTTTGCCGGACGAGGGCGGCCCTCAATTCCCCACCAAGCAGTGCCAAATCGGACATGATGACCGTTGCTTCTTTGCGCACATCAGAATTATGTGCCCGCAATTTTGCGGCTACTAATTGTTCAAACATCGCTACTTCGCGTTCGGCAGCATTTTTATAAACGCGCAAATGCCGCGCTTCGACTCCGTGACGGAAGAATGAAGATGAAAGACGCGCAATGTGAATAGCGTTTTCATCGTAATAAGGAATGCCGCCTACTCGTCGTGATGCAATAAAGCCAAAACGTTCTAGTTCGTCGATGTTGGACATGGTGAGCCCAGTTGTCGATGAGAGTTCTTCTTTTGAAACACTCTTGCCGGTGTTGGTGGGCTGCAAAATGTCACCCGATTCAGCAATCACTGTGATTTCGTCAGGGTCAGACCCTGACGTTCCGTTGGTGAAGCCGTCTAGGCGGTCTTTGATGACCCTCAGAGGCAAGAAATTGTCCTTCTGCTGCTTCAATATGAATCGCAGCCGTTCTACGTCAACGTCATAGAACTTACGGTATCCCGAGGCGGTGCGTTCAGGATTAATCAACCCTTGACTTTCCAGGAAGCGGATCTTCGACACCGTGACATCGGGAAACTCAGGTTGGAGAACGGTCAGTACATCGCCAATGGAATAGTGCGATCGTGTGGTGCTGGCCATGCACCTAACCTAGATTGGCTACGTAGACAAGTTTAAATTTGCCGATCTGGATTTCATCGCCCGTTTGCAAAACAGCCTGGTCAACCTGCTCTTGATTCACATAGGTGCCATTCAGAGAGCCAACATCGCGAACCACCACTTGATTGCTTTCTCGAACAAATTCTGCGTGCTTACGAGACACTGTTATGTCGTCAAGCAATAAATCGGCATCGGGGTTGCGTCCGGCCGTAGTAACTGGTTTCTCTAATTCCAATTTCGCGCCAACATCAGGACCGCGACGTATAACGAGCATGGCAGTACCAGGTAAGACTGACTCAATAGTGATGTCGCCGTCTTCTTCAATTTCCACGCTCTCTATTGGAGCAATGGACATCGTGGCGTCGCCTTGGGCTTGATCGGCCAATGAGGCGCCACAGGAGCTACAAAAATTGGCTTCGGCCGGGTTCTTGTGCCCGCATTGTGTACAAAACATCGCTAGCCCTCCGTGAGTTCCCGATAGTCGCTGGCACTAAGTAAATCGTTTGTTTGTTTCGCATCACTCATCTTTATTACACAAATCCAACCCGATTCGTATGAGGATTGGTTAAGAAGTTCTGGTTTATTGGCTAAGTCGGCATTTACCTTGGTGATTTCTCCAGTTACAGGTGCATAGATTTCTGAAACCGATTTAGTGGATTCAACTTCACAAATCATTTCTCCAGAAGTAACGGAGCGACCAGATTCCGGTGGCTGGACAAAAACAACGTCACCCAATGCGTCTTGTGCGTAATCGGTGATGCCCACGGTGCACTCATCGCCTTCGACTTTGGCCCACTCGTGGTCTTTGGTATAGAGAAGTTCAGAAGGAATTTCCATGGTCTCAAACGCTAGTCGGCGACGGCGTCTCTGTTGACTGCAGGTTCGCGTTACGCACCTCACGCACGTAAGCGGCAAATGAAATCCAACCAAGAATTAGTGAGGGTATGGCCATTATGTACCCGAGTACGCGTAGACCTTCATTGAATGACACCGAAGAGTGCGACCCAATGAACGCGGGGAACGCAATCATTAGGCCGAATGTGTATGCCTTCCCCGCCCAATTGACATAGAACAAATGATGTCTTTTGGCCGCATAAGCAATGGTGAGAAACACGGCAATTTCTCGCAGTGCTGATACCAGAATTATCCAACGTGGAATAGAGCCATCTATAAGACCACACACAAAAACCACAATGAACAACGTGCGGTCAGCGATGGGATCAATTCTTTTTCCCAAACGACTTACTTGATTGAAGTGGCGTGCGATATATCCGTCTATGCCATCACTAATTCCAAGAATCGCCAGTAGAACCGCGGCGAGCGCATGATTGTCTAATCCAAATAACGCAATTACAAATATTGGAATAAGGCAAAGCCGCGCAATCGAAATTACGTTAGGAATCGTAAGTATTCGATTAGAGACTTCGGCCTTGTTTGACACCGACTGATTCTACGAGTGACACGTTGGAACTAAAGGTTTTGGCACTTTGAGCCACTAAACCAGTGTGAGACCTGCAGTTGGTGCCGCAAGCACCTGATCACGCCACCTGCTACCAAGTGCGCCCTCCAGTAATTCATCTGCTTGTCGGTCAAATCGATTCGTGACAGCGTCAAGTACAGCATTTCCATATGCGCGCTCACCACTTAGACCGCTCGTCGCGAGCACAGATTGGTAAAAGTTGGCTAATAACGCAGCTCCTTGCGGTTGTTGAGCTAGAGCGCCCGCCACCTTGCACCGGTTTACATCGACGATTGCCATTGTTATTCCTTTCGTTTACGTTCGCGCTCCGAAGAGCGCTACGCCGCAACGAAAGGTTGCGATGAAAACGTCTCATCGATCAGGCGTTGGCACCTTGCTGGTCAATTCCTTAACGGATTAGGCCAACCGGTTGCCGTGACTTCAACGGGCCTGTCCCTCAGTCACTCTTGATGAGCGCAAACTAGGTTTGCAGGTATCACTATAACGCTGCCAAAGAAGGAATGACAAGTCTTTGGCGATTTGCCTTTCCAACGATCGGGCTGGCCAGGCTGGCTTCAACCGCGTGCCTCTCCACAACGGCGGGATCAGTTAAGCCAAGCTCGGTAGCAGCAAGTGGTTCAGCTCCTTTAGCCAGTTGAGATCCATTGATAAGTGTCAAAGCCAAGTTGATCGCTTCCCAACCATTCGTTGCTGCTCCGCTACACAACAACCGAGATGCCCAGTGGATGTATGGATTAGCTGACGCGTCACATTGCGATTCGCTCATAATTTTCTTCTTTCGTTCACGTTCGCGCTCCGAAGAGCGCAACGCCGCAACGAAAGCTGCGATGAAGACGTCTCATCGATCAGGCATTGGCACCTCGTTGTAAACAACTGGTTGCCGTGACTTCAACGGGCCTGTCCCTCGGTCACTCTTGATGAGCGCAAACTAGGTTTGCAAGTGCAAATACTACCGCACATCACGAGTAAGTCTTTCGACCTATTTTTTTTATAGCAATTGATGCTCACAAGGTTGCCTGCGCATAATGGTAAGTAGACATGTCAAACGATGAATCTCAAACCAGTGGGCCCGAAAAAGCAACTCGTCGGCCTGACAGCGTTCGTGAACTTACTTCTCTTATTCACGAGTACGTAGGTGGCACGGACAAAACAAGCAAGCACCGAGCTGAACTGGCCGGTGAAATCGCAAATCGATTAGAAACCGTACCTGTCGATCAGCTAACGGAACCGCTTCCGTGGAAAGCGGCTGACGTAATACGCATACTTGATAGAAATCGCGTGGGAGCACGGGTCGAGAAATCGAATCCGGCAATAGTCCAGTATCTTCTCCAGCATGCGGTTCGCGAACTTACAAACCAATTGGATGTACCTTCCAACCCCACAAATCCCACAGGATATTACGCCGCTCTTTTTATAGTGCTACAGAAAACTGGTCTTGAGTTTGCCGTAAAGCATGGCAGAGCACTACAGGAAATTTGCACTAGTGACCAAAGGCTTATATCTGATACCAGATTCAGGCACCGAGATGAAGTATTAGAACAACTTTCGCGTCGTTCGATCGAAGAGATTCGCGACAACGTACAGCGAATAGAAGATCGTGACCGCTTGGTGGAATCACCTGGTGCAGAACGGCACCAAACTATGGGGTCTCGACAAACAACCGAACAGCAATCCCAATCTCACCGGGCGAACGACCGACAAATTGATGTTGTCCTTGCCGTTGGGGCCTTGTCGTTGGAGCAATTTTCCGGTCCTACTTTTCCACCGACAAACTCGGAGACAGTAAAACATGCTGACAATGTTGCAAATCTTGTTGAGACGTTATCTGCGCTTTCCACCGAAGATTTAGAGCACACCATAACGAGCTTTCTACCCTTTATTGCCAGACAACTTGTTCCATTCGGGTCTGATAATTCGTTGCTCCCAGGTGCTGACCTCGAACGTCGTAATCCAGCCGTTGCACATCGTATTGCCGAGCAGGAAGCCGAGCGACAGGCTGAAGTTGCACGTGGATTCCTAGGACAAACCGATCAAGTTCCTCCAGACGCTGTAGCAAATGCAGTTTTCTCTGCCGGTATTAGCAAACTTGGATACGGTCAAGTTTCGAACAATTACAAATCATTCTTTCTAACCTGCATGACTCAAATTCGATCGATCAGCAATCATGAACATCCACTGGAACGTCTCAATGAGACTCTTAACTTAACTGACCAAGGATGGCAAAAACTTGTTGACGGCCCAGACCAACGAAGTGGAGCAAGACAGGCGCCTGATGTTGCGTCTACTCGTGCCATGTAAAGCACGTTGGCTTTAAAAGTCGGAATGTTTAACGAGCGACAGAAGATACTGTCGGGCAAAGCCCGAGACGGAGGAGCATGAGACGAATGTCGAATGTGACTAGTCGGGCTGACAGGACTTGAACCTGCGACCTCTGGTCCCCCAGACCAGCGCGCTAGCCAAACTGCGCCACAGCCCGCAAACCGAAGATCGTACTAGTTCTGATTGCTTGCTGAATTGCCTTTAAAGGTACGATTATTCAATGGATCGACTGAGTGCAGATGAGCAACAGATTCTTGAGTCGATTGTTATTGCTTCGGAGAATGATCCCAACAAACCCGAGTTTCCACCGGATAATCCTCGCTTCCCTGCAACTCCCACGGTTGAAATACTTGTTCCCGGATTTGATCGAGTTTTGTTAAAAGATGAAAGTCATAACCCCACCGGAACCCATAAAGACCGCATGGCATGGGAAATGGTAGTTACGTATCGAGATTTCTTAATAGCTAAACGTGACGGTCAGATCGAGGAGCTTCCTCAGATGTCAATTATTTCGTCTGGCTCAGCTGCCATAGCTATTCAAAGCCGATTGAAGGCACATGGATTGCCCGCGTTGAAAGTGCTGGTTGACTCCACCCTCGATAAAACGACGGTCGATTACCTAGAAAAACTTGGTTGTGAAGTTTTTAAAACTGATTTGAGTCGCAAACCATTGAGTTGGCGTGAAATTCTCGCACTTACCAACAACGAAACAGGGATCGATATCACTTCCAGCGAAGCACTCGATCCGACGACTCGTTTTTATGACTGGTTGAGTTACGAAATACTCAACTCTTCACCGGAATATTGCTTTATCCCCTTCGGAACGGGCAACCTCTTCGAAAATATTTTGAACATCAACAAAATGGAAGTGGGTTTTGAGCACGGAGATCCACGTTTCTCGGGTGATAGAGAAATTCTTCGGCGTTGTCACTTCATGGGAGCCACTACAAACGATCCGGATTCCAAAGCCGAGAAGCTTTATTCACCACACTTACCTTTTGTTCACTACGACGAGCAGTGGATGCGTACGTATCGATACGCCGGTTACTGCGGAAACAAATCCGAAGTACACGTAGTGCGGGAAGCATTTATTGATGAAGCTTTAGATGTCGCAGCCGCTAACGAGATCGAGGCCGAGCCCAGCGGAATTGCTGGCTTAGCGCTACTTCTTCAATTGCGAGACGAGATACCCCGGGATGCGAAGATTCTTGTTGTGTCTACCGGCAAAACTCAGTTGGTGTGAGTTATTTGAAAGTAACGCTGTCGACAAACTTGTCGTAGAGCGGAAAGTTCTTATCTTTTGAGGCCACACCAGTGACCGTAAAGATATTGTTGTGCAATCGCATTTGCACTTTTATAAATCCGTGGTCGCTTTTAAGTCCATAGTCACTGACACTGCCGGATATGATTGCGGTCATAACGTGATCACCCTTATACATTGACTCTTCTTTAGAAATTGTTTTTCCGTCGTCGAGGTTTCCGGTTCCGCCTTGTAAACCTGCTTCAAACATTTCCGTACGCGTTTGGTCGTCCATGCTGTCAGTGACATATGAGGGCAATTCTGCGTACAACATCGCGTATCCGAAGTCACCTTTTGAAGCCTGGTACATCGTCATGGAAATTCCAGAGGCTGAATCATTCTTTACTTCTGGCTCCCAAGGAAACTTTGCTGTTACTTTTCCTTCTGATGAAAATCCTGTTACTGACGGCGTCACTGAGGCAGATGAATACTTAAGTGACGACGGTGCTCCCCTAAGAATTCCCAATGCAAAATGTGATCCAAGCGCAACGGCAGCGCTAGCCACCAATGCACCAACAATCATTGGAATTTTTGAACGTTTGACGGTTGCCGTGGCAACGCCACCTGACTCAGCCGTCATCGGTTGTTCGTTACGTCCCAAACCACATTGAATGCAATTAAAACGATGCGTGGGGTTCTCGTAGGTGCAGCGTGGGCAATTCCACATGAGTCGAAGACTCGGAGCAGCTCAAACCTAACTTGAGAGTTTTCTGTGAGCTAGGCGCAAAGAAACTCAGCTGAAATGATGAATGAGCCAAACGACGCCTTGAACCAAGCGATAGCTCAGATAAAGAGTTAGAGCTAGCAGAAGTAACTTGAAATGCCACGGAACCTTTTCTTCCCGCAACAGTGTGCCGCAATTCGGGCATTTTCCTTCGGATATTTCTTCACTTGCGATGTAACGCATGCAGTCTTGGCACCACTCTCCAGCGACAGAGAACATTAAGTTTGTTTCCATCGTGGCCCATGTTCTCCAACACGACTATTTAGGGGATGTCCAAGAGCCGAAGCTAGCCATTGATTGATTTGGAGCAGTTGATCAAAGTCAATAGCAGTTTCCATACAAAAATCTTTCATTAAGTGACACAAATCTTCGGTTCCGAGATTTCCACCGGCATCAACTGCGAACGGTGAACCACCAATTGCACCAACCGAGGTATCGAATCGACGTGCTCCCGCGGAAATTGCGGCAACTGCGTTCACCAACGCTGTACCACGCGTGTCATGAAGATGAAGCCCCACATCTGTTCCTACTTCGTTGAGTACAGACATAATTAACCGTGGAGTCGCCATACCTGTTGTGTCGGCCAAAGTTATTTGTGTTGCGCCGGCGTTTAGGAAACTTTTAGCGAGGGTCGCCACTTCCGTTGGAGGGATATCGCCTTCCCATGGCGATCCGAATGAACACGAGATAACGGCATCGATCGGTTTTCCGGACACACCATCAACATTGGCGATTTTTTCGCATTCCTCTATTGCTTCTTGAACACTGCGACCCACATTTTTGGTTCCATAAGTTTCTGATGCACTTGCTGTTATTGAAAGAGCGCTAACTCCAGCCTCGACCGCCATCTGTGCGCCTTTTTTGTTGGGTACAAGTGCCCAATAGATAACATCGGGTTGTTTTTCCACACCCGCAAATACCTCTGATGTATTAGCCATAGCCGGAATTACTTTGGGATTGACAAAAGAACCCACCTCTAGAGAAGTAACCCCAGCGGCTAGTAGTCGGTTAACTAACTCCACGCGTTGCTCAACACTTAACGGTGTTTCATTTTGAATACCGTCACGGGCAGTTACATCGCGAATAAAAATCTGGGTATTCATCATCACACAGGAGGAACACCATGACGGCGACTCGTAAAGTTTCTGTCTTTATTAGCGGCCGATGCAAAACGGTTAATCAAATTCTCACGCAAATCTTCTGGGTAAACGATGTCATCGATAACTAAGTCAGAAGCCAGCCGCTGTAAGTCGATGTCTTGTTCATATTCGGCGATCTTTTTGCGAATGAATTCTTCTTTCTCGGCTGCCTCCATAGTTTCAAGGCGTTTGGCGTAAACGGCATTAATGGCGGCTTCCGGACCCATGACTGCAATCTTGGCAGTGGGTAAAGCCAAAACGGCATCGCTACCGAACGCTGGGCCAGCCATGGCGTACAAACCAGCGCCATAAGCCTTGCGCATAATTACGGAAATCTTTGGAACGGTCGCTTCTGATACAGCAGTTATTAGCTTGGCGCCGTGACGAATTATTCCTTGCTTTTCTACTTGCGAACCGATCATGAACCCAGGAACGTCAGCTAAAAACAAAAGCGGAATATTGAATGCATCGCAATACCAAATAAACCTTGCTGCTTTGTCAGCAGAATCTCCAAATAGCACTCCGCCCTTTTCACTCGGATTATTCGCCACAACTCCAACTACTTTTCCATCAAGACGAGATAAACCAATAACAATCTCTTTGGCAAACAATGGCTTGATTTCAAAAAAGGAATCTGCATCAACCACCGCGTTGATAATCGAATGAACGTCGTAACCAACCTTTTCTTCAGCCGGTAGCAACTCGGAAGTAAATTGCGTTCCACTCCCTTTTGGAGAGCCTTCTGGAGCATTTGAGTGCCAATTAGTGGGAAGGTATGACAACAATTCACGAGCTTGGGCCAGACCCTCCTCTTCACTGCTAACTAAGTTGTCACCGCATCCGGAAATAGTTGCGTGCATACGAGCGCCGCCCATTTCTTCTAGGGAAATGTTTTCACCTATAACCATCTGGGCCATGCGCGGAGAACCTAAATACATAGAAGCGGTACCTTCCACCATGATCACCACGTCACAAAATGCCGGAATGTATGCACCGCCCGCCGCAGATGGACCCATAAGCACACAGACTTGTGGAACACGACCTGACAAACGTACTTGGTTGTAAAAAATTCGACCTGCACCACGACGACCGGGAAATAATTCGACTTGATCGGTTATACGTGCACCAGCAGAATCGATAAGCCAGACAATTGGAATTTCTTCAGTAAGCGCACGTTCAGTAATACGAATCATTTTTTCGACAGTTCGTGCACCCCATGACCCAGCTTTAACAGTGGAGTCATTGGCAACAAGTAATACCGGACGAGAATCGATAGTTGCCGAACCAGTCACTACCCCATCAGCTGGATATCCTTCTTCAGAACTATGAGCACGAAGCCCGTCTTCAACTAAAGAGTCCTTGTCAACCAACAATGCGATGCGTTCGCGTACCGGTAACTTTTCTGTCACACCTGATTTATCGGCGGAAGTAACTGATTCTTGGGCTGAATCCACGCCCCGACGCTAGCTGGCGCGACGCCTTACTCGCAGTTTTATGGGCGTATTGTCGAGTTTGAAGTTCTCTCTCAGCTTTCTTTCTATGTAGCGCAGGTAGGTACGAGGTAGTTCGCGTGTGGCAAACAATGTGAACGTTGGCGGATCGGTGGCGCCTTGAGTGGCATACAAAATTCGAGCATCAGGAGCAGAGTGCGCTTCCTGTGCGTTAACAATCACTTTATTTAAATCACGTGTTGGTATGCGATAGGAATAACCTTCGATCGCTGCTCCAAGTGCGGGATACAACTTTTTAATTCCGAGACCAGTTTTTGCACTCGCTTTTAGGACTGGAGCGTAGGTTAAAAAATATAAACGATCTTTTACATTTTGTTCGACTTCACTGCGGCGTTCGGCATCTAGCGTTTCCCATTTGTTAAGAATCAAAACAATCGGACAACCGGCTGCATCAACCCGTTCTAATAAACGAACATCTTGAGTGGTTATGCCTTCGGTGGCGTCAACCAGATAAATCGCGATGTTGGCACGGTCAATTGCTTTCAGCGCGCGGGTAACCGAGTAAAACTCGGTATCATCGTCCACTCGTGCGGCCCTACGCATGCCAGCGGTGTCTAGAAAGCGCAATTTACCGAGTTCGGTGTCTAAATCGATGTCAATTACGTCACGCGTTGTACCTGGCATGTCATGAACAACCGAACGATCTTCACCCACCAAACGGTTAAACAGTGTTGACTTGCCCACATTTGGTCGGCCAACAATCGCTACTGAATAATCGACTGAATCGTCGTAGGCATTTTCAGTTTCTGGTGCTTGGAGTTCTTCTTCTGGGAGACGATCAATAATTTCATCCAATAGATCCCCGATATTGCGACCACCTTGGGCAGCAACAGCAATGGGTTGACCAAAACCTAATGAAAGAAAATCCCAAACGTCATTCTCGCGGCCTTCGTTGTCTACTTTGTTAGCGATCAAGAGAGTCTGGTCACTAAACGGACGAAGCTGTTGGGCGAATTCTTCGTCCTCATTTGTCACCCCAACTTCTGCATCAACAACAAACAGAATTACGTCGGCAGATTTCAATGCCCTTTGGGCAACGGTGCTCACCTTCTGATCAAGTTCACTTCCGCCCGTCATCCAACCACCGGTGTCAACTAATACGAAGTCATGACCAGTCCACTCGGCGTCTTCTTCCTTGATATCACGAGTTACACCTGGCTTTTCTTGCACGATTGCTTCGCGCCGACCTAGAAGTCGGTTGAATAAGGTCGATTTACCAACATTGGGTCGACCGGCGATTACCACCCGGCCAGCCATTACGCGACCTTACGGCGGGCTAAGTGCTGACGTAGTGCCGAACCATTGGTGGGAACCACTTCCACCGGACGACTAAGCGATTGCAACGATGCACCGTCTAAAAATGTGTCGTTGGATAAACAAACGTCGGGCAACAGAATGCGATACCCATTTGGAACGCGTTGGAAGGCATGTTCAATATCAGTTGCGGTCATTAACCCGGCTACACCGATGTTGCCACCAAAAAATGAATTAGGAACTTCCACAATTTTCACTTCACACTCAGCAATTGATTCCAATAACTGCTGTTGTTTTTCAAATACTGGAACGGCGAGCGAACCGGTAAGCAAGGCTATAGGGCGATCATTGTTTACTGAGAGATTTATCTGCTGAAGCATGTCGGTTCCACAGCTTGTACGGGGTGCGCGGTACCCCTCAGCCGGTGCACCTTCTACCCAAGCGAAGAATCCACCCTTAGAAGTGGTGCCAGGTTCAATTGTTCCTTCCAATTCATCTACAAATGAACGAACAATGCCAATCCCATTTTCCTGTTGCGGAAAACCCTCGTATTCGATCGATTCCGGGATTGGACGCTTGGCTAGAACGTAATATTCATCCGAGGCAAACACCATCCGGCGACCCAACTCTCGTTGAAATATTTGTTGGTACTCCTCCACCGCGCGCAGTACATGTTCAACTTCGTCAGGTGTATGAGAACGCATGGTTGGTTCATTGGAATAATCGCTAACGCCGAGGGGTACGACCCCCACTGAAGCTAAATCGGGATACTCATCGAGAATTCCGGCCAATGTGTCCTCGAATACCGCACCATCGTTTACACCGGGACACACAACTACTTGTCCGTGTACTTCGATTCCAGCATCGAGAAGTGCACGCAACCAACGCAAACTCATTGCGCCACGATCATTGCGCAACAATTCTGCTCGCACTTTTGGATCGGTGGCATGAATGGAGACATATAGCGGAGAAAGCTTTTCTTCAATCACTCGTTCTAGGTCAAGCTCGGTAAAGCGAGTGAGAGTGGTGAAGTTTCCGTAGAGGAACGACAACCGGTAGTCATCGTCCTTCAGATAAAGCGACTTACGCATACCTTTGGGCAGTTGGTAAATAAAACAGAATGAACAGTGGTTGTCACAGGTGCGCACTTGATCGAAAATCGCGGCGTCAACTTCAGCTCCCAATGGTTCGCCAGCAGTTTTACGCACTGTTATTGAAAGACTGAACTGGCCGCGTTGGATCTCCAAATCGACTTCGGGCTCTTCCACCAACATTTGGTATTCGATTACATCCTTGGGTACAGAATTGTTGATGCTGAGCAGCTCATCACCCGGTGCTAAACCCGCCTGCGCAGCGGCAGAATCATCTGCAACAGAAATCACCCGGGGATACGACATAGAAGCTCAATTCTAGGCTTTTAAAGTTGGCTTATTTCGTGGTTGATTGGCCCAACGACTGATCGCGGATCAGCGAAGAATGCATCGAGCATTACCGTCACGCCATCCAAAATTCCTTGTCTGGTGACTCCCGGTTCATGCTGACGACGGCTTGCTGTAACCATGTAACGAGCCAACCTCGATGCAAGTCCACCTGACAATTCACCTAACGACGGTTTAACGTCTTCAACCAGCAAACCGACAGTGAAATTAAATCGATCATGAAAGGTGGTTTGGGCCGGCGATTGCCAGGTTTTCCCACTCTTAAGTTTGTTACGACCATTTTCATCCCAAAAATTAAACGCACATAACGCAGTATCGCCGTATGCCCTTACGGCATCAAAGACTTGCTGACAATCGCCTGATATGAATGCTCGTGGGCTATGTTCTTCAGGGGCCCATGCGCCGGCTGCGATCCAGCGATTTACAGTTCGCCATCCTTCTTCGTAAGCAAGTCTTTCTACATCCGCCATTCTTTGAAAATGTCGGTGGACACTCGATTCAGCTACATGGGCAGCCTCAGCCAACTTTGCAAGTGTTAGTTGTTCGCCTCGAGCCATAACAGTTTGAGCGCCTTCGACCATCGCTCGTGTCATAGCCTGTTTTGCAGTTTCGGGTCTGGGCAATCCAGCAAGATCATTGCTAAGCGCTATTAGTCTTTCAATTCTTCGTGGTAGCTCAGCTACAGGTGCTATGGCCATATTTTTCCAGATTCATTTAAAAGAACAAGAAGCCGGTAGCCTTGCACACATGGCCGTACAACGCGTAATTCTCGCTTCCCCACGTGGGTTTTGTGCGGGAGTGGAGATGGCAATCAAAGCCTTGGCTTGGATGGTCAACGTTTTTGAACCGCCCGTCTACTGCTATCACGAAATCGTTCATAACCAAAAGATCGTTGATTTATTCAGCCAGCGTGGCGTTATTTTTGTAAACGACATTGCTGAAGTGCCTACTGGTTCACCGATAATGCTCAGTGCTCACGGGTCGGCACCACAAGTTGTACTCGATGCGCAAAACCTTGGAAGTGTTGTTGTCGATGCTGTGTGTCCGCTCGTTACCAAAGTCCACCACGAACTTAAAGTACGTGCTAATAAGGGTTATACAGTTCTATATGTCGGCCATGATGGTCACGACGAAGCAGTGGGAACAATGGCCGTCGCACCGGAATCTGTCCGTTTGTTGCAACACGACGAAGACGTTAAAAACCTTAATGAAATTGACGGACCCGTTGCCTTGCTTGCCCAAACCACACTCGCACACAGCGAGTGGGAATCGATTCGTAACAATGCTCGTGAAAAGTTCCCTGAGTTGTGGATGCCTGGTCGCAACGATCTGTGTTTCGCAACTACTAATCGACAAGCAGCCGTACGAGAACTTGCTTCTAAGGTTGATGCTTTTGTAGTTATTGGTTCGGAAAATTCTTCCAATACGCGGGCACTAGAAAGAACCGCCCGGGAGTTTGGTACTCCGCTTGTCGTACGAATCAATGACATCAGTGAATTACCTGAATTGTATGGAGTGGTTGCCATCACCGCCGGAGCCTCTGCACCTGAGGAACTTGTGCAATCAGTTATCACTTACTTGCAGCCAGAAGCCGTGGAAGAATTCCGCGTTACCGAGGAGGATGAATACTTTCCAATTCCTCGTGAGATGCGAGATTTATCGCGAGCGCTTGCTTTATTTGTAACTACCGCATTTGGGGGAAGCATTTCCGATACAACAATCAATGATCGCGAAATCTCAGCAACACGATCTCTTAGTGAACTAGCTCACAGCGCTTAGAGACGAGCTTTTGCTGCGTCGTAGGTTTTTTGTAAAGCAATTTGTAACTCGCTGGTAAGCGCGGCGGTGGCTTCACGCATTTTCAAACTCTTGTCTGGGTAAATCGGTTCACCAAATTCAAGAGTTATTTTTGCTGGATAAATAAACTTTGCCTTCTTCGGCATTGCTTTGTCAGAACCACCTATGCCAACAGGAATAACCGGTGAGTTTGTCTTAACGGCTAAGTAAGCAACGCCTTCATGAAGATTTTCTACGGTTGGGCCCTCTTTGCGAGTTCCCTCAGGGAATAAAATCACTTGTTCCCCCGCTTCCAACCAAGCGGCTGCCGTTCGTAATGCATTGCGATCAGCTTCCCCTCGACGCAACGGACACCCACCCATTTTCCTCCATAGCCAAGCAAACTTTGATTGAAAAAACTCTTCCTTAGCCAGCGGTCGAATGGGATTCCACAAAGTCAAACCGACTGCAACCGGATCAATATAAGAACGATGTACGGGGGCGATAATAAAACCATCATGACCTTTTAGATTTTCACGACCTCGAATACTTACACGCCAATACAAATACACAACAGGTGCACAAAGAAGCCAAACGAAGCGATAAACCAGCCGATTAAAACCTTTAAGTTTTATTGGTGCCAGATATTCGTTTTTGTTCATTGAAGTTTCTCTATTTCAGCAGCAAATTCTGGATAACTAGTTTCGGTTGACTCTTTGAAACGCGTTATTTCAATAGCGTCGGATGCTACTAAGGCCGCAATGGCAGCCGACATGGCAATGCGATGATCCCCTTCAGTTTCACAAATGAATCCGCCGTGGAACTCATCGGTTCCTCGAATTAACAAGTCATCTCCATTTAGCTGTGCCGTTGCCCCAAGAGATTCAATTAAACGTTGTGTCGTCGCTAACCGATCACTTTCTTTGATTCGCAACTCACTTAAACCGTTGAAATGTGATTCACCTTCCGCATGCGCCGCTGCAACAGCCAAGATTGGAATTTCATCAACCAAACTGGGGACTTCTTCTGGAGATATATCGGTCGCCCTCAAAGGTGAAGCCGTAGCAGTCACCGTTCCAATGCGTAATACAGAATCACGCTCTTCAACAGATACTTTCGCCCCCATTCGTTGAAGAACTTTTACAAACCCAATGCGTTCTTTACCTACGTAAACATTCTCCAGAACAAGTTGAGATTCTGGATTCAACAACGCTGCGACAACCCAGAATGCCGCTTGAGAGGGGTCAATCGGAATTTGCCAATCTCGAGCAGTAGGAACACCAGGATTTATCAAAATCGTTTTATCATTTATTTCTATATCAATGCCAGAAGCTCTGAACATCTCCTCAGAATGAGCACGAGTAGAACTTTTTTCTCTAACTACGGTCGGCTTACTGGCAAAAAGCGCAGCGAACATGATTGCACTTTTAACTTGTGCACTCGGTACTGGAACCTCGTAATCAATTCCATTTAAATTTCCTCCACGAACAACAATTGGTGGAGTTAACGAGTCACCAATACCTTCAATATGTGCGCCCATCAGCTCAAGAGGAGTAGCAACACGATCCATAGGCCGTTTACGCAAGGAATCGTCACCGTCAAACTGAAATGAACCTTCTAGCCCGGCAGCCAAACCCATTAATAAACGAATTCCTGTACCGGAATTACCGCAATCAATAGTTACGTTGCGAATTGCAGAGTTTGTTTCAATTATTGAACCCGAAATAGAAACGAAATTACTTTCACTTTTGATTGTTGCCCCTAACGTTTCAATGGCGGTAAGTGTTCTCACCACATCATCGCCGCCCGACAGGCCGTGAATATGCGATTTCCCATCAGCAAGAGCGGCCAAAAGTATGGCGCGATGAGAAATTGATTTATCTCCCGGAATTATTGGGATATTTATGATCGGCTTAGTTGCTCGATGTACTGATCGCGTGGACTTGCTCACTTTAAATCGCCTACCGAAGGTTCGTATCCCTCGGCGTGCAAACTTTTCTGAAACTCAAGAGCACTAACACGGGGAATCATCATTATCAGCACGCCAGCATCACCTTCCGGACCATGGGAAATTTGAATATCAGAAATATTGATTCCCAAAGTGCCGGCCATCGTGGTCACTTCCGCCAGAACACCCGGACGATCTTTAATTGGAATGCGAATTTCTGCCAAATCTTCAACACGTGGTCCACGTACGGGCAGGTTTCGGCGTCCGTTACGAGCACGGGCAAGACGCTCGGTAATTGCACTTCTATTTTCACTCAGTAAATCTTCCCGCCAGCCGCGTAACTCAGATTGAAGATTTTCAATTGCCGCAACAATTGCATCGGTATTGCTTATACAGATGTCTGTCCACAAAAGTGGGTGACCGGAAGCAATACGGGTCATATCGCGAAACCCACCACCAGCTAACCGCAGTACCGAGCCTTCTTCCGTGGCGGTTTCTACAGCAAGTTGCACCAACGAACAAGCCACGACATGAGGAAGATGAGAAATAGTTGCTACTAAATGATCGTGATCTACGGGATGAATAGCTATTGGATTAGCGCCTAATAAATTCGCTGCATTTTGCACAGCAGAGTATGCGTCGGCATTAGTTTTCGGAGACGGGCACAGAATCCAGGTTGATCCTTCAAACAAATTAGAGCGTGCGTGCTCAACACCATCTTGTTCTGAACCTGCCATTGGGTGACCAGCAACAAAATTTGGCTTCTCTACAAAGCTCAGTACAGGTGTTTTAACGCTTCCTACATCTGTGACTACTCGATTGGGATTTTCCAATAAAGGTGCAACCGTTTTTTCCATTGCGCCAACTGGTACACACACAAACGTGATGTCAGCTTCCGGATTGTCACCGATTTCGTCAATCACTTCTAAACTTCGTGCTTCTTCGAGAGTTTGTAAATCGGTATCGACGCCGTTCACACGCCATCCGGCACTACGTAAGCCCGCCGCTATAGAGCCACCAATTAGGCCGACACCAACGACCGTTGCAGTTGGCACTAATCGCCTTCCGACAGATCCGGACGGAGATTGGCTGCTTGATGTTGATACACGTGTTTAATTTCGTTCTTTGTTCTACTTGTTTCAACTGTCATCAAAATTCTTAATGCAAGAGGCAATGCACCAGCAACATCAATTTCTGCTGCGCCCATCAGTGGCACATCGCCAATATCGCGAGTTTCGCGCAACGCTTGCGCTGGAAACTTTGAGTGAATATCTTTTGTCGCACTGATAATGCACGAGACAATGTCGTCTGAATTCACCTTATTTTGCTGAAGCATTGCATCGTAAAGTTCAGAGATGCGCTCATCCATTTGTGAGGCGCTGTCGACATCCAGTGTGGTGGCACCTCTGATTGCTCTAATTGTCACGAGATGAGTTTATGACGAACGTGCACTACGTTTAACCGCTTTTCTACGCGGCGCAGCCTTGGTGGCTTCGCGAACCAACTCTTGCACTTCATTTTCCTTTAAATTTCGCCATTTTCCGGGTTTGATATTGCGGTCTGCAATTGAGCCAATCTTGGTGCGTACCAACCGTTTTACGCGATAGCCCACCGCCTCACACATCCGTCGGACTTGGCGATTCCGGCCTTCATGAATAGTGACTCGTAGTCCAGTGGCTCCAATACGAGAGACTTTGGCTGGCGAAGTTTTACCGTCGTCCAATTCGATTCCGTTGCGTAGTTTTGTGATTGCTTGATTGGTGGGAGCCTTATCTAATTCAACAAAGTATTCCTTGTTAATCCCAAACGAAGGGTGCTGCAAATATTGAGAGAAGCTTCCATCATTGGTAAGAATCAATAAACCTTCCGTATTAAGATCAAGTCGACCCACCGAAAATACTCGTGGGGTTTTTGGAACCAAACTCAAAACGGTTTTTCGTTTTTGTGGATCGCTTGCTGTACTGACGACTCCGACTGGTTTGTTTAACAAGTAGTAAACTTTTTCCATTCGGTATACGACCGGCGTTTTATCTACGGTAACTTCGTCTTTTTCGCTAACACGAGCGCCTAAAATTGGCACTTCCCCATTGACTTTGACCCGACCGGAAGTAATTAACTCTTCACACGCACGTCGAGATCCAAAACCTGCTTGCGCCAATATCTTTTGCAAACGCTCACCTTGAGCGTCGGATTTTTCGGTCATGCAGGTTCGCTAGATGGCGCTTTCTCGGAATCCGAAATGTCTATGGGTTCCGGACGCAACGTGGTTTCCAGAGCTTCCACAACTTCAGGACCAGGAACAAATGATGAAACATCGGGCAACTCGTTTAAGGAATTGATTCCGAGTTTTTCAAGAAACAAATTTGTTGTGCCATACAAGATTGCTTGCCCGGGACCCGAATCGGTGCCAACTTCTTGTATATAGCCACGTTGTAAAAGTGTGTTCATTACGGATTCCACGTTTACGCCACGAATGGCCGATACCTGCACACGTGAAAGTGGCTGTTTGTAAGCAATGATCGCCAGGGTTTCTAGTGCTGCAGCAGAAAGACGAGCTGTTTGGCCTTGCAAAACAAATGTTTCTATGTAGCCGGCCAAATCGGGGCTTGATTGAATACGGTAGCCACCAGCTACTTGCGCAAGCACCCAGCCACGCTCTTCTACTTCATACTCATTTTGTAATTGCCCACACAAAGACTCGACTTCATCAGCAGAGCATTCCAAAACTTGAGCCAATGTCGGCGCCGGGATTGGTTGGTCGGCCACCATAAGGATTGCCTCGATAGCGCGAACCTTTTCTTCTCTCTCTTTACTCATTTTATCCCTCGTAACTGTCAACATTTTGAAGATTTATTGCGTCGTCACGCAAATCAATTACATCTGGATTGATTTGTTGCGACAAAACCGATTCACGCAAGTCGATCGTGTCGTCGGAACCACCGACCCACAGAATTTGTAGCTCACCGAAATTTTCAAACTGATCGAGTTCTATGTAACCCTGTTTATAAAGCTCTAATAGCGCGAGAAAATGCACAATTACTTCAAGTCGTTCGGTTAAATGCTCGGTCATGGCGCGAAATGTTGTACGGCCGCGTCGTGGTAATTCAGCAGCCATCTGTTGAACAGTTTCAGCGACGGTTAAACGAACGGGCGTTACATGGAACAAGTCAACAGTCGGAGTTGTCTTTGGCGTTAATGCGCGCAAGTAAGCCTTCTGCAACTTGGCAACCGTTGTTCCTTCCAGTGGGTCAGGTGTTAACGCAAGGAATGGTTCTTCCATTCCAGCTAAACGTGGAACACTGCGCTCGGCTTCATTCATCTGGTTAAGTAACATTTGAGCAGCGTCTTTAAAAGTTTTACATTCGAGCAAACGGTGTAACAACAAGTCGCGTTCTTCCCAAAGTGCCAATTCTTCATCGAGTTCGAGGTCCTCAGGCACCGGAAGTAGCCGTCGCGATTTCAATTCCACCAAAGTGGCGGCGACCAACAGGAATTCTGTGGCAATTTCAAGATCGAGCCCACCGTCTTGCATGTCCCGCATGCGATTGAGTTCTCGCAAATAGGCATCAACGATCGTGGAGAGCGAGATTTCGTAGATGTCTACTTGCTCGCGCAGGATGAGGTGCAGGAGCAGATCGAACGGACCCTCAAAAACTGGTGTCTGCACCTGATATTCCATTCCACCAACGCTAGTTGCCAGGGTGGCTTATTAGCGAAATACAACACACGGTTGGCCTCGTCTTTCCCTGTCATCTCTCAATAACGGGAAGGGTCACACCCTGTCCTGACTTCGTGGCGCGAAGGAATGACCCTTTGCATCTACCATTTCATTAATGGCTCGCGTTCTTTCTGGCATACAACCGACCGGCACATTTACTTTGGGCAACTATCTCGGTGCTGTTCGTCGTTGGGCCCAAGAAGGTCAATTTGCCGATGATGCTTTTTTCTTTGTTCCTGATTTGCACGCAATGACGGTTAAGCACGATCCATCTGTTCTCGCCCAAAACACTTTGGAAACTGTGGCGCAGTTACTGGCGTGCGGACTCGATCCCAAACAATGCACACTGTTTTTGCAAAGCCATATTCCGGAAAACGCCCGGTTGACCTGGTTGTTGGAATGTACGGCTAGTTATGGGCAAATGCAGCGCATGACTCAGTTCAAAGATAAAACCGCCAAAGGTGGGCAGGAATCGGCGAGAGTGGGTTTGTTTACGTATCCGATACTTATGGCGGCCGACATTCTTTTATATGACATTGATGAAGTTCCTGTTGGTGAAGATCAAAAACAACATGTTGAACTAACCCGCGATCTGGCGCAGCGTTTTAATCACGATTACGGCAACATTTTTGTGGTTCCTAAGCCTGTTCTGCCCAAGGTCGGTGCCCGACTGATGGATTTGCAAGATCCCACCAAAAAGATGTCTAAGTCGGCTGACACTATGGCCGGTGTGATTTTGTTAGACGATGACAACGCAACTATTGAAAAGAAATTCAAGCGCGCAGTTACTGACACAGAGACAAATGTTGCTTACGATCCTAAAACTCGCCCAGGCGTAGCGAATTTGCTTGATATTTTTTCGGCAATTTCTGGCGATAAACCGGAAAAAATTGCGGAACGTTATGAACAATACGGTCCACTTAAGGCTGATGTTGCAACAGCAGTAATCGGAGAGCTCTCCCCTGTGAGGGAAAGATATGCGGAGTTAATGAAAGATACGAGCTACTTACAAAGCGTTCTTAAAGACGGAGCCGCAAAAGCCGGTTCAATCGCTTCCGCAACCTATGAACGGGCCACTAAAGCTGTCGGCTTGCTTCAGCCATAACCATCCCTTGTGGTACCCGGAGCGGGACTTGAACCCGCACGCCCTTACGGACAAAGGATTTTGAATCCTTCGCGTCTGCCATTCCGCCACCCGGGCCGGAAAGAATCAAATGCTAGCTGAGAGAGTGGAAATTCCTACCAATCAACCCCGAAAACGATTACCGCCCACGACCTGTAGGCTGTCAACTATGCGAGCACTTATTAAAGCCCTGTGGTGGGCCATCACCCTTCCGGTCCGAATCGTCTGGAAGCTGCGGAAGATAATCATCGTGGTGGGTGGGGCTTTTGCCGCCTACACCGGATGGCAAAAACGCAAAGTCGCCGCTGACGGTGATATGAATGAAACCTCGGCCAGCTAGGTCGAGTCAAACTCAACAACTCAACGGTCAGGGAGTAGGACGTTGCTTGCTTTTGTTTTTCCCGGCCAGGGCTCACAGCGCCCCGGCATGGGTTCGGCGTGGTCCGAGCATCCTTCATGGGAAATAGTTACCGAAGCATCCGCTTCTACTAATCGCGACCTCGCATACTTATTGCTTGATGCTGACGCCGGTGAATTAACTCACACACGCAACGCCCAACTCGCCACCTTCGCATTAAGTCTTACGGTCCTTGATGCCATTGAGCGTGTTGGTATTTCTCCGAATGTTGCGGCAGGACATTCACTCGGTGAATACACCGCATTGGTTGCTGGTGGTTCAATCGCCTTCGATGAAGGCGTGAAACTTATTTATGAACGCGGTGAAGCAATGCAAGAAGCCGCGGAAGATCGCCCTGGAACAATGGCCGCAATAATCGGTTTAGATGACGAAGACGTAGACATTGCGTGTCGCCGCGCCGATGGCGATGTTTGGGTTTCTACATACAACGCACCAGGACAAGTTGTAATTGCCGGTGCTCCTGATGCAGTTTCCCGAGCTGGTGAAATTGCCAAGGAGCTAGGCGCAAAAAAGACCATGCGATTCCCTGTTGGCGGTGCATTCCACACTCCTTATATGGCTTCTGCCCGCGAACGTTTGCAAAAAGCCATCGATCACACCGAACTACGTGCACCCGAAATTCCGGTTTATGCCAATGTCGATGCCCGTGCACATGACAATTCAGCTGATTGGCCAGAACTTTTAACCGCACAACTTTCTGCGCCAGTTCGCTGGAAACAAACTGTCACTCATATGGTCGAAGATGGTGTCGAAACTTTTGTAGAAATCGGAGCTGGTGGAGTTCTTTCTGGATTAATAAAACGAATTTCTCCTGACGTAAAAATTATGTCAGTTTCAAATCCGGAAGAACTAGATGAGTTGGTTGAATTTCTCGCTCATAAACCTGAGTTATCCGATTGGCGACGTGAACATCAAGGTGAACACTTGTTTGTTTCCGAACGACTAGTTGTCAGCCCCGCTACTGGATTGTTTAAGCCGGTGGAACTTACCGAAGCGAATTCTCAATCCATTGATCAACCAATTGAAGTGGGAACGTTGCTTGGTCACGTCGGTGAAACCGAGGTTCGATCACCATTTTCCGGGGTTTTGATGGGAACGCTTGCCATCTCCGGCGAGCGCATAACAGCCGGTCAACCCATCGCTTGGCTGCGCGCACACTCGTGAGCAGCTCTACCGCCCCCACACGCCACACGGCGATCACTTCCTGGAGCTCAGTGCTCCCTGAGCATGTTGTTACCAATCAGGATTTAGAAAAAGTTCTCGACACTTCTGACGAATGGATTGTTGAACGCACCGGAATTCGCGAACGACGTATGGGTAGCACCACATCAGAACTTGCCACCAAAGCGGCACAGAAATGTTTGTCGCGCGCGAAGTTAACCGGCGAATCAATTGATGCGCTCATTGTTTGCACAATTACTCCCGACCAGATGTTTCCTGCCGTTGCTACGGAAGTTGCTAACGCCATTGGTTTTACTGGGCCAACTTTTGATTTAAATGCAGCATGTTCGGGATTTGTTTATGGACTATCCGTTGCCAATGGGCTTATTGCCACCAACTTTGACCGTGTTTTACTAATTGGCGCAGAAACGATGTCGAAAGCAGTCGATCAAACCGACCGTCGCACGGCAATTTTGTTCGGTGACGGCGCATCGGCGGTTTTGTTGCAAGTTTCGCCCAACGATGTTGGCTTGCTGGGCTTTGACGCTGGCACAGATGGTTCAGCTCGTGGACTTCTGTTTCAAAATCACGGTGAAAAATTACAAATGGATGGCAAAGAAGTTTTTCGTCGCGCCGTGCGCGCCACCGTTGAATCCGCCAATACTGCAATTCAAAAAGCAAAAGTTAAAACTGAAGACATTTCGTTGTTTATCCCCCACCAAGCCAATCTAAGAATTATTGAAGCAGTAGTTGAACGGCTTGGTGTCCCAATGGAAAACACTGTTGTAACCGTTGAGAAAACCGGGAACACATCGGCAGCTTCCGTTCCCTTAGCCTTGGCTGAAGCAGCTGACGCCGGGCGCATCAAAGACGGAGACCTTTTGCTAGTTAGCGGGTTCGGTGCCGGGATGTCGTGGGCATCAGCGGTATGGAAGTGGGGCCAATGAGCGAGTGGCAATCAAGTGGCCGAGTGGTTTTAATTACAGGTGGAAACCGTGGAATTGGTTTGGCATGTGCACGCGCATTTCAAGCAAATGGAGACAAGGTTGCCGTCACTTACCGTCAAAAACCGGTTGATGATTTGTTTTCCGTGCAGTGCGACGTGACAAGTGAACAACAAGTTGATGAAGCATTCAGCGTCGTCGAAGAAGAGTTCGGGCCGGTGCAAGTTCTTGTTGCCAATGCCGGAATAACCAAAGACGGTTTGTTCATGAAAATGACTGAAGAAGCTTTCACAGAAGTTATCGATACCAATCTCACCGGTGCATTTCGCACCGCTAAGCGTGCCACTCCCAACATGTTGAAAGCGCGCGCCGGCCGACTGATATTCATGTCGTCGATGATTGGCTACTTCGGTGGACCTGGTCAAGCCAACTACGGAGCATCTAAGGCTGGCCTAATTGGCCTCGCTCGCGCCTTAACTCGTGAGCTCGGCAGCCGCTCGATTACCGCCAATGTGGTAGCTCCTGGTGCGGTCGAAACCGACATGCTTGGTGCTCTTAACGAGCAACAACGCAAGGATTTTCTTGATCGAATTCCGCTTGGGCGCACAGCGTCTCCCGAAGAAGTGGCATCTGTCGTAACATTTCTCGCTTCACCAGAAGCAAACTATGTGTCTGGTGCCATCATTCCGGTGGACGGCGGGCTGGCCATGGGTAATTAAGAACCTTAAGGAAGGAACATAAGTGAGCAACGAAGAAGCATATGAGAAGTTCAAAAAGTGCGCAGTTGACGTTTTAAATGTCGATGAAGCCAAGGTCACACCGGAAGCACGGTTTTCCGAAGATTTGAACGCTGATTCTCTTGATTTGGTGGAGTTTGTAATGGCTCTCGAAGAAAATTTTGACATCACAGTTGAAGAATCAGAACTTGATGGTGTTGCCACTGTTGGTCAAGCTTTTGAATTGGTAACCAACAAGCTGTAGGTTGGTCTAAGTAATAAATGCAACCTGCCACATCGCTTTCCGCCGATAAAAATTCCCGCCGTGTTGTAATAACCGGTGTTGGTGTTGTTTCCGTCGTTGGAATTGGCAAGGAAGCTTTCTGGCAAGGCTTGCAAGGCCCCGCGGCAACCGGCGACAAATTAGAAGTTAAAGACTTCGACGCATCACATCTCTGGGATGCCAAAGAAATTCGTCGCGTTGACCGTTACGCACAAATGGCCGTTTTGGCTTCCGAAGAAGCACTCGATGACGCTGGTCGGCCGAACATAAACCCCGAAAAAGCTGGTGTTTGGGTGGGTACCGGTGTTGGTGGTCTTAATACCCTGGAAGACCAGATCGTTATAAGTCACGAAAAGGGCGAGCGACGCGTTACGCCTTTCCTTGTTCCGATGATGATGAACAATGCTGCCGCTGCCAACATTTCAATGCGTAACGGATGGCAAGGTCCATGTGAAAACACTGTTACGGCGTGCGCAGCCGGTACACAGTCAATTGGTAACGCCGCTCGTTTAATCGCTGGTGGTCGTTGCGACGTAATGATTTCTGGTTCTTCCGAATCAGCACTTACTCGCACAGGTATTGCTGGGTTCCGTAACATGACTGCGTTATCGCGCATTGGAATGTCGCGTCCGTTCGATGCCGAACGCGATGGATTCATGATCGCTGAAGGTGCGGCCATTCTTGTTTTGGAATCGTTAGAGCACGCACAAGCGCGCGGAGCACGTATTTATGGCGAAGTTTTGGGCGCAGGAAGCACTGCTGATGCGCATCACATAACTGCCCCATCACCGGGTGGTTCAGGTGCGGTTGCATGTATTGAAATTGCATTGGCCGATGCGGGCATTGCACCAAGTGAAATCAAGCAAATAAATGCCCACGGAACTTCTACCGGTTTGAATGATTTGGCCGAGGCACAAGCGGTTTCCAAGGTCTTTGGCAATCCCTCTCCCCCGATTACGTCTATTAAAGGTGTTACCGGTCACTCATTGGGAGCCGCCGGCGCCATTGAAGCAGTTTCAGTTGTTTTATCGATTGAAAAAAAATTGATTCCACCCACCGCCGGTTACAAAACTCCCGACCCCGAAATGCCAGCGATTGACTTAGTTACCGGCGAAGCCCGCCCATGGGAGCCGGGCCCGGTTATCTCCAACTCATTCGGCTTCGGAGGTCACAACGGATGTTTGATCATTGCTCCCTACTAATCTCACTCTCTGCGCGATTTAGTGCAGAGATGACTCATGATTCATAATATTGCACTATGGCTTATCAACCTGTTTCCGACACATCTCCGACACCAGCGACCTCGGCTAAAGACCGATTTATTACGTGGGCAAGAATGCGACGCGTGGGCGCCGCGGGTGCTCTAGCGACTTTGTTAGCCGCGTGTGGCAAGGATGCCTCACTCACAAAAAAGATTGATGCGGCACGAATCGCAGCAAGTAACACCACTAGTTCAGCTCCTGCAAACAACAACCAAGGTCAAGGACAAGACACTGGAAACGACGACGACCCTTTCGGTTCATCTACTGGCGGATCCACCACAACACTGGCACCATCGGGATCATCAACAACTACTTTGCCTATGGGTGGAGCTACTACAACGACTTATCCCGGAAGTGGAGCTAACGGTGTGCCTCAACCACAACAATTCACTCGCCCGGTTGGTTGGTACGACGCAAGTCTCGCGGGCCGTGCTGGCAAAACACCAAGCGCATCTGACTGCACTTGGCTTGCTTCACAAAATGCAGCCGGCTTAAAACCACTACTAAATGGAACTAGCCCCAGCACTTACTCGGTATACATAGTCGATTCCCCTACCAAAGATACTTCGGAGTTCGATCTTGGTACACAAGGAGCTGTTCTGGTCTTCGGTTCTATTGGTGAGGTGGATTATGGATCGCAAGTTACCGTCAAGGTAGCCAGTCGCGACCTCGACGGAAATCGACCGTTTGGTGCGGGATCAGCAACCGTCAACATTCCAGGTCATCTAAAGCCAGGCGCGCTCGTCGTACCTTGGCCCGCTGGGGCTGCGCAGCCGGCGCCAACGCGTGTACCGCGCGGCGGTGACTTCTTTGCTGCTGTGGTTAGCATCGAAACGTCCGAAAAAGGCACAAACCCCAACACAGCAACGCCGGGAAAATTTGCGTGGGGTAACGACAAACAAGCAATTCAAGCTGTGGCAGCGTCATGGGCGGCTGGTCTATCTGGAGTTTCTGCCACTCACCCCGGAGTATTTGAGACCACAGCAACGTTGGCATCTTGTGGAATCATCACTAGTCCTACGGGTCGTGATATCCCTGGTAATGGTGGAACGGGTGGCTTAACCCCTATTGGTTAAGCATCAGCCAAAATAAAAAACAACTCAGCTTCGCAAGCAATTTCGTCGTTAACGCGCGCTGTGCCGTGCCCGCGACCTGCACGTGAAGATAAGCGGCCAAGTTTAACTTCTAATTCCAGAGTGTCTCCCGGCAAAACTTGGTGGCGAAAGCGCACGGAATCAATTCCACCGAATAACGGAAGTTTGCTTTTGTAGTCATCGCTTGCCAATATCGCAGCCGCGCCTAATTGTGCAATCGACTCGACCATGAGCACTCCAGGAAGAGTCGGACGCTCGGGGAAATGTCCAGCAAAGAAATATTCTTCGCCCGTCAATACCCATTTACCTTTGGCAGATTTAGCCGCCTCAATTTCGTCGATCTCTGTCAGTAATAAAAACGGCGGACGATGAGGAATAAGTTCTTCGGGTTTTATCGGCATTTCTACATCATACAAATTGTCGTAATCAGCTCGCGCCGCGTATCCTCGTTAGATGCCTGAGCCGCCCAACAGGGAATTCGAAACAACTCCACTCACGCCGACCACAAGTTACGTAACCACTGAAATTGTCTTACCACCATACGCATCAGCCGCGGCGCAGTTATTAATAGATAGATATTCCCTGGCCCCGGTGGTCGATGCTGTCGTCATTATCGTGCTTAATCGGATAGTTCGGCTTCAAAATCAATCGGTAAGAATTCCCGTTCAGAATCAAGATGACACTACGTCGATTGTTGCTTTTAATTTTCCTCCAGAAGAAATTCCGGCCTTTCTATCGGAAGATGTTATTGAAGTGGATAGGAATACCCAACTAGTGACTACAAACATTCCCGAACCATTGTTTCGTCATATAGAAGAGGCTGCGGCCACTCTTAACGTTGACCTCGAAACCTATCTAGATATGGCATTTCAATATTTCGACATAATGGTGGCAAGTGGAATTCACCATATTTCACTTGATTCACCATCAATAGACCCTCTTACTAGACACGATCCGGTAAGACCACTTCGAATTATTAGCTCTTCAACGCCGCGAGCAGGTTTGTAGGAGTATCAGCGGGGCTGATCTTGTACCAAACTTGTTCGAGCTTGCCATCTTCATCAATTAAAAACGCTGAACGAATAATTCCCATATAAGTTTTTCCATAATTTTTCTTCTCACCCCACACACCGTATTTCTCGGCGATGTCGTGATCGATGTCAGATAGCAATGGAAAACCTAAGTTGAACTTTTGATCAAACTTTTGTTGGGCAGCTGGTTTATCTGGACTAATTCCAATTATCTTTGTGTCGCCAACTTCACCAGCAATATCGCGCAAACCACATGCTTGTGTAGTACATCCCGGAGTGTCTGCTTTTGGGTAGAAATACACCAAGACTTTGCTGCCCTGCAGGTCACCCAGAGCAAGGTCTTGTTCGTTTTGATCTTTTAACTTGAACGTGGGTGCTTTATTACCCGTCTTTAATTCAGCCATCTTTTCCTCCGTTTAGATACTAGATAGCCGCCGGGACATAAATGCAACGCCGTAAGATAGGGAGATGCCTGCTCGTCTTGCCAAATACGTTGAAGACAATCACGAGACGATCCTTAAAACCCTTCAGAATTGGCTAAAAATTCCCAGCATCTCGGCCCAACCTGATCACGACGCCGACGTCCAAGCCTCAGCTGAGTTCGGTGCTGCTTTATTAACAGAGATCGGCTTTAACAACATTCGACTCCTGACTAATGGTGCAAAACCAGCTATATACGCTGACTGGCTGGATGCACCGGGCAAACCAACCGTTTTGATTTACGGACACCATGACGTTCAACCAGTCGATCCGCTCGATGAATGGAATGCCGATCCTTTCGAACCGACCATCGTCAACGATGAAATACGGGCTCGCGGCGCCAGTGATGACAAAGGTCAAATGGTTTTACAAATTGAAACCATGCGTGCTCTGCTAGCGACCGAAGGTTCACTCCCTCTAAACGTTAAGTTCTTGATAGAAGGCGAAGAAGAAGTCGGCTCACCGACACTTGAGACGATGCTGGAACAAAACGCCGAGCTTTTAAAGTGCGATTTAATAATCGTTTCTGATACAGGAATGTGGTCAGCTGATATCCCCTCGGTAAACCTAGGCATGCGTGGTTTGGTGGGATATGACCTCACTATAAGAACCGCAGAAATCGATTTGCATTCGGGTGTTTTTGGTGGAGCAGTACCAAATTCCGCCCATATCCTTGCCAAGTTAGTCAACAACCTTCATGATGACCAAAACCGCGTGACTATTCCCGGCTTTTATGACGATGTTTTGCCCCTTCCCGAAGCAGAAAAAAAATCTTTCGATGAACTTCCCTTTAACGAAGATGAATTCAAACAACAAGCAACCGTCAAAACTTTGGTAGGTGAAGCGGGTTACTCCGCATTGGAGCACACAAGCACTCGACCAACATGTGAAGTAACCGGAATTACTTCCGGTTACGGTGGAGATGGAATTAAAACAATCGTTCCCGCCACTGCTAACTGCAAAATAGCTTTTCGTTTAGTAGCCAGCCAAGACCCTTACAAAATTGCGGAAATGTTTGAAAAGTGGGTTGGTAAACAACTTCCCGGTGTCGACTATCACTTAGCGCCTGAAGGGAAGGTGGCACCTGCCTACACCCCACCTGATCACCCTGCCAGCGTTGCATTGAGCAAAGCCATAAAGACTGTGTGGAACCGTGATCCGCTGTTTATCCGGGAAGGTGGCAGTGGACCAGAAGAGACCCTCGAACGAAAGCTGAGGGCTTATTGCATCTACCTGGGCGTCATGCTTACCGACGACCATTTTCACGCCCCCAACGAACGTTTACGGCTCTCTCAGCTATGGAAAGGCGTGGCCGCTGCTGGCGAATTACTGCATGAATTGGCCGTATTACCGACCTCTGCGCTCGCATATAAGTAGAGCCAACCTCTATCATTGTGAGTTGGTAGATAAACAGACACTGAGGTAGTTATGTCAATCGATGTCGATCACGACACGGAAGTAATGCAGATTTCAGATGAAGCCCGTTCTCACGTCATAGGCGTGCGAGCCGGTGAAATAAACGCTGATGAATTAGCTCTCTGGATAGAAGTTAGCGGCGTACTCGACGGAAGTTATGTGTATGACATGTACTTCCAACCTCGCAACGACGCTGGCAACGATCACCACATTTATGATGATGGTGAATTAACCATAATTATTCCTCGTAATGATGTTTCTAAATTGCTTGGCGCACAATTACGTCTTTCCGGTGATGCCGACGGCTCCATGGAAATAAGCAACCCCAACAAACCACTTGTGGCTACACCCGCCATGGATCTTTCTGACCTTGATCGCGACTCTGACTTGGCCAAGTTGGTGCAAAGTATTCTCGACGAGCAAGTTAACCCCGCTATTGCCAGTCACGGTGGTGGCGCGCAATTGGTGGGAATCAAAGACGATGTTGCGTACGTGAACCTGTCTGGTGGTTGCCAAGGTTGTTCAATGTCTCGGGTAACTCTGGCCAACGGTATTGAAACTTCCATTAAAGAAGCCGTTCCCCAAATCAAGGCTGTGGTTGACGTTACAGATCATGCTTCAGGATCTAATCCTTACTTTAATTAACCGGTACCCTGCTCTTGCCAGTCGTACGGCGCATCAGCTCGACCCACAACATCGCTTAGTTCCGTTTGCTCTTGTTGATTTTCATAATCACTAGCACGGGCTTCTGCAATAAATGCTCGAAGTTTGCGAGGGTCTTTCTTGCCAACTTCTGATTCCACTCCCCTAATAACATCAACGCCAAACGGGCGTAATCGACGAATGGTGTCTCTAACATTTTCAGGATTCAAACCACCAGCCAAAATCACTCGAGATTCGTGAGGAACTTTGTCGACTTGATGCCAGTCGTAGATCTGTCCAACTTCGGGTTCTGGACAATCAACAATTATTGCATCTGCCCCATAAGCGTCACTGCTATCAAGCTCAACAGTGCCCGAAGTGAATGTCTTAATCACGTAAGGAATTGATTTATGCACTTGCATAACCTCGACAGGACGCTCGCCCCCGCCTAATTGCGCCGCGCGTAATCCGGTTTGTTGCACAACATCTACAACACGTTTGGGATGCTCGTTGCGAAAAACTCCAATTGTTAAAACTTCAGGTGGGATGCGACGGACAATGTCACGAACTCGTGCGGGTTGGATTTGACGCGGAGATGGGGCAAAAATGAACCCGATGGCATCTGCACCCATAGCTACCGCCAGCAATGCGTCTTCTTCCGACGTCGTACCACAAACTTTTACGAACATAGCTAAACCTTAGAACATAACCACTATCTACTCGTGGTTGTTGAACCTACTGTTGTTGTCGTTTGATTAACGCATCCAGGCAGCTGAATAACTTGTGGCGCTGCTCCAGAGATGGTGAAAGTTACGGTTGGTTTGGAAACCACCGTACATTTAACAATCCATTGTGCCGTGCCGCTACTACCCGTTGTAAGGGTTGCTGGACTTTGTAGAGTTATTCCCGAACCGTTTGCGAGTGTTATTTGCGCTCCCGGTATCGCCACAGATGAAATAGTTCCATCAGCTTTTACTGTTTTTTGAGTCAACACAACGCCAAGGGCCGAGCTTTGCTGAACAATTGGTGGGTTAGGTGCAATAGCCCAATTTAGGGTCGTGCCGCTATAGACGTTAAGAGTAAAGTTCACCGTTTTTGTATCACCATTTTTGAGAAAGAACACTTGCGCCGTTGCGGTTCCCAAGGTCGGAGGTTGGAAAGCATGAACGCGATAACGGCCACCTACAACATTAGTAATGGAATAATTTCCCATTTCATTCGCTGTGAATGTGCTTTTACTAGTGCTGCTACCGTCACCAAAGAAGTGTTCCAACACAACCGTTGCTCCAGGAACAGGTGATCCGTTAGAAGTTACTTGCCCATTAATAGTCGATGTTCCTTTAACACTTTGTGTTGTAGTGGTTGCTTTACCGGAGGCCAAAATCCATTGTGTTCCAGAAAAATCTTGCAATTGAGCTGGTTCCGGTGGAGAAATCGTTGTGGGAGGAGGCGGCAAGCTTTTGACATCGTGCGAACACGCCGTCGCCAGGCACACTAAAGACAAGAGGGGAAGAACTCGTCTGATCACCTTTTTATCTTAGGGGTGCAATAGCTTTCACAGTGGTCAGCGTTCCGCCTAGTTCTACGCTGGATTCATCAATCACTTTGTCACTTACGTACCCAAGAGCATATTTACGCCCGTCAAAGGGAATTGGGCTCACACTGGTAAGCACACCAACGATATTTTTATCAAGGAGAATTTCTGTTTCGGATTTTAATTCGCTTGCACTATCTAACTCAAATGCCACAAGGCGTCGACGAGCTTGCCCGCGCGAATGTATGCGAGCTACCAACTCTTGGCCTACATAACAACCCTTATTGAAATCCACTAAAGAACTCAAATCTCCCAATTCCTGAGGAATGATTTCTTCGCTTAACTCATTTTCGTTAGACGGAACTCCATAATAAATTCGCAACGTTTCTAATATTTCTTGGTCATTGCCTTTGGGTTGTTCATTGGTTTCTTGATCCCAACCGTCTACTACTGGCCATCCAGCATCCCAGAACTCTTTAGACTCGGGGGTTGAATTAGATGCGCGAATAAACGCTATCGTCTTTTCTGCTGACGAGATATCAGCCTTTACACGGAAGCGGAAACCTTCTAAACGTTTAACGACTCGCTCTTCTACGCTAGGTTCCAACACAATTGCGTAATGATCATCTGCACGCTTCCACAAACGAAAGATCGCAACCGATTTACCCTGAGGTGTAAGCAGAAATGACCACACAGCGGCACCGACCTTCATTGTTTCGATATCTTGACTCAACTGGCCCTGTAAAAAAGAGGTCGCATCCGGACCATTTATTTCAATCAAGCTGCGATTTGTGAAAAGAGTCACGCCGCCCGCGATATCTTGTTTGTCTAACGAGTTCACTCGTCAATACTAAGTGGTTAGGGGTAATTATGAGCGAGTCTTATGCAGAATTGTCGTCGTTAGGCACCAATCTGCACGAGTTGGCCGGGCGAATCAGTGAGTTAGCCAAGCAACCCCAAGGCGATGAGGTTTTTGCTACCGATCTGTACGAAGTTGAACGGGCGCTAATCAATGCTGACCGACGTATGCAAAAGCTTTTGGCCACCGAATATAAACAACCTATCGTTTTGGAAGACTAGACCGTAAAGGCGGACGGACACACACCATTTAAAACGCACACATCACATTTAGGTCGACGTGCAATGCAAACACGACGTCCATGCTCTATGAGTCGCAAACTAAACCCGCCACGACGCTTAGCCGGAATAATTTCATTCAATTCCAACTCAATCTTGACTGCATCTTTCGTGTCAACGAGCTTTAACAAGTTACAAAGCCGGGTTACGTGAGTATCCACGGGAAGGCCAGGTTTACTAAACCCCACACTTAGTATCACATTCGCTGTCTTGCGTCCTACTCCAGGAACTTGCAGTAAATCATCCATGTTGTCGGGAACTTCCCCGCTGAACGATTCAACCAATTTTTTGGCCATACCTACAATGCTTTTCGTTTTGTTACGAAAAAACCCGGTTGATTTGATGAGCTCTTCGACCTCTTCTGGATTAGCTGCGGCCAATTTCTTGGCAGTTGGGTACTTCTTAAAAAGTGCAGGCGTAACTATATTTACCCGCTCATCGGTTGTTTGAGCGGAGAGAATCGTGGCTACCAAAAGTTCATAAGCATTGCGGTGGTGCAGGGCACATTCAACATCCGGATACTCTTTTTCCAGTTTTTTCAATACGGTGAGACCGCGCTTAACGACCGTTTCGTTCTGTTTAGCTGACTGGACCGGCGCCAACTAGTGCTCCAACGCCATAGGTGACTCCCGCGGCAACCACTGCAATCAGTAACTGCCTGCTTGCTGACCAAACGACAGATCGACCGGTGAATCTTGCTAAAACTGAACCAACAGATAACGCAGCAATGGCCCCGATAATTACCGAGACAACAGTGGCTTTATGAATTGAACCAGAACTCACAAATAGCCATGGGATAAGCGGCAAAAATGCACCAATAGAAAAGGCACAAAAACTTGAGATAGTTGCCTGTATTGGTGAACCAAGTTCGGTCGGATCAACACCAAGCTCTTCACGAGCATGTGTTTCCAACATAAGTTCAGGAGTGCGCGACATCTCTTCCGCTAGCCTTCTTGCAGTTTCTGGTTCGACCCCGCGCGATTCATAAATCTCAGCCAATTCTTCGGTTTCTTGTTGCGGATGACGTTCTTGTTCAATGCGTTCCAATTCGAGTTCACGTTCGAATAACTCCTTTTGTGCCCGCATTGATACATACTCGCCGGCACCCATTGAAAACGCGCCGGCGATCAAACCCGCGATGCCAGCCAGTCGTATGACCGCTGGGGTTGAATTAGCACCGGCCATACCCAAAATCAATGAGACATTGGTAACCAAACCATCACTTATTCCAAACACAGCAGCACGGGCGCCACCACCTTGGATATTGCGGTGATGCTCTTGCAGATGTTCAGCAGTAGCTGTACTTAACGCCATCTCTCCACAATAGCCACGCTGCATTGCTTATATTTGTTGCCACATTTCGTGATCCGCCACGTGGCAGACTGTTGTGATGGCATTCAACGATTATCAATGGTTTAACCAGTCTCATCCCCAAACACTTCAGATTGGAATAATCATTTTGTATATAAATACAATTTTTGGTGCCTTAGATCTTCGGCTATTCGGTGGAATGTGGTTGCTGATATTTTTTCTCGTTAGTGTGCTGCTCCCCTTCCTCGGTGCCTTGGGCTGCGCCAATGAAAAGAAATGGGGATATGCCGCTGCCCTAGCCGCTGCATTATCGCCTTTCGTGATACGTCTTATTTACGGAGCAGGCCTGTTCGGAGTGGGCTCTCTGCAGCTCATCTTCGAAATTGCCGTCGTCGCGTTATTCCTTCATCCAATGACCCGAAATTATGTAAAAATTTGGTTCAAATGAGTTCAAACTATCTACGCGACTTTCTTGAGCTACTGGTGCTGGTTTCTGTGGGCGGATTATTGTTCAATTCCCTTACGAAGCTAAAAAAGAATCAAATACCGGCTTATATCTGTCGAAGCTGTCAGCGCCCAACTTCTCGTGCCTATCCCAACTGTCGCTACTGCGGAACCAGCCAGGGATTTCATACCAACTGACCACTCTTCAAATGCATAGCTACTTCATTAGCCAAGAAGCGACCCTCTTCACTTAGATATATTCGTTCGCCTTCTTCATACAACAAGTCGCCCAATAACTGTTTATCCTTGTCCTCGATTCCATCAGCAGCTATGCCCCATCGTGTACGTAATGACAACTCATCGGCTTCAAATGAGCGCTGTGGTTCGGTAAGAATTTCTTCACCATCGATCGCCGAATCTTCCGTAGCCATCGACGATATGTATATCTCTGGGGTACGCACGTTCCAAAACCGTCGGCCATTTCTATGCCCATGGGCCGCACAACCAATTGCCTCGTAATTACCCTGCGCCCAATACAAAAGATTGTGTTGACAAGCGTGCCCGGGTTTAGCCCAGTTCGATATCTCATAGTTGGTAAAACCAGCATTGCCAAGAATTTTATTTGTAAGTGTGTATTTCTCGGCGAGATCATCATCGTGAGGATGACGTTGTTTGTCTAAAGCAAGTGGAGTGCCAAGTTCAACAGTTAATGCATAAGCTGAAACGTGGTCTGGTTCTAAATCAACAGTTTGCTCTAACGAACGCCGCCAGTCATTCAGCGACTCACCGTGTGCTCCGTAAATCAGGTCAAAGTTAATGGAATCAAAGCCGACCTTACGGGCAGTTTTAATGGCTGAAACGGCATGCTTGGCGTCGTGTTGGCGTCCCAAACTCTGTAACACCCTTGGAACAAAAGACTGAACGCCAAACGAAAGGCGATTGATTCCTGCTTCCCGATAGCCACTCAATTTTTCTGCAGTCAATGTTTCGGGGTTGCACTCAAGTGTGACTTCAGCATTTTCAGAAAGTTCCATCTGTTGAATAACTTCTCGAACTTGGTTTGGTGAAAGCAGCGACGGTGTTCCTCCACCGAAAAACAAACTGGTGACTCCTGCTAATTTCTTACGTTCAGCTTCCTGAACACAGGCAGTTACATAATCGTCAACTAAATCCATTTTGTTGTCCCAAGTGGCAAAAGCGCAGTAGTCACACCTCTTGGAACAAAACGGAACATGCACATATACACCGAAGCCCGCCGAAATGGCGGACTTCGTTGGAAACTGCTGATCGAACTCACGTTCAAGAAACATAAGGGCCTAAGAACGCAGTGAGAGCCCTAACTCAGCCAAACGGCGACGAACATTCTCTGGGGTTGTGTCAAGCAACACAGCCAAATTGCGAATGTCTTCCGCACGAATGGTGATGATCTTGCCGGAGAACTCGCGACGTTGTGCACGAATCATTCCTACATAACGAGCAAGGATGTCTTGTTCTGGTGTATTGAGTTGTTCAAGACGAACAAGATCAATAGTTACGCGGTCTTCCGGATTGGAACGTGGAAACACATCTTTGCCTGCTGTACGCAAATCGATAACTGATTGTGCTTGTGCCCAACCTGGCGTGGTGTCATCACGTGGCAGCAATTGGTCAACCGGCACTTCATAGAAACGGGCGAGACGCTGCAAACGAGGTACAGAAATAGCGCGCTCTCCTCGTTCGTATGCTCCTAATACCGATGCTTTAAATTCCTGACTAGAAGCCGCCTCCACTGCTTGCAAGGAGTAGCGCTTCCGCTTGCGAACTGCTCTCAGCTGCTCGCCGACCTTTTGGGCATATGCCCTGGTCATCTCTTGCTCTTCGGTCACGATGTCGCTCCTTCGCGCTTGCTTCTCTGGTGAGGACTGCCCCAATGGCGCATAGCTAACCACGAGCAGTGCTCGAACATGAAATCCTTACCCACTGTAGGCAACTAAATCACATGGTGTCAGGACAGCCGATGAGCTGGGAAATCAGCCTTCTCGGTGGGCCCCAATCAAAGCGGCAGCAGCCACAACAGCAGCCGTTTCGGCCCGCAGGACTTCCCCCGGGAGACGTAGTGCACGCGGGTTCTCCTCCCGCTCGGCCTGACTCCAGCCCCCCTCGGGGCCGATCGCAATCACAGTTACTTCAGCGAGATCGACGGGATCTCCGACGAAATCGGCTCGTGCCACGTCAGCGCGGGTCATATGGAAATTGGGCCATGCCGTCGGTGGATGAACTGTAGGCAACCACACTCGACGGCACTGAGCAGAAGACTCCATCACAATCTTTTCCAAACGGTCGTTGCGTAAGGAATCGATATCGGTATTGGTGAATGCAGTTATCACTGGAAAGAAATCGTCAATTCCTATTTCGGTGCATTGTTGGATCAATTGATTGGTCGCCGTTCGACGTAAAGGCGCAAAGGCAATGCCCAAACGTTTTTCGGGCGCTGGTTCGCGATTTACTTTCTCCGGTGGAACAAGCTCTAATTCTTTACTGTCAACTATTTTTATAGTGACAAGTGCCCAGTTGCCTTTACCGTCGCTGACTGTTACTGCTTCTCCATCACGCACACGCAAAACGCGTAACAAATGGTGAGTGGTTTCGTCATCGAGTTTTGGTTCAGAGACATCGTTCACAAATACTTGTGCAGTTGCTTCTATTCGTTGCCAGGAAAGTGTCATTGAGAAAACGCTGATTTAAGTTTGGAAATCAGTCCAGGATCAGTGTCAGCCACTTCTTCACCGCGAATTTCGGCCCATTTGCGTAATAACTCCTCTTCCTCGGCAGACAAAGTTTCAGGAATATCCACAATTACCTCAACAAAAAGATCTCCGCGACCACGCCCTTCTAGGGCGGGAACCCCGTGACCTTTAAGACGGATCACTTCATGTGATTGTGTTCCGCTAGGTACTTCCAACTCACCTGCTCCATCTAATGTTTCGAACGCAATCCTTGTACCCAAAATTGCTTGCGCCACACTTATATGTTGTTGAGCGAGCAAATTGTGACCATCACGACGAAATCGAGGATGATCTTTTACTCGTACGTGAACATAAAGGTCGCCCGCATTACCACCACGTAAGCCCGCGTTACCTTGCGATGTAATACGAAGTGCAAAACCGTTGTCGACTCCAGCCGGAATAGTGATCGGCAACTGCTTATCGCTTATAACTCGACCTTCACCTTTGCAGTTGGGACACGGATCAGGTATCTCTTCACCCAAACCAGAACACTTGGGACAAACAGAGCTAGTTACCATTTGTCCAAGAATTGATTGACGTACTTGGCGCATTTCACCTTTACCGTCACATTGAGAACAAAGAATGGGCTTGGTTCCTTGTTTCGCTCCTGAACCATTACACGTTGAACAAACTTCGTAACCCCTTATTGGAATTTGGACTTCCGTACCGAAAACGGCGTCAGCGAATTCAAGTTCCACCAAAGTTTCTAGATCATTACCAGGCGCATTACCGCGAGGACCACGGTTACGCACTGTCCCACCAAAACCACCAAATAATGACTCGAATATGTCGGAGAACATGGCATCGCCAAAACTGGAGAACATGTCGCCAGAACCAAAACCACCGCGTAAACCTTCAACACCAAAAGTGTCGTATTGACGTCGGCGTTCCGGATCCGAAAGAACTTCGTAAGCAAGCGTTACCTTTTTAAACCGGTCTTCTGCCGCTGCATCTTCTGGATTTTTATCCGGATGCAATTCTCGAGCCAGTTTCCGATAAGCCCGTTTTATATCTTCTTGGCTGGCGCTGCGGGCCACACCAAGTAACTCGTAAAAATCTTCTTCCATGTTCACCCCTCGGCAATACGCCGAGATAACTGCTCCGAAATTTGAGAAATAGCAGCAAGAACTGTCTGATAATCCATTCGAGTAGGACCAACTACTCCGATCGCGCCCGCCGAGTTACCCTCACCACTAAATGGTGAGGCAACGACTGCACACTCGCGTAAGTAGTCGAGGCCAAGCTCGGAGCCAATGGCTACGTTGTCGCCACGAGTCATCACATCGCGAAGCAACGAAACAACTACATATTGTTGTTCAAGAGCATCGAGGACATGACGAGCTTCTTCGAGAGCTTCAAAACTGGAAACAATTTCGGCTGCCCCGCCAACAAAAGCTCTTTCATTGTCGGAACGAATATCGGTAAGGAGAGCAGCTCGGCATGCTTCCACTACACGGTCAGCTTCAGAACTGCCGCCGGACTGTGCAGCTTGGATTTGAGCAAGGGTTTTTGATTGCATCGATTTGGTAAGCGTTTCGTTATATTGCGCAATTGCATCATCGGTGGCAGTCGTTTCTATGGCACGTTTTTCTACTGAACCGTCCGACAACACCACCACTAATAGGGCTTGTGAAGAAGACATGGGCACTAACTGCAAGGACAAAACGGTGGATTGATCATGAGCTGGTTCAACAACTACTGCTGCGCACTGAGTTAGATGGGCAAGCAGTCGGGTTGTTTCCTGCAACATGTCATCGAGCTCGTTGTAGGCCTTCGAAAAAAACGACTGAATTTCATTGGCCAATGGCTTGGGCAGGACGAATGATGATTTTTCTTGATCTTGTGAAAAGCCATTCACAAAAAAACGGTAACCAGATTCGGTGGGAACACGGCCAGCGGAAGTATGGGGGTGGGTAAGAAAGCCTTCTTTCTCCAACCAAGCCAATTCATTACGAACAGTTGCTGACGACACGCCAAGGTCAATTCGGTCGGCCAGTGACGACGAACCAACCGGCTGAGCGGTACGAATGTATTCCGCTACTACGGCACGCAAAATTTCGGCTTTTCGTTGATCGAGCATACGAAGCACCATGATACTTAGAATTACCCTGAAATCGCACCTCGGAGCCCAAGGTTTGAACTCAGCTAGGCGTCTGAGAAACTGTCCAAAACGAAAGAGGCAACGCTGACAGCAAGTGTTGCGGTAATTACTGCCCCGGATGCCAATGCAGCACCCGCCAGTTCGACGTGCTCTATCCAACCCCGTTCAGTGCGTGTTAGCCCACCGGTCAATTTTTCGACCATGACCGAAGGTGTCGGCCGCGATGTCACCCTCCTTGAGCAGGAATGTATTTGCCCAGCTAGCTGTCGAGTTTGAGGGCCGAGATGAAGGCTTCCTGGGGTACTTCCACCCGTCCAATGTTCTTCATTCGCTTCTTACCCTCTTTTTGTTTCTCCAAAAGTTTGCGTTTACGAGTGATGTCACCGCCATAGCACTTGGCAATTACATCTTTTCGTTTTGCTTTTACTGTTTCACGAGCAATAATTTTTCCCCCGATGGCCGCCTGGATTGGCACATCAAACAGTTGCCGAGGAATGAGCTCACGTAATTTTTCGGTCATTTTGCGACCGTATTCCTGAGACTTTGATTTGTGAGTGATAGTGGAAAAGGCATCAACTGGAAGACCATTTAACAAAACATCTATTTTCACTAAGTCGCTTGTCTCATAACCGTCTGGCTCGTAGTCAAGACTCGCGTAACCCTTTGTGCGCGATTTAAGTTGATCAAAAAAATCGACCACTACTTCTGCCAGCGGTACTCGATAAACCAACTCGACCCGTTCGGTAGAAATGTACTCCATTCGTTTCATTTCTCCGCGTCGTGCTTGACATAGTTCCATAACGGTACCGGTGTATTCGCTGGGTAATAGAATGGTTATTTTCAAGAACGGTTCTTCCACTCGTTCAAGCACATTCGATTCCGGCATCTCGCTCGGATTTTCCACCACGATTTCTTTTTCATCACGGGTATGAGCGTGGTATTCCACCGATGGCGAAGTGGCAATCAAAGTTAAGTTGTATTCGCGCTCCAAACGCTCTCGCACAATTTCCATGTGTAGTAAACCAAGGAATCCACATCGAAAGCCAAAACCCAACGCACCTGATGTTTCAGGCTCGTAAGTGAACGACGAATCATTTAACTGAAGCTTTTCTAATGAAGTACGCAGGTTTTCAAATTCATCACCATCGATTGGATACAAACCACAAAACACCATTGGTTTGGGCTCTTTATAACCCGACAGCGGTTCACGCGCTTTCTTAGAAAGCTCGGTGACTGTTTCACCACTACGAGCTTGTCCAACGTCTTTAATTCCAGCAATCAAGTAGCCCACTTCCCCCGGACTCAGTTCAGGAACAGGCAAATTGTTGGGAGTTCTAAAACCAATTTCTTCTACATCATGAGGCTGTTGGGCATTTATAAACCAAACCTTTGAATTGGCCCGTAAACGACCATTCATTATTCGGATGGCTGAAATAACACCGCGATATTGGTCGTAATAGGAATCAAATATCAAACCTTGTAGTGGTTGAGCGATGTCCCCTATAGGCGGAGGAATGCGTTCAGCAATGGCATCGAGTAATTCAGGAACACCTTCTCCAGTTTTTGCAGAAACTCTCAAAATACTGTCAGCAGCAATTCCCAAAACTTTTTCAATTTCTTCTGCTACTCGATCAGGGTCAGCAGCAGGTAGATCGATCTTGTTCATAACCGCGACAATTTCCAGATCGTTGTCGATCGCTTGGTAACAATTCGCCAAAGTCTGGGCTTCTATCCCCTGTGAAGCGTCGACCAACAAAACCACGCCTTCACATGCTGCTAGCGACCGTGATACTTCGTAACCAAAATCCACGTGACCGGGAGTGTCAATTAGATGGAATGCATAACCCTTCCAATCAACTCGCACATTTTGTGCCTTAATGGTGATTCCGCGCTCCCGCTCGAGTTCCATCGAGTCAAGATACTGTGCACGCATTTCTCGCGGATCAACGGCCCCAGTGACTTCCAAAATGCGGTCAGACAGTGTCGACTTGCCGTGATCAATATGGGCAATAATCGAGAAATTCCGAATGCGCGATAACTCAGTCATAACAAACTTGGGGTGAACTCACCATTTCAAATTAATGCGAATTGTGCGCACAACTACGCACGTTGACTACTTTGAAGTAAGTTTTGCGATTCGCTTGGCCAAACCACTTTTACGGTTAGCAGCCTGGTTCTTGTGAATAACACCTTTTGATGCGGCCATGTCAAGGCGCTTCATCGCCAAACGAAGAGATTCCACCGAAGTAGCGTCACCGCTTTCTGCTGTCGAAGTTGCATTCTTAATGCGCGTTTTCAGTTCGCTGCGCACACCACGATTACGCGCTTCGCGCTTTTTGTTTTGACGATTTCGCTTGATTTGGCTGCGTATATTGGCCATTTCTGCCTTCCGTAGGAGCCGCTTAGCGTAGCAAAGTTCCGCCAGCTCCAAAAAACGCTTACGAAAGGGCCGCTCTAGCCTTCGCCACTCCCGCCCGTGAAGTCTTGGAGGAGCCAACAGTACGGGCCAATCGGGCTAATCGCGCAACCAGAACCTCCATGGTCGAAAAGTCATCCAGACCACTCCCACCTCGTACCGCGTCATCAGCTTCCGCCAAAAGATGAATTGCTTGTGCGATTGATTCATATCCCAATTTTTCGCTTTGACGCATAGCCTTCTTCGCTGGATAGGGAGCCATACCTAAACGTCGCGCCGCTTCGTGTTCATCTTCTGGTGCATCCCCTGCCAAAGTAAGCATGGCTCGGAAATGACGATAAAGAATGGCCAATATCACCAATGCATGGCGATCACCGGCGTTCATCATGCGATGTAATTGTCGTAGCGATAAATCAATGTCACCACTATCGATAGCGTCAGTTAACTCCCATGGTGCGATACTTCCTTCTTGACCAAGAAACATCTGAATCTTGGCTCTATCAATAGTGGCACCTTCACCGTAAGCAGAAGCCAGAGTTTCAGCTATAGCGAACAATCGTGAAACATCTTCACCTAAATGTTGAAATAGCTCCGAACGCGCTTCAGCATCAAATTTTACTGGAAGACGCGAAAGTTGCTCTTGGTACCAAGTGTTGCGGGCTTTTCCGGTGGGCACTGCCGTATCGATTACATTGCCGTTTTTGCGCACCGCATCGACGAGTTTCTTAGAGATTTGGCCGCCACCAGAAATAAGAATAAGTGCCACATTCTCGACAGGACTTTCCAACGCTCGCACAAGCGGTTCGGCATCGGCAGCTCGTATCGCTCCGACTTCAGATACCACTACAGCCTTGCGATCGCCAAACAACGAGGGAGTTAGATAAGCATCCAAAATGGCAGACGATGAAGCCTCTCCACCGATAAATTCTTCAACCGATGTGCTTCTTGTGTCTTCAGCAATTAAATCATCAATGAGCTTTTTACGAGCCTGAAATATAAGAGTTTGGTCATCACCCTTTAGAAGGAAAACAAGCGGTTCAGAACTCACACGAACAAGTTAGTTTGCTCTCGTCTTCTTTTCGAACTGAGATGCCGATAGGCGACCAGAGGAATCAGCCACCCTCCATATTGGAGCCAACGAGGAATATCTGCTCCGAGTTTTGCAACCCAGTAAACAGTCTCTACCCCAATCGAGGTAATCCAGCCATAGATTGCGGCGACCGGAGCAATAAGCCCCGCCAGTAAACCGAACGACACCCCGATGATCATCAAACCTCCAACGATTGGTTCAACTAATACGTACAACAGAGAGCTGAGAGGTGCGAAGCGATGCAGACCAAACACCATCGGAACGATGGTGCCGATTTGAGCTCCGATTGCCACGCTGATCCCATTGACAAACCGTCTTCCCAGAAATACTTCAATTAGATGCGGCGTGACATAGATGATTCCGGCCGTTGCGCCAACTGATAATTGAAAACCAACTTGCTTAGCCATCAACGGATCGATTAAAAGCAAAATAATTATCGCGATATTTAAGCCGGTATCTCTAGAAACTTTTATTCCGCATGCCTGAGCACCGATTACTGTTGCTGCCATCGCAACTGCCCGCAGAACCGATGGTTGCATCCCGGTTATAACTGCAAAAAAAGCCAATGACAAAATAATTGGCACTACTTTTCTAAATGATCGTGCGGTTTTTCCTAGTCCTAAAACCACCATCATCACGAATGCAACATTTTGTCCAGATACCGCCATGATGTGAACGAGTCCGGATTCACGAAAAAGCTGTTTATCTTGGGCGGTTTGATTACTGGTATAGCCCAGAACTATTCCTTCCAATAATGCGGCATTATGCGGCTTCATCGAATGCAGGCCATCGAACCACATTTGATGTAGTGATCCGACCAACGAATATGGAAATGCTGCCCTACGCACCTTTTCTATTCTTGTCAACTTAAATTCACTTACGACATGCTGATTACTAAGAAAAGATTTCGATTCTGGTGATAGAGGACTGAATGTTCCAGAACTACAGATCTGATCAAATAGCGACGGCTTAAGTTGCCCTAGCTGGGCATCAGAAACGTGAACTCGATGATGCTCAACGCGCAATATCGTTTCGGTATTACCAAAGTTATCTAGCATCGGCCAAGAAAGCACCCGAAAACATCCCGTTCTATTTCCATTCAGAGATAACTTCGATGTGTGGGAGCACAACGATACGATGAACACAGTAAGTGCGATCAGGTTTAATAACTTTGGACGTCGCATTAAACGGTAATTAGTGGCTTTAATCGTGCCAATTTTGCTGGTCCTATTCCTGGGACATTGTTTAAATCTTCGACTGATTTGAACGAACCTTGTTTGTCTCTGTAGGTCACAATCGCTTGCGCAGTCGCCGGGCCCACGCCAGGCAATGTCTGTAATTGTTCCGAACTGGCATCGTTGATGTTCACTGGCCCATTTGCATCAGCGCTGGCTGAACTATCACCAACCGGCAGACCAGATTGACCAACCTCAGGAACGAATAACTTTTGACCATCGCGAACAACGGCTGCTCGATTAATTCGTGACAAGTCGGCATTCTGCGTGGAATCACCAGCAGCCTTTAATGCATCGCTAACTCGTGAACCGTTAGACAATCGATAAATTCCGGGCCGCGCAACTGCACCGTCTACGTCGACGTAAACAACAGATGCCATCGAGGTAACAGATTGTGAAGGAAAACTCGAAGTCGTGGGTTTGGAATCTCCTTTAAATGTCCCAACCAGCAAGGTAGCTACTACGCCTATACCAGCAGCCAGTGCGCAAACTGTAAGTAAATGTTCGCTTAGCCAACCACGCATGGATTCGGCGGCAAATGTTTTAAATGACGCTACTGAGCTAAACCAATCAGAATGTGGGTTCTCTTCCTCGCTCATATTCAACCAATCGACCACGATGAAGAGGGAAGAGATCGGCGATACTAACGGAACGACCCGGAAATGTCACTAAAAAAATTTGGCGCCCTTTATAACGAGCCATCATCTAGCGTTAGAGAACCATGTACGAATTGACCAAACGCCCCAATCTGGAAGATCCGGTTTTATTAGTCGGCCTGGAAGGCTGGATCGATGCTGGGTTTGGTGGCGTGTCGGCGGTATCGGCCGTTTTCGATCAAGCCGATACAGAATTGATTGGTCAGTTTGATTCTGATGCATTGCTTGATTACCGATCACGACGACCAACTGAACACATTGTTTCGGGAGTCAATTCCGAAATAAGTTGGCCGGAAATTGTTATACGAGCCGGTCAGGACAAAAACGGCAAAGACTTGTTAATTATTGCTGGCCCCGAACCCGACATGGCTTGGAAAAAGTTTTCTGCTGCTATTGCTGAATTGGCTCTTGATTTTGATGTACGCCTTTCCGCAAGCATGGGCGCATTTCCCGCACCTGTCCCCCACACTCGTCCCGTTCGCTTGGCAACATCAACTACAAATCCCAAAATTGCCGAAGAAAACGAATTCATCAATACGACAGTCGATGTCCCTGCCGGAATCCACGGAGTTGTTGAAAATGTTTTGGCAGAAAACGGCGTCGACGCTGTGGGAATTTGGGCACGTGTTCCTCATTACGTTGCTGGCATGCCCTATCCAGCTGCTAGCGCCGCACTGCTGGAATCATTTTGCCGGTTAACCGGTTTGGAATTTGACGTCGCGGAGCTCAACGAAAGTGCCAAGGTAACTCGCGACCGTATAGACGCACTGATTTCTAATAGCGATGAACACACAGCTTTAGTCCGCCAACTTGAAGAACAGGTCGACGCCGAGGATGCCGCCAACGAAGGTTGGGGCGGCGAAATCCCATCTGGCGATGAAATTGCGGCGGAACTAGAGCGGTTTTTACGGGGTGAGCCATCATGATATTTTTCGCGACGTTTTGGCCCGAGCGGAGCGAGCGACATGCGCGCGAAGCGGAGCTGAATTTCGAGCCTCCGTCAGGAGGCGAGATCATCAGATGACGAATGGTGGGAAATTCCAAAAAGTGAGATACTCATCTATGTGGCAATCTCCCCCGGTTGCGACACGAAGGAGGCTTAATGGCGGACCAAGCTGACGCCGGCTCCGACCTTCATGTGCAGAACACCGTCGAAGACAAGGTCGCTCCGACCTCCTCATTCCGACTACCGCCACCACTTACGAGTGGTCTTACTCAGCACAATGTTTTGTGGCTCGATCTGCGAACACAAGCAACGGGTGACTTATTAATAGCCATCCGCAGTTTGGGCGTTGGGATATTCGAAGTTAGGAATGCCACTAGCGCGTTAGATGCGCTTACTACTCAGTCCTACGCTGCTGCCGTTTTATGTGGAAGCTATGCAGAAATTGAACCGGTTATAGGTTCAATACGTTCTCAAAAAGAACTCAACACATTACCCATTATGGTTTTGTGTACTGACGTTAAAAGCAATAATCCGTCTGATCTATATGACATTGGTGCCACTGATGTTTTGTCGTTAGATACATCCCACCGAGAAGTGCTTTCACGTTTGGCAGCGCATTTACGAGCAGTGGCCAACTGGACTCAATTGGTTGACATGAAAGTACGTGAACGGTCGGCCCTTTCGCAAGCACTTTCGCAGGTTTCTCCGCAAGCCACCCCAGAACTCACTGCTGATGTCATCTGTTTTGAGTTGAGTTTGGTACGAAAATTTGCCGGTGTAGCCATTGTCTCCTTCTCTTATGACGGTGGGGCTTTTGTTCTTGCTCACCACGGCCAAGCAATGTCTGAGGTTGCACCGGGAACTGCGTTTAGCGATTCGATTGCTCGTTACTTACGAGAGCACGCGAGCAATGGCCCATGGATAGAACAGTTCAATGTTGGTGTTCCACTTGGTAACACAGGTGCACCTGGTGGACGTCTAGGTCCGGACTTCGCTTCTGCTGCTGCGGTGGCTCCTCTAACAACCGACGGCGAAATCCTTGGCCTCCTAATGCTTAGCAACGAACCCGGTCGGCCCGCTAACGGAACCAACATGGCTGAAACCATTTCTGCCGCCATAGATTTTGCTCGAGTTACGGTCGGGTTACTCGGCCCCGGATTGCGTGAACGCGATAACACACGCGCACGAAAACTTGGGTTGGACGTTGTTATCGCCGAGCGACGGTTCATACCCGTTTATCAACCAATCGTTGAATTGTCTTCTAATAAAACCATTGGTTTTGAAGCGCTTTGTCGATTCAATGACAACACTCGCCCCGATATTCGTTTTGCTGAAGCAGCTCGAGTTGGCGTTGGTAAGCAACTAGAACTAACGGTGCTCGATGAAGCAATCCGACAAGCAAAGGCATTGCCACCCCAAACGTTTCTCTCCATCAATGTCTCACCATTTGTGTTGTTGTCATATGAGGAACTAGCAGACGTTCTTAAAAATGCAGATCGCCCGCTAACGATTGAGCTCACTGAACATGACCGGGTTGATGACTACACCGCTGTTCGACATGCGGTGGCTCAGTTGGGTCCTGGTGTGCGGCTGTCTGTTGATGATGCCGGTTCTGGGTTTGCATCGCTGCGTCACGTACTTGCCCTCGAACCCGACTTTGTAAAACTCGACCAGTCATGGGTTTCAGGCGTACACACCGATCCAGCTCGACGTGCATTGGTCGCCGGACTTCAGCATTTCGCTGACGAAACTGGTTGTGCGCTTATCGCCGAGGGAATCGAGCATGAAGTGGAACTAGAAACGCTGCGTGAGCTCCAGGTGCTCTATGGGCAAGGGTATTACCTAAGTCGACCCCAACCGGTGTCAGAATTCCAATCCGTTTAGTAAGTCCGGCAACGGAGGAATATGTCTAAGTTAAGCGAATACCCGGTCCAGATTGAGATCAACCCCGACGAGCGAGTTGCCCGTTGGCGCGTTTTTTTCGCAGGTTTCTTAGTAATTCCGTTGTACATTATCGTGGCATTTTTTGGTTATCTGATCCAACTTCTTTGGTTCTTTGCTTTTGTGGTGATCATCATCAAAGGAAAAATCCCTAAATGGATCTTGGAGGCCGACGCTTCTTACCTTCGCTACCAACTTCGCATAGCCACAGTTATGTTATTCCTCCGCAATGATTACCCGCCTTTTGGTTTTGATTTTCAAATTCCTGATCCCGGTGACGACCCTCACATTGTCGTGACAATTCCAGAGGAACAAAAACGCAGCCGTCTGTTGTCAATTATTTTCATTCGATTACTTCTTTTGGTTCCGCACATAATCGCTCTGATGGGAGCCGGGGTTATCGCGGGACTGCTCACCTTTTTAAGTTGGTTCTTTGCCGTATTCGCTGGCAGATGGCCCAAGTCACTTCAGCGGATAGTTATAGCGGTACTCAAATACAGCAGCCGGTTGACGGCATACATGTTTTACGTAACCGACAAATATCCGCCGTTCGCCATTGCCTAGGCAACAACGTTTACCAATTTGGGCGGGCGCACAATAACCGTTTTAGGTTCAGCTCCGTTTAACAACTCTTGAATCTTTTGTGAGCCGAGTGCGAGTTCACGGGCAGCTTGCTCGGTGATGTCGGCTTCTACTTCGATGCGATCGCGAACTTTTCCATTTACTTGCACAACAAGAGTTACCGTCTGTGCTGCCAAAATAGACTCATCGACTTTGGGCCAAGCTTGTTCATGGATATGGCTACCGTGTCGGGCTTCCCACAACTCCGCTGTGACATGTGGAATCATCGGACAAAGTGCCAACAATAAAATGTCAATTGCTTCGTCCAAAGTTTTCTTACGGGGATTTCCTTGCGCGTACTTATACAGCTGATTGGTGTATTCCATCAATGCAGCCACAGCAGTGTTGAACGACCATCGTTCAAAGTCAGCGGTTACTTTGGCTAATGCTCGGTGCGCATCGGAACGAATAGCTTTATCATCATTATTTTCTTCACGATCTTCACCGGTAGCCACTTCGCCTTGTGCTAGTCGCCAAACACGTTGAATATAACGAGCGCAACCTTCCAAACTTACGTCTTCCCAGTCCTTATCGTCTTCAGGCGGGCCGGCAAAGATAATGCTCAAGCGAAGTGCATCGGCGCCCTCGTTGGTAAATATGTCACCAGGACTAACCAGATTGCCTTTACTTTTACTCATCCGAGAACCCTGCCAGCGAATTGTGCCTTGGTTAAACAAACGGGCAAACGGTTCACGCAATTCTTTTGGTGCCATTCCGAGGTCGGCCAAAGCCTTCATGTAAAACCGCGCGTACATCAAGTGCAAAATGGCGTGCTCTACCCCACCTATATATTGATCAACCGGCATCCATTTCTGAACTGCACTGAAATCAAACGGCTTGTCTTCAGCAAACGGATCACAAAACCGCAAGAAGTACCACGAGGAATCAACAAATGTGTCAAGGGTGTCGGTTTCTCGTTCCGCTGGTCCGCCACATTTAGGACACGTAGTGTTACGAAAACCTTCGTTGAACTTAAGCGGGGATTCACCCGTAGGTTTGAACTCAACATCTTCTGGTAACAAAACTGGTAGTTGATCTTCTGGAACAGGAACCGCTCCATCTTTTTCGCAATAGATAACAGGGATCGGGCAACCCCAGTAGCGCTGTCGTGACACAAGCCAGTCGCGTAACCGATAGTTGATCTGACGTTCGCCAATGCCCTTTTCTTCCAACCAATCCGTAGCTTTTGTGACTGCTTCTTTGTAGGGCAAACCATTGAGCCAGTCGCTGTTGATCATTACTCCGTCGCCGTGATAGGCCTCACCATCAAAGTCATCTGGTGGTTGAACAGTACGAATTATTTCCAAGCCATGTGTTTTGGCAAAGTCCCAGTCACGTTGATCTTCGCCAGGTACACCGATAATCGTCCCGGTTCCATATCCACCAAGTACATAATCAGCAACATATATAGGCATTGGCTTGTTGTTAAACGGATTGATTGCATATGAACCAGTGAATGCGCCGCGCTTATCGAGATTTCCAGATTCACTTAATCGTTCAAGTTCTGTTGACATTTTTACCCGTGCAAGCAAATCATCAACTACTTCCTTTTGTTCCGGAGTAGTCAAATCAGCAACCATCGAGTGTTCAGGCGCTATTGCTACAAATGTCATACCGAAACTGGTGTCTGGACGAGTAGTGAACGCACGCAGTTCCTTACCTGGATGGTCTTTTACTTCCAGGTTGTATTCAGCACCTTCGGACTTACCAATCCAGTTCCGCTGAATTGTCTTTACAAAGTCGGCCCATCCGAGCGAATCAATCATCTGAAGCAACTCTTCGGTATAGGCAGTTACTTTGAAGAACCATTGCTCAAGTGCTTTTTGCTCAACCACATCGCCAGAACGTTCACAAGTTCCGTCAGAGAGAACTTGCTCGTTGGCCAACACTGTTTGACAACCGGGACACCAATTAACTGGTGCATTTTTGCGATAAGCCAAACCAGCTTCCAAAAACTTAAGAAAGATTGTTTGATTCCATTTGATATAACTAGGGTCGTGTGACTGGATAATGCGACGCCAGTCATAACTTGCTCCGAGTCGCTTAAGCGAAGCGCGTAATTCTTTAATTTTGTCGTCAGTAAACGCACGGGGATGTGACGCGCCACCTTTAATGGCAGCATTTTCTGCTGGCAAACCAAACGAGTCGAAACCAATAGGTGATAAAACTCCGTAACCCTGCATAGTGCGAAATCGAGTTACCAAATCTCCAAATGTGTAGTTCTCAACGTGTCCCATGTGCGCAGGCCCACTTGGATACGGATACATACACAACACGTAGTACTTAGGCCGCGGGTCATCGTTATCTATTGAGTAGGTTTGCTCGTTTTCCCAACGGTCTTGCCATTTGCGCTCAACCGTGTCTATGTCGTAGGCCTTTTCCATAAGAGCACCATGCTAGGCGCCCACTATCGCCCACCAGCTATTTAAGGCATGCCAGCAATTTTGCTGATGATCGATTACATTTGTTGAGCAGTATGTATGCGGAGACATATTGCGCCGGTTATCGAGTAGTTGGTCGATTTGAGACTAACGAAGTAGAGCCGGTCCCCCAAGCCCTCAGCAAATGGCCACCGGGAAAAGTGTTTCCGCTACAAACTGCCAAAAAGTGCCTGCCTTATCACGTTCCGCAAAGTGCGGAACGTTTTTGTTTATGGGCGGAAATCAAACAAACTCAAAGGAAAGGACACTGTCATATCACTCATACAGATAATCGAAATTGAGACGGATCAACCCGACCGTGTAACCGAGCTATCGCACCAATGGGAGCGGGAAACTCGTGACCGGTTTCAGCGTGAGTTTCAGTTCTGCGCCGACCGCGATAGGCCCAACACCTATATAGCTGTTGCAGAATTTGACTCTCAACAAGATGCCTTGGTTCACGCGTCTGATCCGGCAACACAAGAGCTAATGGTTGAACTAACAGACCTGTGCGGTGCGGCACCGCGGGTGAAGAACCTTACGGTTATTCGCTCTACGCGGCCGGTCGCTCGCGTAGCTTAATTACGGCGCTAATCCGCGAATTTTCTGTGCTGCCTGGGGCACAGAAGCGCTCGTGCGGTGAGCGCCGTTTTTTATTACCCTGATATCGATCGAACCAGGAGTTTTTATGGCTGAACTTTTAAGTCTCCACGAACGTGGTCTCAATAATTTTTCCAAATTGATTGCAAACGTACGCAGTGACCAGTGGACCGATCCAACACCATGTTCCGAATGGAATGTTCATGATTTGGTTAACCACATTGTTTATGAAAATGTTTGGGTGCCACCTTTGTTTGAGGGAAAGACAATTGCCGAAGTCGGAGACCAATACGACGGTGATTTGTTAGGCGACGACCCCCAAGGAGCATGGGAAAATGCTTCGTCAGTAGCGCGCGCTACTGTAAATGCTCCCGGTGCGATGGATGCGATATGCCATTTGTCTTACGGGGATTTGCCGGGTTCCAGTTATCTGCGTGATTTAACTCTTGATTTGATAATTCATGGTTGGGATCTAGCTAAAGCCACCGGACAAGATACGACCATCGATCCGGAATCATTGCAGTGGGCCGATGAAACGGTGCAACCGAGTTTGGAATCATTCCAAAGCAGCGGTTATTTCGGAACGCCACAAGCAGGTGTCAGTTCAGACGATCAACAAACTCGTTTGCTCGCTCAATTAGGACGTAACGCTTAAGTGCTTGCGGTTCGTCCTTCGAGTTCCATCGCTCTCGAGCTAACCAAATCCACAATGTAGGCAGCTAGGCGATAAGCATTATCAGTGGCGCTGGCGCCGCGCACATACAAACCTGCGTTTGCCCGGAGCTCATCAGCAAGAAAGATCCCAAGTTCTTGTTGACTACTTCGTGATCCCAATACGGCAGCAGCGCTTTCGATAAGTGCATTTTGTGGCAATGAGTCAGCCCCCATAGTTATTCGCACCATACGGTTGTGACGCGGCTCTCTCGTGGTATTCGGATTCGGTGGGGGATTTTCTTCGAAATCCCGGTCCCGCTTACGCCCATCAAATATCAATTGTTTGGCTAATCCATTCTCTGCGAAGGCTAAACAAGTAACGGCACCTGGCTTTCGATTATTTTGCTGCATCGATAGATCAAACACTTCCTGGCGCAGTGCATCTTCACCACCAGTTCTCCTTATGATCTCTTCAATGTCGTCGGGAATGACAACGTCGCGTTCAGCCGCAGCTGCTGCATGCACTTCACTGCGAAGGCGTTTGTAAAGATCCGAGCCGTGTCTTTTCAGCAAACTGGCAAGGGAATTTGGCACGTGAGGATCATTAGATTGCACGGCAATTTTCAGTTCGCGTTTCGCTTCACGTACCGCCGCGGTGCCTCCATTTTTGATTAACTCCGCCGTGCGTTCAGCTGAAATAGCGCGATTGCGCAGCGCGGCGTGCCGGGCAGCTTCTTGGAAATCGCCAATACGGTCAAGACAATCACATAAAAATGTTTCAAATTTTGGATCAAGCGGTGCACGAGGATTTCGAGCGTTTTGAAATGTCGTGTCGAAAATCACAACAAGCTCGAGACCAGCGGCATCAAGTCGGCGAGCCAACTCGGCACGTACGCTGCATGTAGGGGTCGGCTTCCCCGGTTCGCGTTTGGATAAATCACGTTGTAAGCCCGCATGGGTTATTAGTTTCAGACAAATCTTCTGTGCTTCCGCAATTGCGTCTTGTATTGCTCTTTCATGCAAATGACTTTGTAACTCTGGGGAAATTGCTACTTGCGCTAAGGCGCTATCGCTCACATCAGGTTCATCCACCGTTTCGTCGCGAGCAGATTGCTGGCGAGCTAGCTCCAAAGTGCGTTGAATCAATTCGTGTCGTTCGTAGAAATGCGGAATCAACTGCGCAATAAGGAACGGCAAGACGGGCAACGTATCCATTCCCAAGTGGCCTATCTCGGCCAGCTTTCTAGCGTGCTCGCGGGGCTTGCGGAGGTGCCCATCAGGGGTCGGCACATTACCCAGCAGTGGATTTGCGGTTTTTTTCTTCAATGACCGCGCCGCCGTGAGCAGCGCCAATTGATAAATGACCTGCCGCGCGATTTCATTGTCGACGTAGTGCTTACCGTCTGCCCACATCTCTTCGTACGGGGGTACTTCAATGTGTACAACCAGTCGTCTATTGACGTCTTCCATTCCCAATTCTTCGCTCAACTCTGTATACGTTTCGCGAGCATCAGTTCTAAAGCCACTACCCGGAAACGAATAAATCAAAGTTGATCCACGACTCATGGCGACAGTCTGCGCGACCCGCTCCTTACGAGCATTGCCAAAAGCATGACTGAGAATCTGTCCCGCAAGAGAAGAAGCATCTAGTGTTTTCGACGAATGTTGCGCACTTCGATTAACTAACTCTTTCGCTTTTGCGGCCCTCACTGCTTCGTCATTGCGTGGAGGAGGATCAATCGTTTTCTGTTGACGGCTCGCCATATCTTGGAGCACTTCATAAATTACGCGAGCCCGTTTTGCGTTTACAAACGTGGCACCAAACACACTTACAAGATGCTCAGCCAACGGAGGCTTTCCTGGCCACTTTCTAGCAAGGGTGGCAAGGAAGGCTTCATCAGTAACTTCGATACCGAGGGTTTCGAGAGATGAGCTAAACCATGTGCCAAAAGTAAGAGCGTCAGGCATTCGCCCAGCTTACAAATTGACCATCGAAAACCACAAAATCAGCAATGACTACGCTGGCTTTGCATGAAGATGATACGGATCGTGATCGCTGCTCTACTCACAGTTGCGCTATCTGCGTGCGGTCAGCAGAAGGCAACGACTTCTTCCACGATAGATTTGAAAAGCATCTGCGGTAATTCCACTAAGGCACCTCAAAAGTATGACCATATCGTTGTCATCGTTGATGAGAATCGCACCTGGAACGACGTTGGGCTCGGTTTCAGCGCCGGTCAGATGCCTTTTATGAATTCAATGGCCCAGCAATGCAGTTATTACTCGCTTTGGAACGAAACGAATCCTTCACAAAGTTCGCTTACTCAATACATCGGTATGACTTCCGGCATAGACAATCTTCACACGGTCAATGACTGCAAACCATCCGCTAGCTGTTCCTCGCAAGACAACAATATTTTCCGTCAAATTCGGCAAAATGGTGGTACTACACGCAGCTATGTGGAAGGAGCAAGCCAGCCTTGTTCTGCCGCTGGAAATGCTGCAAAACATATTCCGGCTTTTTATTATCAAGGAGCTTACGATGACTCAACGGGTCATCATTCCGACCAGGATTTTTGCAAAGACGAAATTCGACCACTGGCAGAATTCAATGTCGATGCATTGCCAACATATTCATATGTGACACCAGACTTATGCAATGACGGCCATGATTGCGATGACGCAACTGTCGATAGTTGGAACAAAGCAATTATCGACAAAATAACCACTTCAACTATTTATAAAAAAGGCACAACAGCAATATTTGTGATGTACGACGAAGACACGCCCGTCCCCAATCTGATAATTGCACCCACCGCAAAAACGGGCGTGATCGACCACATTGCAGGCTCCCACGCGTCTGTTTTAAAGACTTGGGAAGAAATGTTGGGCCTGCCTGTGCTGCAACAGGGTCAGCTTCCCACCGCCCCTAGCCTGCGATCGAGCGCCGGCATCTAATTAATAGGGTATGAATCCAGACATTCCGCCCCTGGTAACCACGCTCAGTTGAACTTCGATTGGTGCCTGTGGATAGCCACTGGTAGCGTTTTACTCCGGATGTGACTGGGCGGCGAGGCATCGATCGAACCCACCCTGCGCATGGTTAACCCCGGCCGTGCAGAAATAGAGGAACGATGTCTGAGACAGAGGTTGTTGCGAGCGACGCTGATAAATCCACCACGCGCCGAATTGGCGACGTGCTTGTTGATGCCGGTGTAGCAACTCCTGCGGCAATTGATTCAGCACTAAGTCGCCAATCCACTACTGGAAAACAAATTGGCCAAATCCTTATTGATTTGAATGAAATTACTGAACGCGAATTGGCCCAAGCAGTCGCGACCCAACTCGATATTCCTTTTGTTGATTTGCGCTCAGAAGTTCCTGATCAAGATGCGCTAGGTCGTATAAGCGATCGCACGGCCCGCAAATTGAATGCTCTCCCCTTGCGGACAGACAATGAATCTATTGAGATCGTATTTTCCGAACCAACTTTGGATTCACTCGCAGAACTTAAAAAAGAAACAGGCCTACGTATACGTGCTCGAGTTGCACCAGCTACTGAAGTTCGGCGCGCTATCGATAGTTCTTATAGTGCTCTCAATTCACTCGATGAAATCATTTCAAAGTTGGGAACAACTACAGCTGCAATCTCAACTCGGGAAACTATCGATCTCACAAGTGGCGATTTTGCAGATGATGCCCCCGTCGTTAACGTAGTGAATGTAATTATTCTGCAGGCATTGCGCGATCGAGCCTCTGATATTCATATCGAGCCTCAGGACGAACAAATCCGAGTTCGTTTCCGTGTTGATGGTGCGCTTATAGATGTGACCACCTTGCCAACTTCAGTAGGTCCCGCTTTAGTTAGTCGTCTTAAGGTTTTGGCCAACATGAACATTGTTGAAAAACGACGTCCACAAGATGGCCAGATCTCTACTGAGATCGAGGGGCAACCGGTCGACTTACGTGTTTCAACAACACCGACGGTTTGGGGAGAGAAAGCAGTTCTTCGAGTTCTTGACAAAAGCCGTACTTATTTGTCTTTGAACAACTTGGGTTTCTCTGAATCGACACATGAACTACTTTCTCGCTTGTTAAAGCAACCTTTTGGAATGGTTATTTGTGCTGGTCCAACCGGTAGTGGCAAGACCACCACCCTGTACGCGGCTTTAGAGGAAATCAATCGCTCTGAACGAAACATCATGACGATCGAAGATCCAGTTGAATATGTGGTTCCATCTATAAATCAGATCCAAATTAACGAACAAGCTGGCGTCACGTTTGCTAATGGTTTGCGTTCAATCTTGCGACAAGACCCCGACGTAATTTTGGTTGGAGAAATCCGTGACGTAGAAACCGCGCGGATTGCTGTGCAATCCGCCCTTACCGGTCACTTTGTGTTGTCGTCACTTCACGCCACTGATGCCGCGTCAGCCATGCAACGTTTCTTAGACATGGGCGTTGAATCATTCTTAGTCACTTCTTCTGTGTCAGCTATCGTCGGCCAACGGTTAATGCGCCGAATCTGTTCTACATGCAAAGTGGAATATAAACCGGGCTCAGATGAGTTGGAGTTTTATAACGAGCTCGATAGTAATAGCAAAAAGAAAACTTTTTTTAAGGGAGAGGGCTGCAACTTCTGTGCACAAACCGGTTATCTGGGCCGAGTTGGTGTTTACGAAGTTCTGGTGGTTACTGACGAAGTTAAACGTGCGATATTAAACAACGCCACCGCAGACGAAGTGCGAGAGCTTGCAATATCGCAAGCTATGCGCACACTTCGCCACGAAGCCGCCCGTTTAGTAGATGAAGACGTCACAACAATCGCAGAAGTTCTACGCACTGTTTACGTGATGTAAATAAGGATTATGGGCATGGCTACAACAGAAACAGATACTGAGACAAAGAGTAAAAAGAAACGTATCAAGTTAAGTAAGTTTCAGTACTCTGGTATTGACTTAGAGAATAACAAAGTCAAAGGAGTTATTGAGGCGGGGTCTTTAGCTGATGCTCGTGTAGAGCTACGTCCGCTTCAACTTAGAGAATTGCAAATTCGTGACAAGAGATCCGTTTTGCAATTTGAGATTACAAAATCAAAAGTCGCCATGCGCGATGTTATGCATTTCACTCGTCAGCTAGGTGCCTTCCTAAAGGCGGGTATACCTATTCTTGATTCAATACGTACTCTTGCCGACGAACAACAAAACGACCATTTTCGAGCTGCGTTAAACGAAATAATTGAAGATATCCGTAGTGGCGCAACACTTTCTGCCGCTTTGGAGAAACACCGCAAGATCTTCCCATCTTTTTATATAGGAATGGTCCAGTCGGCAGAGTTATCTGGAAATATCGACGTTGTTTTAGATCAAATTTCTGAATATATTGAGCGCGATCTTGAAGCCCGGAGACAAATGAAATCTGCGCTTGTGTATCCGATCATTATTTTGTGTCTGGCAATTGCGGTTGTCGTGTTGTTAACAACTTTTGTTCTGCCTAGATTTGAAACCTTCTTTAAATCTTTAGATGCCGATCTACCTATAACAACAAAAATCTTGCTTCGTACAACCGGATTTATCGGGCATTGGTGGTGGGCAATTATTGCTCTTATCGCTGCATTGTCATTTTTGTTCTACGCATACCAACGAACTGATAAAGGGCGTCTTCAGCGCGACCAGCTCGTTCTTAATCTACCGGCTATCGGGGAAGTAGTTCGTTATTCCATTGTCGAGCGATTTTGTCGTGTACTCGCCACCATGCAACACGCTGGTGTACCACTCACCAAATCGATGGCAGTAGTTTCTGATGTAACCACTAACCGGGTTTATTACAACGGCATTACTGAAATAACGGCAGCCATGGTACAAGGCCAAGGTCTGGCTGCTCCCGTAACCCGCACTGGATTATTCCCGCCAACGATGACCCAGATGGTTCGTGTAGGCGAAGAAACCGGAACACTTGATGAGCAGTTAATGAATTCCGCAACCTTTTTCTCACGTGAGCTCGATTACAAAGTTAAAAAACTTATTTCATTCTTCGAGCCAGCGGTTCTTATCTTTGTTGGTGTTGTGGTTGGATTCGTTGCAATTGCATTGGTGTCGGCCATGTATGGCATTTATAGGCAGAACATTTAATGAAACGAAACCAATCCGGCTCGAGCCTGGTAGAGGTGCTTGTTACCCTTGTGGTAATTGGTGCATCTTTTGCTGCTCTGCTGGGCGGTTTAGGCATGTCGATTGCAGGTTCAGCGCTGCACCGCACTCAAGCCAATGCTGAGCCATCTATTCGCTCAACCGCCAACATCATTCAGGCAGCTACTTACGTTAACTGTACAGGGCCGTTTACTTCCTATACATCTGGTGCACCTGCTGGAGTAACCATCGTTGTTACTCCCTTGAAACGCGATGGTTCTTCATTTTCTGGATGCACAGCAATTACCGACGAGGGTTTACAAAAAGTAACAATTACTTTCACGGGAGCGGGGATACAAGACAGTGCCTCAATAATTAAGAGGAACGTGTGATGGATCAGAAAGGAATGACACTCATTGAGGTGGTAATGGGCATGACGTTAAGCGCTGTTATCGCAACTACGATCGCTGGTGCATTCGTCGTCTTCTTGCTTAATGCCGATAGCGCCACCGACCGCCTTAGTGAATCTCACGATGCCCAAATCATCAGTGCGTACTTCGCTAGTGATATTGAAGGAAGTTCGGCCACCATCACCAAGTCACTTGCCTCTGGCTCACCTGATTCACCTGGTTGTGCAGATACAAATGTTGTGCAGTTACCACTTAGTGACGGAAGTGCGACTGTTAAATATAAGACGGTGTCATCGGGCATCGAACGCCACTTAGTTCGCGTTGGTCCTACAGGCGACGAGACGGTTGTTGTTCACAATCTCAAAGCATGCTCCGGAACTGATAACTCCATAAAAACTCGAGATTGTTTAGCTAGTTCTACCCAATGCACGATTGATGGCAAAACCGTTTCTCCCGGATGCTTAAGGTTCGATGTGACGGTTTATACAGCTAAAGAAACTATCGGCTATCTAATCACCAATACGGCATGTAAGAGAGCGACATGATTAAGAAATTATCGAAGAGAATTCAACGTGACGAGCAGGGAAGCATACTGCTTCTTTCTCTAGTTGTACTTGTTGTCATGTCGGTTGTCTTGGTTTCAATGTTGGGTCTTAACAGCTCGAATTTTAAGGCAACTGCTGCAATTCAAAGTCAACGAAAAGTTGTGTTTGACGCTAATGGTGGAATTGATACCGCCGTGCAGTCAATTAGAAATACATGGGCTCAAGGACGCGATACCTCTTACTCTGGTGATGGCATTGGTGCAGACCCATGCAACTTCACCATGGCTGGAAGCGTTTTAAATGGGAATGACGCAACAGTGACATGCACAGCGCAATCCGAAAGCGGGAAAATTACCAAAGGCAATCCGGCTAACGATTCCAACACTCCCCCTGCGGCAGTAATTACCCTCTCTCATTCAGGTGTTGGTTTTCATCACAGCAAGAATACGGTTTTGCCCGTTTCTGGACCGGTATATAGCTTCTCTGGAATTAGCTCTAACCCCAGCACCATAAACGTAACTAGTGGAGATGTTTATGCAAAGGGTTCATGTTCAGGTATCTCTGTTGATACAGCGCATAACTATGCACTTCACTGCAACCACAGTGGAGCTAACAACATATTCGATAACCCTTCTAGCTATACATACGCCACAAGATCAGATTCTTATACAAACTCCAATTTAGTTGACTCAACTATTCCAGGAAATGTTCAAAATCCATCAGCAATGACTTGTTCACATAACCTTGGAATACTCGGTCCGGGCTATTACAACAACGCACTTGCACTTAATGATGCCATGAGCTTGTGCTCAGGCGGAGTTTGGTTTAAACCAGGCGTTTACTACTTTGATTTCAACGATTCATTCGCCATGAATCTGCCCAATGCACCAGTCATAGGTGGAGAAGCCAACACAAATTGTTGGAATCCAACAGCCGGGCCAACGTTTACACCCCCCTCGTTCCCCTTGCCAGCTTCATGCAGCACTACATCTGGTTTGGGTTCAGTACCTCGTCGCTGCAAAACGGACGTTGACGGTGTCGGTCCCGGTGTCCAATTCATCTTTGGTAACAGAAGTTATATGAACGTGGGCACTGGCGATATCGAATTGTGTGCATTCAGAACACGCACAGAACAACAGATTGCCATATATGGTTTGACTTCCTCGACTACCTCTTCGGCTTCATCAACAACTAAAACGCCAACTTCGAATACGACACCCGGAGCAGCGGGCAACGATGCTTTTGTTAATCCTGTCAATACATACGCTTTCGACAACGCCACTGCTGACTACATCAAGACCGTCAATGACAAGGCAAGCGCTACTGGCTCCATTTCCTTAGCTAACTTTGATTTCTCTGCCATACCGGCCGGCTCGACCATTAACTCTGCGACACTGCGAGTTAAACATCAGGAATCAAATATTGCTTCGTTAACCGCAAAAATTACTGCTGGCGAAGGATCGACCAACACGATAGGCAGCACGACCGGAGCAACTCCAGCAAGCTGTGCTACCAACACAACCCAAATCTGTATTGCCAACTCTGGCGGCATGACCGATCAGTCGGCGATTAATTTGCTGCCGTTCCTCAACGACAAGCAAAAAATCTCGGGTATGTCATTACTTCTTACATCCACTACGCAGGCGGCACCCAAGAATGGTTCGTTAACTGGAACGGAAAATATCGACGGTATATCGATATCCATTAATTACAAACCGCCTACTTATCGAGCAATTCCTGTTGGTACTGATTTGTTTACAACCGCTTCCAACGGTCATGACCAGATTTCTATTCATGGCTCGGTCTATTCACCCAATTCAAACATAGACATAACTGCGAAGAACGGTGGGGGTCTTGGTATCGATCGGGGTGTTATCGCTTACACGTTTGATAGCGACGTTAACCCCGCAGCAGAATTTATAAATGGTGTATCTATTCCTTTAACTGGCTCTGGAGGAGTAACAGATCCTCGAGTAGTAACCCTAAGAGCAAGCGTCCAAGGTCATGACTGGGTGGAGGCAAGAATAAAAATCTACGATTACGACACTTCAACCGGAACTCCGGTTTTCAAACTTGGTTATAAAACTGAAGTTATGTACTGGAAGGTTTTGCGATGAACGTCGCAAAAGATCTGCCTACTGATAAGAGGGTGGTTATGCAAGTAACGCCCTTCGGGCGTTGCTCATAACAGTCGGCAGGCAACAGAAAACAACATAGGAGAGAAAATGAAAACAATTGAGCAAAGAAGGGAAGAGCAGGGTTTTACTCTTATCGAACTTCTTATGGTCATCATCATTTTGGGAATCCTCGCAGCCGTAGCTGTATACGCGTTGGGTGGTTCCGAAAAGAGTGCAAACGAAAAGGCATGTACTACCGACGTTAAGACGGTGGAAACTGCTGCTGACGCTTACAAGGCTGCTTCAGCTACTAGCAGTTACCCCGATGGCGCCGACAGCGATGCTCGTATCGCCCAGTTGGTTGGCGGTAAGTTCCTTAAGGCTGACAGTGTTAACCAGAACGACGCTTACACGTTGACACTTAATACTGATGGAACCGTTACAACTAACCCAGCTGACTGCAACATTCCATAAGTTGCGTGAGTATTGAAACGGGGCCTTCGGGCCCCGTTTCTTATTATTAAGAAACTGGTTTAATTATTTCGTTCGGGAACATGCTCCAGGCGACTGCTTCATCATAAGTCACTGTTCCATCAGCGACCAACGCATTAAGAGACTGTTCGAAAGTGACCATACCTTCTCCCTGATGGGTAGAAATCGCATTTCTTAATTGAGAAGTTTTTCCTGATTTCAACATGTTGCGAACACCAAAATTAGCTAGAAGCACCTCATAGGCAGCAACCATTCCACTTCCCGATCGAGGAATAAGACGCTGGAAGATCACGGCCTGCAAACACCCGGCCAGTTGAACTCGAACTTGCTGTTGTTTCTCGGCAGGGAACACATCAATGATGCGGTCAACGGCCTGCGATGTGTCGTTTGTATGTAAGGTCGCGAACACTAAGTGGCCAGTTTCGGCAATAGTGATCGCCGTTTGAATGGACTCGAGATCGCGCATTTCGCCGAGAAGCAATACGTCGGGGTCTTCACGTAACGCAGACCGCAGCCCACGCTCAAATGAGTTCGTGTCAACGCCAACTTCACGTTGAGTTACCGCCGCAAGCTTATTTTCGTGTACATACTCAATCGGATCTTCAATAGTAAGAATGTGACAACCGCGTTGACTATTGATTCGATCGATCATGGCCGCCAAAGTCGTGGATTTACCCGAACCAGTAGGGCCGGTGACAAGAATTAAACCTTGGGGCAATCCAACAAGTTTTTCAAAAACAGGTGGGGATCCAAGATCATCAAATGTTGGAATCTGTAATGGAATGCGACGCAACGACAGTGCCATAGTGCTCTTTTGGATAAACGCATTTCCTCTAAAGCGGGCGACACCACGCCAGTTGAAAGAAAAATCGACTTCCTTTTCCTTTTGGTACTCATCGGTTTGACGTTCGTTCAATGCTGAAAGAATTAGAGACGCTGCTTCCTTAGCGGTAAGCGGCTTCTCGTCATGCAATGGGGAAATGGTTCCGTCTACGCGAGCCAGAACAGGCGCATCAGCCATGATGAGAAGGTCGGTTCCTTCAACTTTGTGAAGGCGTTCAAGAAGGTCATTTAGATCGATAGATGTCTCTGCCATATACAGAGCCTACCGGGCCACTGAAGGAACCTTTTAATCTTGCGACGATGCCAAACACAGTTCTCGGGTGGAGATGATGGGACTCGAACCCACGGCCTCTTGTATGCCATACAAGCGCTCTAGCCAACTGAGCTACACCCCCGTGTATCTCAAAATGTTAGCAGTCGTCGCAATTCAAGATGTTTTGAAAAACTGTCCATTTCTGGACATTAGGCAAATGAATGTGACGCTTATCAGAAATTAATAACCGAGAAACTAGGCTTCTACAGAGACACTTGCGACTGGAGTCGGAGCAGCTTCCTGTGATTCAAACGCTTCCCAAAATTCCTTAGGGAGATCAAGAAAACTTCCGGTTGCGTGTATTGCGCTGCCTGCTTTTGCAACGTCCTCATGAGGCACTGCAACGAATTCATGACGCATCTCTGCCGTGATGGGTGGAATCGACGACTCGTGGACATATGCAGTATCACCGCGCACAACAACCGCGTATGTTTCACCCAGCTCCACAATCGCAGTATCAGTTGGTTTAGATAACAGCCTTCTTTGAACTTTTCTCTCTTTATCCAGAATGATTACTTCTGCCTCGCCTTGCACAGCCTTTAAATACAACTTTGGTTGAAATTTGCTTTTCACCGGATTCGGCGTTCCTTCATTAAGCTGAACTGGTCTGGTTCTTTCATTAACACTTAAGGTTCGGTAGTTTCCTTCATGTCGGTCATTACGGTTGAAAAGTTGCCACTCCCCTACGACGGTGTAGTTGATTCCCCACTCAACTTCTTGCAGTGGAGATGATCCACTTCCTTCAATCTTACGAGGGTCGAACCAAACCGTTCCGATTTGTGGCTCTAATGGATTTATCTTCTTGGGTTCAGGTCTAGGCATACTTCGCACCATAATCCCGCCTACGGATTGGAGCAAAACACGCCTGGGTTGTTAACGGGCAGAAGCGTACGAAGGTTGCTCGCTAGGAACATCCACGTACTCATAATGAGGAACGTCGCCCCAGAGGCGTTCGAGGTTGTAATACTCACGCGTTTCTTCCGTGAAAATGTGCACAACGAAAGTTCCGTAATCAAGAAGTATCCAACGCGATTCGCTGTAACCCTCAGTATGTAATAAGTGTGGACCGCCAGCTTTACGAATTGTTTCATCGACTGCATCAGCCAAAGCGCGCACATGACGATCACTTGTTGCACTGGCAATTACGAAAGCGTCGGTGATGGACAACACATCGGCCACATCGAGAATGACAATCCGCTCACCCTTCTTGGCGGCGGCTGCTTCCGCAGCGAGATCAACCCATATATGAGTTCCGTCTCTGCTATCTCGGTAAGACCCCAAGTGTGTTTCCCAATCCTTTCCACCGGCAAGCCGGCTGAAGTATTAGTACCTCCACGCGATGCGCGAGGCATCTACCTCCATATTCGACCATTATGGACCAAAAGTCGAGGTTTTAATCCCCGTTTTCCTTATATAAACCACGCTTTTTTATGAATTCATACACTTCTGGAGCCAAATCCTCGGGGTTTTCACCATGTGCAATTGCTTTCCGTATCTCCGTAGCCGACGTTTCCGAAGGAAGAATTTCGACAGTGTTGGATCGCCAGCCGTCTAATGAACCCACTGAATAACCCGGCCGGACGACAACACCAAGGTGAACCAAGTCCGCCAACTCTTCGTGGCTAACCCAAGTTGAAAGCGAGGCCGCTACGTCAGAACCAATTATCAGCCACAACTCTGTCCCGGAATATTCTGAAGTCAATTGTTTGGCTGTATCAATTGTGTAAGAAAATCCTCCGCGTTCTATTTCAATATCAGAAGCAATCAAGCCATCCCGATCTCGCAAGGCGATTTCGACCATTTCAAAACGAATACGCGCATCAGTGACCACTTGTTCATCAACTTTTTGCCAGGGCTGATTAGCCACCACAAACATCACTCGGTCCAGCGCTAGCTGCTGGAGAGCAGCCTCCGCAATACGAATATGAGCACTATGGATGGGATCAAACGAACCACCAAGAATCCCTATTCGATCAGCCATGCCTTCGATGCTAGATGAGCATTCGCTAAGGTTTCGCTGTGCTATTTGCCTTTACCAGTTGGGACCAATTTGTTCACGACTTCCAACACCCAATCCACATTGCTGAAATACTTCTAGTAGCCATAATTCTTCGAGTGCTCTTATGGCTCTACCTGAAAAAATTTGTTTCACATCTCGTGGAACGCCCTATTACTCGACGGCGCGAAACCAGCGAAGCCGCCCGCAAACGTCTTCAACAACGTTCAAAAACAATTACCAGTCTCTTAAACAGCATCGGTGGCTTCATTATTTGGACAGTTGCCATAATCATGATTGTTTCGGAGTTTGGTCCCAATGTAACTCCGTTGGTGGCCAGTAGCGCCATCATTGGTGCAGCTCTTGGTTTTGGCGCACAACAACTCGTTCGCGACCTCTTAGCGGGTGTCTCAATGCTTGCTGAAGATCAGTTCGGTATCGGAGACGAAGTAGACATGGTCGACGTTGCCGGCATCGTCGAAGACATCGGACTACGCACCACACGCATCCGCGATAAGGACGGAACGTTATGGTTTGTCCCGAATGGGGAGATCAAGCGCCTCGGAAATCGCTCGGCTTCCACATAAATAACCCAAAAAATTTGAATCTTCCCCCGTATCTCATGCCAAGATTGTGAGAATGCAATCTTGGAATCCCACCTCCTGGCAAACCAAACCAGCAGCTCAACAGCCAGCCTGGCCTGACCAAGCTGCCCTTGAAGAGGTGCTCACCGAAATTGGCCAGCGACCTCCTCTGGCCCGAATGGGCGAAATTCTGCAATTACGCGAAGAACTAAGCCAAGTAGCGGCTGGGCGTGCCTTCATTCTTCAAGCCGGTGACTGTGCGGAAAGTTTCGATGACTTCTCCTTTGACAATGTTCGTAACAAACTAAAAATCATTCTGCAGATGGCCATCATCTTGCTGTACTCCGGCGGCATGCCCGTTGTACGCATTGGCCGCATTGCCGGACAATTCGCCAAACCGCGTAGCGCTCCCACCGAATTAGTTGATGGCGTTGAACTCCCCTCTTTTCGCGGACACATTGTCAACGATGATCACGCCACAGAAGCAGCTCGTGCTCCTGACCCGCAGCGTTTGTTACGGGCCTACGACCAATCAATGGAAACCATTGATATTTTGCGCGGATTAACCAAAGGTGGTTTTGCTGACTTACGTCAAGTGCACCGTTGGAATGCCGAATTCGTTTCATCTTCTCCAGAAGGTCAGCGTTATGAACAACTAGCTGCTGAAATCGATCGTGCACTCGACTTCATGGAGTCTTGTGGAATCGATCTGGCACACGACCAAACTTTGCATGAAGTCAGCTTCTTTACTAGTCACGAGGCTTTGCTACTCGGCTACGAAGAAGCACTAGCGCGGCCGTACAACGATCAATATGTTGAAACATCAGCCCATACCGTATGGATTGGTGAACGCACGCGGCAACTCGACGGCGCACACATTGAATTTGTATCCGGAATATTAAATCCCATCGGAGTAAAGATTGGCCCGACGGCCACGCCCGAAGAAGTTGCCACTCTGGCCAAAACACTCAACCCTCATCAAGAACCAGGCAAACTTATGTTCATTGCCCGCATGGGAACGCGCAAAGTCCGTGAAGCGCTACCTCCGTTAGTAGAAGAAATTAAAGCCAGTGGTATTCCAGTTATTTGGATTTGTGATCCAATGCATGGAAATACAAAATTCGCTGAAGGTGACCGTAAGACCAGAAGTTTCAACGACATCTTCGATGAGATCGACGGTTTCTTTTCTGTACTGCGCGCAGCTGGTGTGCATCCTGGTGGTGTGCACCTGGAATTAACTGGTGACGACGTAACTGAATGTTTAGGTGGAAGTGACCAACTACGTGAAGATCAACTGCACGAAAACTACACCACCGCATGCGACCCCCGACTTAATGCCCGCCAGTCACTTGACCTTGCCTTCCACATCGCCGAGCTTCTGCGCCAATAGGCCTGCCACATAGATATTGTTTTCTTGTGAATCGACTGGCTGACCAAACAAGCCCCTACCTACTCCAACACGCAGATAATCCAGTTGACTGGTATCCGTGGGGCAAAGAGGCGTTCTCCGAAGCGCGTAAACGCGACGTCCCTATATTTCTTTCTATTGGTTATTCAGCATGTCATTGGTGTCATGTGATGGCACACGAATCATTCGAAGATCAAGAAACCGCTGACGTGATGAATGGCTACTTCGTGAATATAAAAGTTGATCGCGAGGAATATCCCGACGTTGACTCCCTGTATATGAATGCTGTGCAAGCTATGTCTGGGTCAGGAGGATGGCCGATGTCAGTTTTTCTTACTCCAGATGGCTCTCCACTTTTTGGCGGCACGTATTTTCCGAAAGAGCCTGGTCGTGGACGACCTACCTTTAAACAAGTTCTGGAATCGGTAAACCAAGCTTGGAAAGAAACCCGTGAAGACGTCGTGGAACAGGCTGAACATATTCGCAATGCACTAAACGAACATGCTCAATTAAAGGGAATTGAGCCCAACCAACTCAACACGGCAGAACTTTTAGCTGAAGTTGAACAAACACTTATTGCTAACGCCGATACCGAGTGGGGTGGCATTGGCCAAGCACCGAAGTTTCCGCAAACGCATGCATTGTCACTTCTTTTGTGGTTTGGTGCGCGTGGCAATAACGATGCGAAGGATGCAGCTCTTATCTCACTTGATGCTATGGCATCAGGCGGAATTTACGACCACTTAGGTGGCGGCTTTGCTCGCTATTCAACTGATCCTTTCTGGATGGTCCCCCATTTCGAAAAGATGCTGTACGACCAAGCCCAGTTAACCCGTATTTATACCGACGCTTATTTGCTAACTCGAAATGAAAATTACCGCATGGTCGTCACGGAAACTGTTGACTACGTACTACGCGATCTGCGTTCTCCGGATGGATTGTTTTATTCCGCGGAAGATGCTGACTCCGAAGGTGAGGAAGGTGCTTTCTACATTTGGCGTCAGGAGGAAATCGAAGATACATGTGGCGCCAATGCTGCAGCTTTGATCGAATGGTACGGGGTCACCAAGTCAGGAAATTTCGAAGGCCGCAATATTCTTCATCGTCCCGAGCGAGGAAACTTGGTTAGAACCGACCAAGTTGAATCTGCTCGACAAAACCTATTTGAACTTCGTAATCGGCGTGAACGACCTGGCCTCGACAATAAAGTGATCACCGAGTGGAACGCGCTGTTCATTGGCGCACTAGCCGATGCTGGTCGGCATCTTGGTATTGAAGAGTACATAGAAGCAGCAACGACGGCGTTGGAGCAATTCAACGAAGAGCCCTCACGAATTTTTGGATCAGATATTCCGCCCTCTGCCCTTGACTTTGCCGCCCTAACTGATGCTGCTACCCGTGTTTATGAAGCGACAGGAGAACTTAAGTGGTTACACAAGGCACGACTCTGGGCTGATGCACTTTTAGAAATGTTCTTTGACAACAACAACGGTGCCTTTTATTTATCTGGAAATGACGACCTACTTTTATTCACTCGCAGCAAAGACATATTTGACGGCGCAACTGCATCTGCTACTAGTTTTTCTACCCTTGCCTTAATTCGACTTGCCGCATTAACCGATATCGACCGCTATCGACTTGCCGCGGACAAAACCATTTCGCTTCTAGCAAAGCCTCTTCAAACCCGCCCATTAGCTTTTGCAGCGTTACTTAACGTGGTTGCCATGAATCATTTCGGTATCACGCAGGTAGTCATACCGGATCAATCCACCGAACTATTTAGCATTGTAGATAAGAGTTACGCGCCGCGCGTTGTTAACGCCCGTGGAGAAACCGGTGATTCCTCTCTTTGGCAAGGACGCGAGAAAGGCAAATCATACGTTTGCCATGATTTTGTCTGCGATCTACCCGCACAAACGCCAGCGGAATTATCCGCCCAGCTTGAAAAAACCAGTTACTGATTAAGCACCAATTTTTTGCTTGGCCAAATCTTCAGCCATGGCCCAACCAAACACGACCAACGTGTCACGGCGTTTGGAATTCAACGGCTTGAAGAACTGGTCCCATTCTTGATTAATTTTCTCTGGCTTGAGAGTTTCGTAATCAAGAATTGGTTGTGGTGAGTTATTGCCAGTGATGATGGAGGTTTTATCGTCAATGGAATTCTCGAAACCGAAACGCTTGGCCAAACGACGAACCCATGCGCGCTCTTCACCAGTGGGCTTGTAGTCAGGACGAGGCACAATGTCTTGTAACCCATTGAAGGTTAAGAAACCATCAGCTTGAATGAAACGAGTTCCCACTACAACATCTTCATCAGGGAATGCCATCAAAGTCTTGTGATATTGCTCAGATTGCAATGCGCGCAACGCAGCGTCGCGCTTATTAGTGCGCTTAACGGCTTGGCAACCAATCAACATGCACGGAGTGCCACCGATACGTTCGAGTGTGTAGAAGGTATATCCAATGATCTTGTTGTTATCGCGGGCAAGGCTGATAAGGACCCATTCATCCTTTTGCTTACCTATGATGCCGATGTCGAGGCCAGCGGGTATGTCGACGCCGATGTTCGCCATCTCTTCCAGTTCAGCATCGCTCAACGCGGTGCAGTCTTTGGTCTCAGCCGAAATCGCCATCTAACGCCATCCTTTGTTTCAGGGGATAACGAAGCATTCTAGTGGCCAGCACAAACACAACGCCAAAGTCACGCCTGGCCCGTGGCCGTATTGCCGACCATGAGTGGCAAAGGGTGCCCGAAATCAGCGTTTCTCGATGGCAAACTGGCCATTGTGCGCGTACGAACTGACGTTTTCGCGGCCACATTCGAGGAACTACGTGATTACGAGGTTCCTCCCGAGGGCCCAGGCGATAGCTATCTCACCGTGGAATCGGTGGATCTTGATGTCGCTGTTTTGTGGGAGTTGGCCCATATCTTGGTCGACGTCGACATTGAATCATTTTTGCGCGACACACATTTAGTTAGCGGTCCGGACACCGCTGGGGAATTAGATAAACCAACGGTTGAATTGCTTCCCGGAGTTTTGATTGACGCACTTTTATCAATTGGAGCTGATGACGTTATGTGGGTAGCTGAACGTTGGGCCACTGTTCCAGATTGGCGTGGTCAACACAACGCACAAGACTTAACCTTTTTGTTAGTCGCCCTCGCCCATTTGGCATCAGAAGCAATAGACAACGAAAAACTTCTATTCCTGTGGACTGCCCTCGAAGATGAGGAAGAAGACGAAGAGACTACTGGGTAAGTCTTTCCAAAACACGTCCTGCTCCTTCTGAAATTTCTCGTCGAGCACGACCAGTCAAAGCCCCCCTCACGGCGTCAGCCAACACCGGAAATCTGTTCGCCATGCTTGCCAAGACGTTGGCAACCTCTCTGATGTCATCAACGGTTCGGGCACCAGCTGCATCCAAGTCAACCAGCTCACTCTTAACGCGCCCCACAACAGATGGATCGGCGACATCAAGTTCCCCTCCAATTACTGATGAAACTCCGGCGAGAATACGAGCGGCCTCGATGCCGTCAATAACGTTTCCTATTGTTCTATCCCGGGTCCGTTGCGCGGCTGCGATTTGATCATCACGTTTTCCAGAGCGACTTAATCTTTCATATCGTTGCGAAGCTTTGACAGCATTTGTTACTGCACGATCGCTCAATCCATTATTGACCATACGTGTAAGTCCCTTTACGTAATTGGCAAACTGTTGTGTTTCGTTAAAGCGAACTTTCCGTGGTTTACGGTCATGACGGCGACGAGCCGGCGTACTTATAGCGCGTTCCCTTCCTCCCGTCCTTTTAGCTTTTTGATGGGTAGGTACTGAAGTAGTAAACGTCATGAAAGAGAAAGTTATTTTGTGCAGTTTTAGCTAACAAGCACTTACAAATAAATTACAAATCAAGCAACAATGCAATCAGGACCAAGTAAGACACGCAGCTCAGCAACCACCCCATTGCGGGCGTCAACATTGAATTCATCTGGGAGTCTTAGAACCTTAGAGCCAATGTGGAGCATTACGGGTGATTCCCCCGGATGTTCCGCCAGAACGACCTTTAACCGTGTAACCAACGGCTCAGTCATGTTGTTTAACGGAAGCTGAACGCGGATAGGTGGACTTTCATTGAAATTAATCTCGGGCCGTTTTATTTCCATGGCCACTACCTTCGGTTGGTCGTCGCGATGGTCGAGTCGGCCTTTAACTGTAACAATGACATCGTCAGTTAAAAGGGTGCCATATTCATGCATGGTTTTAGGGAATAACCAAACTTCGATATTCGACTGTAAATCTTCAAGCGTGAAAGTCGCCATCAAGTCACCGCGTTTTGTGTAACGGCGAGACAAGTTAGTGATAACGCCACCCACAACCTTCATGTCGCCCTCACGCGCATCACGAAACTCGGTAATTGTGCATTCGGTATGACGCCGCAAGGCCAATTCCGCTCCCATTAACGGGTGATCGCTTACATAAAGACCAAGCATTTCTTTCTCATAAGACAAACGCTGCATCTTTTCGAAGTCAACATGTGGAATGGTGACATCAATGTCATCAAAGCTGGGAGCATCTGCACCTCCACCACCAAACAATGTCATTACACCTAGTTCGTGCTCCTTACGCCGTATAACTGTCTGATCAATGATCGGCTCTGCAACCATGCACAAGCCCTGTCGCGGCTCTCCTAACGAATCAAATGCACCAGCTTTGATAAGGGATTCGATCGTTCGTTTATTGAGCACCGAAGTATCGACTCGCTGCACGAAATCAACGAAGCTCACGAATGAACCGTTCTTCGTACGCTCTGAAACAATCTTCTCTACCAATGTAGACCCAACGTTGCGAACAGCTGACATTCCAAACGGAATAGATCGGCCTTTGGCAACAAAATCTGATTCCGATACATTGACATCGGGTACCAATACTTCAATGTCTAAGTTTCGACATTCAGCCAAGTACATGGCGGTGCGGTCTTTATCGTCCTTGACGCTCGTCAGTAACGCCGCGAAGTATTCAACTGGATAGTTAGCTTTTAACCACGCGGTCTGATAAGCCACTAAACCATAACCATATGAGTGACTTTTATTAAACGCATAATCAGCGAAGGGCTCAATAATGTCAAATAACTTTGTACCCATCTGCGTGCCGTAGCCGGTGTTGTCACACCCCTCAACAAACTTCTGTCGCTCTTTGGCTAACAGTTCCCGATTTTTTTTACCGCATGCTTTACGCAAGTTATCCGCTTCTTCAAGGGAGTAGCCAGCAAACTTCTGAGCAACCCGCATCATCGACTCTTGGTAAATCATGAGCCCGTATGTATCACCCAAAATTGGCTCGAGATCGTCGTGAAGGTAACTAATCGGCTGGCGACCATTTTTACGATCGGCATAGTCGTTGTGCATATTTGCTGCCATTGGACCCGGACGATAAAGAGCCACGAGCGCACAGATATCACCAAATTCAGTGGGTGCCAATGAACGCATCAACGCACGCATAGGACCACCCTCTAATTGGAATACTCCAATAGATTCCCCACGGCGCAACATTGAATAGACCTTTTCGTCATCAAGCGGAATGTCGTCGATGTTCGGACGAGTATCAGTGGATCGTTCAATTAAATCCAACGCACGTTCAATAACAGAAAGATTGCGTAAACCCAAGAAATCCATTTTCAATAGACCAAGCTCGGCTACCCCATGCATTTCATATTGTGTTACGACAGGCGCATCCTCAGGATTGCCATTCGGGTCGGGCTTTCGCTGAATAGGTAAATAAGTAGTTAACGGCTCATCAGTAATAACAACCGCGGCAGCATGAATACCATCTTGGCGACGCAGACCTTCCAGACCGACAGCAACATCAACCACTTGTTTTACATCGAGGTCGGTTTTGTACATTTCACGCAATTCATTGGCAGCGTTATAACCATCAACGTGTTTGTCATGCTTTTCTAAACACGCCCATAGAGGAGTATCGCGTCCCATGACGATGGGGGGCATTGCCTTGGCGATCTTGTCGCCGACTATGTACGGAAAGCCTAAAACGCGTGCGGCATCTCGTACAGCAGCGCGGGCTTTAATAGTTGAAAATGTAACGATCTGGGCAACATGATCCCAACCGTAACGTTCGGATGCATAACGAATCATTTCGCCGCGATAACGCTCATCGAAATCCATATCGATATCAGGCATCTCTTTACGACCAGGATTCAAGAACCGCTCAAACAGCAAGTCGTACTTAATTGGATCTAGATCGACCACTCGCAAGCAGTACGCGACACAACAACCGGCAGCGGAACCACGGCCGGGGCCAGTGCGGATACCTCGATCTCGTGCAAAACGAATGAGGTCCCACACCACCAAGAAATAAGTAGCAAAACCCATGTGGTTAATTACATCGAGTTCAAACTCAATTCTTTCGCGCACTGGGTCAGAGAGGTTGTCTCCGTATCTTTCCTTTGCCCCTTCGTAAGTGAGATGGCGCAGATACTCGGCGTCGTCTTTAAAGGGCTCGGGCAACGGAAACCGAGGCAATTTAGGTTTACCAAACTCGATATCTACGTTTGCTCGTTCAGCAATCCACAATGTGTTGTCGCATGCTTCTGGAAGCTCACTAAAGAGTTCACGCATTTCATAAGCAGACTTCAGATAATGCTGATCGGAATCAAACTTGAATCGCTTCGGGTCATCCACACTCGCCCCCGTCTGCACACAAAGCAGAGCATCATGGGCAGTGTGATCTTCTCGTTTGGTGTAGTGAGAATCATTAGTAGCGAGCAAGGGGGCGTTGAGTTGTCGAGCAATCTCAATCAAACTCGGATTGGTGCGTTGCTGTTCGGCTAGACCGTGATCTTGTAACTCGATAAAGAAGTTATCGCGACCAAATATTTGCTGTAGTCGATCTGCCGTTTTTAATGCTTTGTCGTAATCATCAGCTAGTAGTGCTTGGGCCACTAAGCCACCCAAACAACCCGACATTGCAATCAAACCATCGTGATATTGCTCTAGTAATTCCCAATCGACACGAGGCTTGTAGTAGTAACCCTCGAGATACGAGGCACTCGAAAGCTTCATTAAGTTGTGATAGCCGGTGGTTGTTTCAGCCAATAAACCAAGGTGGTAATAAAGCTTTTCACCGCCATCAGCATCTCCGCCGGTGTCATCCAAACGACCTCGTCGTGCTGGTCGTTCTGTGCGCGAGTTCGCGGCCATGTAGGCCTCTAAGCCGATGATGGGATTAACGTCACGCGCTTTGGCTTCTCTATAGAAATCGAGAACGCCATACATATTTCCGTGATCGGTTATACCAACACCTGGTTGTTTATCTTCCGCAACAGCGTCAAGAAGTTGGGTTAAACGTGATGCACCATCGAGCATGGAATATTCCGTGTGCACATGAAGATGCGCAAACGAATTACTACTCACGTGTTGCTCCTTAACCCCATCACAAAGTGCCTGAATTACACAAATGTCGTTCCGACTGATGCTAGTCGAGACCCGGATTTATCCTAAGTAAGCCGCTTAAACGGCACTTCTTGTGATCTACAGGTAACCAGTGTTGCCGCTGGGATCGTCAGTGGGTCTCCCCACCGGTAACCCGCGACCGTGCATTTGGCTTAGTTGTGTTTGCGCCGCCACTTGCTGTGCGACCAAAGTTGCTTGAATTCCGTGAAACAAACCTTCCAGCCAACCAACTAATTGGGCTTGTGCAATTCTCAATTCAGCTTCAGAAGGAGGCGAACCGCCGTCATCATCAAATTGAGTAGCCAAACGATCGAGTTCATCTCTTAAATCGGGAGAAAGACCCTCTGATAATTCTTTAACGGATGTTTCATAGATCTCGCGCATTCGAATACGGCTTTGCTCATCTAATTGTGCTTCCCGAACTTCCTCAAGCAGTTTGCGAATCATCGCGCCAATACGAATAACTTTGGCTGGTTCTTCAATTATTTCCGAAGAATCGTCGGTCTCCTCTTCGGAATCTTTCTTTTCTTCATCTTCATCGACAGGAGGAATTATTTCCGGTTTCTGTTCACTCATAAGACACTCAAGCTAGTCAACACTCACTCCGCTTGTTGGGCGAGTTCACGCAGGTTGGCCAATATTTGCTCGAAATCAGCCGGCAAAGCCGCCTGAAACTCACCAGTTTCGCCAGAACGAGGATGGGTGAAACTCAATCGTTGTGCATGCAAGAGCGGCCGATCAGAACTGATGGGACCGCGGCTACCGCCGTAGACGTCATCGCCCACTATTGGGTGATCAATTGCGGTTAAATGAACCCTAATTTGATGAGTACGCCCAGTTTCCAATTCGATGTTTAAGAAAGAATATTCAGCAGGTTCATTAAAGCGTTCTTCAACAACATAATGAGTAACTGCTTGTTTACCCGATGCTGTAACTCCCATTTTTGTTCGATCGCGTTGTGAACGGCCTACCGGAGCGTCAATGGAGCCAGCATTAGATTGCATTGATCCGTGTACCAAACACACATAGCCGCGTTGTGCATCGTGATTAGATAACTGTTCTACTAAAGATGTGTAAGCAAACTCATTTCGTGCCACAACTAAAAGCCCAGTTGTGCCACTATCTAAACGATGGACGATGCCGGGGCGATGAGTTTCACCTATGTCAGCCAGTTCGGGGTAACGATTCAGCAGACCATTAACTAGTGTTCCATTCGGCCGTCCTGCTCCCGGATGTACAGGCAACCCCGCTGGTTTGTTAACGACTATTACATCCTCATCTTCGTAAACAACGTCGAACAGAATGTTCGGATCCGGCTCCACTTCGGCTACTGGGGTGTCAGCTACGGAGAAGTGGATTATTTGCCCTTCTCTTAGGCGCTGGCTGCCCTTGCTAACTGCCACTCCGTCAACAATTACAGAGCCATTTGTAATGAGTTCAGCCGCTTCGGCGCGAGTGACATCGCCAATGGTGGCCACTACTTTGTCAACTCGTTCGTCATCTAAGAGTTTAGGGATCTCTTCTTCAAAAACTTCAGTCACGCTGAGCCGCCGGTCTATGCAGTGCTTCAATGATAAACAAAACCATTCCTACAACGATGCAGGTATCGGCGAGATTAAAAGTGGGCCACCATCGCAAGTCAATGAAATCGACTACCGATCCCCCGTGTCCGCGAACCAAGCGGTCTAACAAATTACTGATCGCTCCACCTGCGACCAACCCAATCGACCAAACAGCTACCCGAGTATTCAAAGAGCCCATTGACTTAACTACCAAAATAAATGCCACTGCTCCGATGACTAATAGAAACGGTAAAAAATGTTCGCCTAGCCCAAACGCAGTGCCTTTATTAAAGACAATGTGAAATTGGATAAACAGCAATTTATCTACTCGGTCTTCAAGAACATTAAGCATGGCCGTTTTGGAGACTTGGTCAACCACGATAACAGCAGCAGCTATTAATGGAATCAGCCATTTAGGTGCCGGTTTCTTCATGAGTAAACCAACATTGCTTTAAAGACGCCTGGAGAGTCCGCCTTGCTTACAATCCACACACAGTTCGGCAAACGGCAACGCCTTCAAACGCGCACGAGGTATGGGATTGCGACAGTTTTCACAGTATCCAAAGGTTTTCTTATCGATTTTGTTCAGTGCCCTATCAATCTCTTCTATGGCTGAACGCGCTTGAGACGAGAGTGTTAGGTCTCGTTCACGTTCTATAGCCAAGGTGTCGCCTTCTCCACCTTCTTCGGAGAAGTCAACGTCACCTGGTTCGTGTTCAGAGGCAAGTTGTTCAGCTTCCGCTGTAAGCGATTCAAGTTGCTCTTCGTACTCACGACGTTCGGTAATCAATATCTCACGCATTTCATCTAAGAATTCCTGAGGAAGTGGCTTGAGAGGCTTAGGTGGTGGCTCGGGTTTTGGTTCCGGTACAACAACTTTTTTCGCCACGGTTTTCGCAACAGGCTTTCTCTCTTCCTTAACCGGAGCTTTAGTTGCTCTATCTACCGCCGAACG
>JADMIO011246839.1_pt1 | contig 93177 bp, 75 predicted proteins | sample 8958161 | NCBI WGS metagenome assembly JADMIO01 (sample SAMN16585339, study PRJNA669376) | soil metagenome | isolation source: Crop rotation soil | place: USA: Cullars Rotation, Alabama | collected 2011
GCCGCGACTTCAAGTCACGTGAATTCCAAGCTTCGGATCCCACTGTGCTGGAAAGACGTCAAAGAGCTCTCGCATTACATCACGGAGCAGGAGCGCATCCGCGAACAGTTTTCCCAAATGGAAAAGCTCTCCGCACTGGGCGAGCTTGCGTCGGGAGTGGCGCACGACTTCAACAACACGCTTTCCGGCATCCTCGGCCGCGCGCAACTACTCCAGCGCACCGACGATCCGGAGAAGATCAAACGCGGTCTCGACATCATTATGAAGACCGCTGAAGACGGCGCTAAAACAGTCAAACGCATCCAGGACTTCGCGAGACAGCGCAGGGACCACAACTTCGAGCTTGTCTCCGTCGATCAGCTACTGCTCGACGCGAGCGAGATCACGCGCCCGCGTTGGAAGAACTGCGCCGAAGCGTCGAACATTCACATCACCTTGAATCTGCAACTCGGCTCAAACGCGATGGTGATGGGCGACGATTCGGAGTTACGCGAAGTTCTAGTCAACATGGTCTTCAACGCCATCGACGCGATGCCTGAAGGTGGAACGCTGTCGTTGTCAACTCGCACCGTGGACGACTCGGTGGTTATCAAGGTCCTCGATACTGGCGTGGGAATGTATCCCGAAGTGCGTTCACGCATCTTCGATCCTTTCTTTACGACCAAGGGCAAAACCGGGCTAGGTCTGGGTCTGGCTGTGAGTTTCGGAATCATTCGGCGTCATAGCGGCAACATTGAAGTCGACTCGACGTATGGCAGTGGAACCGAGTTTCGCATCACTTTGCCCGTTGTGAAGATCGCGGAGAAGAGCGTGAAGCCGGCTGAGTCAACGACCGTCGTGCAAACGCCCCATCCGGTCGTGCAGACGGGTGAAAAATCGCGCACGAGGCTGCTGGTCGTCGATGATGAAGACTTCGTCAGAGAGCTCCTGGCCGACATTCTCGAAGGCGAACGTTGCGAGGTCTATCTTGCAGAGGGTGGCAATGAAGCGTTGTCAGCGTTCAGGGAGATGAAGTTTGACGGCGTATTCACCGACGTGGGAATGCCGGGAATGAGCGGCTGGGAACTCGCGAGAGAGATCCGTCAGATCAATAAAAATATCCCGATCGCAGTCATTACCGGCTGGGGCGAAGCTGTTGGCTCACACGAACAAAAAGCCGCGGGCGTCGACTGGATCGTCGCCAAACCCTTCACTGCCGATCGAATCATCGAGCTGGTCCACGAAGTCGATCAACTGAACGCCGTACGGCAAAAAGTCGCAAGCGTCGCTGCATAAATTAGCCGTGTGTTATGCTTGCGCCGATGACCGGCGTGAAAGCAACTGTGCGGTTCGTGAGTGATGACTTGTTCCTCGGAATTACTCCCTCTGGTCACGCACTGCCGCTCGATACCGACAGCAAACGATCGTCAGCACCTTCTCCCGTCGAGCTTCTGCTCGTCGCGCTCGGATCGTGTACGGCAACCGACGTGGCGAGCATCCTCGCGAAGAAGCGCCAGCACGTGACGAGCTACACCGTCGAGGTCACCGGCCAGCGTCGCGATGAGTATCCACGCAGCTACACCTCGATGCAGGTGCACCACATCCTCACCGGTAGATCGATTTCACCGAAAGCCGTCGCGGATGCGATCGAACTCTCCGAAACGAAGTACTGTAGTGTCGCGGCAACGCTGCGGCCTACAGTAGAAATCCAATCCACCTTCGAAATCATCGAAGAGCCAACCGAAATCCGGGAGTAATTAAGGTTGTTAAAGAACGTCGTAGCCTTTCTTGTATGTTTGATGGCGGCCTTCCCTGCCGTCGCCGTTAATCAGGCAGCCAGCGAGACCACGCTCGAGGCCGTTCGTCGTAGTGATGCAGCCGATCGCGACGCGAGCGGAAGCCTCAGGAAGCTCACTCCCGCGGAGCACATGCGTCGCGCCGCGGTGTACCTGAGTGTTCGTGCCTTTGCTGAAGCGCGCGATCACTGGCAGACATTGATCGATAACTATCCGCAGGATCCGCGCGTGCCCGAGGCAATGCTGGGTATCGGTCGCTCTTATTTTCTCGCCAAGGACTACGACGACGGATACAAGATCTTCAATCAACTGTTCCAGGACTACGGCACGACCAAAGAGGGCCGCGAGGCTTTGAACTTCAGCGCAGCGTCGCTATTGCGCATGGGAAGGTTTGAAGAGTCAGCCGCGCGCTACGCCGAATACGTGGACCGTTTTCCGAATGGCGAGCGCATCGACACAGCGCACCTGAACATGATCGACACTCTTCGTGAAGCAGGTAAACCTTCGGAAGCATTGCTCTGGGTCACAAAAACGAGACAGCGATTCGCCGGCACAGCAGTCGAGACGAACGCGATGTTCGCCGCTTTACGACTCTACATCGCGGAGGACCAGTGGCGCGAAGCAATCAATATCGCCGACCAGATTTTGCAGCGTTCGTTTCCGAAAGCAGTGCTCACGAGCCGTGCTGAAGTCGCTTACCTGAAGGCTTTCAGTCTCGAACAAGCAGGCAGAAACGAAGAAGCGTTCGCGGCTTACCTGAACGTCCCGGACGGTATTGAATCGTACTACGGTTGGCTCGCCAGCCAACGACTCGCGGCGCTCGCTGGTCCATCACGCGCCGAGATCGCTGCGAATCGAGAAGAAAAAGTGAACAGCGCGATCGACTCGGTCTCAGATCTTTATCCCGCGCCGTATCGACAAGCGATACTCAGCGCCGCAAAAACTCGCAAGCTCGATCCGCGTTTTATCCTCGCACTGATTCGACAGGAGAGCGTCTTCAAGCCACTCGCGAAATCGCCGGCAGGTGCGCGTGGTTTGCTGCAACTGACGATGGACGCGGCACAGAAATATGGACCAGGAGCAGGAATGAATGCGCTGCGTGAAAGCCAGCTCTACCAGCCCGAGACTTCGATCACTGTAGGGGCCGAATATATCGAGCATCTGGCCCAAATGTTTCCGGGGATGCTCGAGCCGGTGGCGGCTTGTACAACGGCGGTGAGGACAACGTTGCACGCTGGCTCTCACGCTCCAAGCGACAAGACCCGGGCGTATTTACCGCGGAAGTCGGATTCGATGAGACGAAGGGCTACGTGCAAAAGGTAATGTCAAACTACCGCGTCTACCGCCGCCTCTACACCGCTGACTTAATCCGTAAATAATCCGTGTTCATCCGTGGCCTGTTTTATGGTTCGGGACTGAACCCTCTCGAATCCTCACGTCGTTCCAGCGACGTCTGGCGCGGCACTACTCCCAACTTCAGTAACGCTGAATAGTACTCGTATCGAATCGTAACCTCTCCAGCCGGTCGTGATTCGAGATCCATATCAACCCAACGCACATCGTTGCGCACGTTCCTTCCAATTCCAGTCGCCGCATATTCATCATCAGGCGCCGGCGCGACCGCGCGATTCTCAGCCGCCTCACCGCTTCTCGACTTCGACGACTGCTGCGGTTCGATCCTGTCACGAGTAATCGGATATGGCGTCGGCGTCACTGGCACGACCCTGTGTTGTTCTCTGAAGAACACCGCCGAGATCACACCGAGATTCGCAGTCTGTCCGAGCTTCGCTCCGTATGAGTCCCGTTCGTTAGTGAAGTAAAAACGGCGCGCGCGCTCCGAGCTCATTTGCCAGCCGCTGATTGTTATCGTCTGATACGGCTCGATGACCCACTTGCTCGCATTCCATGCGGACGTGTGACGGACATCGATTGTGTTAAGACCATCGACCGAAAGTGCTACAGCGACGCGATCAGGCGACGAATTCCTCACCTGAAGCTCATACTCAGCGCCTTGGAGCGCCTCGACGTAAGTTCTTCCTCGCGCGTAGTACTCAGCCAAAGGGCGCCCGTTGACGAGCACGTCCATTTCAAAGTTCGAGTAGGGTCTTCTGGCGAGGCGTTCTGAATCCTGGACTGGCGCGGCGTCGGCGTGGCGAAGGAGAAGGACAGTCCCGGTTCCCAGTCCGAGTGCCAGTAGAAATGTGGTAACACCAAGTGTCCATCGAATTCGATTCATGATGTGCCTCCTGCACGAAGGAGTTCCGAACAAAGAGAGAACGCCTCCAGTTCCGCTTCTTGCGCAGAGCGCCGGAAATCGTTAATGGCCCGCGTTTTGCTGGCGAACATTCAGGCGACAGCGCCTTTGTAGTTGAGTTAAATTAGCTGGGACGCTACAATTGCGCGCCGCTCAGGCGATGAAATACCAACAACTGTCGTCGTAATCACTAACTGAGGCTTGAGAGTAGCTCATGGAGTATGCCCTAACTGCAACCAAAACCGAGGCGCGCGCAGGTACCTACTACGATCGCATTGCGCGTCTCTATGATTTGACCTTCAAGGTCAATGGTTACGGTCGTTCGCTGGACCAGTATTTTGACCTTCACCCACTGCCGGTTTCTCGTGGAGCGCGTATTCTCGATGCTGGTTGCGGAACCGGATTGCTTACTCTTGCCTTGCTGCGTTCGATACGTTTTCCCGTGTCGATCACGGCGCTCGATCTTTCGTCGACGTCGGTTGTGGCCGCGCGGAAGTCGCTTTACTACAGTTCCGGACGGAAGCGCGATGTTACGTTCACACAGGGAAATCTGTTGTGCCTGCCGTTTGCCGATGAGTCGCTCGATCTCGTGGTCACGTCGGGCGCGCTCGAATACGTTCCACTTGCCGATGGCCTGACGGAGCTGGCGCGGGTGATCGCTCCGGGCGGTCATTTGCTGCACTTGCCGGTGCACCCTTCATTCATCGGCGTCTGTCTCGAAATACTATTCCGCTTCAAGAGCCATCCGCCGAAGGAAGTGAAAGACAAGACCGAGCGTCACTTCCGCATCGTGCACCAATATCGCTTCCCTCGACCACAGGCGATCGGTTGGAGCAAGACGGCGATTCTCGCGCAGAAAGTTTAATAGGACCTATTCTTCACTGCGCCGGCACTAATCGCATGATCCGGTCATCATCCTCCGCCGGTCTTCCGCGACCGTCGCGGTTTGAGGTGGAGACGTAAAGGTACCCGTCCGGCCCCTCGGCCACCTCGCGAATGCGGCCGTAGTTCTGCAAAAGATTTTCCTGACTCACCACGCGTCTTCCATCCAGCACGACGCGAATCATCCTTTCTCCTCGCAGGCACCCGAAAAAGAAGTTTCCCTTGAACTGCGGAAACACTGACCCGCGATAGAACATTCCACTAGCCGGCGCGCACGCGGGCGTGTACTCGAGCAGCGGCGACTCAAGCCCCGGCGCGCTCTGCGTGTGATGAATAGTGGGCCAACCGTAGTTCTTTCCCTTCTCGACGATGTTGACTTCGTCTCCTCCGCCGGGACCATCAAATCCGCTTGGTCCATGTTCCGTCTGAAACATGAGGTTCGAGCCCGGCTGGAAATCCATGCCCTGCGCGTTGCGATGACCAAACGACCAGATCTCGGGTCGCGCGTTCTGCTGGCCCACGAACGGATTGTCCTGTGGCACCGTGCCGTCGTCGTTCAAACGAAGCGTCTTGCCGGCGAGTGAGTCGAGCTGTTGCGCCAGCTCACGGCGCGTGGAGTCACCCGTAGTGACATACAGCTTTCCATCCGGCCCGAAACGTAAGCGGCAGCCGGCATGAGCCGGTGCCGCAGGCAGATCTTCGATGATCACTTTGCGATCTACCAGGCCTTCGGGCGCTTCACTATAGCGCACCACACGCACACGCAGGCCGCCACTCGTATACGCGTAAGAAAGATAAAGAAAATGGTTACTGCTGAACTGCGGATGGAGCGCAACACTCATCAGACCAGCTTCGCCGCGGCTTTCTACGTCGGGCACTACAAACAGCGGCTTTGGATTCAACGTGCCCTTTTCGAAGACGCGCACGCGGCCGGGACGCTCGGTAAATATCATGCGGCCGTCAGGCGCCCAGACTATGGACCACGGAACCTCTAATCCGCCCATGACCTTTTCGACTTTGAAACTGACGTTTGATTGCGATGATGTTTGAACTTCGCCTGCTCCACGTCCGGCAGGCGCCTGGCTGCAAGCGACCCCCAGCGCCACCAGGAGCGCAATTAAAGAATATGTTTTCATTTCTATATCGAGAGAGTGACCTCGTCCAACTGCGGGGGGCTAATGCTGAATGTATTCGTGAAGCAGTTTGATCTCGTCACCCTGCTCGCCTACTTCCACGCGGAGCAGGTCGCGCATCGAGAGCATTCCTACCCAGCGATCGCCGTCGACAACGGGGAGATGTCGACTGCCAATCAACTCCATGCGCTCGAGGGCCTGGTGCGGTGTTTCATCGCACTGGATCACGGCCCGCAGTTCGCTGGTCACGTCGCCAACTCTCACCGCGTTGGGATCGCGTTTGGCGACGACGACGCGATTCATCACGTCGCGCTCGGAGAAGACGCCGAGCAACCTGCCGTTATCGTCTATCACGCAAACGGCGCCAATGTTTCTCTCGGCCATGAACTCGGCTGCTTCCTGTACGGTAGCTGTGGCGCTGGCCGAGTAAGGCTCACGGTTGCGAATCACGTCTCGGATCAGCATCGCTCTTGCCTCCTGATTCTGTTGGCTGCGGGGTCTACGTATTATTAACCACGAAGGCACAAAGACACAAAGAAAAATGTTTGTGTGTTCAATTAGCCGAACAGACTGGGCTGTGCGGTGGGGCGGCGGAAGGTGGTGCCTGCGGGTGTTTGGTGCGTGCGTTTTTTGTTGAAGCCGAGGCGCGCTGAGTGGATCTTGAAGAGACGCTCGGTTGCTTCCCAGTATTGACCTTTGCCGCGCATGCGTTCGCCGAAGACGCTGGAATTGAGTTTCCCTTCTCGCGCTTCGCGGATTCTGTTCATCACACGATCGGCTTTGGTCGGTAACTTCTCACGTAGTCGCTCTTCAAAATAAGGAGCGACGTTGCCGGGCAGACGCAGCATGTTAATAAATGCAGACTCCGCGCCCGCGTCTTTCGCGCGCTTCAGCAACACCGGAATGTCGGTCGACAAACCCGGAATCACGGGCGCGATCCCGATCCCGACTTTGATTCCCGCTTTCGCGAGCGCTTCCATCGCGTGAAATCTCGCTTCGGGCAACGGAGCGAAAGGCTCGACCGCGCGCGCTACTTCAACATCCGTGAAAGGAATCGTAAAGAACACGCCGAGACTCGCATTGCGCGCGAGATCCTGGAGCACGTCGATGTCTCTGCGAACCAGCGCAGACTTCGTGATCACGCCGACCGGCTGGCGAAACTCAGCGCAGACTTCCAAACAACGCCGCGTCAGTTTGTAATTTGCTTCGAGCGGGATGTACGGATCCGACGTGAAAGAGAAAACGATCTCAGCTCCCTTCCACGAAGGCTTCATCAACTCTTTGCGCAAAAGCTGCGGCGCATTCACCTTCGCGATAATCTTGCGATCGAAATCCGTGCCGGCGCCGTAACCGAGGTACTCGTGCGTCGGGCGGCTGAAGCAATACGTGCAACCGTGTATGCAACCGCGATAGCAGTTGACTGTGTAATCGAAGCCGACGTCAGGACTGTTATTGTGAGTGATGATGTGGCGCGTCTCGGTCTCTTCAAACACTTCGAGCGCGGCTTCAGGCGGTTCGCCAATCCATTCCACTGAGTGCGTCAGCCACGGGTTCGGAGGATTCTCTACGTACTGCATACTTACTCCGTCGTGGTGACGGCCATCGACTCGATCGCATTGAACGAAAGAAACACCTGCTGCCCAGGCGCGCCTGAAGTCTCGATGAGACAGACGTAGTCGTTCGTGATCTCCGATACGCGTCCCGTGTAGATCCCGCCCGAGATAGTCTTCACGTCCACGACCTCGCCTTTGAAGCGGCGAAAAAGGTTCTCAAGGTGCTGTCCTGGCATTCGTCACCTCGTTTCTCATCCAGGTCACAAAAAAATAGCGGTACTTGTCCGGATCTTCCATCGTCACAAAACGCCCGCCCCAACCTTCATCGACCGGCGGCAGAACGTCAGCGCCGTTTGCAATCAACTGGTCGTAAAACTGATCCACATCCTCAACACCGACGAAGAAGTGTACTCCGCGTCCTCTTCGCAACATCGTCTCGAGATGTTGCGCGAGGGTGATCCTCAGCTCGCCCCCACGGAGCTTGGCCATCGGCGGCTCCGAGTTGGCATTGACTGACTCGACTTCCATCCCGAGCACACCTTCATAAAAAGCCAGCGACTCTTCAAGACTGTTGACCTCAAGAAACAGCAGATCCAAACCGCTAATCATCTGAAACCTCAGAGAGTCATCACCAGGTAGAGTCCGTATCCGCCGCTGACAATCACCATCCAAAAAGCAGTTTCCTGCAGTCGCGTGTGACCCTTGAATCGATTCGTCACCGGCAGCGATGCGTCCACCGCCACCATCGCACTGCGCGCCAGCATCACCCCGAACCCGAGCACAAACAGCGCCAGAATCGCGAGCGGCCAGAGAAAAAACATCCACTGAAAGCGCACCAGCAGCAACAGGAACATGCCTGCGATCAAGCAAAGTAAAGCACTCAGACAGTGACCGAAGACGCCGACGTCGCGCGCGGTCGGAGTCGTCACCGGAGTAAACCCCTGCGGCGTAACCGGTCGCCGGCGCCTCGCGTCGTAGGCGCTGCGCAAAGTGTGGTCTTTTAGGACGCCGTAAGCCTCGTTCAAAGACTTCATCTGCTCCTCGCTGCCGCCCCGGTCAGGATGATGCTTCGCGGCCTGTCGCCGGTACTGCCGATCGATCTCGACCCGAGAGGCATCCTTGTCGACGCCTAAAACACCGTAGTAGTCTTTGTTCGAATCGAACTGGCTCATCGCGAATTGCACGATTCTAGAGGCGCTGTAATCGTTTGGCAATCAGTGTTTCGGAGGTTTTAGTTGCTCAAAGTTGAGAATCTGTCGAAGGAGTACCACACTCCCGCTGGACCGCTCCGCATCGTTTCTGACGTTTCACTGTCATTGCCGCCGGGCTCCGCGGTTTCGATCATGGGACCTTCGGGCAGTGGCAAGAGCACTTTGCTCTACATGATGGGCGCGCTCGAACCGCCGTCGAGCGGCACGGTGACGCTGAGCGGTCAGAACCCGTTCCTGCTGAACACCAAACAGCTTGCTGCGTTTCGTAATCAACAGATCGGATTTGTGTTTCAGGACCACTGCCTGCTGCCGCAATGTTCAGTGATCGAGAATGTGCTCACACCCACGATGGTTTCAACGACCAACAACGGCGAGCCGAGCCGCCGCGCCAATGAGTTGCTCAAACAAGTCGGTCTCTCTGAACGTTTGGACCACCGCCCCGCGCAACTCTCCGGTGGCGAGAAGCAACGCGTTGCTCTCGCGCGCGCGCTGATCATGAAGCCTCAGCTTTTGCTGTGTGACGAGCCAACCGGCAACCTCGATCAAAAGTCAGCGGAAGTAGTTGCCGATCTACTGCTCCAGACGCATCGAGACGCGGAAACGATTCTGATCGTCGTAACGCACAGCAAGGAGCTCGCCGCTCGTTTTCCACAACGCTTCGAACTGAGAAACCAACACCTCGAAGAAGTTTGATGCGCACCACCCAGCTCATAAAACGCAGTCTCTCGTACTACTGGCAAACCAACCTGGTTGTCGTGTTGGGCGTTGCGATTGCCGTGTCTGTGCTCGCGGGAGCGTTGCTGATCGGCGAGTCAGTTCGTGGCAGTCTTCGAGACTTGTCGTCGCGGCGACTTGGTAAGACTGATGACGTGATCTCATCCGCCAGCTTTTTCCGCGAAGAGCTTGCGGCAGACATGGAAGGCATTGGCACGACGTGCCCGTTGATTGCACTCAAAGGTGTCGCCGTTCATGAGCCGAGCAAGCGCCGCGCTGGTGACGTCAAGGTATATGGCGTCGATGACAGGTTCTGGAAGTTCAATGGTATCGCTGGTGTGGTCACGCCGGATAATAGGAACGCGTTGATTAGTGGCAGCCTGGCGAGTGAGCTCGGCAGTGGTCCAGGTGAGTCGCTGTTGTTGAGACTGGAGAAGCCTTCCGACATTCCGGTGGAGTCGCTGCACGGGCGCAAGGAAGATCTCGGTAAAACGATCCGGTTGAATGTCGCGGGCGTGCTGGGCGGTGAGTCGCTCGGAGAGTTTTCGCTTCAGCCACAGCACGGAGCGGTACACGCGATCTTTGTTTCTCTTAGTTTTCTGCAAAGAGAACTCGAACAGCAGCGCAAGTCTAATACGATCCTCGTTAGTCGCTTTCCCGGGACTCAGCCGTCCGACCAGCAAGGGTTCATTTCTGCGGTATTCAAAAAGAAGTCTACGCTCGAAGACCTAGGACTGAAGCTGCGAGTCATTAATCAGCAGAGCATCTCGCTCGAGAGCACCAGCAAGATCATAAACGAACACGTCGCTGCAGCGGCCAGCGAAGCAGCGAAGTCGCTGTCGCTGCGAACCGTGCCGGTGCTCTCCTACCTGGCGAACAGCATTAACTCGACTCCTTATTCGCTCGTGACTGCGCTCGACAACGAGACACTCGCGAAGTTAGCGCCATCACAGATCAAATCTTCGCAACACCCGCCAATCATTCTCAACGACTGGACCGCGCGCGATCTCAACGCAAAGCCCGGCGATACTGTTTCACTCGAATACTACCTCTGGCTCGAGAACGGCCGGCTGGAAACGAAGAAGGCCGATTTCCAGTTGACGGCTATTGTGCCGATTGAAGGTCTCGCAGCGGATCGCGAACTTGTTCCGGAGTATCCCGGCATCACTCAATCGGAAAACCTCTCCGATTGGGATCCGCCGTTCCCAATAGATCTCAATCGAGTGCGCAAGGCGGATGAAGACTACTGGCACCAGTATCGCACCACGCCGAAAGCATTCATCCCGCTTTCTGTCGCGCAGAACCTGTGGGGAACACGCTTCGGCAAGCTTACTTCGATCCGCATTGAAGGATCGTTAACACCAGACACTGTTAACAACTACGGCGAGAGACTGCGACAGGCGATCGATCCTGCGTTGATGGGCGTGCAAGTCGTTGCGGTTCGCGATCAGGGCCAGGCTGCGTCGCGTGGTGCGACTGACTTTGGCGAATACTTTCTGTATTTCAGCTTCTTCCTCGTGGTGTCAGCGCTGATGCTGACGACGCTGTTTTTCAAACTCGGGATCGAGCAGCGCGCGCGTGAAGTCGGAACGCTACAGGCGATCGGTTTTTCGGATGCGGGGATTCGGCGGTTGTTTCTCGTGGAGGGGACGCTGCTGGCGGTTGTCGGGAGTTTGCTCGGGCTTGCCGGCGCGATCGCGTACGCGGCGTTGTTGATGTACGGGCTGCGGACGTGGTGGGTTGATGCGGTGGGGACGACGGCGTTGACGCTGCACATTTCGTGGAAGTGGATGGTGCTAGGCGCGCTCGGAGGAATTGCGGCGGCGGTTGTTTGTATCTTCTTTACGTTGAGAAGACTCGGGAGGTCGTCGACGCGCAGTCTGCTGGCGGGATCAATTACTCGCGACGTGGTTTCACGCAAAGGCGCAAAGGAGCAAAGCAAGTTCTCCTTTGCTGTCTTTGCGCCTTTGCGGGAGAAATTAATTGCGATTGTTTTGACGGTGATAGGCGTGGTGCTTTTAATCGCCGGTGCTCTTCAGGCGATTCCGCGCGTCGCGGCTTTCTTCGGCGGTGGCGTGTTGCTGCTTGTCGCGGGTGTGCTGTATCTCTCGAGTTGGCTCAAGCGCAGCAAGAAGCCAGCGATCCACGGCTCCGGCTGGTGGACCATCGCACGCCTCGGCTTTCGCAACGCTACGTATCGCCCCGGTCGCACCGTCCTCTGCATCACACTCATCGCCTCCGCGGCATTCATCATCGTCGCTGTCGATTCGTTCCGCCGCTCCGGCGCCTCAGCTACGGATCGCAAGTCGGGAACCGGCGGCTTCCCGCTCCTCGCCGAATCGCTACTGCCGTTGGCCCATGACGCAAACACCTCGGATGGACGTGAGTCGTTAAATCTAATCGATGCCTCGCTGAAAGACGTGAGCTTCGTAAACTTCCGTGTACGCCCCGGTGACGACACGAGCTGTCTCAATCTCTACCAACCACGCAACCCAAAGATCGTCGCGCCGCCCGCGTCTTTCATTCGTGATAACCGTTTCACGTTTCAGAGCTCACTAGCTTCCAGCAACGAAGAGCAAGCGAACCCCTGGTTGCTGCTCGATCGCGAGTTTCAAAACGGTGTCGTACCGGTCATCGGCGATGCCAACTCCTTAACTTACGTGTTGCACTTAAAAGTCGGCGACGAGCTCATCATCGATCACGCCACTGGCCCGCTGCGCCTGCTGATCGTCGGAGCTTTGTCTGACAGTATTTTTCAGAGCGAGCTGTTGATGTCGGAGAAAAACTTCCTGCGGCTGTTTCCGGCTGAGGAAGGCTATCGCATGTTTCTCGTCGACGTTCCCAGCCGAGAACAAGCCCCTGCGATTTCAACCGTTCTCGAAGAGCGATTGTCAGACTTCGGCTTTGACGCCGTCTCAACCGACGAACGACTCGCAAACTTTCACCGTGTCGAGAACACCTACCTTTCGACGTTCCAGATGCTCGGCGGGCTCGGGCTCGTTCTCGGCACCTTTGGAATGGCGGCGGTTCTGTTGCGCAACGTCTTTGAGCGACGCCGAGAACTGGCTCTGTTGCGCGCCGTGGGGTATAACTCTTCACACTTCGCGGCAATGGTGATTACGGAAAACGTGCTGATGCTGTGCTGCGGTCTGGCGGTGGGATTTGTCTGCGCTCTGCTGGCAATTGCGCCAGTGCTCTTCGAGCGCGGGGGCCGGTTACCAAACATCTCGCTCGGTCTTTTACTGCTGGCTGTTTTGCTCTCGGGCGCAATCGCCTCGCTCGTGGCCACTTTGGCTGCCTTGCGCTCACCGCTGCTGCCGGCTCTTCGAGCTGAATAGATTCGTGGAGGATCAGAAGATGAGATCTATTCTCGCCGCTCTGGCTTTTCTATCGTTCTCCTTCGCGGTTGTTCAAGCGGATAACTGGCCGCAGTGGCGTGGTCCAAGTCTCAACGGCATCAGCAACGAAAAGAACCTGCCTGTGAAATGGACCGCCGAAGAGAACATCGCCTGGAAGCTCGCGCTTCGACTTCAACGGCAAAGAGCTCTGGACCAGGTTCGCCGGTGCTCGCGGACGGAAAGATTTACGTTACGAATGAGGATGGCGTGACGACGGTCGTTGCGGCTGGTCCAAAGTTTGAGGTGCTGGCGGAGAATCCGTTGAACGATTACTGCTTGAGCTCGCCGGCGATCTCCGATGGACGGATCTTCATTAGGACCGCGCAGAACCTTTATGCGATTGGAAAGAAGTAACCACGGATTAGACGGATTTGAAGAAGGATTTATCATGAGAATTTTACTAGTGCTCTGTATCGTTGGTCTCTTAACGTTGAGCGCGAGTGCGCAGGAGTCGCAGCTTGGGCGTGTGGAGTTTCCGACGTCGGGATCGGCGAAGGCGCAGGCGCACTTTCTGCGTGGGCTCGCTGCGTTGCACTCGTTCTGGTACGAAGAGGCGATTGAGGCGTTTCAGGAGTCGACGAAGGTTGACCCTGATTTTGCGATGGGATACTGGGGTGAAGCGATGGCCTACAACCACCCGCTCTGGTCCGAACAGGACATCGCCGCTGCCCGGCAGGTGCTGACTAAAATCAAGGAGACACCAAAGCTGACCGAACGCGAACGAGCTTATCTCAACGCCGTCAAACTGCTCTACGGCGAAGGTGATAAGCGCGCGCGTGACATAGCTTATTCAGCGGCGATGGAGAAGATTTATCGCGCCTATCCAGACGATCTCGACGCCGCCGCGTTCTATTCGTTGTCGCTTCTCGGTCTCGTGAGAGCGGAAGACAAGAGCTATCGCTTGCAAGCGCAGGCCGGCGCGATCGCGCTCGACGTCTATCAGAAGAACCCGAATCATCCGGGCGCCGCTCACTACATCATTCACGCGTTTGACGATCCCGACCACGCGATTCTCGCGCTGCCCGCTGCGCGTCGTTACGCTGACATCGCTCCCGAAGCACATCACGCGCGGCACATGCCGTCGCACATTTTTCTGCAACTCGGAATGTGGCCCGAAGCTGCGGCGTCGAACCTGTCGGCGTGGGAATCATCCGACGCGTGGATGAAGCGCAAGAAGCTTTCACCCAACGTGCGCGACTATCACAGCCTGCACTGGTTGATGTACGTCTACCTGCAACAGGGTCGTTATAAAGAGGCGGAACAACTGCTCAGCTTGATGAAGAAGGTGATGTCGGAATCGACTTACGACAACAAGTTGCGTCCGGGCTATTACGAGAACAACTACGCGAGCATGGCCGCGGCGTTCGTTGTCGAGACTGAGAGATGGGATCTCGCGGCGGATCTTTTTCCGGAGAGCAAAGCAGCGCCTGCTGTGTCCGATCAAGGCGCAATGAGTGGAAGCCATGGCGCGCATGGTGCGACACCCGCGGCAGCGACCGTGCGCACGTCTTCCGCGAATCTTATGTTGCCGTTTTTCGTTCGCGGTCTGGCGGCGGCGGCTGTAAGTGGCACTGCGGTCGATCAGAGCCTGGCGGGGCTGGAGACGCTTCGTTCAGATAAAGCTCCAGCGAGATCGCCGGTATTGACGATCAGAGAGCTGGAAATCTCAGCGCTGAACGCGTCGATGAAGAAGGACCACGACAAGGCGATCGAGATGATGAAGCAGGCGACGTCGCTCGAAGAGCAGATGAGTCCGCCGTCGGGGCCACCGATGCTCATCAAGCCAACGCACGAACTGTTTGGAGAGATTTTGTTACGCGCAGGAAAACCGGCTGAGGCCGCGGAACAGTTCAAGACAGCTTTGCTCCGCCAACCGAATCGCGCGCGTTCCTTGCTCGGCGCCGCACGCGCAGCCGCACAAACCGGAAACCAACCCGCCGCCCTCACTGCCTACGCAACACTGATCGAACAGTGGAAGCAAGCGGACGACGGACTGGTTGAATTACGCGAAGCGCGAGATTATCTGAAACAAGCGAGGCGTTAGGTTTTACTCTGCGGCCCTCTGCGTATCTCTGCGTCCTCTGCGTAACTTATAACGCAGAGGGCGCAGAGATACGCAGAGGGCCACAGAGAATATTATTTCTTCTCGCGAACGTCGTACGCGTAGATCGTATCCTGATCCCTCAGATACAACCTGCCTCCCGCAACCACGGGATGCGCCCACGTCGGCAGCGAATCCTGCGGAATGCGGAACCGCCCCTTTTCCTTGTACCCCGTCGGCGTAGCTTCAACTAAACCCACCACACCGTTCTCGCTCAAGCAGTACAAATTTCCATCCGCATAAACCAGCGAACCTTTGCCGACACTGCGATCTTTCCACGCAACTTCACCGGTATCAAACCACATTGCCGTAAGCACAGACGCTGAGAAACCATACAGGTAATCTCCAATCAACACCGAACTGCTGTGATGATTGCGCATGTCCTTCGTGAAGTAGATCTCCTGCGCTTTATTGTCAGGCTTGATCTCAACCACGCCGCCGCCCGTGCCGTAATCAGACGAGATGAAGATCCGGTTGGCACGTACGATCGGCGTCGCAACATTCGCCACGTTATTCGCCGGCTTCTCATACTCCCACAACAGACGGCCATCTTTCGAATCCAGACCAACGGCACGTTGCGCAGTGAAGAACACCACCTGCGTGAGCCCATTTATCTCCACCGGAATCGCCGACGAATAACCCGGTTCGTCGCTCTGGCTCTTCCAAATGACCGACCCATCAGCCTTGTTCAGGGCAACTATGGATGCGCCTTTCGCGCCCGCATTCACGAACACTTTGTTTCCGAGCACGAGGGGCGACTCACTAATACCCCACGTGATGTTCGAGCCGCCAAACTCGCGCAAGATGTTTTTGGACCAGACGATCTTGCCCGTGCGCGCATCGAGCGCCGAAAGATCGCCGTTGCCGCCCAGCGCGTAAAGTCGATCGCCGTCGATCGTCGGCGTCCCTCTTGGGCCATCACCACGATCGTTTCGAAATGCCGAACCGTGCGGAGTGGCCCATGCTTCCTTACCGGTCTCGACGTCAAATGCGATGATAAACTCGCGATCGCCGCGCAATCCCATCGTGTAGAGTTTGCCGTTGGCAATAGAAAACGATGAGTAGCCACGTCCCGCGCCGATAGCTTTCCACACCAGCGGCGGACCTTCAGCGGGCCACTGCTTGAGTAATCCGGTTTCCTTCGAGATGCCGTCGCGATTTGGACCACGCCACTGCGGCCAGCTGGCGGACGATTGGGCCAACGCCGCACACGCGAGGCTCAACAACACAACCGTTGCAACGAATAATTCCCTGACCTTCATTCTGATGATCTCCTTCGTGTGAAGAAACTCCTGTTTCGATTTCGGGGAGACACGAAGAACCGTCATGCTTATGACTGCGGCTTGAAGTAGAGCACCAAGCCACCACCCAGCGCAGCCAAAACAAACCCAAGATAGAGCAACGGATTCGGCGAAGTCTTCGGCGGGTGCAGCCACATGGAATACAGCACGTTAACCAGTGGCGCTCCCGCAAAAACAAGCGGCATCACATACGTCGGCAATCCTCCCGATCTGAATGCGAAGATGATGCAAATCGCTCCAATGGCGCCTAGCGCGCCGCCCACGGTCGCACCGATCGAGCCTTTCATGTTGAAGCCGTTCAGCTCGCCCTGTGCAGAAAGACTGATCAACGGAACCAGCACGCCAATCAAGAAGTAAGCGATACCCACGCACAGCAGTGCGCGCATGGGATTATTGCCGAGCGCTACTTGCCCGCGATGCAAAGCAGGACCATACAGTCCCCACGCGAGCGCGGCGCCGAGAGCAAAAAGGATCCAGACCATTCAGACCTCCTGTTTCTTAGCCACAGATGAACACGGATCGATAACGGATGGCGTAAAACTGAAACTCAACCCAGACTTTCGCCGTAATTCTAACACTGTGCCTTAGACATAGCAGCAACTCATTTGCTAAGGTCTGCCGAAACATTCGGGCATTCAAAATCTGGAACGGAGATCTCAAATCTTGAAGTCGAACTGTCGAACTCTCATCGTAATCGTTCTGTCCCTGCTGCTGCCGGCAACAATCGCAGCGCAAACGTATCGCGCTTCGTTGCGAGGAACTGTTTACGATCCAAATCAGGCCGCCATTCCCGGCGCAACGATCCGTCTAACGAGCTCCGCCACCGGTGAGGTTCGCACGACGACAAGTGACAGCAAGGGTCAATATGCGATCTCGTCCCTGCCGTCCGGCGAATACGAGATCCTGGTCGAGATGCAGGCTTTTCAGAGTTACACCTCGAAAGTGCAGATGCTCGTCAATCAGGATCAGAGGTTAGACGTGACTCTGCTTGCCGGCGGCAGTTCGCCGTATCTGGTCGACGTGCCCTATGGACCCGAGTTGAAGAAAGATTCGGCTTCGCTCGGCACCGTCATCGAGAACTCCAAGATTACGGGACTGCCACTCGACGGCCGGAATTTTTACGAGCTCAGCTTGCTCGTGCCTGGAGCGGCGCCTCCGGCGCAGGGTTCGGCTGGATCCGTCCGCGGCGATTTCGCGTTCAGCGTCAACGGCGCCCGCGAAGATGAAAACAACTTTCTGCTGGATGGTGTTTACAACGTCGATCCGAAACTCAACACGTTTGGCGTGCGGCCGTCAGTCGATGCGATTCGTGAGTTTGAGATGTTGACGAGCACCTACGACGCTTCGTTTGGCCGCAATCCCGGCGCGCAGGTGAACGTGATCCTGAATTCTGGATCGAACGACTTCCACGGTTCTCTCTTCGAGTTTCACCGCAACGCAGCGCTCGATGCGCGCAACGTCTTCGCGCCCGCTTCAGAGCCGAAACCGAAGTACATTCGCAACCAGTTTGGCGGAGCGCTCGGCGGCCCGATCAAACGCGATCGCACGTTCTTCTTTGCGGACTACGAGGGAACGCGTTCGCGTGAAGGCATCACGCGCCTCACAAACGTGCCGACGGCGCTCGAGCGCGCGGGTAACTTCTCGCAGAGTGTTTTCCCTATCCCGACCAGTCCGTTCCCCGGACTGGATTTCACCAACGGCATCATTCCGGGTTTCTTGATCAACCCGGTCGGTCGCGCCATTGCCAATCTGTATCCACTGCCAAATCGTAACGATCCGCTTCAAAACTTTGTCTCTTCGCCGATTCTGCGCGACGACAACGACAGTTTCGATGCACGCGTCGATCATCATCTGAACAGTCGCGCCGATCTTGCGTTCAGATACAGTTTCGGCGAACGCGATCTGTTTGAACCGTTTACGGGGCCGGCCTTTTCACTCGTTCCCGGATTCGGCGACACCGTGAACCGCCGCAGTCAAAATGCAATGGCGGCGCTGACCCTCATGTTGACGCCAAATTTCATTAACGAGAGTCGTGGCGCTTTTAGCCGCGTCGCGTCGTCGGTGCAACAGGAAGCGAGCGTGCTCAATTCGCAGGTTGGCTTACCGACGATCTCACCGCGCGAGCGTGATCTGGGACTGAGCTTCATCACCGTCACAGGCTTTTCGCCGCTGGGCGATGAAGGCAACAATCCGCAAAACAGCGTCACGAACGTCTACCAGTTTCTGAACAACTCGAGTTATGTTCGCGGCAATCACCTGTTCAAGTTCGGCGTCGATTTGCGCTTTTCACAACAGAACGCGTTTCGTGATGTTGAGTCGCGCGGGCGGCTTCAGTTTTCGCCGTTTCTAACGCTAACTGGCAACGCGCTCGGAGATCTTTTGCTCGGCTTTCCATTGCTGACGAGCGTTGCGCGTGTGGACAATCCGCAACAGATTCGCACCGAGAGTTATAACTTTTTCATCAACGACAGCTACCGCGTCACGCCTCGTCTGACGCTCAACGCAGGTCTGCGTTACGAATACAACTCGCCGCCGGTCGACGCTGAAGATCGCGCGAACATTTACGACACGGTGACGCGAAACCTCGTTCCCGTCGGCACCAACGGCGTTCCGCGCAGTGGTTTCGAAGCAGATAAGAACAACTTCGCGCCGCGCGTCGGGTTCGCCTGGACGCTTGGCGAAGATGAAGCAACGGTGCTGCGCGGCGGTTATGGCATCTATTACGATCAGTCGCCGTTCGCGCCGGCTGAAGCGCTTTACTTCAACTCGCCGTTCTTCGATAACAACATCTTCTTCCCGTTGCCGGGCTTGCCGCTGATGGTGGACAACCCGTTCCCGTCGTTCTTCCCGCTGCCGTTGCCGGATTCGGCGCTCGCGATTCAGCGCGATCTGCGCACCGGCTACATGCAGCACTGGAACTTCAACGTCGAACGTCAGCTCGGACGCGCGAGTGTGCTTGAAGTCGCTTACGTTGGATCGAAAGGAACGAAGCTCTTAACTGCTCGCGACATCAACCAGCCGCAACCGAGCGTGTTGCCGCCGGGACTGCCGTTTGTGCCGCGGCCCGATCCGCGTTTTGACGATATCGACCTGCTCGAGTCGCGCGCGAATTCCAATTACAACGCGCTGCAAGTGCGTTTTCAGCAGCGTTTGACGCGTGGGTTCTCGGCGCTCGCGTCTTACACGTGGTCCAAGTCGATTGACGACGCTTCAAACTTCTTCAGCAGCGCGGGCGATCCAAACTTCCCGCAGAATAGTTACAACGTCGCCGCCGAGCGCGGGCGATCGAATTTCGACGTCGCGCATCGATTGTCGGTGAGTTACTCGTACGCGCTTCCGTTTAGACGAAATGATGGATTTGCGGCGACGCTTTTGAATGGATGGGAAACGTTTGGCATCGTGACGCTTCAATCGGGCAGGCCGTTTACGGTGGCGCTGCTCTCGGAAATCGACAACAGCGGTACCGGACGATCCATTCTCGGTTTCGGCGCCAACGATCGACCGAACCTCGTTGGGAATCCCGAGTTATCAAACCCGACGACGTTGCAATGGTTCAACACCGCAGCATTCGCGTTCCCGGCTCCGGGCACGTTCGGAAATGCGGGCAGGAATATTCTCGAAGGACCAGGATTTCAGAACGTGAACATGTCGCTATTGAAGAACACTCATTTGACGGAGCGCGTGAATCTCCAATTCAGGGCCGAAGCCTTCAACCTCTTCAACCATCCAAACTTCAACCTGCCCGACAACTTCCTCGGCTCGCCAACCTTCGGCCGGATCTCCTCCGCCCGCGATCCGCGGCACATTCAGTTTGGGTTGAAGCTGTTGTTCTAACAACTGTGACGGTGAGTAAATCTAGAAGCGGGCGAATCTTACGTGAGTCTCAGTAACCACGACAAATTTGCCCGCTAAGTTGTTGGCATAACCTTCCAGCAATCGTGTAAGGACGTTGATCTTGTTGTCAGCGCGCTCGTCTTCCAGTCGCAGTAAAATGACGCCGTGATGGAGACGCCGTTCTCGGTAGACTTTCTCACCAAAGTCTTTGTCGTTGGTAATAAGAACCCAACTCTCGTCATATGCTTTGCTAATAACGGCGTCATCATCCATTCCCCGAGCTTCGTCAAACACGGAAAAGACTTCGTGCCCCTGAGCACGCAACCACAAGGCCACTGCGGGCCCGGTACATTCGTCTACAATAAAGCGCATCAAGTGAGGTTACGCGGATAATGGCATGAAAGCCGTATCTCCCAACGACTTCGTGGCAAATAAAAAACAGGCTTGTATGTCCTCAACCTTTAGGCCTTTATACTCCGCCAAAATCTCTTCGGTCGTGGCCCCGTGAGCAAGCAGGTTGAGAACGTATTCTACAGTTAGGCGAGTTCCCTGGATGATGGGCTTGCCACCCATGACTTGAGGATCCAGAGTGATTCGCCGCAGTAGGTGTTCATCCTCCATCGTTATTCCTCCGGCTCGATTGTCGCATAATTATAGTTTTCTGCTCCAGTGGCAGCGATTGGACCGCAGCTTTATTTCAGCAAAGCTTTCACACCGCCAAGAATAGCACGCGACAAGCACTGGCTGCCGGAAAGAGCATTGACACTCCTCGCTGCGGCAGCGAAGGGTGTCAAAAACTACTTTCGTTCAAAGGCCAAAGGGCCTATTGGGATTCGGCGGCGCGGTCGTCGTAGGACAGGTACTTCGCCGACAGCAGGAGGTCTGATTCTTCAGGAGTGGGGACCTGGGCGATCATGTTGCCGTCGACTTGTTCGTAGAGTGGTGGGGGGATTTCGGCGAACTCGGACATTGGTCCGTAGATCGAGTCAACGCCTTCCTTGAATACGTCGCCGATTAGCAGGTTGATGATGTGGACGCGCTCTTCGGGATATTTGCGCAGGAAGCCCGAGAAACTGAAGCCGTCGTTGTAGAAGGCATAAACCAGTTTACGCATCGACTCGATGCCGCGATCGAGTTTCGCCTGGTACTGGCCGAGCCGTGCGGCGGAGAAGTCGTCGTGATTGAAGGCATCGTGAATGGCGTCGGCGGCCAGTTCCGCCATCTTCAGCGCCAGTAACACGCCCGACGAATAGATCGGGTCGAGGAAACCGTAGGCATCGCCAATGATGATAAAACCGTTACCGGCGTTATGCTTCGAACGATAGGAATAATCGAGGATGGAATAGATCTTATCGACGCGAGTGCCCCCGGCAACGCGCCGCCGGACTGATTCACACTTCTCGATCTCTTCATTAAAGATCTTCGCGAGGTCCTGCCCGCGCCCCTTCAAAAGATAATCAGGATTCGCGACGATGCCGACGCTGGTGATGTCGTTTTCGAGCGGTATATACCAGAACCAGCCGCCGCTGCCCGGCGCCGTGCGCAGCACGAGTGTTGCGCCGCCATTCAGATCGGGCTCGCGATGCACGTCCTTGAAATAAGAATAGAGGACGGCTTTTTTGAGTTTCGGATCGCGCACGCGCCAGCGAAACTTGTTCGACAGCATCGCGGCCTGTCCAGTCGCATCAACCACGACCTTCGCATAAAACTTCTCACGCGTGCCGTCCTGCATCTGCACTTCGACGCCCACCGCGCGATCGCCCTCAAACAACACCTGCTTGACCAGCACGCCCTGATGCACCACCGCGCCCTGCTCGGCAGCGTGATTGATCAGCATGTGATCGAAGTGCGCGCGCGTGATCTGCCACGTGACAGCACTCTCGTGGTGTACAGCCTCGAAGAAATAAAACGGCCGCGACTCTTTCCCCGCTGAGTTCGCAAACTGCACGCTGTACTTCCGTACAAATGGACTTTCCTTCAATTTTTCGAGAAAGCCCAGACGACGGAAGGTCCAGTAAGTGTCAGTCATCAGCGACTCGCCGATGTGATGACGCGGAAATATCTCTTTCTCGAAAACGATGACCTGGCGTCCTTCGCGCGCCAGAATGCCGGCAACGGAACTCCCTGCGGGTCCACCACCCATTACAATGACGTCGTAAGTATTATTATTCATGCGTAGCGTACGGTTCTGAGTTCAGGTTCGAAAAAATCGATCAGGAAGTGATCCACTTCCAAAAGGCCCCGACGCGTCAACGAGAGGTTGCTGTTTTGACGCGTGAGCAGGTCCTTTTCTTCCAGTCCCTCATAAACAGGACGAAATTCGCTCCAAACATCAACGCCAAACTTATTACGAAAATAATCGGTGTCGAGCCACCCGGTCTTCAACTGCAAAACCATCTCGCGAATAAGTCTTTGTTTTGGAGTCAGTGAAACAGCCCGCAAAAGCGGCAGGCGATCTTCGTTAAGGATGCGCACGTACTCTTCGAAGTTGTGCGCGTTCTGGAAATTGACCCCACCGAAATGAGAAAACGACGAGACTCCGATACCGATCATGTCGCCGCCGTGCCACAGCGCATCGCGATAAATGAAACGGCACGTCTTCTTCTTCGTCGCCACGATGTCGCTGCCCGCGATTTCATAGCCGTGTGCGAGAAACTGTTCGAAAGCGTAATTGAGCCACCCGCGTTTCGTGGTCCAGCCGGCGATTGGCGATGTGATGCCCTTCTTCAACACGTCCTGCGAGATGACCGTGTTGTAAGGCAGCTCCATCTGGTAGATCGTGACGGAGTCGGGTTGAAGCTCGATCGCGCGGCGCACTGTCTCGCGCCACTTCTCTTCCGTCTCGCCCATCATTCCCGCTATCAGGTCGATGTTGATCTGCGGGAAGTCGACTTCGCGTGCCCACTGGTAAGCGCGATAAACTTCGGGTGACAAGTGAGCGCGACCGTTTGCAGCCAGGATCTCGTCGTCGAAGTGTTCGATACCGAGACTGAGCCTCGTTACTCCGATCGCTTTAAGCGTTTCGAGTTTCGACTTCTGTATCGTGCCTGGCTCGCACTCGAAAGTTACCTCTTCCGCGTTTTCCCAGCTCACGTGTCGATTGAGACCATCGACGAGATATCGTAACTGTCTCTCGCTAACGTACGACGGCGTGCCGCCGCCGAAGTAAGCAAAACGAAGCTGCCGTCCCTGAAACGCAGGCATGCGGCTGTAGAGTTCGTTTTCTTTGATTAGCGCGTCGAGATAGACCTCGATCTCCGAAGCGTTCTTGTCTGTGTAGACTTTGAAATAACAGAAGAGACAGCGCTTCCGGCAGAACGGGATGTGAATATAAAGGCCTAACGGATCTTCGATTCGTGGCGGTTGGTTGAGCGCATCGAGTACGGCTGGAACAAACTCCGGCTTCCACTGCGAGAACGGCGGATAGTTCGAGACAAAATAATTCCCTACTTCAGTTCTGGTTTGCGCTATGTCTACCGTCATGGAACCCGGTCAAGTTAGCATCAATACTGCATGCTGAGCAATTAGGCCGCGGATGAACGCGGATCGGGGGCACGGATTTACTACGCAGCGGACGTGAACTAGGTTGCGCGCTTGTGATGGAGCGTTGTATAGAATGCCGATGCCCTCTGGACCTGGATTCACTTTTTCGCACATCCGCCATTATTTACCGTATTTTCTGCTGATCCTGATCTTTGTCGCCGGCATTTGGCTGATCCTCAAGGCGGGAGCAGATCTACAACCGGTCTCACTTACCACACCACGACCGAGCCCTCCCGCGTCATCCACCGGAGTCCTTTGGGAAAACTTCAGAACTCCGCTCAGCATTCTGCTGGTGCAGATAATCGTCATCCTGATCATGGCGGGTCTGTTTCGTTTTCTGTTTCGCTGGATACATCAGCCGCCGGTGATGGGCGAGATGATCGCAGGCATCGTGCTGGGCCCGTCAGTGCTGGGACTGTTCTTTCCGCAGGCACTCACTTTCCTTTTTCCGGCACCGTCGTTGGGAACACTGCAGCTTCTGAGTCAGATCGGCGTCGTGCTCTTTATGTTCGTCGTCGGCATGGAGGTGAACGTACAGCAGCTACGCGAAAAAGGATCGGCGGCGGTGATGATCAGTCATGCCAGTATCATCGTTCCCTTTCTGCTCGGCACTGCGCTTTCACTTTTTCTGTACAGACAACTCGCGACGCCGGGAACCTCTTTTCATGCATTTGCGTTATTCATCGGGGTTGCGATGAGCATCACCGCCTTTCCGGTGCTCGCGCGGATTTTGGAAGACCGCAGCTTAACGCACACCACACTCGGTTCCATCGCTATCACATGTGCCGCTGTTGACGATGTCACCGCCTGGTGCATCCTCGCGCTCGTGATAGCGCTGGTGAAATCAACGGGAATAGAAACGTCCGCGATTACAGTCGGCTTAACGCTGGTATTCGCGGCGGTAATGATTCTGTTGGTGCGGCCGCAACTGGCTCGAGTAATTAAAGAGCCTGATTCGCAACTCCATAGACGTCGACTGATTCCGATCATCCTGGCGTTTGTGCTGGCTTGCGCGCTGATGACGGAGATCATCGGCATTCATGCACTATTCGGCGCTTTCCTGGCCGGCGTCGTGATGCCGCCTTCAACAGAATTTCGGATCTTTCTCAAGGACAAGCTTGAAGCGTTTGGCTCTTACGCACTACTGCCGCTCTTCTTTGCGTTCACGGGATTGCGCACGCAGATCGGGTTGCTGAACGACTGGCAAGGTTGGGCGTTGTGCGCCGTGATCATTCTCGTCGCGATCGCGGGCAAGCTGGGTGGCAGCATGGTGATGGGCCGTTGGACCGGAATGAGCTGGACGCAATCGTTTTCGATCGGCGTGCTGATGAATACGAGAGGATTAGTTGAACTGGTAGTGCTCAATATCGGGTATGATCTTGGTATTCTATCCGGACGAATTTTTGCAATGATGGTGTTGATGGCACTCGTGACGACATTTATGACCGGACCGCTACTTTCCCTGGTTATGAGCAATCCAAAAGGAGAACGGACATGACAAGAAAGATCTTGTTAATGGCGGCTGCGATGATGGCACTTTCCGTAATCGCCCTGGCAGCAGCGAAACCAAACTTCAGTGGCACCTGGACGATGGACCGAGAGCGTAGCTACGGCCTTCCCCCTGACATGAATCAGACACTCATCGTCTCTCAGAAAGACGATAAAATCGAACTGGAAACAAAGCTTATCCAGCCAAACAACGAACGAAGCGTTAAAGACACTTACACTCTCGACGGCAAGGAATACGACTTCACGCCACCAGTGCCGCCGAACCAACCTCCCGCGAAGGGCAAACGAACTGCTATCTGGCTGCCGGGTGACAAGGGAATCCAGGTAACTGAAGTTACGACTGCTGAAGGCAAAGACGGGCCGGTCACCACTCAGGTAGTGCGAAAGTGGACCATCACCGCGCAAGGTGAGTTGGTTGTCGACATGTACGTCGATAATCCCAGGATCTCGTACGAGGCGAAGCGAATTTTTATAAAGCAGTAACCACGGATAACACGGATTCGGTGGCTTATTTCCCGGAGATATCGTACGCCGCCATCTCGTTCGAGTTGCGTACCAGCAATCGCCCGTTGGCAATCGCCGGATAATTCCACGTCTGACCTTTGATCGCCTCGAAGCGCGCGACTTCCGTGTATCCGTCTGGCGAAGCCTTCACGAGTGCGACTTCCCCCTGGTCGCTGGTCACGATCAACTGGTTCCCGGCGAGAATGATCTGCCCGTATCCATAGCGACCATCTTTCCACTTACGCTCGCCGGTGTTCACGTCCAGACAAACGAGGATGCCTTCGTCGAGGCCGTAGATGTAGCCGTTATGAAGAACAGAGCTATTAAACTTGTTCTTCATGTTCTTGTTTTCCCAGATGGTGGACGCGGTGAAACTGTCGCCGCTCCCTTTCACCTCGACGAGGGCGGCGCCCTTTCCGTAACCTGATGAGATAAAGAAACGATTCTTATCGACGATAATCGGTTGTGAGACGTTGATGCCCATATCCGTGCTCCACGGATAACTCCACAGCAACTTGCCATTCTCCGGCGCCAGTCCAGTCACACGGAATGAACTGACGACGACGATCTGGCGGCGTCCGGCCAGTTCGACGAGCATCGGTGAAACATAGGCTTGAGGATCGTCCAGCGATTTCCAAACCGGAGCGCCGGTCATCTTGTTGTAAGCGACAACTGATTTGCCATTCGCGCCACCCGGAAGGACGACCACTTTATCGTCGACGATCAACGGCGACGCAGCCTGCGCCCACTGAAGATTCTGTGCCTGATTCTCGGTGAGAATGTTCTTGCCCCAGATCACTGCGCCGCTGTTGGCATCGAGACATCGCAACTCGCCGGTTGCGCCGAGCGCATAAATGCGGCCCTGGTCCCACGTCGGGGTCGCGCGCGGACCATCGCCGGTTGAATCGGTGTACTCGGCATTCCACTTTTGCGTCCAGAGCTCGTGGCCGTTGTTTATGTCGTAAGCAGCGACGACTTCCTGATTGCGTCTTTGCTCGATCGTGTAAGCCTTGCCGTCCGCGACAACGAAAGAGGCATGTCCGAGACCGACCGGTTGTTTCCAAACAACCGGCAGACCGGCGGCGGGCCAGTTGGTGGCGACGCTTGCCTCGTCATACTTGCCGTCGCGCTTCGGCCCGCGGAAGTTGGTCCAGTAATTTCGTGAGGGAGCTGGAGCCTCAGCCGTTTGTCCCGGCGATGGGCTCGCGCTGGCTGACGGGCTGGGACTTGGAGTTGTTGTTGTTATTGCGCTTGGCGCGGGCTGTGCAGCCTGTTGCTGCCGGTTACTCTCTAACTGCGCATAATGCGCGTCATTCGAGCCTCTACTGCACGCCGCGCAGAAGACCAACGACAAAAGGAGTAGTCTTTTAATCATAGAATCCGTCCTAATCCGTGGGAATCTCAGCCACGGATTAGACGGATGTTAACGGATTTATGTTCCAATGCAATAAAGATTCTTCTCGCCGCGGATGAAGATGCGGCCATCGGCAATCGCCGGCGAAGCGTACACTGGTTCGCCAACCGAATTGGTGCCGAGAATCTCGTGTTTCGGACCGGCTTTGACGATGAACGTGTCGCCGTCTTCGCTGGTCATCAGGATCTTGCCTTCGAACGCCACCGGCGACGCGGTGAACGTGGCCGGAATCGGAATTCGACCGCCTTCGTATTTCACCTGGCCAGTCTTCGCATCGATGCAGGTGAGAATCCCTCGATCAGTCGTCAGGTAAAGATAGTCACCGTAGAGGATCGGTGAGGGCACGTAAGCAGTGCCTTTCTCATATTTCCACGTCATGTTCGGAGTACCGGTGAGATCTCCATTTTGTCCCAAGCGAATCGCATACGTGATCTTCGTGGGAAATCCGGCAACGAAATATGCCATTTCGTTGTTCGCCACGGGCGAAGGAATCGCATTGCTCTCGACGCCCTTGTGTCGCCACAGTTCCTTACCGGTAGCAGGATCGTAAGCGATGATTGCCTCGGTGCCGCTCGTGATCAGTTCCGCACGCGACGAGGTACGGACCAACAACGGCGTGGACCAACTCACCTGAATCTTCCGCGGTGTTTTCCAGACTTCTTTGCCCGTCTTCTTATCAAGAGCAACAATGAAAGACGATGTGCCATTGTCTTCATCACACTGGAGAATCACCAAATTCTCGTAGAGGATCGGAGACGTTGCCGTTCCCAAACCCAGGGTGGCGATATTTCCGACTTGCGCTTTCCACGCCAGCTTGCCTTTGAAATCGTAGGCATAGAGACCTTCGCTGCCGAAGTAAGCGTAGACCAGTTTGCCGTCCGTCGCCGGTGTCGAAGCGGCATAAGAGCTCTTGCGGTGGCGATCGTCGTAAGGCGTGCCTTCCCATGCCGTCGTCTGCCAGAGGATTTTGCCGGTGTCGCGGTCGAGACAGAGAACTTTGAAGGTGTGTTTGTGATTAGCGCCGATGGCGTCAGGGTGAACATACTCTTTGTCTTCGAGCATGTGCTTGGCCGCTTTAGCTCCCGGAACCTCGGGCCCTTCGATCGCAGTTGTCAGAAACACCCTGTTATCCCAAACGATGGGCGATGAATGTGCGCGACCGTCGATCGAGGTCTTCCATTTAATGTTCTTGGTCGGCGTCCATTCAGACGGAAGGTTTTTCTCGTTCGAGACACCGGAACCCTCCGGTCCTCTCCATTGCGGCCAGTTCCCTGCTGATGCGGTCGCGGAGAAGATACTTACTCCTGCAACTGTCAAAGCACCGAGCGCTAAAGTAATTCGGCGTACTAGTTTCATGTTTCTTATTTCCTTAATCAGTTTTTCTTCGAGGTATCGGTGGTTAACTTCTCTCCGAACGCATACAGGTTCGAGACGGTGCGCACGATCACCATTCCATCTGAAATCGCCGGCGTCGCCATCATCACTTCGCCGACAGGATTCTTCGACAGTAACTCGTACTTCGGCCCGGCTTTCACAACAAACACGTCGCCGTCTTCACTGGCGAGATAAATCTTCCCGTCAGAAGCGACTGGCGAGGCCGTGAAGGCGCCACCCGTTCCGCCGAGTCGTTCCTGATAAACACGCTCGCCGGTCTTTGCGTTGTAAGCCGTCAACACGCCCTGATTCGAGCAGGTGTAAAGCAGCTCGCCATAAACAATCGGCGTCGGCATGTATGGACCACCGCGCTGTTTGCTCCAGGCAATGAACTCGCTCGACTCTTTACCTTCCGGCAACGTCAGGTCACCGTTGCCGCCCGGCTTTATCGCGTAGATTGGCTGTATCGGCGCGTAACCACTCGTCACGAAGATCAGATCGTGTGCGACAAACGGCGTCGGAGTTGTGATTTCCGACATCGGACCGAGCGACCAGAGCTCTTTGCCGGTGGCAGGATCGTAACCGCGAATCTTTTTGGGTCCGACGGTGATCAACTCAGCGCGCTGCTTGCCTTCGTACACGGTCGGCGAGCCCCACGAAGGAATCTCTTCGCGCGGCGTCAGCCAAACTTGCTTGCCGGTTTTGATGTCGTAGGCGGCGATGAATGAATTCTTCTGGATGTCGGCCTGCACGATCACGAGGTTCTTATAGATGATTGGCGAGCTGCCGTATTCCCACTGGTAATCAGCGTCGTAGAACCAGCCGGCATCGAGCACGCCGAGATCTTTTTTCCACAAGAGCTTGCCGTTGAGGTCGTAAGCGTAGAGACCTTCGGAACCGAAGTTAACGATTAAATACTTGCCGTCGGTAGCTGGTGTCGAAGCAGCGTGTGAAGACTTGGGATGGCGTTTTATTTTCGGAATGCCTTCGTACGCGGTGCGCTCCCAGAGCACTTTTCCCGTTGACTTGTCGAGGGCGTAGACCTTCCAGGCGTGTTTCGGATCATCTTTAACGGGCGCGACGTCGCCGAAAAGTCCGAAGCGCGTTTCATCTTTTGCGGCGCTGTTGACAGCGGTAACCACGAAAACTTTGTCGCCCCAGACGACGGGACTTGCGTGTGACAAACCCGGAATCGGAGTCTTCCAACGCACGTTGACTGCCTTTGCTGCGTCCCACGTGACGGGGCGTGCAGGCCCTTCGACGACACCCGTCGCGCCCGGACCACGAAACTGCGGCCAGTTCTGTGCGTGCGCGGCTGTCACAGCCACGGCGAGGAAAGTAAAAGCGAGTATCGATCGTTTCATGGTCACCTCATTGCTGCTGGCTAACTTCCGTAATACGCTTCATTACATTTGTGGTCTTTCCCTGCTTGAAAGTCATGCTGACGACTTTGCCGGCTTCGACGTTGAACGACAGCGTGATGCCGCCGAAGTTGATCGGGCGAAACGTCGTGTTGTCTGTCGGTAACAATGGTTGTGGCTCACGCGTGAATCCGGCGACAAACAATTTTCCATCTTTGGTGGAGATCGTGACTTCAGGGCCAGTGTCGCCTTTGTACTTGCCGGCGTACGATTGCAGCACCGCCGCATCGATCTGGAGTGGCGGCTGTGCGCCGGCTTTCTTCAACATCTCGGTGATGTTTGCATTTTTTTCATCAGCAGAAGACATAGCCAGAGCCACGGTTAGACTCTCCGGTTTGATCCCGCCACGATCCAGCGCGACCTGAACCATCTCGGGATTGCCCTCTCGCGTGCCGTTCAACAACACGTCTTCAATGTCATCGGTGTCCTTTTGAAGCAGTAGACGAACAACACCTACATGTTTGTTGTCGAGGGCCCACGTCATCGCTGTTGCGCCGTAAAAAGTGTCTTTCACTTTTACATCCGCGCCACGATCGAGCAGCACTTTCGCGACTTCGACATGGCCGCGTTCGGCCGCTTTGAAGAGCGCGGTGGTGCCGTAACGAAACCTCGCATTCACATCAGCGCCACGATCGAGCGCCGCCGTCACAGCCGCCGCGTCACCTTTGCGAACAGCCTCGTAAAGCTGGTCGTTCAGCGCCTGCTTGGGATCGGTAGTCGTTTGCTGAAACAATAGAGCGAGCAGCGAAAAGAGGAATACCTTTTGTAGCAACAACATGATTTCTCCTGGCAGTGAGCAAAGACCAAATCAAAGACAGATTAACGGATGAGACGGAACCTGCTAGAATCAACCGAAAAAAATGTAACGCAGCAACGTGAGCTTACGTATTGTACATCGTTAAGGTTGCAAGCGCGCAGAACTTCTAACCGTTTCGAATTTTTTCTTTTCATAAGTGATGGGCCTCCAAAATGACTAACCTGATCTCCATTTTCCTGAACCTTTGCCTCGCCTTCGCGCTCATCAGCGCGGGCGATTGGGCCGAATGGCGCGGACCCAACCGCGATGGAATCTCGCCAGAAAAAAATCTGCCAACGAAATGGTCTCCCACAGGGGAGAACCTGGCATGGAAAGCTCCGTACGGCGGAAGGTCTGCTCCGATCGTGATGGGCGATCGTCTCTACCTGCAAAACTCATCCGGCAAGGGAGACACACTGCAGGAGCGCATCATGTGCTTCAACGCAGACACCGGCAAGCTCCTTTGGGAACATCGCTTCAACGTCTACCTGAGCGACGTGCCTCCACATCGCGTGGGCTGGGCCTCTCCGGTTGGAGATCCCTCGACCGGTAACGTCTACGCTTTCGGCGTCGGCGGCAACCTGATCGGTCTCAACCGCGATGGCAAAGTTTTGTGGGAACGTTCTCTCGGCGAAGACTTTGGATTGCTCACTACACACGGCGGGCGAACAGTGTCGCCGATCATCGACGGCGATCTCGTGATCGTCAGTGGCGTCACATTCCAATGGGGCCAGCACGGACGCGGCGCACATCGCTTCATCGCGTTCGATAAAAAAACCGGTGAGACTGTTTATGTGAGCGCTCCGGGCGGCCGGCCTTACGACACGACCTACGCTCCGCCGATCATCGCAAACGTCAACGGCACGCGTCTGCTCATTCAGGGCGCCAGCGACGGCTCGGTCTACGCAATTAAACCGCAAACCGGTGAACTGGTTTGGAAGTACGAGATCAGCAAACGCGGACTCAACACGGGCGTCGTCCTCCATGGCAACACCGCGATACTCACGCACAGCGAAGAGAATCTCGACTCAAACGAGATGGGCATGATGGTCGCCGTCGACGCCACGGCGAAAGGCGAGATCAAGAAGGAACAGATCAAGTGGACCGTGTACGGCTGGCAGGGCGGCTTCTCTTCGCCCGTGATCGACGGGGATCGTATGTACCAGGTCGACAACGGCGCCAACATCGCCGCGTTTGACGTAAACACCGGCAAGCAGCTCTGGCTGCAAAACCTCGGCACGATCCAAAAAGCGTCGCCAGTGCTCGCCGACGGAAAGCTTTACGTCGGCACGGAGAATGGAAAGTTCTTCATACTCAAGCCATCCGCAACGGGCTGCGAGATTCTCGATCAGGATCAATTGGGAACTGAGGCACAGCCCGAAGCGATCATAGCGTCGCCGGCAATTTCGAATGGACGCATTTTCGTCGTCAGCGACTCAGGCCTGTATGCGATCGGGAAGAAAGCCAATCATAGTTCATCGGCAACCACCGCGGCCGAAGGAACCAACGTAAGCTCGCAGGCGGCAACACACGTGCAGGTTGTGCCGACAGAACTGATACTCAAACCCGGCGACAAGGTTAATTTCCGCGTGCGACTCTTCGACGCGCAGGGTAACTTTATTCGCGAAGAGCCCGCGGCAACCTGGTCGCTGGAACAGTTGAAAGGCACGATCGAGAACGGGCAGTTCGCAGCCGGAACGGAGGCAGTCGCGCAGGCTGGTTTAGTCAAAGCGACTGTCGCCGGTATCAGTGGAACAGCAAGTGTGCGCGTCTTTCCGCCGCTGCCCTGGAGTGAAACTTTCGATTCCTACGCTCCGAACTCACTGCCACCCACTTGGGTGAACACGACAATGAAGTTCGCGGTGCGCGATCAAAACGGAAACAAGGTGCTTGCCAAGTTAACCGAAGGCTCATCCTTACTGAGTCGTGCACGCGCCTTCATTGGACCGTCTGACTGGTCCAACTACACCGTCGAAGCCGACGTCTCGGCGACGCAGAAGCGACGCCAGCAAGGCGACGCCGGTGTGATCGCGCAACGCTACGGTTTGACTCTTTACGGCAACAGCCAGATGCTGCACATCGAGCCCTGGCAACCTGAAATTCATCGCACGAAGAGCGTGCCCTTCGCCTGGAAGCCCGACACCTGGTACCGTCTCAAACTACAGGTCGAAAACCTTCCCGACGGAAAGACCCGCGCGCGCGGAAAAGCGTGGCCCGCAAACGAGGCTGAGCCCGACGCGTGGATGATTGAAATGATCGATCCAATTCCCAATCGCCAGGGTGCTCCTGGAATCTTCGGCAACGGTCTCGCTGAACTCTATTTCGACAATATAAAGGTGTACGCAAACAAATGAGATTCAAAAGCTTTAAGCCCAACGCCATCATTAATCACCCGACGGTTGTGCTCTCAATGCTGCTCCTGCTCGCTGCCGCTGCCTACTTCATGGCGCCACCTGCGTCAGCGTCCGACCCGGGCACCGGCGATTGGCCCATGTGGGGCGGCACACCGGATCGCAACATGGTCTCCAACATGAAGGGACTTCCGACAAGCTGGGACGTCAAGACTAAGAAGAACGTGAAGTGGGTGGCCCAACTCGGCTCGCAGAGTTATGGCAACGTGGTCGTCTCAGGCGGCATGATCTTCGTCGGCACGAACAACGAAGGACTGCGCGATCCGAAGATCACCGGCGACAAGGGCGTACTGATGGCGTTTCGCGAATCAGACGGCGCTTTCATGTGGCAGATGGTCCACGACAAGCTTGTCTCAGGTCGCGTCAACGACTGGCCGTACCAGGGCGTTGCTTCGTCGCCGCTCGTCGATGGCGATCGCGTTTACTACGTCTCCAATCGCGCCGAGCTCATGTGTCTCGACACACAGGGCTTCCGGGATAAGGAGAACGATGGTCCGGTCACCGACGAAAAACTTACTGGCGAAACGAATGCAGATGTCGTTTGGCGTTTTGACATGATGGATGAGGTTGGGTCGCTGCCGCACAACCTCGCGAATTCATCGCCGGTCATGTATGGCGATCTCATCTTCGTCAGCACTTCCAACGGTCAGGACGAAAGTCACGTCAACATTCCTTCGCCAAAAGCACCGGCGATCATTGCCGTTAATAAAAAGACGGGCAAACTCGTTTGGGAAGACAATTCGGTGTTCGACAAGATCCTGCACGGGCAGTGGTCCTCGCCGACCGTGGGAACGATCGGCGGCGTGGTCCAGCTTGTTCACGGACAAGGCGACGGCTGGATTCGCGGATACGAAGCGTTGACGGGCAAGAAGCTTTGGGAATTCGACACGAACCCGAAAGATTCAGTCTGGCCCAAGACACGTAACGAACTGATCAGCACGCCGGTGGTCTACCAGGACCACGTTTACATCTCCAACGGCCAGGATCCGGAACACGGCGAGGGCGTGGGCCACATGTACTGCATCGACGCCACCAAGCGCGGCGACATCACGAAAACGGGTTTGGTGTGGCACTACGATAAGATTCGTCGCTCCATTTCAACGCCCGCCATCAAGGATGGGCTCGTTTACCAGGCTGATTTCAGCGGCTTCCTGCACTGCCTCGACGCGAAGACAGGTCAGGTTTACTGGACGCACGATGTCTTCGCGGCAGTCTGGGGCTCGCCGATGTTGATTGACGGCAAGATCTATCTCGGTGATGAAGATGGCGACGTCGTGATCTTGCAGGAGGGTAAAACGAAGAAGGTGCTCGGCGAGATCAATATGGGCAGCTCCGTTTACTCGACTCCCGTTCCAGCCAACGGCGTGCTTTACATCTCGAATCGCAATCAACTTTACGCACTCGCGGAGGCGGCCGCAGGCAAGCAGTCGACGGCACGAAATTAGCCACAAAAAGGCACAAAAGACACAGATGAAGGAAGATTAATCGTTTGTGACTTTTGTGCTTCTTTGTGGCTGAAAGACGATGAAAAGTTTCGATTTTCAACCTCGTACTCGCGTGATCTTCGGCGCTGGCGCGATAGAACGTCTCGGCAAGTTGGCGTGTGAACTAAACTTCAAGCGCACGTTGCTGGTGGCGGACCGTGGTCTGGTTGCGTCCGGACACGTTGATGAAGCGGTGGCGCCGTTGCAAAGGGCCGGCGTCGAGGTCTTTCGCTTCCACGACTTCGAAACTAATCCCGACACGCGAATGATCGAAGTGGGAACCAATCTTGTTTCGCCTCTAAAGATTGATTCTGTCATCGGCCTCGGCGGCGGCAGCTCGATGGATTGCGCCAAAGGCATCAACTTCCTGCTGACCAACGGCGGTCGTATGGCTGACTACCACGGCTACGGCAAAGCAACGCAACCGATGTTGCCGATGATTGCCATTCCGACCACTGCAGGCACCGGCAGCGAAGCACAAAGTTACGCTCTAATTTCAGACGCCGACAGTCACGTCAAGATGGCGTGCGGCGATCCGAAGGCAGCGTTTCGTGTGGCCCTTTTGGATCCGGCTCTCACCGTGTCGCAACCGCGCAGCATCACCGCGACTTCCGGTTTCGACGCGATTGCTCACGCCGTCGAGACCTACGTCACGACAAAACGCAATCCCCTTTCACAACTCTTTTCGCGTGAAGCGTGGCGCCTGCTCGAACCGAATTACGAACGAGTGCTCAGCCAACCCGGCAACCTCGAAGCACGTGGCGCGATGCAATTAGGCGCGTTCTACGCGGGCCTCGCAATCGAGAATTCGATGCTGGGCGCGACGCACGCCTGTGCGAATCCACTAACTGCGCGCTATGGCACAGCACACGGCGCAGCGATCGCGATGTTGCTGCCGTCCGTGGTGCGTTGGAATGAAGTCGTGGCCGGTCAGGATTACGTGTCGCTTTACGAAGAGTTGGCGAGCAGACTGGAAGATCTCGCAGAGGCCGGCGGCTTGCGCAGCAACTTGCGCGCGATCGGAATCAGCGAGACTGAGTTGCCGGAGCTCGCATCAGAAGCCGCGCAGCAGTGGACGGGCACGTTTAATCCAAGACCTTTTGATAAGCAAGGAGCAATTGAGATTTACCAATGCGCGTATTGAAGAGTCTGATTCTGATCGTTTGCCTGGCAGTTTCCGTGATGGCCCAGGACACGCCTGGCGATAACTGGTCTCAATTTCGCGGCAATCACTCGCTGACCGGAGTGTCACAGTCAAACGTTCCGGCTTCGCTGAAACCACTGTGGACTTACGAAGCGGGGAACTCGATCGAATCGTCGGCAGCAATTGTTGGCGGGACCGTGTATGTCGGATCGCAAAATGGCGAGCTCGTTGCGCTCAGTCTCGAGAATGGATCGGTCTACTGGAAGTTCTCGACGGGATCGCCGATTGGCGAGTCGTCACCGGCTTACGGCAGCGGCGTGGTATACATTGGTGATTATGGCGGCTGGCTGAATGCCCTAAACGCGTCTGACGGTAAAAAGTTGTGGGCCTTCAAGACCAATGGCGAGATCAAATCGTCACCGGTGGTGATCGGCGATCGGGTCCTGATCGGATCGTATGACGAACAGCTTTATTGCCTCTCGGCACGCACTGGTTCGTTGCTCTGGAAGTTCAAGACCAATGGACCAGTACATTCGACTCCCGGGATCGCGGACGGCATGGCTTTCATCGCGGGTTGTGACGAACTATTTCGCGCGATTCGAATTTCGGACGGCAAAGAGGTCTTCAACGTTTCGTCGGGCGCGTACACGGGCGCGTCGCCGGCACTGCGAGACGGCGCTGCATTTTACGGCACGTTTGATAACGAAGTGTTGGGAGTCAATCTCGCACAGCGCAAAATCGCATGGCGCTACGAACACCCGGAACGAAAATTTCCGTTTTACTCATCCGCAGCAGTTGCACCGCAGAGAGTCGTGATCGGTGGGCGCGACAAGATGGTCCATGGAATAACGTTGGACGGCAAGGCTGCGTGGACTTTCATGACACGCGCGCGTGTTGAATCGTCGCCGGCGATTGCAGGAGGGCGCGTGTTTGTGGGATCGAACGATGGACGATTTTACGTTCTGAACCTCAATGACGGCGCAAAGCTTTGGGAATTTGACGCCGGCGCTCCGCTATCAGCATCACCCGCGATTGCCAACGGCCGCATCGTCATCGGCTCCCAGGACGGGCGTCTCTATTGCTTCGGATAAAGTTCAAAACTCAGAAATATTTCGCGATCGTACGGTCAGCCGGTTTCTTCGTCATCACCGACACGACAATCATCAACAACGCCGAGACGATCACCATCGGCACGACCGGCATGAAACCAAAGACTGCCGTCCCTCCGGGAGTGCGAGACAAAACCTCGACGCCGCCCATCGCCCAAATCACCGTCGCTGGTCCAGGCGCGGGCGCCGGTACGATTTCCTGCAACACCGCGACTGCAACTACCGCGAACACAGTCCAAAGAGTCACCGCGAGGGCGCCCCACTTCGTGCTTCCCCGCCAGAACAACGCCGCCACGAGCAACGGCGACAACGCCGCAAAACCTGAAAACGCATACTGAATCGCGAGCTCAAAGATGGTCTCCGGCGCACGCAGTGCGACCGCGTAAGCAAAGAGCGTGATCAGGATGATGAAGATACGTCCGGTCTGGACCTGCACCGCCTCACCGAAGCGCGTTTTTCCGCCGTAGAAGGCGAAGACGTCCTCCGTAAACATTGTCGAGAGAGCCAGAATCTGTGAATCGCTCGCCATCACCGCCGCCATAATGCCCGCACCTAACAAACCTGCGAGCCAGAGCGGCGCATAACGGTGCAGCAGCAGCATGATGACGTCGTCGGCCGCAGATTGTTCGCGCAACTCGTCACGCTTCTCCGGCTCCATGGTCCGTCCCTGAGTCGCGAGCACTCTGCGCGCTTCCTGCTTCGCTCGTATCTCGGGAATGTCGGTCACGCGATTTGCCATCACTCCGAGAAACACGCACGGCAGCCAGATCGCGAGTATGCACAGCGGATAAAAGATGACCGTTTTCTTGAACTGGGCCATCTTTCGCGCCGTCAGGCAGAAGATAAGGATGTGTGGAAAAGCAATCGCCGAAAGCGGAATGAACGTGTAGCTGAAAAAGTAGTACGGCGAGATTCGTTCGCGCGTGAGCAGCGAGGCCATCGGCGACGCTTTTATCGCCTGCGCCGCGCTACTAAAGCCTCCCATTCCGACGCCGATCACGATCAGTGCAACCGCGCCGAAGCAGAGGAAAAGCACCGTCTGAAAAGTATTGACCCAGGCAGTGCCGCGCATGCCGCCGAAGAACACGTAACTCATCACCACCATCGCCACGATGGCGCCGCCAAACCAGTATGGGACGAGTCCATTGCTGATCGTGTAGAGCGTCGTGCCGCCGCCCATGATGCCGATGATGATGTACGGCACCAGCAACACTGCCTGCACGACGAAGATCACCGTGCCAATGTGGCTGCACTCCCAGCGGTCGCGAAACATCTGCACCGGCGTCATGAAGCCGTATTTCTTCCCGAGCGCCCACACGCGTGTTCCGATCAGGAAGATCGTCAGCGGGATCACCAGGCCGGACGACGAGGCCATCAACCCGAACGTCACGATGCCGTTGTTGAACGCGTGTCCCGACGAACCGAGAATCGCGAACGCGGTCATGTTCGTGCCAAACAACGAGAAGAGAAACACGAACGGGCCAAGCGAGCGGCTCGCGAGAAAGTAGTCTTCAGCCTCTTCTTTCCCTTTGGCGCGACGAAAGGCAAAGATGCCGATGTAGAGAACTGCCGCGAGGTAAAGGAAAACAACGATTGCTGGAATCAACGGGCTGAGTCCTCCCTGGGATTCGTTTCTTCAACCTCATGTTCAAGGTGAGACGGCCAGGCGTAGGTGACCAGCAACCACATCAGCAGCGCTGCTGCCACTGAAAACACTCCTTGATAGAAGAGTCCGATGGGGATGAAACCAAAAACCAGGTAGGAGCTTCGCCAGAACCAGATGTCCTGATGAAGCACATAGAGTACGACCACCGCAACAACAAGCAGGATTTTTTTCACGGAGGCGAGAAAGTATCAAGCGAGGTTAATTAGTGTCAAGACATAAATAGAGCCACAAAAAGGCACATGAGTCACAAACGAATTTTTGGAAAATCCATTTGTGATTTTTGTGCCTTCTTGTGGCTGAAGGATTCAGTTGCTTCCGGAAGCCTTGGCACGCGCGCGAGACACGCGATGACAATCGATGTGGTGACGTTTGATCATGCGATCGAGCGTCTTGCGGTCAATCGCCAGTACACGCGCCGCTGCCTGCTTGTTGCCGCCGGTGTGTTCCAGCACACGCGCAACGTAACGCCCTTCGACGACCGATAGCGTTACCCAATCGCTGTTTGTGCTTTCTGGTTGCGCACCATAATCGCTCACGCACTGCGGCAGCGTTATCGAGACCGCACTCAGTCGCTGAAAGAGATCGCTGCAAAACCTTCCCGCTGCCACCTCTTGCTCGAGATTTCGATAGCCACCGGCAATCACGCGCGCATTTACTTTCTGTACCTCGTTCGAACCCGCGCGCCGGATCTCGCCCGTTTGTAACGCGCGTAATAACTCGATCTGAAATGACGAGGTGGTTTCCGTTATGTCGTCGAGAAAGAGAGTGCCGCCGTCGGCTTCTGCGAACAACTCTGACTCAAGCGCCGGTGTTGCGCCACAGTCAGCCACAACAAAATGCTGGTCACGTCGATCGCTGCGCTGGTGGATCGCGCAAGCCAGTAGTTCTTTTACTGTGACCGATTCGCCTGTGAGCAATACAGGCAAATCCGTGTTGGCGACCCGCTCCACCTGCTTCATCACTTCGAGAAACGCCTGGCTGCGCCCCACCAACTCGCTGTCTGAGTGGTAGTACGCAGCCACGCGTCGCGTGGGTGAGGCTTTCTCCGGCTCTTCTGCCAGTTGCTCAGGGTAAAAGGGTCCGCCGTTTGAAATACTCATGCTCAGGTCCTCCATACTGAACCTCCTAACACTGATCGACCAAGCTGCTGGCGCAGGCGCTCTTGAGTAATTTGCTCGTTGGAAGTTTGATACGCCTGCCCGAGGCATCTACGATGCAGGAGGGAGGACGACCTCGCCCTGGTCGTCGTCCCCCCTTACCACGCGCGATGATTCCAATGTGAGTCAACAACGCGCGCGTTTCGTAGATTTATCGCCGCCACTCGGCAGAGACTCGTCCTAATGAGACTTATGAGGTTCTGGCCCGATGTCAGCGAGGCTGCTTGCGGAGGTCAGTTGTATTCCCTCATTTCAGGCGACACTGTCGCCAATCTCCCGCGATAAAACTTCTTGTAAAACTTTATACCGGCAAGACTTGTCTATTTTCGCTCGACGCGTAGGCTAAGCGTAACTGGATAAGCGCGCAATTGAGGAGATTCCTGATACAAACTCTCAGTCGATCCCTGAGTCCTCGTCGGAGCCCTCGGAAGGTAGTTTAACCAGGCCCACGGCGATGGCGAAGCGTACGAGACCGGCAACGTCATGTATCTCAAGGCGTACCATCAACTTTGCGCGATGAGTTTCGACGGTTTTGGCGCTGATTCCGAGTTCGTGTGCGATCTGTTTGGTGGTTCGTCCTTCGGCTATGAGGCGAAGAACTTCACGTTGGCGCGGGCTGAGAGTGGACAGCAGGTCCTTTTTCATGGTCCCCTTGGTGTCCTCGAGCATGATCAGCGATGTTTCCCTTGGGATGTAGCGCTCGCCGCGCAGCACGGCATGGATCGCCTGTTCGAGCTCAGTGCCGGCAACACTCTTGGGCAGGAAACCGGCTGCTCCTTCGCGAAAGGCACGCTTGGCATACTCACCCGCTTCATGGACCGTCAGGACAATCACGCGGATCTTTGGAAACTGCTTCTTAACCTTAGTCAGAACTTCGAATCCGCCTCCCTCGGGCATGGTGAGATCGAGGAGCATCAGGTTGGGTTTGAGTTCTTTGACGAGTTTCAGCGCTTCCCTGCCCTTGCCCGCTTCGCCCACAACCACGAGGCCCTCGATTTTTTCTACGAACGCTTTAAAGCCTGCGCGCACCAGCGCGTGGTCGTCAGCGATCAGCACACGAATAGGTTTCATTGTTGTCTACCGTCTTAGTCGGCCTAAGTGGAGCTTGAGGTTGACGCATTATAGCAGGCACCTCGTGATCCAGGTTAATTGATTGGGAGGATAAGGCGCGGTACTGGCAAGGTTAACCTGAACCGGTGTGTTAAAGAAAGCTTCATCAAGCAGCAGTTTCATATTCTGTGAGGAGACGTTCACGCATCAATTCAAGCACTCCCAAAGCTTGTTCGCGTGTTACGGTCGGAAAGTCTGAAAGGAAAGTATCGAGAGTGTCCCCTGCTTTGAGGTAATCGAAAAGATGGTTCAACGGAACACGAGTACCGGTGAAGACAGGCGTGCCGCTCATCTTTTCAGGGTCCACTTCGATTAAGTCTTTGACATTCATTTAACTGCTTGGCCATTGTAGCGCGTCCCGCTTGAAATCGATACCTACGCTTCCTTCACCGGGCACAAAGAGTTAAACTCCGCTTGTGAACAAGCAATTTACTTTTCCCGACGATATACCTCTCCATCAGGACAACCGTGGCACTATACGAGTGAAAGGCTCTCGCGTGACGCTCGAGACGATCGTGGGACGCATGCAAGTGGGAGATACGCTTGAGGAGATTCATGAAGGCTTTCCCTCAGTAACGCTCGCGCAAATCAATAGGATTATTGATTGGTACCTCAACAACCAAGTCGAAGCGGACGAGTATTTACAGGAGCAGCAGGCGGAGGCCGAAAGGATCCGTCAAAAAATCGAAAGCCAACCCGGATACATAGTACTTCGTGAGAAGCTTCAGCGTCACCGTGAGCTTAAGCGCCTCCGTGAACAACTGTTAAAGACTTAGACAATAATCCTCACAAAATGCTTCGTCTCCTCATCGACGAAAACATTGATCACCGTATTCTGCGCGGGCTAATACGCCGCATACCGCAGCTTGATTTCATTATTCCTGTACGTGCAGGACTAGCAGATCCCGAGTTGCTTAGGTGGGCTGCGCGAGAACATAGGACCATTGTGACTCACGACATAAAACTATGCCTCATTTCGCTGAACAGTTAATGGCTCAAGGCGAGCCCATGGTTGGTGTAATTGTAGTGCCTGACACATTACAAATCGGAAATGCTATTGAGGAGTTGGAATTGGTTTTAGAGTGCCTCTCACAATCAGACCTGCCGCGATCGTATTATGCGCTTACCGCTGTAGTCTACCCAGGGGTCTACGCCAGTGTTGCTGGTAACACGAACTGGCCGAGGTGTGGGCCGGAGTAGTTTTGTGACGTGCGGAGCGCGAGTTCCAGGGCCGGTCGCGTGGAGTCGGGGGTGATTACTGCGTCGACGAAGCCGCGGGCCGCGGCGTATTTGGCGTCGAGTTCCGTGTCGTAGGTCTGGCGAACCTTATCCATCTCTGCCATCAATGCCTCATCCGGTGACTCGCCATTCTTCTTCAACTTCTCCAGTTGACTGCCAAACACCGCCTGCACCGCCGAATCGCCTTCCATCACACCCATGCGGCCGGTGGGCCAACTGAAGATGAAGTCCGGATCGAATCCCTGTCCGGCCATCGCGTAATAACCCGCGCCCGATGCGTGGTTCACGGTCAAGACGATCTTGGGCACGGTCGCAGTCGCCATCGCTTCAACAAACTGTGCGCCGGCGCGAATTATTCCCGAGTGTTCGGCGTCTGGTCCAACCATGAAACCGGAAACATCCTGCACGAACAGCAGCGGCGTCTGATGACGATTGCAGGTCTCGATAAAGTAAGCCACCTTCTCCGCCGACTCCGTGTAGACAATGCCGCCGAACCTCGGCGGCTTCCCGCCCGGCATACGCACCATGCCCCGATGATTTGCAATCACCCCCACTTGCATACCGCAAAGGCGTGCATGGCCCGTGATCATCTCTTTTGCATAATCCGACTGAAACTCGTCGAGATGATCACCGTCCAACAAACACTCCAACAACTTTCTCACGTCGTAAGGCTGCCGGTGATCTTCTGGAATGATGTCGTAGAGCTCGGCGGCGGGTCGCAACGGCTCCTCAGTTCTTCCAGCCGAAAAGGCACAGGTAGGCGTTGGTAACTCCAATACGTACTCACGGATCTTTTCTATGCAAGTCTGATCGTCGGCAACGCGATAATGGGCCACGCCCGACAACTCGTTGTGCGTGCGAGCGCCGCCGAGAGTTTCATTGTCGATTGTCTGTCCGGTAGCGCCCTTGACGAGGTTCGCGCCACCCAGGCCCATGAACGACGTGCCTTCAACCATGATGATGATGTCAGAAAGTGCAGGCAGGTAAGCGCCGCCGGCGATGCACGGTCCCATCACCGCGGAGATCTGCGGCACTTTCAGATACCGGCGCATGATCGAGTTGTAATAAAAGATTCTTGAAGCGCCGTACTGCCCGGGAAACACGCCGCCCTGGTACGGAAGATTGACGCCCGCCGAGTCGACGAGATAAATGATCGGAACGCGCGAGCGCATCGCAATCTCCTGCGCGCGCAAGATTTTCTTAATCGTCTCGGGCCACCACGAGCCGGCTTTCACTGTGGCATCGTTTGCGACAACGACAACTTCCCTGCCCTCAACACGGCCAACCACAGTCACGACGCCCGCGCCAGGAGCACTTCCTTTATACTGATCGTACGCAACGAGCAGTCCGATCTCCTGGACATACGAATTTTTGTCAAGCAGTAGCTCGAGACGCTCGCGCGCAGTCAACTTGCCCTGCTGGTGTTGTCGATCGATCTTATCTGGGCCACCACCGAGACGAAGCTTAGCCTCGAGTTGCTGGAGTTGGTCGGTGAGTTCGCGTAAGCGCGTGGATTGTTTTGTGGCCGGACCGCTATCAGACTTTTTCATCGTTGTTCCCAAATTGTGCGCATCAAGGTGTTCGCATTAGTCGACGCCGGAATGCCTTCAAGTATCGCTATGCGCGAACCGCGAAGCTCCATCACGACAACGCCGCCAGACGTTTGCCACTCGAAACGATCGCCAGTTGCCTTCAACTCCTTTGCGTCAGCGTATCGCTTCAATGTGCGCCTCGCATAAGCGTCGAAAAACTCCCGTGCGTCTGACGGCGTGTCCCATGCCGTCAACTGCGCGATGAAAACCTCGCCAGGCTTTCCCGTCTCATAGAGCGCAAAACGATCGCCGCCCCAACCTGCGGACGCTTGCTTCGACTCAGCCGAATCGTTCAGGAACTCATCGAGAATGAGATAACAACCCCACTCGCCGTTCACATCGTAATCGATCCGTTTCCACGATGGTCCAAGCAAGGTCTTGAACTCGGGCAGCGTAAGCTTCTGCGGAGCTTCATAAGAGAAGTACTTGTCGGCATGAAGGATCTGCTCGCTCGATTGCGGCAGTTTAGTAAACGCCTGTGACACCATGTTCCAGCCACCGCGCTTGTACACCTGCGTGGCCCACGCCGAACCCTCTTCATACGGAAACAGCAGCGATTCGCGCAAAGCACGTGGCGCTTGTTTGAACTGTTCGGTAGCGATCTCCTGCGAACCGAGACTGCGAATGAAGGCCAGCGCCACCATCGGATTCTTCGCCATGTAAAGCGTCATCGCGAGTGTCGCATCACCTTCGATGAGAGCGTGTGCTGCGAGTTCGGCATCGGAATCGCCCTTGGGCCATTTCTCAAATCGCTTCAGGTTGAAGTGTTGGTCCTGAAGAGCGTGTGTCAACTCGTGGGCCATGACAGGCTTTTGGCCTTCGAGCTCGATCCAGTCAGCGAGGTAAAACTGCTGCACCTTTGGATCGTAGTAACCAGCGACCTGTTCCGTCAGTAGCTTGATCAAAAAGGCGCGATAGGCAAACTCCTGTGGCGCGAGTCCAAAGGCCTTGAGCACCATTTCCGCGGCGTGCATTTCGGCGGGCGTGGTATCGGCGTCGAGATTTCTGACGATCATGCGCTCGATTTCTGCGCGCGACTGAGCGCCACTCTTCACTTCCTTGAGTATCGGGAGCTCTCTCAATTCGCTTGTCTCTTTGAGCACGGCGGCCGTAGTCGAAACGATGGCCGCGTTCTGGGCGGTGCCGGGAGCGCCGTTCTGGGCGTGGCCCCGTGGCAGAAAACTGCCTGCGCAGAGACAAAACAGGATCAAAAGGGCCAGGGCGGCGCTGATTTTCTTTGACATAATTGGTCTTTCACTCTTATAGTCCGCTAAACGTTCACAACTGAACCTGGATCGGGAATTCGTTTTCCTTCTCTCGCTTATGACTTCGGACGGCTTTGCTCAGATGACAAGCCCTGCCCCTGACGATGTATTCGGCGTTTGGCACGAAACGTTGTTGCGCGTGCGTTATGCCGAAACGGACAAGATGGGCATTGTTTATTATGCCAACTATTTGGTCTGGTTCGAAATCGGCAGAACTGATTATTGTCGCGCGCGCGGTTTTTCTTACCGCGATATGGAAGAAAACGAGGACGCCTTCCTGGTAGTCGCTGAGGCTTATTGCCGCTACAAAGCCGCGGCCTACTACGATGACGAACTAATAGTTCGTACACACATTACGGAATTACGTAAACGCTCCCTGCGTTTTGGGTACGAGATCGTACGTGCGGCAAATGGACAAGTCGTTGCTGAAGGTGAGACAGGACACGTCGTCACTGATTCAAACGGCCGCGTCCGCTCATTCCCCGAAGGATACGCGCAGAGACTGCTGTCACCGCCAGTGATCAAAAGTCATCACGGCTCGGTGGTGCCCACCGAAACCGCGCCTGAATAATCTGAACTGCCACAACCCATCGCTCCACGGTGTCTTCAAAATAGAGCCCAGTTTCTTTTTGTAACTTTTTTCAATTTCGGTCGTTTTAACTTCAAGAGCCGGTAAGTTACACCGGACATTCAAAAGCCTCGTTGCTACTTGCGATAACAACGAGGCATGCATGACAACACAAGTTCGATCGCCTCGCGGCGCCCGAAGCTGCATCGTCGACGCCCGCATCTTAGCGCACCTGGTGGCCGAGCTTCAATCAAGGGAGGGTCTACCATGCGTCGCTATGCGATTCTGTTCGCAGTTGTCTCCCTATGTCTTCCGGTAACGGCGTTCTCCCAAACGCGTACACCCGAAGCAGCTCTCAACTCCTTTCAAAACGCATTAAAGAAAACCAACAACGGCGATCTCGACGGCGCGATCGAAGACTACACTCGAGCCATTCGCCTGAGCTCTCACCTTGACCTGCGCAAAAGCTCGAATACCGATCTGTCAAACTCATTCAGTGACTACTCAGCCGAGACGGTCACGGTCATCGATCCATTCACCGCAAACGCTTACAACAACCGTGGACTCGCACGATTTAAAAAGGGCGACTACGCTGCCGCTATCGCAGATTTCGATCAGGCACTGCGCATCAGGCCGGGATTACCGGGCGCTTACCTGAATCGTGCGGCTGCGCTACGCGCCAATGGAGATCTGCAAGGCGCTCTCAAAGATCTCGACAAGGCGATCTCGCTCAAGAAAGACTTCTACGAGGCTTTCAGTAACCGTGGCAGCTTGCGGGTCGATATGGGCGATATCGATGGCGCTCTGTCAGATCTCAACCGATCTATCGAACTCAACGATCGCATTCCCGAGTCTTTTTACCAACGTGCCCACGCATACCTTAAACGAAAGAATTACGAGCGCGCGTTTGCTGACTTTAACCGAGCGCTTCGTCTTGCGCCCGAGATGGCGTGGGTTTACCAGGGTCGTGGCACCGCGTGGATGCAGAAAGGTGAGATGGCAAAAGCGATCGAGGATTTTACTCGTGCAATCGAACTCGATCCTCAAATCACCTGGGCTTATTTCAATCGCGGACTAGCGAAGGTGTATCTCGGAAACGAGAGCGAGGCGCAGAAGGATTTCGATGAGTTCCTCAGATTGAAACCGGAGCTGAAGGCTCAGCTCGATCAAAGGATTGAGCTGGCGAGGAGCTTGCGAGCGAAGAATAGGTCTTATTGATCGTGGCTCAGGTTTAATCGCTCTATCTTACGCGCGCGGCCGCTGCTTTCATCGATGTCCAGCACGGCCGCGCAAATTCGTACCTGGCCGCTCGAATGCTCGGCGCGTCGTGCAGTCACGGAAGTAAAGCGCGCAATCACGTCTGTCTTGTCCATGCCGATCACGCCGGCGTAACTTCCAGTCATCCCGAGGTCCGTCAGGTAAGCAGTGCCGCCCGGCAGAATTCTCTCATCAGCCGTTTGCACGTGTGTGTGCGTGCCAACCACTGCCGACACGCGGCCATCGAGATGCCAGCCCATCGCCACTTTCTCCGACGTTGCTTCCGCATGCACGTCTACGATGCGCACCATGGTTTCGACCGGTAACAAGTCCAGAACGCTATCGATCGCGCGAAACGGATCGTCAGAAGGCGGCATGAACACTCGTCCCATCACGTTCATCACCGCCACGCGCGCGCCGTTCACTTCACCAACCCAATATCCGCTGCCCGGAGTATTCGGCGGATAGTTCGCCGGACGAAGGAGTCGCGGCTGTTTGCGGATGTACTCGATCGCTTCTTTCTTGTCGAAGATGTGATTGCCGGAAGTCATCACGTCGATGCCGGAAGAAAACAGTTGCTCGCAGAGTGTTGGGGTAACTGAAAAACCGCCGGCGAGGTTCTCGGCATTCATGACGGCAAGATCGATCTGGTGCTGCTCGCGCAAATCCTGGATGCGTTCGAGCACAGCTATACGTCCCGGCTTGGCGACGACGTCTCCGATCATGAGGACTTTCATATACACAAAAAAAGCCGCGAACCTAAGAAAGATTCACGACAGGGAGTTCTGGCAGGAGGGAGATCCGCAATTGCCGCTCCGAAGCCGTAATTGAACCTGCATAGACAGGTGGGTGACCTCTTAATGCCGCAGCCTCTGGCAGTTCTTAACGATGAAGAAATGCACTGGCTGAACGACCTCGGTCTCCCTAATCAACGGCGTTGGCTCAATCATCGTAACTCGGTGACGAACACCGCAGAACGTTTCCCTCCGCCGCCACGGATAGTAGCATAACTCGCCACGAAGCGGCACATGAGGCCACAAAAAATTTAAGGCACAAAAATCACAAAAATCAATACCAATTCACCAAGGTGGTTCATCCTGCAATGAAGATCTCTTTTTTTGTGACTTTTGTGCCTTTGGTGGCTAAAACTTTCGTGGCTTATCCGAGGCTGAGCTTGCCAGCGCCGCCTTGTTCGCTCTCGAGGCTGGTGCGAACTTTCAACAGGCGATCGAGCATTTCGGCGCACTCCGCACTGCGGGCGGCGAGTTGCGAGTCGGCCTGTTCGTGCATGTTCTTGAGGCGGTGCAGTTCGTCTGCGATGTGTAGCGCTGCGAGGATTGCTACTTTCAACGAGTCGACCGTGAGCGTGCCGGAAGAAATCTCTCTCATCCTGCTGTCGACAAACTCCGCGAGCTGAATGATGTATTCAGTGTCGCCGTCAGACCGGATGTTGTAGGTCTGATTATAAATCTCGACGCGAATGGTGGGACTACTCGTACTACCTTCCATACTGCCTTTGTTGATCACTCGGCCGATCCCGGAACTCATCTGAGATCCTCAGCCATTTCCGGATCGAGAGCGGCGACTGCATCAAGCATGGCTTCGACTTTCATGCGAATGGTCTCACGTTCGGCGAGCAGCTTCTCGACCTGGTTTTCGAGTCGCTCTTTCTCATTGAGCACGTTGCCCATGTCGCGGTGAATAAGGGCGAGTTCTTTTTCGAGGTTCTCTTTTTCCTGGCGCAGCGTCTTGGTGAGTTCGATAGTGCGATAGATCTTATCTTCTAAATGAGAAAACTTTTCCAAGCCTGACAGACCTACCATCTATTTGTATCTCCCGACGTGTGCGGAATAAAGATCGCGAGTGATTATCCGCCTTCACGCCTGCAAGCGCAAGATACATTTTGCAATCACACACGATTTATTTTCAGTGGATGGATCACCATAAAGCAGCAAAGCGTTCGAGGTCGCTCGAACGCTTTGTGAAGTGCTTTATGTTCTGGTGTCTTTGGTTAGTTCTTTTTTACCGCAACCCATTTACCTTGCATCTGACCGGCGTAATCAAACTCACCGGAAAGTTTGCCTTCGATCACGGTTGCGCTCAGCGAGATGGTGCCGTTTGGACCTTCAAGTTGAAACACCAGTTTGCCGTCTTTCCACGTACCAGACTTGACCTGCGCGTCGCCGAGTTGCGAACTGCTGCCGCCGGTGACGTTCTCGCCTTCGACCTTCAGTGTAAGTAAAAACGGAAACGGCTGACCATTCGCATCAGCAACTGCATCCCACTGGCCGTTGAGATTAACAGCAGCAGCAGCAGCAGCAGCGGTGGCGGGCGAAGCCGCAGCGGCAGGGGTAGCAATAGCAGGCGTAACCTTTTTCAGCTCGAGCGGGAACTTGTGCTCACCATCTGTAACTTCGCCGACGAGCTTGTCACCGTCAAGCTTACCGGTGAACTTGTGATCTTTGTCGAAGCTGAGCGTAAGCGTTCCGTTCTCGAATTTTGTTTCAGCGGCGTCCATGGATCTATCACCGTGAATCGCGCGCCCCGTTAACTTTCCGCCTTCGCTTTTCAACTCGAGCGTAACTTTCTCCTCGGTGGTGCCGCCGGGCCTCTTCACCATTCCCTCGTACGTGCCTGACACGTTCTGAGGCGTTGTGCCCTGGGCGAAAGCAACGATGCTGCCGAGCAGGAACGTGAGCGTTAGTAATAAGGTTTTATATTTCACTGGTCTATTCCTTTCAGTAACTCAGGCAGCCTTGTTTGCTTGTTCATTCTCGAGTGCGCGCTTGGCATGGGCCGCGACCTCTGCAAATGATTCCGGTTGATGAACGGCGAGATCCGCGAGCACTTTCCGATCGAGCTCGCTGCCAGCCAACTTCAGGCCGTGCATGAGCTGCGAATAGTTCAAGCCGTTCAAGCGGGCCGCAGCTCCGATACGAACGATCCACAAGCTGCGAAAGTCGCGCTTCTTCAATTTGCGTCCGGTGTAGGCGAAGTTCAGCCCGCGCTCGACGGACTCTTTGGCAGATCGGTATAGTTTCGACTTGGTGCCACGATAGCCTTTCGCCAGTTTTAATATCTTCTTGCGTCTCTCGAGACGCTTATTGCCACGTTTTGCTCTCGGCATATGAATCCCTCCTTTATTATTGCCGATTGCCGATTTCCAATTGCCGATTGAATTCAAATGGCAATTGGCAATTGGCAATCGAAAATGATTAATCTCTTCCGTAAGGCAGCATCGACATCACGCGCTCATGATCTGCTGTGGCTACGAGCACGTCGATATCCAGGTGACGCTTTCGCTTGTTGGTCTTCTTCGTCAATATGTGTCGCGCATGCGAATGGCCGCGTTTGATCTTTCCAGTGGCCGTTAAGCGGAAACGCTTCGCCGCGCCTTTGTGCGTTTTAAGTTTAGGCATATTAATTCCCTTCGTTATTGATTCGTGGGTGGTGGCGCTTCAGGCTTCGCTCCGCCGCCGCCACTTTTATGTCTCTTTGGACCAAAGATGATGAACATCTGGTTCCCTTCCATCCTCGGTCGTGCTTCAACTTCACCGACGTCCACGAGATCCTGTTCGAGTTTTTCCAGAATCCGCGCGCCGAGCTCACGGTGAGTCATTTCGCGTCCGCGAAACCAGATCGTGGCTTTCACTTTGTCGCCTTCCTGTAGCCACTCACGCGCATGCTTCATGCGGTACTCGTAGTCGTGATCGTCGGTTCCCGGTCGAAACTTAACTTCCTTGACCGTGATCGTTACCTGTTTCTTCTTGGCTTCGTTTGCCTTCTTCTTCGCTTCGTACTGATACTTTCCGAAATCGATGATCCGGCAAACAGGAGGATCGGCGTTCGGAGCGACCTCGACAAGATCGAGCCCCTTCTCCCGGGCGGCGCGTACTGCATCGCGCACATCCATCACGCCCAGTTGCTCTCCTTCCTCCCCAATCACGCGCACCTCAGGCACGCGAATTCTCTCGTTGATGCGAACCGGCGGCACGCGCCGGTTATCAGGACGCTGACCGCGACCTCGAAAGCCTGTAGCTATTGCTGCACCTCCTAAGTTGAAGCCTAAAGCTGTAGGACCTGTTCGGACCTATTACTCTCGACTAGTTATTCGTCAACGCGCGCGTTTCAACCAACCGGCGCGCCATCTCCTTGAACTCCGCCACCGACATCACCCCGATGTCGCCCCGGGTACGTTCTCGGACTGCCACCGTTTTCTGCTCCATCTCTCGATCTCCGAGCACGAGCATGAACGGTACCTTCTGTAACTGCGCATCACGTATCTTAGCGCCTATTTTTTCGCTTCGCAGATTTGCGTCGACACGGAAGCCGGCTTCGCGAAGCTCGCGCGCCAACCCGTCGGCATACTCATTAACACGATCCGTGATCGGCAGCACCGCGATCTGAACAGGCGCCAGCCACATTGGGAACGCTCCCGCGTAGTGTTCGATTAACACACCAAAGAACCGTTCCATCGATCCAAACAGCGCGCGATGGATCATGATCGGCCGGTGCGGTTTGTTGTCTTCGCCGATGTACTCGAGTTGAAAACGCTCCGGCAAATTAAAGTCAAACTGGACCGTCGTCAACTGCCAGGCGCGTCCAATTGCATCCTCGACGCGAATATCAATTTTAGGCCCGTAAAACGCAGCTTCACCTTCGATCCGCTGGTACGGTATTCCGCGCGTATTCAAAGCATCGACCAGAGCAGCTTCGGCACTTTCCCAATCCTTGTCTTCACCAAAGTAAGCACTGCGATCGTCGCCTCTTACTGAGAGCTCGACCTTGATGTCCTTGAAGCCAAACACCTCGTAGACGTTGAAAGCGAAGTCGATGCAACCAACGATCTCGCTGCGCACCGTCTCGCTCGTGCAGAAAAGGTGTGCGTCATCCTGCGTAAACCCACGCGCACGAATCAATCCATGCAGCGCGCCGGAAAGTTCCGCGCGGTAGCACGTTCCAAACTCCGCGTAACGCAATGGCAGATCGCGATACGAACGCTGCGCGGATTTGTAGATCCCGATGTGGAACGGGCAGTTCATCGGCTTGATGCGAAACTCCTGGCCCTCGAATTCCATCGGCGAAAACATCGAGTCGACATAGTTGATTTCATGCCCGCTCGTGAACCACAGCTCGCGTTTCGCGATGTGCGGCGTGAAGACGAGGCCATAACCGCGAAGCAAAAGCTGCTCGCGCAGGTAGTCTTCCATCTCCTTGCGAATCGCGCCGCCTTTCGGGTGCCAGAAGATCAGACCTTGTCCGTACTCTTCCTGGATAGAAAACAGATCGAGCTCGCGGCCGAGACGACGATGATCGCGTTTCTCAGCTTCTTCACGTTGCTTCAACCATGCATCGAGCTCTTCCTGCGTGAAGAAAGCCGTGCCGTAGATGCGTTGCATCTGCGGCTGCGAGGCGTCGCCTTTCCAATAGGCGCCCGCGAGCGAGAGCAGCTTGAAAGCACGCAGCTTGTTAGTGTTCGGAACGTGTGGTCCAAGACAAAAGTCGATGAAGGGCGAGCCGTCGATGTAATAGACGCTCACCCTCTCGCCGGCCTTTTCGTCGATTAGCTCACACTTCAGCGGCTCTTCGCGCTCACCAAAAACACGCAGCGCCTCATCCTTCGAAATCTCCTCGCGGCGATAACCAAGATTCTTGCCGGCGATCTGCTTCATCCGTTTCTCGATGACCGGCAGATCGGCTTCCAACAACGGTCGCGCCGTGATCACGTCGTAGAAAAAGCCATAGCGTGGATCGTCCAGCAACGCTGGTCCAATGCCGAGTTTCGCGCCGGGAAAGAGATCGAGAACTGCCGCTGCGAGTAAATGAGCGGTCGAGTGACGCAGCACTTCCAGGCCGTCACGCGTTTGCGGCACGATGGGTTCGATTTGAACAGTCGCGGCGGATTCGCCATTGTTCACGGCGTCGAGTTGGGCCGTGAGGTCCACCTCGCGTCCGCCAACTTTTGCGGCCAAAGCCTGCTTGGCCAGGTCGCGATCGAGCTTCTTGAGAGCTTCGGCGATCGTGGCCGATTCAGGCATGGGAACCGGTTCACCGTTTTTCAGTTGTACGTTGATCTCACTCATTTCACATCACCCCCACAGCGCCCTTAACCTGCTCGACAGGCGCGCGCGGGGACTAGACCTGAGTCCCAAGGCCATTCCTTACGATTCACCAATTATTGTTACTTCAGTCGATCGGATTCGATAGGAGCGCCTTCGCCGCGCGCCCGCGTGGTTGCGGGTCGGCATTAAAAAGTAAGGAATCGAGTAGTAGTTCGATTCATGACGAAGGTCTTCCGGAGCGTCCTATCAAAAGTTAGAAAACTACCAACAGTAACAAGGCGTGGATTCTAGCAAAGGCACTGGACGTCGGGCAAGCTATCCTCTTATCTTCACCATCGTAACTAGGCAATCCCGAAGATTCGTGCAAACTCAGCTGGTTTCACAATTTGAGTTGATGCCAGACGTTGTAGGTCGAGCAGGTCTTTGTCACCGGTAATCAGATACTCGGCCTCACTAGCCAGGATTGCAGCAATAAAAAGCTCGTCTTTTGGATCTCTTGGGAATGGAGGAGGCGTAACTGGTTGAATTCGAATCGTCGCCATTTCTACAAAAGCACTGAAGCTTTCTTGAATGGCAGGTGAGATTTTGAACTTTGGGCGGGCAAGAACCTCTTTGTATTCGGTTTCGATATCTGCTGTGACGATCCAAAACCAATCATCGCGGGCGGCAATTTCATTGATTATTCGCTGAGGAAGTCCGCCGCGAAGCAAAGCGGAAACTACAACATTCGTATCGACGAGTAGGTTCATCGTCCGGCTCGATAGTCATCAATCTCCTTCTGAATCTCTTCTTCGGTGATTTCATTCGCACCGACCACGGCTTGAGCCTCTTCACATAAACGCTGCCAAGCCGCCAATCGCTCCGAGGCAATTGGCCGCTGCGGCACTATGATCACATCTACTTCCTGGTTTTCCAGTTCGGCGGGCGCTTGGATCTTAAGCCATCCATTAGACTCCACCCTGGTTTTCTTTGTAACAGTATTCATGATCCCCTCTCTGACTGCTTAGGATACCACGTTTAGATGAAGAGCTTAGGTTAGACTGGTTAGACTTCAAATCTAAACCAGATTTTCCGAGCCTTATTCACACATTTTGAGATAGGATGTGCGCGCAATTCCACGCTTGAGCATATATACCCACTTCTTAACAGGAGACGTAAGCATGCGCTCTCGAGTCCGCCCTTTAGTGGTTGTTCCATTACTCTGCTGTTTTCTAATCCAGACTCTAGCTCAAACTTTCAGTTCGACTAACGGCGGCGCAAGGTCAAAGCCGGCGACCAGTACCGACTCGAACGGAGCGAAAGCACCCATCAGTGAGATGCGCGCGGCTATTGAGCGTTATACGGTCGACAGGGGGAGTTTGACGCGGTCGTATCCGGTGGCGGTGTCGGCGGCGCGGAGAGAGAGGTTTAGGAAGTTCTATAACGAATGGCTGGCGTCGCTGCAGAGTCTCAACTTCGACTCGATGAGTGAGGACGGGAAGATCGATTATTTACTCTTCAAGAACCATCTCGAATACGAACTACGCCAGCTTGATATCCAATCGCGCCAGATCAGCGAAATCGAACCGCTCGTGCCTTTCGCCACGAGGATCATCGAGCTGGAAGAAGCGCGACGACGAATGGAGCCAATCGACTCGGCCAAGACTGCCGCGATATTGAACGACTTACGCAAACAAGTCGACGAACGACGCCGCGCCATCGAACTCGGCCTGCGTTCAGAAGCGCGTGGCGGTGACACGAACGCCGAACCGTCGCGCATAAAGAAAACTGTCGCCAATCGAGCGGCACTAGCACTCAACAACCTGCGCAATAACCTGCGCAACTGGTACACGTTCTACAACGGCTACGATCCGATGTTTACGTGGTGGAACGAAGAGCCTTACAAGTCGCTCGATCAGGCGATGAACAATTACGCCACGTTTATTACTGAACGCCTCGTGGGAATTAAGTCGGAAGGCGGTAGTCAGACACAAGCAGCACAAAACCGTGGCCCCGGAGGTGGACAGGGTTTCCAGAGACCCGGCGGCAGCAATGCCCGTCCAGGAGACTCGAGCGACATCATCGGCGATCCGATCGGTCGGGAAGCGCTTCTGAGCGAACTGCGCTCCGAGATGATCCCCTACACGCCCGAAGAGCTCATCGCCATCGGCGAAAAGGAAATGGCCTGGTGTGAAAACGAGATGAAAAAGGCCTCGCGCGATCTCGGTTACGGCGACGACTGGCACAAAGCGCTCGAACACGTCAAAAATCTTTACGTCGAACCAGGCAAGCAACCGGAAATGATTCGCGATCTCGCACTCGAAGCGATCAAATTTGTCGAAGACAAGAACCTCGTCACCGTTCCGGAGCTGGCGAAAGAAACCTGGCGCATGGAAATGATGACACCGGAGCGACAGCTCGTCAGTCCGTTCTTCCTCGGCGGCGAGACCATTCTCGTTTCATTCCCCACCAACACCATGGCCCACGAGCAAAAGATGATGAGCATGCGTGGGAACAACATCCACTTCGCGCGCGCAACCGTCTTTCACGAACTCATTCCCGGCCATCACCTGCAAGGCTTCATGTCAGCGCGCAACAAACCGTATCGCGGCATCTTCGGTACGCCATTCTGGACGGAGGGAAACTCGCTTTACTGGGAGCTGTTGCTGTGGGACCTGGGCTTCGCGAAGACGCCTGAGAACCGGATCGGTATGCTCTTCTGGCGTATGCACCGCTGCGCGCGCATCATCTTCTCACTCAATTTTCATCTCGAGAAGATGACGCCGCAGGAGTGCATCGACTTTCTCGTCAACAGAGTCGGGCACGAGCGCGACAACGCAACTGCAGAAGTGCGACGTTCGTTCGACGGCAGTTATGGTCCACTTTACCAGATTGCGTATCTGATCGGCGGGCTCCAGCAGTACGCGATGCACAAAGAGCTCGTGGACTCCGGCAAGATGACGAACCGCGCGTTCAACGATGCGCTGTTGAAGGAAAACCGGATCCCGATCGAGATGTTGCGCGCGGCGATCACGAACCAGAAGTTGACGCGCGATTTCGTCACCAACTGGAAGTTCTACGAGCAAATCGGCCGCTGATGAACACGGATAAAGACAGATTATCGCCGATAATTGAGCCGCAGCTTCACAAACATCGATTCGGTAGACTTCATGCTGGGGCGGTAGAAGAGAAGTTGGGGGGCGGGGGCGCTGGCTGTTAACGCCCTCGTATTGGCATCCTTCTCTTCTCTGGTCCAGGTTTGTCCCTGGGTCGTCATCTCCAGACGGCCGACACTCCCGCCCCAGTTCTTCTCCCAGCTCGCCAACTGAGGTTCAGTAAGCTTCTGGGCCTTGTCAGTGATCTGCACCCCTTCGAGTGGCTCCGGCGTAACCAGCACGCTCAAAACTTCCGCGATATGATCCGGCCGGCTCTTCTTCATCGTAAAGAACGGCGGACTATCGTCCTGAGCAGGAATCTCGAGCAGCCGGCCAACTGCGACCTTGTTGTCCCCGGCCGACGTTCGTGTAGTAGGGAAGATCAGGTAAGGCTCTCCGAGCGTCCCGTCCGCATACTGCTCGCGATCGATCACGTAGAGATAACCTGCACGCACTGCTTCAACACTGATCCGCAGTCGATCTCCCTGGACCAGTCTCGTATTTGCCGAGATTCGCTCCGGCAACCACTCCCTGACCGCGTTATCTTCGTGAACAATCAAACGCTCGCCCGAGTCGGATCGATTCGCAGGACGCAGGCGCCAGAGAGTTACGCCCACGACCGTGTCAGGCACGACGTTATCAACCGGAATATTTGGCGTGGCAACACGATAGCTTCCACGGCGCCGGTGCGCACTCTTCTTGCTAGTGGAAGAACCAATGAAGGCAGTGTCCCAAAGTTTGCGCGTAGCTTCCTCCGGCTTCTGGGCCGGCACGATCAGCACCATCAGGACCAGCAGTACAAAACCAATAATGACTCTCATAACAACCTCCTCAGTTCCACTCACCCTGCATCACAAATGCCGCCCAGTAATAAGGCGACTGCCATTGTCTGCTGCGCAGCATTTCGATTTGCGCCGCACGCAACGCAGCAGCGGGCGTTTTATTTCCTCTTAACATACCCACGTAAAGTCGCTGCATCAGTGAAGCTGTTGCTTTGTCGTTTACGTTCCACAAACTCACCACTACGCGGCGCGCACCCGCATACATGAACGCGCGCGTCAGACCATCCAGACCTTCGCCGGTGACGTCTTTGCCCAATCCGGTTTCGCACGCACTCAACACCACTAATTCGGCAGGTAGATTGAGATTGTAGATGTCGTGAACGCGCAGGAAACCGTCCAGTGGCTTGCCTTCCCGATCGACCAGAGAAAGCACGATCGCTGAAAGTCCCGCGCGGGTCGTGTCGAGGTAACCGTGCGTCGCAAAGTGGACGTAGCGATAGTTGCTCAATTCGCCACTGGTCGCAACCGTGCGGTTTGCACGAAAGTCCAGCGCTTTCATGCTGGACGCGGGCGCGACGGCGAGGATTTGATCGGCCTCCGTTCGGGTAAACAGCAATCGCGGGATCGAAAGTTGTCCGGTCGGACCAGCGGGCAGATGTTCGATGATCCGCGTCGAGTCTGGCGCGCTCGATTCTTTAGCTGACCCACCCTTGAACCGTGCATCAGCAATCGAAAACACCGGGTCCGCAATCACAGCTACAGCTTTCGGTGCCGGCTTCCGGTTCTCCAGATTACGACGCTGCACGGCGAACGCAGACGCCGACGGCAGACTCACGAGTTCGTGCGTAAGAACCAGAGGACGATAGGCGCCGCCATTCGCGAGGGACAGAGCCGCGAACGGAACATACTGCAAAGCACCATCAGCAACCACGATCACTCGTTTCTTTCCAAAGTCAGCAGCCGCAGGCGCCAATATCATCCGGCTTAACTCGTTCGAGGCCTGCTCAAGCTCCGCGTCAGCCGCCGCGATTCGCGACCTTCGTTGCACGGGCATTTCAACCGACTTAACCACACTGCGCGCCACCAGTGAATCCGATACCTGACGGGCGACCTTCTCGATCTCGTCTCGCTTTGGTAATTGATACGTCTTCAGCGAGTCCGTCGTGACCACCCAAACGTAGCTTCGCTCCTCACCCAGCGCGTATTCGAGCAACAAACTGTTCGCATCCAACTGTTGTTGAATGTCCTTCAGACCGAGTGGTTGCGGCTGAGTTAAGGCTGCGTACTGAGGACTGCTCTTGCGGATCGTTGCCTGGACTTGCTGATACTCGTCTTCGAGCGCGCTAATCTCTCGCTGAAGCGTAGCAATCTCTTCAGCGCTTCCTTTGCGCACCTTGAGCTGCATCTCACGTTGCGCCTTTGCGCTCAAGTCGCGTGTGAGATCGCGCTCCTTTTTGATTAAAGCAGCGTCTACACCCTGCCTTATGTCCACGCGCGCTTCGCTCAATCGCTCCAAGAGACTCCGCGCACGGCTTCGCTCACTCGCCGCCAACGCCTCTGCATCGTGTCCCTGCCCAGGGCTTTTGGCGTGCTGCTGCATCAACACATCGATATAAAACTCGTATGCTTTCTCGACTGTTGCACGATAAGAAGCACGCAATTGCAGACTGCCGGAACGAGAACGCACGGTCTCCCTCAGCGTTAGTGACTCTGCGATGATCTTGCGAGCCTCTTCGAAGTTGCCGCGTTTCTGCTCCGCTCGGGCGATACCTTCCAACACTACAGCAGCGCTACTCGGATCACCGATATTACGGAATATCGAGAGTGCCTGTATAAACTGCTCTCGTGCTTGATCAGGCTGTTCGAGAAGATTGTAAACTTCGCCGAGATGTGTGAGCGCCACTGCTTCGCGGCTAACATTTCCGACGTTATGTTGAATCTGAACCGCTTGCTGGTGATACTCCAGAGCCTTTTTGTTCTGGCCTTGTTCGGAAAAGACCCTTCCGATCTCGTCAAGTGTTTCGGCTTCCTGGCCTCGATTGCCTGTGGTCTTCTGAATTGCCTGCGCCTGGTCGAAGTAAGATAAAGCTTTCGCGTATTCGCCCAAACGATAATAGGTGCGGCCGATATTGAGGAGCGTATAAGCCTCATCGTTCTTCACCGTATCGCGCACCAACGGAAGAGACTGCTGTAGATAATCAAGCGCCTTTAGGTATTCGCCTGATTGGAAGTACGCTATGCCAATGTTACTAAGCGTGAGCGCCTCGTTGTTCTTACTTCCAAGGTTTGCAAAGATCGCTAGCGCCTGCCTGTAAAAATCAAGTGCTTTTTCCCATTCGGCGGCATCGTTGTAAATCGTTCCGATATTATTGAGAGCATTTCCTTCCGCTAAACGCCAGCCGCCTTCGCGCGCTAACTTGAGCGCCCGGTGATAATGGTCCAGGGCTTTGCCGACATTGCCGATGAAGTTGAGCATGCCGCCTACAAAAGTTTCGGTTCCCGCTTCGAGTCGTTTATCGCCAAGAGCAACGGCTAATGCCAGTGTTTCGTTGAAATAGTCGAGTGCCTTTCGGAACTCATTCATCGGGTAATAGGCGATACCGATCGCCATGAACGTTAGGGCGCGACGGTACTTGTCGCCTGCTGCTTCAAAGAGCGGCAATGCCTGCTCGCATTTCTCGATGGCGGCCCGTCTCGATGCGGCAGTCTGTTGTGCTCTTAGTTTTCTCGCTTCGTCAAACGCGGCCTGGGCCGCGGCATGGCCTTTGTCGATAGCGGTGGCCTCACGCAAAGCGACGATCTTAATTTCGTAACGACCAGGCTGAGCTTTGCTGTTCGGAGACCGCACATCCACGCGATATTCGCCGGACACGGAGGCCACCAGGATAACGGGTTCGGTGCCCCATCTCTCGTTCGGACTGTTGCTCTCACTCAATTGCTTGCCGTCAGGACCAAAGACCGCCGTCATGACGTCAATGTCTTTTTGCTCGACGAGTGCATATAGAAACTGGCCTGCGGTCAGGTCGATTCGAAAGGATTGAGTTTCGCCACCCTTCAGTTCGCGTTCGACAGCAGCCAGGGTCGGTAAATCGTGCGGCGTTTGCGCGAGCACCGGCGCGACACCGATCAGCAGTGTCACCAAAAATTGAACCACGAACTGGGAAGGTTTCCTTTTCATGGTCTGAAAAACTTGTACCTTGAGGCAATCAAAGTCAGTACCACCGCGGATAACACGTGGTACTGACTTCGTGGCCGTAAGCTAAGCTTTCGCTGCGGACACAGCGTCTTCGAGGCCTACCCTTGGACCAGACTGAGCCTGGAAGGTCCCACTCTCGCCGTCGCCGTCGTCGTCATGGTCATGGTTATGGTTATGGGGCCGCTTATGGTGGAAGCTTCTCCAGCTTCCTTTGGCAAGGGTGATAAGACCCACTTCGCCGATTTCAAAGGGGTGCGAAGTATTTTTGGGATCGGGAATGATCCAAGTGTCACCGTCCAGAGAAAACGTGAAACTTTCACCACTGCGCACTGGCATTGGGTCGGTAACAATCGGGGTGTCGTGGTCGTCAAAGAAGATGTACTTGCCGGGTTCACTGGTGAGTAAAAAGTAACAGCCTATAAGGTCCGATCTATCTGGACCTCCGGTAACGTCCTCGGACGATTTGATCTTTATTTTGTTCGACATTGATGCCTCCTTTGCTGCTGGTTCGGTTCACACAACCGTAAAGGCTGTGCTCTGGGGCGTTGCTAACGGGCGATAGCCTTCGGCAAGGCGTCGCTGCGTCGCTCTCAATTGTTAACGCGAGAACTTCTCCGGAAAACCACCACCTCCGGAATTAGCCTGAATTACTGAGTAGCGAAGGAGAGGGGCGCCCATAATATGCCTCTGCAACGGGCAGGTCAACGCCTAAATCGTCAGTGATGTTCGAGCTTGATGGCGTAGACCAACAGCTTGCCTGCTGCTTTGACAGTTGTCAGTGTCTCGCCTTTCTCAGCTTCGGCTTTCGGAAGTGACGGATTTGTAAGAAAGCTCTGCACGATCTTGTTTTGCGTTACGTCCGTTATCAGGTTTTTGGTTTGTGGGCTAGCAAATTGTATTGCTGTCTCCAGCTCAGGAACCGCGTCCTCAGAAAAGACGAGCCACAGTTTCTCGACTCCCTGATCCTTGTCAAACACCAGCCATGATTTTTCCGGAATCTGAACGACCTGCCCCGCGGTTAAAAAAGACGAGCCTTTGTTTGTAGTCACTGAAGGAAAGACGAGGATAAACTCAGGTTGTGCGGACGCTGTTGAAGGGCCTTCATTGAACACATATAAATAGCCACTGCCCACAGTACGAGCATTCAGCCGTATCTGGTAATCAGCCTCGAAATTTATCTCGCCAGGCAACACAAAGGGATCCTGGTAAGGCTTCTTGTCTTTGAACTTCTGCACTGTAATCCAGTAAGTCAGACTCTGCCCTGTCACCTTTGGTGGCGCATTCCCTGACGCAACAGTATTAGTGTTAGAAGGAGTTACGGGTTCCGAAGCAGAATGCCAGAGCTTGAGCCCAAAGATAGCAGCCACGACAGCCAGTGTTGCGGCGGTCGCTATTGACCGTTTTCCGTAAAACGCATGTCGTGTTCGCCCTCCGCCAGACAGGTGCTCGGGCACGTATATATCTTGCTTGTCGATTGTCGAGTCAGCTTTAGTTGCGGCAGCGAGTTCCAGATACTTCCTTAGCCTGCGCAGATCGATCAGCATGTCCTTGGCTGTCTGATATCGCTCGTCGGGATCTTTCGCCATGGACTTGCTTACTATGCGCTGTAATTCCTGCGGCACTGGCTGTCCTTGATGTCTGAGCAGCGTGGGTTCTTTTTCGAGGATCTGGACAATTGTGTGACTGGTGGTCGCGCCACTGAACGGCATCGAACCAGCCACCATCTCGTAGATCATCACGCCCGTGCTCCAGATGTCGGTGCGTACATCAACAGCGTGCGCCTGCGCCTGTTCGGGCGACATGTAGTTGAGGGTGCCCATGATGATTCCGGGAGCGGTTTTGAAGGCCGTTACTGCTTCGAGGTCGGAATCGTGTTCGACCAGCACTGACGGTCGTCTTTCCGTCACTTTCGCCAAACCGAAATCCAACACCTTCACGACGTGATCGCGCCTTCGAATCATCACGTTTTCAGGTTTAATATCGCGATGAACGATGCTGGCCTCGTGCGCAGCATCGAGCGCTGCCAGCACCTGGATGGCGATGTCGAGTATCTCCGGCAGCTTGAGCCGCTTTTCGCGCAGGTGGTCTCGTAGTGTTTGACCGTCGATGAACTCGGCGGCGAGAAAAGTCAGTTTATTCACTTCGCCAAACTCATAGATGGTGAGTATGTTTGGCTGGTTCAGCGACGACGCAACCTTCGCTTCCTGGAGAAGGCGCTGCATGCGTCGCTTGTCTGAAGAAACGTCCGGCGAGAGCACCTTCAGCGCGACTGTGCGATCCAGTCGCAAATCCTTAGCGAGGTAGACCTCACCCATGCCTCCGGCGCCGAGCTTTTTGAGGATGACGTAGGAACCAAGCTGCTGCCCGTTGGTGAGACCAGTCAGCAATAATTCGGCGGCGTCCTCAGCGGCATGACCGCCGATGAAGTTTTCCTGACTTGCCTGCTGGTGCGACGCGATCAGCTTCTCGACTTCCGCACGCAATGACTCGTCACTGCCGCACTGACCCGCCACGTAAGCAGCACGCGCTTCGTCGTCGAGCGAGAGCGCCGAGTTGAATATGCGACTTATCTGATGCCAGCGTTCCGGGTTCAATTGGCCGCATTCTCAGAGAGTTGTTGATAAAGCCACGCGCGCGCCATGTTCCAGTCGCGAGTCACTGTGTTTTCAGACACATTCAACACCCCTGCGATCTCTTCGTTGTTAAGACCGCCGAAATATCTCAACTCAACTACCTGGCTGCGTCGCGGATCTCGCTCGGCGAGACTCTTGAGTGCTTCGTCCAAACGCACCAGCTCGCGTCCCTGATCTGGAATAACTGCGGCCACTTCCTCGAGTGACACTTGCCGCGCGCCACCGCCACGCTTTGCATAAGCATGACGACGCGCGTGATCGATCAGGATGCGCCGCATTATCTGCGCCGAGATCGCGAAGAAGTGCGAACGGTTGGCCCAGTTCACATTCTTTTGATCCACGAGGCGGACGTAGGCTTCATTGATCAGGGCAGTGGTTTGAAGTGTGTGGCCTTTGCGCTCCCGGCTCATGTAACGACGGGCTAGCCGGTGCAGTTCGTCATAGACCAGCGGGTATAACTCGTCCAGAGCGGACTGGTTCCCATCGCGCCATTCAGCGAGTAATTCTGTAATCTGATGTCGGGCTGGGTTCTGCTTCAATATCTGTCAGGGGGAAACAGACGTTAGACTGCGCCAATGTCCCCCGGCTTGCGCAGCATCTTGTTGACTTCGCCGACGTGAAGCTCTTCCTCCGCGATCATTCGGCGCGCGTAGTCTTCCAGCAATACGGAGCGATCGCGAACCAGTTCGTATAACTGTCTGTAGAGTGCGAGTCCTGCTAACTCAGCTTCCAACGATTCGCTGAGAATATCGTTAATGCCATGCTTGTGAGTTTCGAGTAAGCCGCCGATTTTCAGCGACGGGTGTTCTCCAAAATGAGTGACGAGCTCGCCTGCTTCATTTGCGTGTGCGAGGCAGGTGTTGGCTTCGTTGCGCAGCCAGCTCACGATCGGAATACGGTTGTGGCCGAAGATCATCAACGAATAATGCGTATACCGAACGACGCCCGCCAGCTCCGCTTCCATGATCTGGTTCAAGAGTTTTACTGCCGCCGTCTTATCAAACGTCTCGTCAGACATGTTCTCCTCCGTTTATGACCAGCAATCTTGCCACAAAGAAGCACAAAAGGCATTTATTACTTAACTTTTCCCATCAATCTCTTAATCGTCGGCGTGAGTATTGCGAGGATCACGGTTGCGACTAAAAGACCGGCAGCGATTCCGCCGTACAGTTTTACGAGTTGCATCGGATTGTTGCCGACGTAGAACCCTGACAGGTATCCAGCCAGTTTGCTCCCGAGCGACGACGCGAGGAACCAGACACCCATCATGATGCCGACGAGTTTCGCGGGCGAAAGCTTGGTCACGGTGCTGAGTCCCACCGGGCTCAAACACATCTCTCCGCAAACTTCGAGGAAGTAAAGTCCGACAAGCCACATCGGACTCACCTTGCCCTGAACCGTCATCATCGCCGCCGGAATCATGAGCAGGTAAGCCAGGCCGATGAACAGCAGACCAAGAGTAAACTTAATCGGACTCGACGGCTGGCGATCTCCGAGCTTCACCCAGATGTAGGAAAATACTGGCGCCAGGATGATTACAAAGAATGGCGTACACGATTGCAAGTAGCTCGACGGAAATCCGACTCCGAAGATCTCCGTGCGCACGAGCTCTTTCGCAAACAGGTTCAGGCTCGCGCCTTTCTGTTCGTACGCCGCCCAAAACAGTATCGTGAAAACAAAGAAGATAAAGATCGCGGCGATGCGCTTCCAATCCGCGGATGTCAGAGGCTGCTTCGCAGCAGCTTCGCTTACCTTCTCCACTGCCTTCTTCGTGATCCGGGTGCCGACGTGTGCTAACCAGCGGCCGAAGAGCACGAAGATAATCAGACCCAAAATCATTCCGACACCGGCCGCGCCGAATCCCCAGTGCCAACTCGTTACCGGATCGAAACCGTTGTTAACGAGCGTGCGCTTGAAGCTGTCACTCTGAGCCAGGTAGCCGCAGACAAGCGGCGCTAAAACGGCGCCCAGATTGATGCCCATGTAAAAGATCGAGAAACCGCTATCGCGACGCGGATCGTTTTGACCGTAAAGGCCGCCGACCATGGCGCTGATGTTTGGTTTGAGCAGACCGGTGCCGATGGCGATCAGAACCATGCCCAGGTAGAACGACGTCATCGATTGGAAGACCATCGAGAAGTGGCCGGCCGCGATGATGAGGCCGCCGAGAAAGACAGCCAGGCGCGCTCCGAGCAAGTAGTCTGCAACCAGCCCGCCGGGCAGTGCGGTTATATAGACCGACATCGTATAGGTGCCGTAAATCGATGCTGCGTGTTTGACGTCAAACCCCAATCCACCCTGCGCTTGTGGCGCGACCATATAAAGGACAAGGATGGCGCGCATGCCGTAATAGCTGAAACGCTCCCAAAGTTCGGTGAAGAACAGCGGACCAAGACCCTTTGGGTGTCCCAAAAGAGCTCTATCCTGAAGTTTCGGGTCGAGTTCGATCGTTTGTGCGCTCATATTGGCGCGGCACTATAGTTTAGACAGGCGGATACATTCAACTGCTTACGCGCGAATCTAAAACCTTGACTCGGTTTTGCTCTCAGTTGTATTGAATATCCAGACAGCATTGAGAACACGTCCACCACCTGCAAGATTCAATTGACTACTTGTTGTCTCAGCCAGCGGAGACTAGCCTGCACTAGCAACTATATGTCTCTAACAACGCGCTTGATACTTGTGATTGTTACCACGATAACAGTCTTGGTGGGTGCGCGGATTTATTTGCGTACAGACTCTGCGGCGTTGCTGGTCGAGTCAAATTCACCTCCGGTTGCTGTCGATGATTCATATACGTTGCATGGATCTCTCACCGTTCAAGGTCCAGGCATAATAGCCAATGATTACGATCCCGACGGAGACTCGCTCAGCCTTGCTTCGTGTGGCACCGTTGCGCATGGGACTCTCAACTGCGCTACCCCATACAGGTCTTTTCTATATGCGCCCGATCAGGGTTACGTCGGATCCGATAGTTTTACTTACCAGGTGTGCGATGGCCGGGGGGCCTGTTCTACGGGCACAGTACACCTGACCATTCTTAATAATGCTCCGATTGCCGTAGCGGACGTTTACTTTTGGAACGGCTCGTTGATAGTACCCGGGAATATGGCCTTACGTGAGAACGATTCGGATCCGGATAACGATCCAATCAGTGTCTTGTCGTACACGCAACCTGCTCATGGAACTGCCAATTATTCATTTAGCGTTGGGTCGCTCAGCTACAATCCGACTACTGGTTACGTTGGACTCGACACCTTTACGTACCAACTCCGGGACAACCTTGGCCTGACCTCAACCGCAACGGTGTATGTTCTTGTGCTTCCCGCCATTAGCCCAGCGGCGAAGGCGCCGTACGCGTGTTGTCCGACCGATCCGGGAGTGCTCAGTGGTTTTGGTCCGCAAGCTGGCGGTCTTGCAGGAGTGTCTGGTAGTGCGGCTGGTACATCTGGTCCATCGTGGCCCGATCCCGTTAATCTTGTGACTGGACGTGAAACCTATGCACACTCTCCAGAACTTGCGATCTACAATCCGACTGGCCCCAGTGTGATTTGGCAACGCCACTACGCGAGTCAGCAAGCAGTCAAAGGAGCAGTTGGATATGGCTCACCTGGCTTGGGCCGCGGTTGGACACACAACTACGACATCTACATTCAGGGTGAGTCCGGATCATGGAGCACGATAACCCTGAATTACCCGAACGGATCAAAGGAAAACCTTACGCCACAATTGAGCGGCGGACTTCCAACCGGCAACTTTACGACTGTCGCCGGCGCTCCATATTTTGTAACCGGGGTTGCGGGTTCGCCAACTGGGACGTGGCAGTCGATCACGATTACGTGGAAGGATCAAACAAAATGGAAGTTTACTCAACTTGCAGGAATCACCTATGTTCTCAGCCAGATCACGAATCGCACCGGACAGAGCCTCAACTTTTCATGGAACAGCACTCGACGATTAACGCAGGTCAGTGATGCCGGCACAAGCAGTGTAATGCTAACGCTGGCCTATGACAGCCTCGGAAGATTAACGACTGCAACGGATATTTACAGTCGTCAAATTACATATTCTTTTAGCGTGGGTAGTTCAACTGCGCCCAGCAATCTGCAAACGGTTTCACAGGTGGTAACCGCCGGTACGTCGAATCCACCCGCGCGCTGGAGCTACACATATAACGCCGCCAGCGGATTTCAACTAAACACGATTACCGTTCCCAGTCCAACCGGCACTGGTAACAGCACAGCGACCATAAACTACGATTCTGCCGGCAGAGTTTCTTCCCTCGTTGATGCAAACGGCAATCAGCGGATTTATACGTACAACACGGGAAACACTCAAATTCAGGTTAAAGATGCTTCAAACAACGTGGCGGTTTCGTGGACGCAGAAATTCAACACCAATACCCTGGATACCGGAATTACCGATGCCGCGAATCACAGCACTGCGATCGCTTACACCGATTCCGCTAATCCGTTCAAACCGACGAGCGTGACGGATAGAAACGGCCATATCACCACCTATACTCACGATTCATTCGGTAATGTCCTGACGGTCACGACGCCTCGTAATCTGACGACTACCTACACTTGGTCCTACACCAATTTTGCGCTGGGCAGGTTGACGAGTATTCAGGAAGGAACCAAGCCCGCGACCACGATTACCTATTACGAGCCGAGTGGTCTGGTCCATACGATTGCAAATCCGGAGCCGAATAATGGTGCGGGGACAACTACAACCACCTACACATACGACAGTCTCGGAAATATGTTGACTGTTACCACACCAGGGAATAATGCGGTGAGCTCGATCGCCACCACTCTTAACTACACGACCGATGGAGGCTATTCGCAGTCCGCAAAAATCGGCCAGCCACTTACTCTCACGGATAATCTCGGCCATGTGACTCACCTGCGTTACGACTCGCAAGGCAGAACCACATCAATCACCGATCCTCTCGGTAACGAAACGAACTTTGCCTACAACCTCGCCGGTCAACTAAACACAACGACCTACCCCGCAACAGGTCAAACCGGCAGTGGTCGCGGTCGAACCACGAATACATATCTTTATACAGATGGACCACTGGCAAGTACCACTTTCTACGATGAGAGCAATACGCAAGTGCGACAGATTACGCACACATATGGACTGGAAGGCGAGATTCTAGCGGTAACGGGGAGCACTGAGCCGGTGACGAATGCCTATGATGCGCTTTACCGGCTCAAGACTTTGAAAGATGGCAACGACAACACGACCACCTATGCGTATAACAATGTCGGCTTGCCTTCGAGCATCACGATGCCTGGTGGCGAAGTAACACAGTTTACTTTATACGATAATGCCGGAAACCTCCTGCAACGCATCGATGGCAACAATGTCACCACGAATTATGTTTACAACGACGCTGATAGTTTGTTGACCGACATTCAATATCCGGCAACGACCAGTCTGAATGTTCACTTCACCTACGACAGCTATGGTCGCCGTTCAGGAATGACGGACAGCACCGGAACTCACAGCTATAGCTACGGCAATCTCGATGAGCTGTTGAGCGTGACGACGACTTACACAGGTCTTTCAGCAAAGACGATTTCTTATTCTTATTATCCCGATGGCAGCCGTGCGAGCATGACAACACCGGCGGGCACGTTCAATTACAGCTACGATGCAGCAAGTCGTCCAAGCAGCATGACGAATCCTTTCAGCGAGACGACAAGCTGGTCATATCAGAATAACGACTGGCTTCAGACGCAAACTCTACACAATGGTGTGACCGCGAGTTACACTGACAATGCGCTTGGTCGAGTCACGCGCGTTTTGAATCAGATCGGCAGCACTGCGATCTCAGATTTCAGCAGTATTGCTTATGACGGCATCGGCAATCGCACCTCCGTTACAGCCGAGATTCCCGGAGCAACATCGCTGAACGGTATCACTGGTTACGCATACGATAGTAAGAACCAACTCACTCAAGAGACCTCAATGCGTAATGGTAGTTTCACAGACAATTTCGCTTACGACTCAGCAGGCAATCCGACAACCTTCAGAGGCCAAACCAACACGTACAGCTCGAACAACCAGCAGACGGGGACCGGCTTTTCGTATGACAGTAACGGCAATCCTACGACATATGGCGGCACATCACTGACCTTCGATCCTGAAAACCGAATAACAGCGTATGACAACGTGCTTACTGCGGGCTACACCGGTGATGGCTTGCGCGCATGGAAGCAAACTTCGAACGGCAGAACTTACTTTCTGTATGACGGTGGTGTTCCGGTTCTCGAGCTTGATAATACAGGCGCGGTCGTTTCAACCAACACTTTCGGCGCAACTGGGCTGGTTTCTCGTCGGACCGAGAGCACAAGTGTGTTTTACGTCTTCGACTCTGAAGGTAATGTTAGTCAGGAGACCGATTCGAACGGCAACACCCTGAGCGATTACTCATTTAACGCATTTGGCGAGAGATTAAGCGGTTCACAAACAGGTCCTTTTGGATATAGAGCCCAATTTGGATACTACACCGACAACGAAACCGGACTGCAACTACTGACACACCGTTACTACGATCCTTCGTGCGGCAGATTCCTGACGCGCGATCCGATTAGTTATGACGGCGGTGTCAATGTTTATGCCTATGGCAGGAATAATCCGACTAATTTAATCGATCCTGACGGCTTGGATGTGCTGGTAATCGAACAGGGACCAACAGACGGAAACCCTTTCGGTCATACTGCGATAGCTATTACGGGACGCGGCGTATTCAGTTTCGGAAACGGCGGAGGGATGGCTACTGATGAAAAGCGTAACATTTTGGGAGGTAACGTCTCGCTGTACCTCGCTCGCGAGACGAAGCGTAGACATACTCTGTTGTATATCATTAAGACAACTCCTGCCCAAGATGCTGCAATTGAACGAAAGCTGCGCGAGATAGCCGCTAACGAACCCGCCCTTGCACAAGACAAGCACCTCCTAATTGACAATTGTTCATCTCGATCAAACCGAGGTTTGGATGCTGGTGGTTTTTCGCGCGTGTTTCCCATTAACTTGGTATTGTTCCCTATGAATTCCAGAATGCCGGGAACTGCAGGTCAGCGTGCATCGTGGAACAGTGGCTTTACGAAGAGTATCCTTATACCTGAAGGGGCTGGGTGGCAACCCCGGAGTTTAGGACAATTCATGCCCAAGTGAATGGAGATTCAGTGAAGGTTACAAGCACTAAACTAGCACTGATAATTATCATTCTGGGTTTGGCAGTAGCAGCGATGCTGTATTTTGCTTTCCAAAGTTGGTCGCGAAGAATGGGCAGTTACGACCGTGCATATACGGCAGTAAAAGTCGGCGACTCGCGTGAGACAGTAGTTGCAGCGATGGGTGAACCTCGGGCGATAACAAATTGCTCATATACTCAGTTTTCAGATAAGAAATTGGAAGCGGAATTTCGTTCTAAGTGCTTTCAAGAGTATGAGTACGTGGAATTGATGGCTCGGTATACGATCTCGTTTGATCGGAACGGAGCGGTTATCCATAAGAGCATGGCTGTTTCACCCTAATTGATTTTCTCAAAGCAGTCCAGCAAGTCGCGAACAAGCGGTAGGGCTCAACAACCTTTTCCGGGGCAGCAACATCTACCCACAACCACTCTCCCGAACGCAACGCACTTCCATGGCCGGGAACTGTCATGAAAACTAAACTGCCGCTGATCCTGCTTTTGAGTGTCTCTTTCCTGCCGTTCAGTCTTTACGCGCAGTCGGGGCGCAAGACGGCGCCCGAGGCCAAACCCGGCAAGACTGAACCGGCGAAGACTCCCGACACCAACGAAGAAGTGCGCCAGTCAACCGTCTCACCCGAGGGCGAAACCGTGGAAGGCGACGTAATTCGCTTCGATACGTCTCTCGTAACCGTGCCGGTGACCGTGCTCGATCGCAACGGCAGATACGTTCCACTCCTGCGTCGCGAGCAATTTCGCATCTATGAAAACGGTCTGGAACAGAAGATTGCTTACTTCGCCACCACCGATTCACCGTTCAGCGTCGTCTTACTCATCGACACCAGCGGCTCGACACAGTTTCGTCTCGACGACATTCAAGACGCCGCCATCAACTTTGTCAGTAAGCTGAAAGATTCGGACAGCGTGATGGTGATGTCGTTTGACGATCGAATCCAGGTGCAGTGCAAAGCGACAACCGATCGCAACGTGATTACAAAAGCCATTCGTCGCACACGCACCGGCGGCGGCACGCGTCTCTACGACGCCGTCGAAGACATCCTCAAGAAACAGCTAAATACGATTCCCGGTCGAAAAGCAGTCGTTCTTTTTACTGACGGCGTGGACACGACCAGTCACCGCGCTTCATACGACAGCACCGTGCGTTTGGCAGAGGAATCGGATGCCCCCATCTACTCCGTCGACTACGACACTTCGGGAATGGGCGGAATCGGTGGCGGCGTCCATGCTCCGGGACTGCCCAGCGGCCGTGGAACGATTTTTGGCATTCCACTTCCGACTCCGGGAATTCCCGGCACGACGACGGGCACAGCCAATCCCGGTGACTACAGAAGGGCCGTCGCCTATCTTCATGCACTTTCAAACACGACCGGTGGACGCTTCTACAGCGGCGATTCCCTTTTTGGCATCGCGCAAGCATTTACGTGGATTGCTGAGGAACTAGGGCGCCAGTACAGTCTCGGCTACTACCCGGCAAAGTCTGGCAAAGATGGCGAACGACGTCAGATAAAAGTGAAAGTTACTGAAGCTGATATGGTGGTGAAGGCCCGCGATAGCTACATCTACTCTGACAAAGGCAACAAACTAACTCAGTCCACACGGCTGAATTAGTTACTGTAAAAAAACTTACCCTGCATCTCCCAGTTGCCCAGGTTGAACTGCCGCTGCGCGCCACAACTCAAACACTTTCGATACGCGCGTCCTCCACGTGAGAACGGCCGGCTGAGCTCCCCGTGCCAGCAACCAAACACTCGCGTCATAAAATTGCTAATTTTCCCAGTCAACGCCTGCATGATGTTTACCTCTTGAAATCTTCCAAAATAACCTTCGAGAGCTAACGCGCAAACAATCCGAGAATTGGGTCACCCAGCCCTATCGCGCGCGGTTCTGTTCGTCTTATACTAATGAGCTTTAAGTCTTGGATTCGGGAGAGTTAACGATTGAGCGAGCACCCCGCAGACAACATAACTCGTCTACTGATCGAGGTCTCCAAGGGCGATCGGGCTGCGGTTGATCTTTTATTACCCGTCATCTACGATGAACTCCGTAAGCTTGCGGCTAATTATCTGCGACGGGAACGGCCCGATCACACTCTGCAACCAACCGCGCTGGTTCATGAGGCGTATCTAAAGCTCATCGATCAGTCGCGGGTGAACTGGCAGAACCGCGCTCATTTTTTCGGAGTCGCTGCACAGATAATGCGTCGCTTGCTGGTGGATCATGCGCGCAAGCACAACGCGGAGAAGCGGGGCCAGGATTTTCAGAAACTCTCCCTGGATGAAAATATCGATAGAGCGGTCGAACGAAGCGCCGAGCTGATTGCGCTGGACGACGCGCTCAAAACACTGGCAACATTTGACGCACAAAAAGCACGTATGGTCGAGTTACGCTACTTTGGTGGTCTTTCCATTGAAGAAACAGCAGACGTTATGGGTGTCACTCCCACAACCATTAAACGTCATTGGCGGTTCGCCAAAGCCTGGCTTCATGGGGAGATGCAAAGAAATGCTTGATGCACGCAGCAGTCCATTTAACAACTAATTAGTAACCACTCTAAGAAGTATCTCTGTGTAACCTCTGTCTACTCTGTGTCTCGGTAATGGATTTGCTCAGGCAACCTCTGCGACACAGAAGCTACAAAGATTTCGCAGAGAAGAACCCATGACTCCCGAACGCTGGCGACAAGTTGAAGAAATCTTCCAGGCAGCGCTGGATCTTTCTCCCGAAGACCGAAATCGCTACGTGTCAGAGGTGTGCGCGGAAGACACGACTCTGAGGCGCGACGTTGAATCGCTACTCTCGCAGTACGACAGTGCCGGCGAGCTGCTCGACGAACCCGTCTACGGAAACACCGAGTTGAACGTGCTCGAGTCGTTTGTTGAAGAGCGAGATCCGATGATCGGGCGCCGGCTGGGCTCCTACCGGATCGAACGAGAAGTCGGACGCGGCGGCATGGGAGCGGTCTATGAGGCCTCACGCGCCGACAACGAGTTCAGCAAACGCGCGGCCATCAAGCTGGTGAAGCGCGGCATGGACACCGATTTCGTCCTGCGTCGCTTCCGCAAAGAACGCCAGATACTCGCCGCGCTCGATCATCCGCACATCGCCGGTCTGCTCGACGGCGGTACCACGGAAGACGGCCTGCCCTATTTCGTGATGGAGTTTATTGAAGGGCAGCCGCTCTACAGTTATTGCGACAACAATAAACTGAACATCATCGATCGCCTGAAACTGTTTCGCTCGATCTGCGACGCGGTTCACTACGCACACCAGAAACAGGTCGTACACCGCGATATCAAACCGTCAAACGTGCTCGTAACCTCCGCAGGCATTCCGAAACTGCTCGACTTCGGCATCGCGAAGTTGCTCAATCCGCAACTTGCGGGTGACATCACGCACGATCCAACCGCGACCGCGATGCGTTTGATGACGCCCGAGTACGCGTCACCGGAACAAGTACAGGGCGCGCCGACTACGCCAACCACCGACGTGTATTCGCTCGGCGTGTTGCTCTACGAGTTGCTGACCGGTCACCGGCCGTATCGCCTCGTCAACCGAGCGCCGCACGAAATCGCGCGCGTGATCTGCGAAGAAGCGCCGGCGCCGCCGAGTATCATCATCACTCGCGCTGAAGATCTGTTGCCGAGTCTGATGACCGGCGACGAAAACGCGACGCTCAAACAGCTTTACACGACGCGAGGCGGAACTCTCGAGACGCTGCGCCGCGCACTCGCGGGCGATCTCGACAACATCGTCATGCAAGCGCTGCGCAAGGAGCCGGAATGGCGATATCAAACTGCCGCGGAGCTGCGCGACGACATCACACGCTATCTCGAAGGACGCCCGATCAGCGATTTGCCCGACCCGCCGCACGCGAGCATGGTGGCACGGCCTGACGCGTCAAACGAGAATTCATTGGCTGTGTTGCCGATGAAGCTGATGGATATCAATCAGCCGGAAAGTAGTCCTGACTATCTCGGCACGGGTCTAGCGGATGCTCTCATCACGCGGCTCAGCGCGATTCGCAGTTTCGCAGTCAGACCGACCAGCAGCGTGCTTCGTTATGGCCCTGACGCCGATCCGTTGCGCGCGGGACGCGAGCTCGGAGTCACGTTTGTGTTGGACGGCAGGATAAGGCGCGCCGCTGAACGTATTCGCGTGACGATTCAGTTGCTCAACGTGCGCGATGAGACCACGGCGTGGGCAGGACAGTTCGACGAGCAGTTCACCGACGTTCTGAATCTCGAAGACATCATCTCCTCTCACGTCGCAGAAGCCATCATGCCGCACTTGACGGTGGACCAGCGCCTCCGACTGGCCAAGCGCGGCACCGACAATCCGCAGGCGCACGAAGCCTACCTGCGCGGACGTTTTTACTGGAACACGTTTACCGAAGAAGGATTCGCGCGAGCCATCGTTTGTTATCAACAGGCGATCGCGCTCGATCCGAGATATGCGTTGGCGCATGCGGGTGTGGCGAGTTATCACAACTGGCTCGGCGTGTTCTGCGTGATGCCGTACATGGAATGTTCGGCGGCGGCTTACGAAGCTGCTTCAACGGCGGTCGAGCTCGATCCAAACCTTGCCGAAGGACACACTGCCCTGGGCCAGGCCATACTCTGCCGCGACTTTGCCTGGGCCAGTGCCGAGCATCATCTCGTTCGTGCGATTGAGCTCGATCCGAATTACTCACCGGCACGCACGTGGTACGCGTTGCAGCTCGCGATGGAAGGCCGGTTTAGTGAATCCTTGCGCGAGGCGCACACCGGTCGCGATCTCGATCCACTGGCAATCATCTCGCGCTTCAGTGTTGTTTGGTGTTCGTATCACGCGCGTCGCTTTGATGAGGCGTATCGTTTCGCCAGCGCCACGCTCGAGAACGAGCCACGGAACCTGATGATGCTTTACGGCGCGAGCTTCGTGCTCAGCCGCCTCAGCCGCCATGCCGAGGCCGTCGATGCTGCGCAACGTTGCGTGGAGCTGATGGGGAAGGCGTCTCAAACGTTGGGGCGGCTCGGCTGTGCTCACGCTGCTGCGGGAAATCTCGAAGCCGCACAGGCCACACTCGACGAAATGCACGCCCTCGCGGAGCGCCGTTATGTTTCTCCGTATCACCTGGCACTCGTAAACAGTGCTCTCAACCGGCGCGAAGAGGCACTCGACCTCCTCGAGAAAGCGTATGTAACCGGCGACGCCAAGGTGCTCTGGATGGGAGTCGATCCGGAGCTCGATCCGCTGCACGGACATCCGCGTTTCACCGACCTGCTGCGCAAGTTGGACCACCGTCTCGCGGCGCTGCCCACGATTGCGGGTCAGTTGCGTGACGATCAGGAATCGATTGCAGTGCTGCCGTTCCGCATTCTGAGTCCGCCGGGAGAAAACACCGGCGACGAATATCTCGGCGTCGGACTAACTGACGCGCTCATCACCAGGCTCAGCAACGTGCAGCGTCTGGTCGTACGACCAACCAGCAGCGTCCTGCGCTATCACGGCGCCGCGATCGATCCACTCATCGCCGGACGCGATCTCGGTATCGACTACGTCATCGACGGTAGTCTCAGGCGCATCGGCAATCGCATTCGCGTCAGCGCGCAACTGCTGAGCGTGAGTGAAGGCGTAACACGCTGGGCCGAACAGTTTGACGAAGAGTCGACAGACGTGCTTCAGATCGAAGACTCGATCTCCGAGAAAGTCGCGTCCGCACTGCTGCCGCAGTTAACGGGCGACGAAAAACGCCAACTCTCGAAACGTGGCACTGACAGTTCTGAAGCTTTCGAAGCGTACCTGCGCGGTCGTTACTATTGGAACTCTTACACGGAAGTCGGTCTCGCAAAGGCGCTCGAGTGTTACAAGAAAGCGATCAAAGCGGATCCAGATTACGCGCTCGCTTACACCGGCATCGCCGATTACTACAACTGGCTCGGCGTCTTCGGCATCCGTCCGTTTGCCGAGACTTCAGCAGCCGCAAAACAGAATGCTGCGAAAGCAGTGGAACTCGATTCGAGTTCCGCTGAAGCTTACAGCGCACTCGGCTTCGCCACTGTTTGTCATGACTTCGACTGGGCCGTCGCCGAAGGCCAGCACCGGCGCGCGCTCGAGATCAATCCGAACTACGCGATCGGTCATCACTGGTACGCGTTTCACCTGACGATGGAAGGACGTTTCGACGAAGCCATCGAACAGATGTTGCGCACACGCGAGCTCGATCCGCTCTCGCCGAGCGTGCTCCAGGCACTGGGCTGGTGTTACTACCACGCGCGCCGCTTCGACGAGTCGATTGCGATTTTCCAAAGCATGCTCGAAGCGGTTCCCGAGTTTTCGTATGGTCTGATCACTTACTCATGGGTGCTGCGACACACGGGCGACCTGGACCGCGCTGTGAAGACAGCGGAGAAAGCACTGGACCTCTCCGGCGGCAACCAGTTTTATCTTTCAGCTCTGGGCAGCACATACGCGGCCGCCGGAAAGCAGGAAGAAGCGCGCGCGGTTTTGGAGCGACTGATGCAGTTGTCGGTTCACAGCTACGTCTCGCCGTATCACCTTGCCTTGTTGCACCTGCACCTTGGTGAACGCGAGCGCGCGTTGGAGCTGCTTCAGAACGCGCACGCGATCAAGGATGCGTGGGTGGTTTGGTTGGGAGTCGAGCCGCAGTGGGATCCTCTACGTGGTGAGCCGGCTTTCGAACGCATTCTGCGCGATCTGCGCCATCCCGCGCTCTATCGCAAGATGATGGCGGCAGCAGCGGCAACGCCGAAGCGACGAAGCCAGCGCGCAACGATCGCTCCGATCACGAAACAGATCTTGTTCCCGGCTCCGGAGACACAGGCCGGAGAAAACGAAGAAGCTCGTCAGCTCTACACTGCCGGACGTTACTACTCGACTCGGCGAACCGCGGAAGGTGTGCGCCAGGCGATCGAGCGTCTTGAACGTGCCGTTGAGCTCGATCCGGAGTTTGCGATCGCGCATGCGGAGCTCGCCGACTGCTATGCGTTGCTGAATTGGTACGTCGAACCACCGCCGGCGGGAGCCTGGGAGCGTGCGAAAGCCTCAGCGCTGCGCGCGGTCGACGCTGATCCCGATTTGGCGGAGGCTCATGCTTCGCTTGGTTTTGTCCGTCTGCACTACGATCGCGATTGGGTCGACGCCGAACGCGAGCTGCGCAAAGCGATCCAACTGAAGCCCAGCAACCAGGTGGCCCATCGCTGGTACGCGTACAGTTTGTCAGCCATGGGCCGGCACGATGAGGCGTACGCTGAGATCGAGCGCGCGCGCCAGATCTCGCCGCAATCGGCAGTGATCGCAACGGCCGTCGCGAACGTACTGTTTCTGGCGGGCAAGTTTGATGAGGCTGTAAAACAATGCCGGAAGTCACTCGAGCTCGATCCCGGCGCGGTTGCCGCGCATACGATTCTGCGTTGGGCATACGAATTAAAGGGCATGCACAACGAAGCGATGGCCGCGTTTGAGCAGGAGCGAAGCTTCGCGGGCGACACGCCGACTACGCACGCCAAACGCGCCCACGTGCTCGCGGCGACCGGAAAACGGGACGAAGCAAAAGCGATCCTGACGGAGATCATCGCGAAACGTAATCAGAACTGGGTGACGGCGTATGAAATCGCGATCATCTACACGTGGCTGGACGATTTCGACAACGCGTTTCGTTGGCTCGCCCAGGCGGAGCGCGAGCATGCGGTTGGCTTTACGTTTGTGCGCGTCGATCCGCACCTCGCGAAGCTTCGTAAAGATCCGCGCTTTGCAGATTTGTTAAGAGAAACAGAGAAGACGATTCCGTAACCATAATGAATCGAGAAACCTTAGACGCGTGGGTGCGTGAAGTTGTCGCCTGGCACTTCGATCCCGAAACCGGTTGTCCCTTCTGGCTCGACTTCGCCAAAAACCTTTCCTGGGATCCACGCAAAGAGATTCAGACTTACGACGACCTTTCCCGTTTCGGTTTCTTTCAGGACGAGTGGTTGCGTGGTGGTCCAGTGCGTCGCTGGGTGCCGAAAGGTTACGCGGGCCGGCCTGTCTACACGTTTGAGACCGGCGGCAGCACGGGCGTGCCGAAGTCGCGCATCAACATCGAAGACTTCCGCCTCGACTACGAAGCTTTCAGCGACACGCTGCCGGAAGAATTCTTTCCACGCAACTCCGATTGGTTGTCGCTTGGTCCAACCGGCCCACGCCGCTTGCGGCTCGCTGTCGAGCACTTGGCCCAACATCGCGGTGGCATCTGTTTCATGGTCGATCTCGATCCGCGCTGGGTCATCAAGCTACTGAAGATGGGCCAGCCGAAGATGGCCGAGCAATACAAGCAGCACGTCGTCGAGCAAGGCCTGACCTTGCTGCGCGCGCACGACAACATTCGTTGCCTGTTTACGACTCCCAAGCTTCTAGAAGCGCTGTGTGAGAAAGTGTCGCTGAAGAAGATGGGGATCACGGGCGTCTTTTGCGGTGGCACTGAAATGACGCCGCAGTTTCATCGTTTCGCGGTTGAAGAGTTACTGGACGGCGCATACTTCGCGCCCACTTACGGCAACACGCTGATGGGCCTGGCAGTTCACAAACCGCGACAGCCGGAAGACAACTACGCGATCATTTACTATCCACCGATGCCGCGCGCGATGGTTGAAGTCGTCGATCCGGACGAGCCGGAGCGAGTCGTCGGGTACGGCGAGACGGGGCGCGTCCGTCTGACAACGCTTACGAAAGAGTTCTTCATGCCGCGTTTTCTGGAGCGCGACGAAGCCGAGCGCGAACCGCCGTGCGATCTTTATCCGTGGGACGGCGTGCGCAATGTCCGCCCGTTCTCTCGTTTTCAAACCAGCGTTGTCGAAGGCGTTTACTAATATGTTGCACATACCGATTCTTCGTCACGGCAATCACTACAAGAGCCTCGACATCGCTCGCGTCGCGCATCATCAAACACGCGAGCCTTTCGTCGACGTTAGCCAGGCGAACGCGGGACTGATTCGCCGTGACCTCGGACGACAGGAGATCGCTCGCGCCAGTCTTCAACGTTTCTCGACGCGGGAACTCGTCAACATCTGCTCTCACGCAGCCGATTACTTCATCAACGACTCATTACCTCTCGGCGACTCGACGCAATCTCCCGACGACTACGTAAAGCAAGTCTCGGCAACGACCGGTCTTCCCTACGTGCTCGCGCGCCGCAACGTGCAGAAGATCAAAAGCATGCTCGCCAACATGGAAAGCGTGCTCAACGGTCTCACGCGAAATCTCGATTGGGAACTTCTCGATCGCGGCTTCGGTGAATTTGAAGGTCATTCGATCAGTTTCTTTCCGCGCACGCAATCGCTCGGCGCAGTGCTGCCAAACAATTCGCCGGGTGTTCATTCGCTCTGGATTCCCGCTATCGCGCTTCGCATTCCGCTCGTGCTCAAGCCCGGCAGCGCGGAGCCCTGGACGCCTTATCGAATCATTCAGTCGTTAATTAAAGCGGGTGCGCCGCGAGAAGCTTTCAGTTTCTATCCCACCGATCATGCCGGCGCCGGAGAGATACTGCGAAACTGCGGCCGTTCGCTGCTGTTCGGTGACTCGTCGACCACCGACATATGGCAAAACGATCCGCGAGTTGAGATACACGGCCCGGGCTACAGCAAGATCATTATCGGCGAAGACTGCGTCGACGACTGGGAGCAATATCTCGACGTGATGATCGCTTCGATCGCCGACAATGGCGGACGTTCCTGCGTCAACGCTTCGGCTGTTTGGGCGCCGGCGCACGTTGAAGAAATCAGCGAGGCACTCGCGAAAAGGCTGGCCCAGATCGTGCCCCGCGCCGCGGACGACGAAAACGCTCAGCTCGCGCCATTTGTCGATCCGCGCATCGCTGAGCGCATCAACGCGATGATCGATCAGGGTCTGTCCGAGCCGGGCGCGCGCGACGTCACCGCCGCTTATCGCGATAGCGAACGACTCGTCAACTGGAACAACTGTTCGTACCTGCTTCCCACAGTGCTCCTTTGCGAGCCCGATCATCCCCTCGCGATGAAAGAGTTTTTGTTTCCTTTCGCCAGCGTCGTTAAAGTCGCTCAGGATGAGATCTCGACGCAGCTTGGTCCAACCCTGGTCGTCACAGCGATCACCAAAGATCCGACACTGATCGAAACGCTGGTCGCTTCTCCGCGTATCGATCGCCTCAACATAGGCGCGATACGCACGAATCAAGTGAGTTGGGACCAACCTCACGAAGGCAATCTCTTCGAACATCTTTACGCGCGCCGGGCATTCCAGCACGCTGTCGCCGTCTGAGGAATCGACGTGAGAATTCTTTATCTCACAGGCGGTGCGGGGCGAATGTATTGCGGCAGTTGTCTGCGCGACAACGCGATGGCCACCGAGCTGATCGCGCGCGGCCACGATGTGATGCTTCTGCCCGTCTACACGCCGACATTCACCGATGAGCCCAACGTCAGTCGCGATCACGTTGTGTTAGGCGGCATCAGCGCGTACCTCGAACAGTACGTTCCGTTCTTTCGCAAAACGCCGCGCTGGCTCGATCGCTTGTGGGATTCGAAAACGGTTTTGAGTCTTGCGTCACGGCGATCGATCTCGACCAACCCAAAGATGTTGGGCGAGATGACGGTTTCAGTGCTGAAAGGTGAAGACGGATTTCAGCGCAAGGAGATCTTTAAGTTCGTCGACTGGGTGAAGGATCAGGCGCCGCCTGACGTCATCAATCTTCCTTACTCGCTATTGATCAGTTTGGCTGAGCCACTGAAACAAGCACTCAAGGCGCCGGTTGTATGCACGCTTCAGGGCGAAGATCTTTTTCTCGACGGCCTGCAGGAACCGTATCGCACGCAGGCCCTCGATCTCATTCAAGACCAGATTAAACACGTCGACATGTTTCTTTCCGTGAGTGAGTATTACGCGCGCTTTATGCCTGGCTATCTCGGCATTCCCACCGAGAAGATTCACGTTGTGCCGCTTGGAATCAACCCGCAGGGCTTTGACTTGCGCCAGCCTGATCGCAGTGGTCCATTCACGGTTGGATTTCTCGCGCGCGTCGCGCCGGAAAAGGGACTGCACGTGCTGGCGGAAGCTTATATTATCGCGCGTAAGTCTGGCGGCTTGGACCAGGCGAGACTCGAAGCCGCGGGCTACATGGCGGCGGATTGCAAACCTTATCTCGCAGACATTCAGAAACGTTTGAAAGCTGCCGGCCTCGAGGGCGAGTTTCATTATCGCGGCGTGCTGGATCGTGCTGAGAAGATCGCGTTTCTTCAAAGTCTCGACGTGATGTCGGCGCCTGCTACTTACGACGAGCCGAAAGGCGTCTCGTTACTCGAAGCAATGGCCTGCGGTGTTCCCCTGGTCCAACCTCGTCGTGGAGCGTTTACCGAGATTGTTGAGAACACTGGTGGCGGGCTGCTGGTCCAACCTGACGATCCGCGAAGCCTCGCCGATGGCATCCTGAGAATCGCAAAAGAGAAGGCGCTCGCCGAGGAGCTGAGCGCGAATGGTTTCCGCGGCGTGCGCGAGCACTACACAGCCGCGCACATGGCTGATAGAGTGCTCGAAGCATACGAGAGCGTGATATGTCCTACCCCTTCAATCCCGGCGATGATCTGATCTTTCAACTCGAAAGCGGGTTTGGACTGCTTCGCGTTTTGGCCGTCGAAGGTGAAGGAGCGGGCACCGTCTGGCACTTGCTGGCTTACGACGACTTCTTTCCCGACGTCGAAACGGCCGAAGTAGCATTGGCGCGCGAGACTTCGTTGCCAGTCCGCAAACCACATATGGCGCTAACGAACCGCGCCTTCGAACGCACGCCCGTTGCGCGCCTCGGTAACCGTCCCATTTCTCAGGACGAACTAGTTGCCTATAACGCGTGGCTAAACAGCGAAAGAACCGTCTCCGATCGCTCAGCACTACTAATGCTCGGAGTTCGTTAGTAAATCCGTATATCATCCGTGTTAATCCGTGTCCTATTTCTGCTAGCTATTCTGGCGTCGCCGGCCCTCGCGACTCGCGTCGAACGTCTGATCGACAAGTGGCGCCCCGAACACTACATCGTCAACATCACCCTTAACGATCGCCTCTCCGAAATCACTTCCGCCAGCGCCCGCATTGATGCCCTAATCATTAAACAAACCACCGTGATCGATCTCGATTTCGGAGATCTCACAACAGACAAAGTCATTCTCAATTCGAAGTCACTTCCCTTCACACACAAAAACGGAAAACTCGAAGTGACTCTGCCCGAACCAGCGCGTCCCGGAACTCGCTTAACTTTGACCGTCGATTACCACGGCAAACCCAAAGACGGACTCATTCTCACCGATGACAAAGACGGCAAACCCGCCGCGGTAGGAGACAACTGGCCCAATCGCGTTCATCACTGGATTCCAACGTTGGACCATCCTTCGGCGAAGGCCACCATTACTTTCAACATCACTGCGCCCGCACGTGAGGAAGTGGTCGCTAATGGTCGATTGGACCACGTCGAGACAAGCGCTAACGGTCAACGCACCTGGACCTTTTCAGAAGGCGTTCCGATTCCGCCGTATTGCATGGTTATCGCGGTGGGCCAGTTTGCGCGGCTCGAACCGACGGAGCCGGCGCCCACGCCACTTTCCTATTACGTGCCGCACTCTGACAGCCCGCTTGCTGTGAAAGGTTTCTCGCCGGCTGGTCCCTCGGTACAATTCTTCGGTGAAACGGTGGCTCCTTATCCATACGAGAAGCTGGCGCTGATCGTTGGCGCCACTCGCTTTGGCGGCATGGAAAACTCGAGTGCCATCGTCTTCACGAGCACACTTTTCAATCGAGCGTCGCCGGCGGGGATGAGTAAGACGTACGGCGTGCCGCTGAACAACGTGAGTGTGATCGCGCACGAGATCGCGCATCAGTGGTTTGGAGATTCTGTGACCGAGTCGACATGGTCTGACTTGTGGTTGAGTGAGGGCTTCGCGACGTATTTTGCGGGACTGTTTGTGCAGCGTTACGAAGGTGAAGAGGCTTTCCAGCAGTACATGAAGCAGGGCGCGGCGACTGTCTTTGCGTATGAGAAGAAGAGCCGCGTGCCGATCTTCGATCGCGACACAGAGAATCTGTTGGACCTTCTCAACCCGAACAACTATCAAAAAGGCTCGTGGGTGTTGCACATGCTGCGCTCAAACCTCGGAGACAAGGCCTTTTTCCGTGGCATCAGAAACTACTACGCAGCACACAAGAATTCGACAGCCAGCACCGAAGATCTGCGTTCAGCACTCGAGCAAGCTTCCGGCCGGGACCTGCGCACCTTCTTCGCGCGTTGGGTCTACGACAGTGGTCATCCGCAATACGAGTTGAGTTGGGAGTGGCTGCGGAATCGGGAGTTGCGACTTACACTCAAACAAGTCCAAGCCGGCAACGCCTTTTTGGATCCGGTCTCGGTCACAATCTCCACCGCCTCCGGCAAACGCGACATCATTCTCAAGCCCACCGGTAAACAATTAATCGAAACCCTTCGCCTAAACGAAAAACCCTTACGCCTCGATCTCGATCCTCTCAACACACTCTTGGATGAATCAACCGTAACCGGTATTTGACACCACCCCTTCCCTTCCCTATCATCCACCAACATCGGGGCGTGGCTCAGCCTGGTAGAGCGCACGGTTCGGGACCGTGAGGTCGGAGGTTCGAATCCTCTCGCCCCGACCATTATTTTCAAGCACTTACGGGCAGCGCATGCTGCCCGTTCCCGTTTAATGTGGGGACTTTTGTGTCGGTCCAGTTTTGAAGCTGCACAATCTTACCGTTCCCCACTCCAGTTTGCGTTAGTAACTGCATCGCACGGCGAATGCCGTCTCCGGTAGCATGCGTGTAGCGCATCGCCATGCGAATGTCTGACCATCCCATGATCTGAGCGATCTCGAAAGCACTGGCACCACGATCACCAAGCCGCGTCGCACAAGTGTGGCGCAGATCGTGGAAATGAAAATCTTCGATTCCAGCCTTGCGCAGAGCAGAGGTAAATGCTTTCTTAACATCCGTCAACGGCTTAAACGTCTTGCTGTTGACGAAAACATACTCGCTCCAGCCTGACTCCTTGTGTAACGCTGAAAGTTCTTCCCGTGCGATCGATGTGAGTGGTACAGAACGGCTCCTGCCGGACTTAGTTCGTTCTCGGCGCGAGTTCATAACGTGAATTACATCGCGTTCGAAATCGACGTTCTGCCAGCGCAAGCTAAGAAGCTCTTGCTTGCGTAAGCCGGTCTGTAGGTCAATCAGTACAATCGAACGAAGGTGCTTTCGGCGTCCGTGAAGTACGTCAAGCAATCGTTTTTCTTCGGCATCACTCAAATAGCGATTGCGCTCATTGTCTTCGCTCAGCGATTGAACCTTTAGACAAGGATTAGTCAAAGGGATTCCCATATCGATCGCCAGGTTGAACATGCGTGACAGGTTTTCGAGTTCGCGATTAACGGTAGCAGGTCGCCTTTCGGAACCACTCTTAGTCGGCGTTTGCTGTCGCTTCATCTTGAACTTTTCTATTTGAGCCGATGAGATTTCGTCTAACCGATATTTCCCAAAGAAAGCCAGTATGCTTTGGGAGCGGTAGACATCTTCTCGCCAAGTTCGTTTGTTAGCCCGAGACCACGGCAGGAAGATATTAGTGACGAAATCGCGCAGCAATGGAGCCGCTGCGTGCTTCTTACCATACCGTCCTTCATACACTTGATCTCGGATTGTGTTTTCTACACGTTCGGCTTGCGCCTTAACGCGAGCCTCTGGAATCGAACCGCGATAACGCTTACCGTTGACCCAGAAGTCGTAGCACCATCGGCTACCTCTCTTGAATACTGACATTGGTCTATTCCTCTCTGCGGATCGCAGCCCGTTTGAGGAACGGCGGCATCCTAACGCTTCTCATTAGGTCGTGTCCATTCCAAAATTTCGTCAAGCAAAAAGATGGTCCTATCGCCCGCTTTGCGATATGGGATTCGGCCCTGGCTAACCATTTCATAAACCGTTCTTCTCTTTATCCTCAGCAACTCGGCGAGTTCTCTTACATCAAGAAACATGGGACGTAGCTTCTCGTTAGTGCTTCCCGGATTTGTACTCATTGCCAAAACCTCATGCTCAAAAAGTAGTTCTAGAGTAGTAAGGCTGCGCCGAGCTCCGCTGGCTCGCTTTCAACGGCGAGCTCTGCGGCCTTAGCTTCTGTCGGATCGATCTGTGTTGTGCTGCGGTCCATGCCATGCTCCGTTCTTGCTTGGCTCTGTGGTGCGAATGGATCGTGAGTCGCCGGATCACGATCCTGCTGCACGTCGCGCAACCTGTCTTTCATCGCTTTAAGCGCCATCTCTTTATCAGTGCCGCGATTGAGTGCGTCGCGCAGATTCGGAGCGGAATCGGTATAGATCAGAGCTTCTTCCCGCGCTCTGGAAACAGCAACATACGCCATTCTGTCGTTGAGTAATTGCATGGACTCACGCGTGTCGGCGTTGACCAGCACACGGTCTACCGTTAGCCCCTGTGATGAATGGCTGGTAACGGCGTAGCCGTAATCAAGGTGACGGAATTCCTGAGGGTCAAACGAAACCTCGCGGCCACTGTCCAAACTCACGCGCATTTGCCTGGGTTCAATCTCGGTGATTGAGCCTAGTTCGCCATTGACGATCCGTTTGTCTGTAAACGGAGCGCGAAATTGAATGCGATCACCTTCGGCAAAGGCTCGCTCCGCTTCCTTGGAGACGCTCACACCGGAAAGACGCGTCGGGTCATAAGTGAGAGTGCGGCCATTATCAAAGCGAACGGTGATCTCGTTCGTCTCGTGGTTCGTGTCTGTGACCTTTGCATAGTCGCCTACGTTCACTTTGTAGACCTTGCTGGCGTGGTTGTAGCGGATAATGTCCTCGCCGGGTCTGTAGGAGTTGGCGAAGGTGCGTTCGGGGCCAGTCATATCCTGCCGATTGACATAGACCTTCATCTGTTGCTCGACGGTGCTTACGTTTCCCTGGCGCTGAAGCTGGCGGTGTATAAGCGCGTTAAGTCCGACGCGTTCGCGATTGGCTGGCGAAATGACGAGCGTGTTAGTGGGACTCTTACAATAGGCCTGGGCCATCACTTCGAGGCGTTCGCGCTCGTTTGGGATCTCGATCACTTTGCCTCGGCTGTCCAGTTCGGCCACTGCTTCTCGTATCTGACGCGATGATAGTTTCTCAACCGTCTGTTTCAGTTCGGGATCGCGCTGCCTAACGATCTCACTGAGTTTAGCCGTGGTCATGCCGTGCTGTTGCAGTTGTTCAAAGGGACTGCCCGCTTCGACGGCCTGATGCTGGCGCACGTCGCCCACTAACAGCACCTTGTCTTCAGGATTGAGGCGAGCAAAGAATTTGTTTAGCTGTTTGGTGCTGGCGAGCGAGCTCTCATCGACAACGAAAAGACGTTTATCTGCTGCGGGCTGTTGCCGCCGGCGCAAGAACTTCTGGAGGGTTTCTGTCTCGATACCGCTCTCGGCAAGCTGTTGTGCGGCGCGTGTGGTGGGCGCGAATCCGAGTACCTGATAGCCTTCCTTTTCGGCTGCTTCACGCAGCACGGAGAGTGTTGTGGTCTTACCAGTGCCCGCGCCGCCTTGCAGTCCGACGATCCGATCTTCACTCGATAGGATTGTTTCAACGGCTGACTGCTGATTCGCATTCAACCTTAGCTGATTACTTTGGGCGGCTTTAGCGACAACATCCTTGACGCGCGCAGCGCGCACAATCGCGGGACTCATGCCCTTCCCGTCGATCACGGTCTGAATGTTTTCCTTTTCCATCCTCACCATGCGTTCGGTAGTCGCTTCGGCTGGCCGCTGCTCACGGATAATGTCGATGAACTCACCACGCTCTTGTCTTGGTCGCATCTCGGTAGTGACAGCTTCAACGGTTGTTCGTCCGAGATTACGTCGCAGTGCATCGGTTACTACTTGCCGCATATCGGCCACGGCTTCTCTTTCAACCGCATTGTCACGAGCAAAGGTCACTGCTTCCTGAGCACGTGTGGCAATCTCGTCCTGGGCCAAACGAATAGGCTGGCGCTGCTGTGCCTCGGCGGATAGGTGTCGCGCTTGGTCGTTGTGCTTAGCATCCATCGCTAAGGCGCGTTCTCTCATCTCGGCGCAGTCATAGCGTTTGCTTTTGCGGTCATTGTGGGCGGCGGCCTGCTTCAATCGTGCGTTGTCTGAGACGGTGTTTCCCTCGCGCTCAAGGCGCTCCTTGATCTGCTCTGCTTCCTTAACTACTTCTTCACGGCGGGGACTGCTCTCCTGTAGATACTTCTGACTGAAGCCTTTGATCTCGGGCGCACCGGTGCGTGGATCAACTTCGATCTCGTAACCGAGTCTCTGTAGCTTCTCGGCTAAGTGGGCGCGGTAGATCGCGGTCGCGTAGCGTTGACTGCGGTACAACTCAAGCGGCTGCACGGAACGGACTTTACCGTCCTCGGTTTGAGTCATGTTGAAAACGACGACATGCGTGTGAAGCTGCGGCGCCGCATAGCCGTTGATCCGATCAGGGCGTGAGGATGTGTGCTCAAACTGAGCCGCTACCATCTCGCCGGTGGTGATGGCTGGCTTGTCGCCGCCGCCACGTGCTTGCAGATATTCTTCAAAGCCCTTTAACGCTTCATCAACGCTCTCGCGGTGGGCGTCTCTGACGCGTTTGTCGTCTCCGACAAGCGCGGCTAACGAAACGGATTTGGGTGCGCTGATAGTGGCATCCCAACCGGCGCGATGCTCACTCGTGACCACTTTCTCTCCAAACTCGTTAACCGTTTCGCGGGCTTTTACTGACTGAACAAGCTGCTCGCCAGTACGCGGATCTTGACCCGCAACTAATCGCTCGTACTGCTCGCTCGTCACTTCACCTTTAAGCTCCCACTTGTCGGCTAGACGGCCACTCCAGCGGCCCTTAACCTCTCCGGCTTCCGTGTAGTAGTTGTCTTTGGCATTGGTGAACTCCTGCTGGTAATAGTCCAGCGCCTGCCCTGCCGAAATCGCTCTGCTCATGGTCATCATGGCCGCCCCCCTCAGAACCTTCTTTCGAGCTCGCCGGTGTCATCAGTCACAATTTCTATCGTCGTAGTGTCCCCTTGTTCGTGACCGTTGCCAGTGGCAGGTGTGGGCGACGCTGGTAGTTCTTTCGGCAGTTCGAGTTGATTCACTTGCCGCGACTGGCGCGGAACAAAGGCGCGGGCACGCTGCGTTCGCTCCTGCGGTTCAATGCGAAATGAGACGATGGCGTCGCCATACTTCCAGAAGCCATGCAGATTCGGTAAGGCCATGATCTGTTCTTTGTTGACCACTAGACTGCGCTCAAGATCGGGTGCGTAATTGAGTGAGTCTCGGCCGTAGCTTTGCACCGATGCGGTGGTCGAAACGCGAGGCCGTTCTAGTTCCTGCTCACCGATCATTTCTGATACCCAACGGGCGGATGTTGGCTCATTGCAGCGGAAGAGAATCTTGGTATGTGAGGCTGATAGCATGGTGGCTGCGCCGCGATCGTAGTGCTCCTCGAACTGCGCCTTGTTCTGCGTGCCGAGCACCATCTTGACCTTGTACTTGCGGGCTTCAACGAGGGCTGTTCCGAGCACGGGCAGGTGCTTTAGGGCGTGGGCTTCGTCAATGATTACCCAACACAACCGTTGCTGTGACGTTCTCCCGTTGGCTTCAAGAAGTTTGCCCAACATGATGTTGAACCACGCGGCATGTAGCCGTCGCATTGCTTCTCTGGTGCTCTGTGTCGAGGTGATAAAGATCCGGCGATGGCGGCGTTGCGCCCACTCGCGGAAAGTAAAAACTCCACCCTGAGACTCCTCGATTGTGGGTAAGAGTTTGAGCGATGCGCCTACTTCCGAGAGCGTCGCCAGCACACCGGCGCGTTGGGCTTTGGCGGCTTTATCGATCAAGTGTGCGTGCTCTGTTTCGGCCACGCAGAAGTCGATCAGGGATTCGTCCGTGAGCATTTCCACAAGGCGATCCGGTGGCGGACTGAAGGCGAGCATGCGGGCAAATATGCTCCGTGCGGCCTTCACGAAAAACTGCGCCGATGGGCTGGCGTAAGGATGATCGGGAAAAAAACTTTCGGCGACGAAATGACGCTCCGGGGCGCTGATCTCGTCCCTGACATTTTCGATTTCGTGTACCGGACTCCAGTAGCACGAGCGGGCGTCCAGCGGGTTCAAGATGATGTCTGTTTGGGGATTAAAATGCTGCTCAACATACTCCCCTGCCGGGTCATAAACCACCACCGCCTCGAACCGTTCGCGGCTGGCTATCACGTCCAAAAGCTGGTGCATGATCTGACTCTTGCCGGTTCCCGGATCGCCGAGTAAGAGCAAGCCTTCGTTCTCTTCTTCACGTGGTACGGTCAGCTTGTACGAGCGCAAATTGAAACCGAAATAGTCTTGTAGTCGGGCGACCAGGTTCCTTACTTGAGGGTAAACTTTGACGGCGTAGCCGGTATGTTTGCGGTGCTCTTTGCGGTACTCTCCGGGCGTGAGTTTGCGGGTTCCTCGGACCTGTTCACCCTTCACGTAACGGTGCTGGAAGAGTTGATAAAGAATCGTTAAGAGAACCACGCCAAAGACGGAAATGAGGACTGCACCGAGCCATGCCGGACGCCAGAGATCGATGATGCTTTGGTCGTTGTAGATGGCATTGCGAAACCAGCGGTAGGCGTCCGCGTCTTTAGTAACCTGTTGCTTCCAGAAGAATTCTTTGAACTTGATATCTGCCGTGAGTCGGAATGCAGGCAGCTTGTTTTGAATCTTAACGCGCCCTTCGGCGTCGAGCTCGGGAGTGACCTGTTCGTCCCTAATGCCGATCTCAACATCCCGTTTTGTCTTCGGATCGCTGACCACAACAACCAGGTACGTGTAGCGAGATTGGGAGCGCGGTAGATAACTCTTGACGGTGCCTCGTAGGTATTGACGAAGATAGATTCGCTGCAACGGAGTGAGATTCGGCATCACCCAAAAGCGGTGCATGCCATAGGCAGAAGCGAGCGCCACCGGGACCATGATCAGCAGAAAGAATCTGACCTGGCGCAGCGTGTTTCGAAATCGCGTCTGACCTTCTTCGGTAAAAATATTATTCTTCTTCAAGACGTAGTTCTCCTTCCCTCTCGAAAGAGGTTTTTGGTTTCAGCTTTATTTTGACGTGACAGTTAGAACAGAGGGGGAGACCGAAGCTACCAAATGGGCTTAGATCGAAGTTAGTTGTGAAACTCCGAGTCGCCGCGATCAGTAGATGCGAAAGTAATCGTCGAAATCTCGAAGATACGTCTTGATCGAGCGGGATAGACTTGTGCGACTCTGCTCAATTTCTTGGCCGCTTCAAACATCGTCACGATTGGCCCAAGTGCGAGCCTTAGCGTTTACTGTGGGTGTGGTAGTGCACACACCGTGCCACTACATCACTATCCACTTATTGCTGCTTGAGCCATGCGCAACGGCGCTCGTGAGAGCGTGTTCTGTTCGCGTTTGGTAACAATTTGCGGTTTTGCTGGCTGCGATTGCTAACAGAAGAAGGGAATCCTGCGACTTAAGGACGATCACGAAAGTTGTAAAATACAACCCCCTGCATGTACACAAAATACAACAGCAACGCCTATTTCCGCCGCGACAGTAACTCGGCCACGATCTCTTCAGCTTTCTGATCTGCCTGCGCCGTGTACCTGGTCCACGCTGCCGCCTCGCCTTCGTTGCGACTAAACAAGATCCTCAGCCCGTTCCCAATTAGAAAGCGCAAAACTGCGAGTTCTGTATAGATTAAGCGTCCGGTCTTGCCGAAGAGTGGGCCTTCACGAGCCGCCGTAAGCGCAAGCTGCCGGCACCAGTTGTTCGTCTCGTCGCCTGCGGCAACGGCGGCTTTTTCAATCTCTCCGTATTCCTCATCCGTCACTCTGAAACTGACGTATCTGATTCGCTTTGCTTCACTCATTTGTCTTTCCTTTCCTGTGCACAATGTGCACACGTAGCATGCGCGAGTGATGCAACGTGCACGTGTAAATCATTGCAACAGTTGGACCATGAAGATGTGCACGCGCCACGTGCACGCGACAGCCACGCGAGCGGGGGTGTCGTGTCTCTCTTAAGCAGGTGCGTAGCACCTTGTTTTGTTTTTCATTTTCTTGATCCTTTGGTTTCTCGTGATTGATTAGTTGGGGTGGTTCATATACGAGCCATGTGGTTCGTATGCGAACCAGGGTGGTTCATATACGAGCCATGTGGTTCGTATACGAATCAAGAGTGGTTCGTATTTGAGCGATGTGGTCGTATGCGAATCAGGGGTGGCTCATCTACGAAACCCCAGGAGCTGGTCGTATGCGACCGGGCGACATTGATTCACAATAGGTGTGATCGGAGACGAGTATTCGTATTTAGCTTGGCGTGTTCCAAGGTCGGTTAGATCCTGTCCGGCCCTTCACCAAGAATTCGCAGGGCGTCGCATCTGGATGTGACCCCCTGTAATGCTGTTTAGCTAAACCGAATGTTGTCACAAGTCCAGCCAGCAATTCGCCTGCTTGAAGCTCATTCCGAAGCTCAAAAAACTTGCCAGCGAAAGGCTGTTGCGCTCCGCTGGCACGTCTATCGTGGTCGAATATGAGACTGAAATTCTTATAAGCTCGCTGCTTGGGTGAGTCGTTAATGCATGTTCTCCGCGACTTCCGAACGTCCGGCGCGGATGATTTGATCGGCGGCTCGGAAGATCTTTTGAGCGCTCATTTCGGGGATCGCATCGCTGTCAAAACCGCTTCCACGACGCAGCCAATTTTGCACATAACCGCGACAGTAATCAGCGCCTTCAAGTCCCAAAGATTCGCAACACAGTAGCGCCACGGCTTCGGCTTCAACTTCACGCAAACTGCGCGGCGTAGTTTCTCCGTCCGCAAAATTTCCCTCCGATGTGTGCCCCAAAGTGATGTGTGCCGCCTCGTGCAGAAGAGTCTTATACGGGAGTTGTGCAACCGGATTGATGGCGAGTTGTCGGCCTCGGGCGAAGCCCTGACAGTTGCCGTCTGTGAGGTCAAAAGCGACCCGTTCAATGTTCAAATTGGTAAGCGCCTGCTGCGCATTCCATTGCGGGATCGCGATCGGTTTCAGGTCTTCACCTTCGGTCTGACTGGCAACAAACCAACGCGCTTTATAGATGAACGAGGTATAGGTTTCGGATTGTTCCTTATCGTCGTTGTTTGACTCTTTGGTGCGACGTGTGCGCGTAATCGGCATGCACAGAGTCAGTGCCCGCTCGCCTCGTTTCACGTATCGGCCTAGCTCTTTCCACTTCGGAAAAGTGTTAATCGGACCGGGCTGTAATCCGCGCATCTGACATTGCACAAGCGCGAGAATTTGATTTCCCACGGAATACTGATGAAACGCACTATATGCCTTCATAATCAGACCTGGCTTAGTGACGGCTTCGATAAGTAGGGCAGACCATTTCGGAATTGCGGGTGATTGATTTTCCATTTGTCGTGTGCTCCTTCTGTGATTTTTTGAGGGAGGTTCCCCCTCGTAGCGACCGGAGAAACACGACTGGGCCGCCCACTCCGCACACCGCAGGGCGCAATGCAATGGAGCACTCAAGCGAAGCGCAGAGTTGTGCGGATGGGCTGTCGTTTACGATGGAAGCGAGAGGGGAGTGGGTTTCGTGAGGTATCCTCTCATGGTTGACCTATGGTTAATCGAACCAGTATTTGAGGTTCGGGATGGCCAGAAAAGTGCGGTCAAGCAGAAGTTTCGAGGCAGTAATGGTGTATGAAGTGGAAGTGATTCGTTGTAGGTGAGCGGTTGATATTATGCGTTGTCACAACTGGTAAATTAGAGTACGATTTGCATGCCCTTACCGCGCACACTGCGCCCTTTAACCCACCGCACCAGCGCCATCAAGGGCAACTAAGTTGTAGCCCAGAGCGATTAGAAGATTGTTAGCAGGAGTTTCCTGAGCATTGTCGTTGTGAGGTCCTGCCCCGCAATCTGAATTTCTCTAGTCGATGTCGGCGCGGTCATGCCGTCGCTTGTTGAGTCGGTTGCTAACGCAGACGCAGGTGGAGTCGCTGGTGGGTCGCTCCGACCTGGAAACTGAATCTCTCCTCCCAATGCGAATGTCGCGTTAAAGAGCACCGCTATGGCTGCAAAGAGAAAGCATCGAAGTCTGTTCATTGTTGTAGGTCCTTGAGAGTAGAGGCGGTCTTTTGAAGAGGCCGCGAAATCGTTTGAGGGTAAAGATCGTAAGATTAGTTACTAACGCGACTAATTAGCAACGAACGCTGCTAATGGGCTATGAACAAGAAGTTCTCATTCATCACCGTCGACGGAGCTTGCCTCGAAAGCGATCAAGCCCAAAGGGCAAAAGAAAGGCGCGATTGGGAGGCAAGGCGGGCGTGTGAGAGAGCGCGCGAGCTGGAACGAGCCGGTGATTACGA